>Ga0160460_100102_pt1 | contig 116929 bp, 113 predicted proteins | sample HID1973M_E6MG_FD_108238 | JGI IMG/M metagenome (GOLD analysis project Ga0160460, IMG submission 108238) | Enriched mosquito-associated microbial communities from UW Madison campus, WI, USA - HID1973M_E6 MG | ecosystem: Host-associated > Arthropoda: Insects > Digestive system > Unclassified ... | reverse complement strand
TGCGGTCCGGGCTGTGGAGGTCTAACTGGGATGCTATAGATCGGCGCAAAACAGCGCCGGCGCCCGGTCGCGACCATCGAGAGAGGACGGCATGAGCGCAACGCTTCAACTGGACAAATCCGTCAAGACCGCCATCGCGGCGGCCCTGATCGAAGGGCTGCACGGCAGCGATCGCGAAACACTGAGCGCAGACGCCCTGGAGGCGGCCGCAGCCTTCGTCCTCGAAGCGGCCGGCGTCCGCAAATCAGGCGAAAGCGCAATCCACATCGATAGCGGTGGCGGCGACTTGCGCGGCGAAAGCGGCGCGCGGCGCCAGCGCCTCGCCATCGTCAATACGGACATGCCCTTCCTGGTCGACAGCATCGGCAATTGCCTGAGCGAAGCCGGTCTTGTCATTCACATGCTGGCGCACCCCGTTCTGTCCGTGCGGCGGGATGCGGACGGTCGCCTGCTGGCGATCGACGACGGGCAAGAGACCACGCGCGAATCCCTGATCTACATCGAGACCGACCGGCTCGACGCCAAGGGGCGTCGGGCGCTCGCTGCGGCGCTCGATCTCGCGCTCGCCCATGTGCGCGCCGCGGTCCGGAGCTGGGGCGCGATGATCGAAGCGATGAATGCGGACGCCGCTCGGCTCGGTGCCAGCGAGGGAGGCGATTTCCTCCGCTGGGTGCAGACGGGCCATCTGACGCTGCTCGGCCATGAACTGCGCGACCGCGACGGCAAGGCTGGCGAAGCCAAGGGCATCTGCACCTTCACCGCCGAGCCAGTGCTGGACGCAAGCCACATCAGCCAGGCCTTCGCCTGGTTCGACGCGGGCCATCCGGGTCCGCTGATCCTCAAGGCCGACCGCGTGGCGCGCGTGCATCGCAACGTGCTGATCGATCTGTTCGTCGTTCCGGTGCGCGAAGGCAACGCGATCACGGCGGTCTCCATTCACGCGGGCCTGTGGACCAGCGCGGCCCTTGCCGCCCGTCCCCAGGACATTCCCGGCCTGCGCGACACGCTCGCCGGCCTGATGGCCCGCTTCGGCTACGAAGCTGGCGGCCACGCCGCCAAGTCGATGATGCACGCGCTCACCACCCTGCGGCACGATCTCATGCTCGCTTTTCAGCCGGCGGACCGCGAGCGCGTCATCCTGACCGCGATGTCGCTCGCCGACCGGCCGCGGCCGAAGGTGGAACTCGTGCCCGATGCGCTGGGCCGTCATCTTTTCGCCTTCGCCTGGATGATGCGCGACGACCTCTCGACCAACCGGCGCGAGGCGATCGCCAACATGCTGAGCGAGGCCGCCGATGCGACGCTGCTCGGCTGGTCGATCGCGCTGGACGAGAACGGCCTCGCTTTGGTGCGCTACACTTTCGACCTGCGCGATGGCGGCCGCGTGCCCGACGCGCCGGAACTCGACCGCAAGATCGAGCAGATGTTGCGCGGGTGGGTGCCGGCGGTCGAGCAGAGCCTCTCCGATCTTGGCGAAGGCAATCGCGCCGCCGTGCTCGCCCAGCGCTATGCACCGGGCCTGCCGGTCGGCTATCGCGAGAGTACCGGGCCGCAGGAAGCCGGCAAGGACATCATCGCTCTCCACCAGCTCGGCGGCCACGGCCAGCGCAAGGTGCGCTTCTACCGGGCCGACAGCGACGGCGAGCGCACGCTGCGCGCCAAGATCTACAGCCTGGAGCCGCTGGTCCTCTCCGAAGCCGTGCCCGCGCTGGAGAATTTCGGCTTCCGCGCGCTTGAGGAACGCAGCACGCCGGTGGCGCCGGACGGATCGCTGGGCCACATCCAGCGCTTCTCGCTCGAACGGCAGGATGGCGGGCCGGCGGCCGCCGTGCTCGAGCGGGGCGAGCTCGTCGCGGAAGCGCTCGATGCCGTGCTCGAGGGGCGGGCGGAGAACGACCGCTTCGCCGAACTGATCGTCACCGCCGGCATCGGTCCGCGCGACATCGTCTTCCTGCGCGCCATCTTCCGCTATCTGCGCCAGACCGGCATTTCCTACGGCCTGTTCACCGTGGTCGATTCGCTGCGCCGGGAGGCCGTGATCGCCCGGTTGCTGGTGGATCTCTTCTTCGCCCTGCACGATCCTGCCCGCAAGGGCGACGCGGATGCGGCCGCCGCGATCGACAAGGCCATCGATGTCGCGCTGGAAGGCGTGACGGGCCTTGATGACGACCGCATCCTGCGGCTCTACCGCTCGGTCATCCAGGCCACGGTGCGGACCAACGCCTTCACCACCGCCGCGCAGGAAGCGCTCGCCTTCAAGCTGGATTCCTCGCTGGTGCCGGGTCTCCCGAGGCCCGTCCCCTGGCGCGAAATCTGGGTCTATTCGCCCCGTGTGGAAGGCATCCACCTGCGCGCCGGCCGTGTCGCGCGCGGTGGACTGCGCTGGTCGGATCGGCGCGACGACTTCCGCACCGAGATTCTCGGCCTGATGAAAGCCCAGCGCGTCAAGAACGCGGTCATCGTGCCGACCGGGGCCAAGGGGGGCTTCTACCCCAAGCAGCTTCCGCCCGCCTCCGACCGCGACGCATGGCTGGCAGAGGGCACCGAGACCTACCGGATCTTCATCCGCTCGCTGCTCTCGGTAACCGACAATCTCGTCAAGGGCGACGTCGTGCATCCCAAGGGCATCGTCATCCGCGACGGCGACGACCCCTATTTCGTCGTCGCCGCTGACAAGGGCACAGCGACCTTCTCGGATGTCGCCAACGCCCTCGCCATCGAGCGCAACTTCTGGCTGGGCGACGCCTTCGCCAGCGGCGGATCGAACGGCTACGACCATAAGGCGATGGGCATCACCGCGCGCGGCGCCTGGATCTCGGTCCAGCGCCACTTCGCGGAAATGGGCATCGACGTGCAGAAAGAGCCGGTCCGCGTGGTCGGCGTGGGCGACATGTCGGGCGACGTGTTCGGCAACGGCATGCTGCTCAGCAAGGCGATCAAACTCGTCGCCGCCTTCGATCATCGTCACATTTTCACCGACCCCGCGCCCGACCCGACAAGCAGCTGGAAGGAGCGCGCGCGCCTCTTCAAGCTGCCGCGCTCGAGCTGGGACGACTATGACAAGGGCCTGATCTCGCAGGGCGGCGGCGTCTTCGCCCGCAGCCTCAAGTCGATTCCGCTGAGCGCGGAGATGCAGGCGATCATCGGCACCAGCGAGACCGCGATGGAGCCCGCGGCGCTCATATCCGCGCTGCTGAAGGCCGAGGCGGACCTGCTCTGGTTCGGCGGCATCGGCACCTACATCAAGGCCGCGAACCAGAACAATGCGGAGGTGGGTGACGCCGCCAACGACCGGCTGCGCGTCGACGCGGAAGAGCTGCGCGTCAAGGTGATTGGCGAAGGCGCCAATCTGGGCGTCACGCAGGCGGCGCGCATCGCCTTCGCGCTGCGTGGCGGGCGCATCAACGCAGACTTCATCGACAATTCGGCGGGCGTCGACTGCTCGGACAACGAGGTCAACATCAAGATCGCGCTCAACAAGGAGATGATGGAAGGCCGCCTGCCCGAGGAGGAGCGCAACGAGCTGCTCCGGGCGATGACCGACGAGGTCGCGCAGATCGTCCTGGAGGATAATCGCCTGCAGGCGCTCGGCCTCTCGATCGCGCAATCGGGCGGCGCCGACGATCTCGCCTCCTATGTGCGCCTCATCGCCACGCTGGAGAGCGGCGGCCATCTCGACCGGCGCGTCGAGGGGCTGGCCAGCGACCAGGAGTTGCTGCGTCGCGCCGGCGATGGCCGCGGCCTGACCCGACCCGAGCTTGCCGTGCTGTTCTCGACCGCCAAGCTGGCATTGCAGGCCTCGATCGAGGAAAGCACCCTCGCCTCCGACGAGGCGCTGACCGGCGACCTGCTGCGCGCCTTCCCGCCGAAGATGCAGGCGTGCGAGGCCGATGCCATTCTCGCCCACCAGCTGCGCGGCGAGATCATCGCGACGAAACTCGCCAACCGCATCGTCAACCGGCTCGGCGTCATCCTGCCGTTCACGCTGATCGAGGAGGCGAGCAGCTCGCTGGAGGAGATCGCCCGCGCCTTCGCCATCGTCGAGCAGCTGTTCGATCTGCGGACGCTGTGGGACGACATCGATGCGGCGACGCTCAGCGAGCAGGCGCGGCTCGCGCTTTATCGCGAGGTTGCCGTCGCGGTGGCGGGGCATATCGGCGATACCCATCGCTCGCTCCCGGCGCGCATGCGGCCGGCCGGCGCGATCACCGCGCTCACTCCCGCCGTCGCCACGCTGATGAAGGATGTCGACCGCCTGCTCCAGACCGAGCCGGCGCGCCGCGCCAAGATTCTGATGGACGAGCTCGCCGCGCTCGGTGTGGACGAGGCTCTGGCATCCCGCGTGGTGATGCTGGTCAAGATGGACGGCGCCGTCGGGCTCGCCATGCTATCCCGCAATCTCGGCCAGCAGGAGCTGGAGGTGGCGTTGGCGTTTACCCGTCTCGGCGAAGCGCTCGGCATCGACTGGCTGCAGGGGCAGGCGGCGCGGATGAGCCCGGCAGATCCGTGGGAGCGGCTGCTGATCGCGGGCAGCGCGCGCGACCTGCAGCAGATGCGGCTCTCCTTCCTGTCGGCTGCCAAATACAAGGAAGGTAACGCCTTCGTCACGGACTGGCTCGCCAAGCATGCCGCCGCCGTGACCAAATATCGCCAGCTCATTGCCCGCGCCCAGGCGGCGGGAGCACCGAGCGCGGCGATGGTGGCGGAGCTCAGCGGACAGGCAAGGGCACTGCTGGCGCGATGACGAAAGGGGCTATCGACGCCGGAAAGTCACACTAAGGTCACACTATCGGGCACTTTCTTCCGGTACCGCGACTCGGCTTTTTCCAGGTGGAAGATGGGCAGCGAGGGTGGATACGGCGTGGCATGCGATCAGCCTGCCATGCACGCCCGGCTGTAGGACAGAGCGAATGTGCGTCGCGCCACGGCATCGCGCGGAATGTCGTCGTATCCTGACAGGCCGCTTGATGAAGCTACGACCCGGACGGGCTAATCCATCGGCAGTTGCGGACTACCCAGGGTAAGCCGACCCCCGCAAAAATCACTTCGCCGGGGTACGCGGCTTCATCAGCCAAGGCTTCACGGCGCCGCTCGGCTTTGCGGTTCCATCGAGCCGCACCGCGCGGATGATCGTCACCGGCTTCTTGATCATCTGCCCGAACATCACGCCCCGCCCGCAGCAGGTATCGAGCGCCAATATGCGCTTGATGACATCCATGCCGGAAACGACCTTGCCGAAGGCGGCATAGCCATCGAAGCCCGGCCGCGCGTCCAGCGTCGGATTGGGGCCAATCTGGATCGAGAAGTTGCCGGTGCCGCTATTGGGATCCTTGTGGCGGGCCATCGAGATGACGCCATCGAGATGCTTGATGCCGGTCTGGCTGGTCGGTTCCAGCTCGACGGTCGGGAAATAGACGCGCCGCGCCTCGGTATCGATGCCGCCCTGCACGAAGCCCTGCTTCGCATCGTCCTTGCGCCGATAGGCCCGATAGAAGCTCGTATTGTCCAACCGCCCGTCGTCGACATAGACCATGAAATTGGTGACCGTCTTGGGCGCCCGCCGCGCGTCCAGCGCCAGCACGATGTTGCCGGCGCTCGTTTCCAGCCGCACCCGCACATAGCCCGGCGTCGGCCTGGTCGCCGATTGGGCCACCGCGGCAGTGAGAGGAAGGAGGGCGAACAGGCACGCGAAAAGGAGACGGGAAACCAGCGACATGATTCTCGGGATAGCGGTTTTGGACGAACGTCGCCTGAACATGTCACAGGAATGCGGAGGGATTCAACCTCGCTCATCGCGGGCCGGCGCCCAACCACCCCCTCCCGCCGAAGCGGGAGAGGGTGAAGCCCGTCCTTTTCAGTGCACCTGCGCGCTCAGCATTTCCGCGGTGGCCGCCGACAGCGTCCAGCCGAGATGGCCATGGCCGCTATTGTAGAGAATGCGGGGATGCCGCCCCGGCCCGACCTTCGGCATCATGGAGGGCGTCATCGGCCGCAGCCCCGCCCAAGGCACCACCGCGTCGGTCTGCATGTTCGGGAAGATCTTGCGCGACCACTCGACCAGCGGCGCGATCCGGTCGTTGCGAATGTCGCGATTATAGCCGTTGAACTCGGCCGTCCCCGCCACGCGGAACCGGTCCGGCCCCAGCCGGCTGGTGACAATCTTCGCGCTCTCGTCGAGCAGGCTGACATGGGGCGCGGCCGCCTGGCTCGCTTCGTCCCGCAGCATGACCGTGATGGAATAGCCCTTCACCGGATAGATGTTGACCCGGTCGCCGACGCTCGCCGCGAACTTGCGGCTGGCGACGCCCGCGCAGATGACAAGCTGCTCGCACAGCAACTCCTCGCCGTCCGTTCCGGCGAGCGTGATCCGCACCGCGTCGGTGCCCGGTTCGATCCGCTCGACCTCGCAATCCTGACGGAACGTGACGCCGAGCCGCACGCAGGCCTCGGCGAGGCCACGGGTGAACTTGTGGATGTCCCCGGTGCAATCGGACGGCGTGTAAAAGCCGGCATGGAGCGGGCCGGTCAGCGCCGGCTCGATCGAACGGGCTTCCTCAGCGCTGACCGCGTAGCGTTCCAGCCCCGCCTCCAGCAGAAGCTCGTTGCCCTTGGCCGCTGCGCGGAAGCTGCGCTCGTCATGATAGATGTGGAGGATGCCGCGCCGCTCCAGATCGAAGTCGATCCCTTCCTCCTCCGCAATGCGGAAGAGGTGCTGGCGCGCCGCGATGGCGAGCCGCGCGGTCTCGATCGTATGGGCGTCGTGATTGCGGATCTCACCGCAGAATTCGGCCATCCAGCTCATCTTGTGCCAGCTCGGCCGGGGATTGACGAGCAGCGGCGCAGACGGCCGCAGCATCCAGCCCAGCCCCTTCATCACCGTGCTCCAGCTGTTCCAGACTTCCGCATTGCTGGCGGACAGCTGGCCGCCATTGGCGAAGCTGGTTTCCATGGCGGGGTAGCGGTTGCGGTCGATGACCGTGACCTCATGCCCTGCCTTGGCAAGAGCATAAGCGGTGGTGACGCCGGTAATGCCGGCGCCGATGACCATGATGACTGCCAAAATTCTTCTCCCGAACAGGCCATGACGGACCACGCACTGCTTGCGTGAAGTCCCGTCTGTTCGGTTACCTGAGAGCTTCGATCCGACCCGCGGACCGTTCCCCTTCGGTGGGCGCTCGGCCTGGCGCCTCTCTCCAGACTGTCCTGACGATCTGGTCCCTGGTGCCTGAGAGTTTCCGGGACCGGTTGCTCCTTCGGCGCCGGGCTCACCGAGCCCGATCTCTCCCCGATCGCGTCGTAACGGACCGTAATTTTATGACTCAAATGGGTAATTTTGTCAATGATGACTCAGCAACCATGGGAACCGCTCAACCCTCGAATGCCTCCCCTAATCCTCAAATAGGATCGTGTTCCCGTCTTCTGTCCAGACGCCACCACGTGCATCCTCATCGACCAGTCCGTATCGCGCGAGTAGCGACACCGCCCGCTCTCCGGCAGTCATGAACAGATGGTCCAGATGGTTGGGTCCATCCGAGAGATATTGCTCACACATCCAAACAAGGGCGACCAGCAACTCCCGTTCCCGGTCCGTTAGCGGCGGAGTTATGGCCGTCAAACCGTCGCCCGCTGCCGGTTCGCCACCAGATTGTCGACCACGCCCGGATCGGCCAGCGTGGAGGTATCCCCCAGCTGATCAACCGCGTCCTCGGCGATCTTGCGCAGGATGCGGCGCATGATCTTGCCCGAGCGGGTCTTGGGCAGGGCGGGCGCGAACTGGATGACGTCCGGCGTCGCGATCGGGCCGATCTCATGGCGGACCCATGCGACAAGCTCCTTGCGAAGCGCCTCGTCGCCCTCGATGCCGACATTCAGCGTCACATAAGCGTAGATACCCTGGCCCTTGATGTCGTGCGGCATGCCGACCACCGCGGCCTCGGCGACCTTGCTGTGCGCGACCAAAGCGGATTCGATCTCGGCCGTACCCATGCGGTGGCCGGAGACGTTGATGACGTCGTCGACGCGGCCGGTGATCCAGTAATAGCCATCCTCGTCACGCCGGCAGCCGTCGCCGGTGAAATATTTGCCGGCATAGGTGCTGAAATAGGTCTGGAAGAAGCGCGCATGATCGCCCCAGACGGTGCGCATCTGGCCCGGCCAGCTGTCGGCGATGACGAGATTGCCCTCGCATGCGCCCTCCAGCACATGCCCGTCCGCATCCACGATCTGCGGCACCACGCCGAAGAATGGCTTGGTGGCGCTGCCGGGCTTGAGGTCGATCGCGCCGGGCAGCGGCGTGATCATGTGGCCGCCCGTCTCGGTTTGCCACCAGGTGTCCATGATCGGGCAGCGATTGTCGCCGACCACGCGATAATACCATTCCCAGGCCTCGGGATTGATCGGTTCGCCGACCGAGCCCAGCAGGCGCAGGCTGGCGCGGCTGGTCTTGCTCACCCACGCGTCGCCTTCACGCATCAGCGCGCGCAGCGCCGTCGGCGCGGCATAGAAGGTGCTGACCTTGAACTGGTCGACGACCTGCCAGAAGCGGCTGAAATCCGGATAGTTGGGCACGCCCTCGAACATCACCGTGGTCGCGCCGTTGGTGAGCGGACCATAGACGATATAGCTGTGCCCGGTGACCCAGCCGATGTCGGCCGCGCACCAGTAGATGTCGCCCGGCCGGTAATCGAAGACATAGTGGTGCGTCGCCGCAGTCCAGACGAGATAGCCGCCGGTGGTGTGCAACACGCCCTTGGGCTTGCCGGTCGAGCCGGAGGTATAGAGGATGAACAGCGGGTCTTCCGCGCCGATCTCCTCCGCCGGGCACTCCGCCGACGCCTGGTCGCGCAGCTCGTGATACCAGTGGTCGCGGCCATCCTGCATCGCGATCGCGCCGCCCGTGCGCTTGACCACGATCACCGAGGTGACGGCGCGGGCTTCCAGCAGCGCTTCGTCGACATTGGCCTTGAGCGGGATCTTCTTGCCGCCGCGCAAGCCCTCGTCGGCAGTGATAACGACGGTGGAATCGCAATCGGTGATGCGCCCCGCGAGGCTCTCGGGCGAGAAGCCGCCGAACACGACCGAGTGGATCGCCCCGATCCGCGCGCAGGCCAGCATCGCCATCGCCGCTTCCGGGATCATCGGCATGTAGATGGTGACGCGGTCACCCTTCCTGACGCCCTGTCCCTTGAGCAGATTGGCGAAGCGGCAAACCTCCTCATGCAGTTCGCGATAGGTGATCGTGCGACTCTCTGACGGATCATCGCCGGCCCAGAGGATCGCCGGCACGTCGCCGCGCTCGGCCAGATGCCGGTCGAGGCAATTGGCGGCGATGTTGAGCGTCCCGTTGGCGAACCACTTGATGCCGAAGCTGTCGGCCTCGAAGCTGGTTTCCTTGACGTGGGTGAACGGCCTGATCCAGTCGATCCGCTTCGCTTCCTCGCGCCAGAATCCCTCGGGATCGTTGACGGACCGGGCATATTTCTCCGCATAGCCCGCCGCATCCACATAGGCACGGTCACGCCATTCGGCCGGGACGGGATAGACGGTCTGGCTCAAGGGACTCTCCCAACTCTGCTTGGCAACCCCTTAGCGGGAGTCTCCGCGCCGTGCCAAGTCAGATGCTCGGGAGGACAGATCATTCGCTTTCCCGCGGCATAGCGCGCGGTCATGCTGAAAGGATCGCGCCTAGCGCTCGTCGCCCCACAGGACTTGCCCATCCGGATCAGCGATCTGGGAGAGGCGCCGCGCCGCCCGCCGGGCGAGCCGTTGCACTTCCGCCTTGCGCCGCGCCGCCGCCAGCGGTTCGCTCGGCGCCGGGCGGACGATCTCGGCATCATATTGATCGGCGACGATGAGACCCGTGCGCGCCGGCCAGAGCGCCTCGCTCTCGAACAGGCCGAGATCGAAGCCGGCCGGCACCGCCCAGAAATAGCGGTCGCAATAATCGAAATAGTCCGGCCACTTGCCGTCGCCGAGCAAGTCCGCCTTGCTGCACTTGATTTCGACCGCGATGATCATGCCGCGCGCATCCACCGCCATGATGTCGAGCCGCCGGCCATTGGGCAGCGGCACCTCCGCGACGCCGAAAATATCGTGCCGCGCGAACAGCCGCATCACGCCGCGCGTCACCGCCAGCGCGGTGCCGTCGCAAAGCAGGGAGCCAGGGACAAGATCGGGAAGGGGCAAGGAATCCATCCCGGCAATCTAGAACAAGTCATGAACATGCTCAAGGGGGTGGGGGGCGGTCTGTCCCGGTGAGCCGCTCGCACGCAAAAACGCTCGCCTCCAGGTAGGGGGCGAGCGCCTTGGTGTGGAAGGAACCGGCTTTCGCCGGCTCGCACCATTATTTGTAGAAGACGTGACCACCGATGCGCGTCATCCGCGCCTTGCCCCAGTCGGGCGACACGCGAGATGCGTGGAAATACAGCGCGCCTTCGACGGGATTTTCCCAGCTGCCTTCCAGAGCGATGCGGGCGATCGCGCGCGCCGTGCGCCACTGGCCGGCATTGCTCGGCGTGGCCGGCATGCGGCCGGCGCGCACGAAGCTGAACTGGCCCGGCTGGGTCACGACGCCGCACAGGCTGGTGGGGAAGCGGCCCGACTTGGCACGCTGAAGGACGACATGAGCGACCGCAAGCTGGCCGGCAAGGCTCTCGCTGCGCGCTTCGTAATAGACGGCAACCGCGAGGCAATTGGCCTCGTCCGTGAGCTGACCGGCATCGACCTCGTCGACCAATTCGGCAAGCGTATCCGGATCATCGACAGGGTCAGCGGCGTGTGCCGGGCCGATGAGCGTCGGCTCCGTGGAATTTTCTGCGCTGGACTCGACCGTCACAGGCGTCGCGACGGAAGCGGCGACGATAGCGGGAGCCACAAGGGCGGTCTGGTTGAGCATGGCCGAGCCGTCGGTGACTTCTGCCAATGCGAGGGTGGAGGACAACATTCCGATCGTCGCCGCTGCGGCGATCACGACATTTTTGGACATTCTTTTTCTGGTCTGTGCGGTTGGTCGGCTGGCGAAGCGCGGGCCGCATTATGCGGTCACACGGGCTTCGGTCCGCCCCCCGTCTGCGTGTTTGCCTGGCCGACCCCCATGATCAGCCGTCCGCAACCTGCGCGAGTTAATGCCGCCATTGACCTCTCGGAAACCATGAGTCAAGCCGCGCAGAGCAGCTGAGCGGCGAGCTGGTATCCATCCGCGACGTCCAGTTCCACGATCCACATGTCGGGGTCCACCCTCACGCGGCGCTCAATATATTGAGAATTTTCTTGATCCTGGCCGGTATTTCGGGGTCCGCAGGGAGATAGCTCGACTGTCCCATTCAGGGTCGTGATGCGCTCGAAAAAACCCTGACTCCGGCCCCGTTCGACGATCTGCACGACGATCGTGCCGCTCAGGGTTTCTCCCTTGTGCAGAATCATCGCGGTGCCGCCCTGCGCCTGGGCCGAGCGGACCAGCGCGCCGACGAGCATGGCGCTCGTCAGGCGCTCGGTCATTCTTCCCGCGCTCCGGTTTCGGCATAGCCGGGCAGGCTTGCGAGCGGGATCGTCGAGCGCATGAAGGTGCCCGTGCCGCGTCCGACTTCCTCGCCGTCGCCGTCGATCAGCCGCGCCTCGGCGACATAGACACGCCGCTTGCCGCTGAGCCAGCGCCCTTCGGCAATGATCGGCCCGCTCTTCAGGGGCTTGGTGAACAGCAGGTTGAACGCGGTGGTGAGCAGGAAGCGATCGCTCACCAGACTGTTCGCGGCATAGAAGGCCGCGTCGTCCATCATCTTGAAATAGAGCGTGCCGTGCGTCGCGCCCGCCGCATGGAAATAGGCCGGCGCGACATCGAAGGCGATGCGCGCCTGACCCGGCGCCGCGATCGCCAGCCGGGACGGAAACAGCCGATTGATCGGCGCCGACGCATAAAGCCGCTCGAGCGCCCGGAAGTGCGCAGCCTCGCCTGAAGGCGCCGGGTCGCTCACGCGAGTCTCAGGCGGCGTCCCGCGTCTCGCCGCCGGCGAGCAGCGCATAGAGCGCCGCGTCCGACTGCACGCCGCGAATCCGCGCGAGATTGCGCTCGTTGCGCAGCAGGCGCGAGACGCGCGCCAGCGTCTTGAGATGCTCGGCGCCACTATCGGTCGGCGACAGCAGCATGAAGACGACATCGACCGGCGCATCGTCGATCGCGTCGAAGGCGATCGGCTCGGCCAGCAGGATGACTGCGGCGCGCACCTTGTCGAGGCTGTCGAGCTTGGCATGCGGGATGGCGATGCCACCGCCGAAGCCCGTCGAGCCCAAGCGTTCGCGCTCGGTGATCCGCTCGATGACTTCCGACACGTTGAGGCCATAGGCATCCGCGGCGAGTTGACCGAGCTTCTGGAAAAGTTGCTTCTTGTTGGAAACCGAAACCGCGGACGAAACAGCGTTCGCCGCGATCAAGTCGCTGAAATTATCCATGTTCTACCTGTGTCCTGCGGCTGCTCGTCGGTCTGATATGCCGAGGGTGAGGAAATCCCATCGCAGCCGCCTGGAAAAAACCGTGGCGCCCCATAAGCCCAAAGGAGTTTCCGGTCAACTGGCGCCCCCGCAATTGGCCCTAGGGATGGAGCAGGAAGTCCGGCAAATCCGGTCCCCTGCGACACGGCAAGGCTCCCCCGCATCGACCAACGACAAGGAGGAGCCTTCAACCGATCCGGTAGCACCGGCTGTCGCATCAGCCCTGCGGCGGCTCCACCCAGCCGATCGTCCCGTCATTGCGGCGGTAGACCATGTTGAACGCCTCGGTGCCGCTGTTCACGAACAACAGGGCATTGGTGTTGCGCAGGTCGAGCATCATCACCGCGTCCGAGACGCTGGCCTTGGGAATATCGACCCGCATCTCGGCGATGATCGCCGGCGCGTCCGCGTCAACGTCGCGATCCTCCTCATAGCCGCTGCTCTGGAAGACGACGTAGCTCGCATTGTCGATGCCATTGCCATCCGGCGCGTCGCGCTGCGCCTCGGCGGCGGCGCTTTGCTCGTGTCGGTCCTTGAGGCGGCGCGTGTAGCGGCGCAGCTGCTTCTCCACGCGCTCCGCCGCCTGGTCGCACGCCAGGTGGGCGTCCTGCGCCTCGCCGGATCCCTTGAGGATGAGGCCCGACATCACATGGCAGACAATGTCGCAGCGAAAGGCGCCATGTGGCGCGTGGCCGAAGGTCACATGCGAGGAAATGGCGCGGGAGAAATGTTTGTCCGCTATTCCTTGCAGTCGCGTGGTCACGTGCGTCTGGAGGGCTTCCCCGGTCTCGACCTGGTGTCCCGATACGCGAATGTCCATTGCTGGTCTCCTTCTTCTTGGGCCTCAACGCCTATGTAAACGGCGCGCGGACCTTTGCTAGCAGGGGTCAACCCTGAGCAGCCCCGTCGCGCCAGAGGGGATTGTCGAGCTTTTCCAGAAAGGCCGAGTGGCGCGCGAGTTCCGCCTCGCTGGGTGCGAAGTGACGTGCAGGGCGGACAGGCCGTGGTGCAAACTCGACGACAGGCGCCAGCGCCGTGTTCGTCACAACGATCTGGGTCTCCGCGCTGAGCGTGAGGCCGATCTGACGCCCGCCGGTCAATTCGATGTAAAGCTGGGCCAGCAGCTCGGCGTCGAGCAGCGCGCCATGTTTGACGCGGTGGCTGCGATCGATGCCGTAGCGGCTGCAAAGCGCGTCGAGGCTGTGCTTGGCGCCGGGATGCAGCGTGCGGGCGATGGTGAGGCTATCGACCATGCGGGCCATGTCGACAGCAACGAGGCCGCAGCGCTCGAGCTCCGCATTGAGGAAGCCGAAATCGAACCGCGCATTATGCGCCACCAGCATGGAATCGCCCAGAAATTCGAGCAGCTCCGCCGCTTTTTCCTTGAACCGCGGCTTGTCCGACAGGAAGCGGTCGGACAGGCCATGCACCGCCTCCGCAGCGGAGGGCATGGTGCGGTCGGGATGGAAATATGCGTGATAGGTGGCGCCGGTCGGGATCCGGTTGACCAGTTCGATGCAACCGATTTCGACGAGGCGGTCCCCGTTCAGGGGGTCCAGTCCCGTGGTTTCGGTATCGAAGACGATTTCGCGCATCGCAGGTCGTGACTCACTCAAGGCGATATTATCGGACGAGCGACCGTCGAAGGCAAGTGATGAGGCGGGTTATGTCCGCGAATGTCCGCCATTTCGGCTGAGCCGTGCTGATGACGACGTCGGCGCGCGCCCGCTTCTCGTGATCCGGCATCTGGCTGGCCCGCAGCCGGGCGAAGCGTTGCGGCGTCATGCCGCGACGGCGCAGCACCCGGCGGCGCTGAAGAAAGCCCGGCGCGGAGACGACGATCACCAGATCCATCTCCCGGTCGCCGCCGGTCTCGAACAGCAGCGGGATATCGAGCACGACCATCGCATGCGCCCGATGGCGCGCCACGAAGCGCTGCCGCGCCTTGCGCACGGCGGGGTGCACGATCGCCTCGAGCGCCTTCAATTCCTCTGGCTTGCCGATCACGCGTCCGCCCAGCGCCGGCCGGTCGACGCCGTCCGGCCCCGTCGTGCCTGGAAAGCGCCGTTCGATTGCCGGAAGCAGCGCGCCGCCCGGTCCCTGCAGCCGGTGGACTTCCCTGTCGGCGTCGAACACTGGCACGCCAAGCCGCGCGAACATGCCCGCCGCGACGGATTTGCCCATGCCGATCGAACCGGTGAGGCCGATCCTGAAAGGGCGACGCGCCATGCCTCTTATGCGGGAGCGAGCAGCCGCTCGCGTAGATCCGCGTCCAGCTCGCGCGGCGCCGGCGCATCGAAGAAGATGTCGAAAGCAAGCGCCGCCTGGCCGATCAGCATCTCGAGGCCGTCGACAGTCTCCAGCCCGCTCGCGCGCGCCGCGGCAAGCAGAGGGGTTTCGAGCGGGGCATAGACGATGTCATAGACCAGCGCGCTGGCGGGCAAGGCGGAAAGATCCGGCGCATAGGGCGGGTTTCCGACCATGCCGAGCGAGGAGCTGTTCACCAGCAGGTCCGCTGCTGGCAGCGGGGCATCGAAATCCTGAACGACGCCATCCATGCCCAACCTGTCGAGCAGCGCCCGGCCCTTGGCGGGATCGCGCACCACGAGCGTCAGTTCGCTCACCCCGACCGAGCGCAGTGCGAAACCGATGGCCTGCGCAGCGCCGCCGGCGCCGGCGAGGATCGCCCGCGTGCCACGCCATTTGCGCGCGGCCAGCGGCTGCAGGAACCCGCCCGCATCGGTGTTGGTGCCGATCAGCGGCCCGCCCGTCTCGCAGGCGACAGTGTTGATCGCCCCCAGCCGCTCGCGCACGCCGCCCGGATCGTCGACATAGTCGAGCGCGGCAATCTTGTGGGGAATGGTGATGTTGCAACCGAGCCAGTCCGGATCGGCGCGGCGCTTGAGGAAATAGCCCGCAAGCTCGTCCGGCGTCACGCGCGTGCGGCGATATTCGGCATCGATGCCCAGCTCTTCCAGCCAGAAATTGTGGATGGCCGGCGATTTGCTGTGGGCGATGGGGTCGCCGATCACTTCGGCATAAGGGCGGTCTTGACTCATGCTGGCAGAATAGAACGCACGCGCAAATAGTCGAGCAAAGGAAGCAGAGGGAGGCCCTGCACTGCGAAGAGACTGCCGGTGATCCGCGCGAAAAGCTGCGCACCCGGCCCCTCGATGCGATAACAGCCGACGCACCAACGGCAATTTTCCCAGTCGAGATCGAGATAATGGTCGATGAAGGCCAGGCTCAGCGGCCGCATCTGCAAGGTGACGCTCTCAATCTGCCGCCAGACCGGCTCCCCGCCCTGCGCGATGACCGCCGCGCTGTGCAGCTTGTGCGCCTGTCCGCTCATACTCGCGAGCAAAGCGGCCGCCTCGGCACGCGTCTCGACCTTGTCGACACGGCTGCCATCGGCCAGTTCCAGCGTCTGGTCGCAGCCCAGCACGAGATCGGTCGGATGGCGCATGGACGGGCGCTTCGCCTTCCATTCCGCCAGCGCATCGGCCAGATCGCGCGCGCCGAGGCCCTCGGCATCCAGGCCTGCCTTGATAGCGTCCTCGTCGATGCCCGCATCGACCGTCTCGAAGGGCACCGCCGCATCGGCCAGCAACCGGCGTCGGCCCGCGCTTTGCGAGGCAAGCAGAAGCCGCGCGCTCATGCGGCGCCGAGTCCGCTGGCAATGCTCTTCAGGCGCTCCTGATAGAGATTGACGATGGCGGCCGCGGTTTCCTCGATGGAGCGGCGCGTCACATCGATCACCGGCCATCCCTGATCGGCGAACAACCGGCGCGCATGCGCCACCTCGCCGTTCACGCGTTCCAGATCGACATAGGCGGTCTCGGGCGCCTGGTTGAGCGTCAGCAACCGGTTGCGGCGGATCTGCACCAACCGCTCGGGACTCGTCGTGAGGCCGACGACCATCGGATGCTTCAGATCGAACAGGCTCGCCGGTGGCGGCGATTCCGGAACCAGCGGAATATTGGCTGTCTTGAAGCCGCGATTGGCGAGATAGATGCTGGTCGGCGTCTTGGAGGTGCGCGAGACGCCCGCGAGCAGAATGTCTGCTTCCTCCCAATTCTCCCAGCCCACTCCGTCATCATGGGCAATGGTGAACTGGATCGCGTCGATGCGCGCAAAATAGGCTTCGTCCAGCACATGCTTGCGGCCGGGTCGGTTGCGCGTTTCCTGCCCGAGCAGGTTGGACATCGCGTCCGTCACCGGATCGAGCGGCGCCACGAACGGAATCCCCAGCGCCCGACAGCCATTTTCGAGCTTCTTGCGCAGGGACTGGTTGGCGAGCGTGAACAGCACCATGCCGGGATTGCGCGCCACTTCCTCGAGGATGCGCTCGAGATGCTGTTCGGAGCGGACCATCGGCCAGAAATGCCGGATCGTCTCCACATTCTCAAACTGTGCGATGGCGGCCTTGCCGATATGTTCCAGCGTCTCGCCGGTCGAGTCCGAAAGCAGGTGAAGGTTGAGCCGATCCATTGGGGACGTTCATGTGGATAATTGGCGGATAAGGCAAGGATGGACCCGTGGATGAAAGCCGGGTCAAGATTCATGCCCACTCACCGGTCAGAAACCGGCCTGCTTATCCACAGCCGGTCCCGCTTGCCCACAGGCTGTGGTTAGTGTGGATGAAGAGAGGGACTCGTTGCCGCCCTGCGTGACTCTTCCGGGTCAAGCTGTTGGCAAAATGACGACAAGGCAATAATGCCCGTCATCCACGCCCCAACAGACTCCAACAACCTTTCTTAACTCTTAATTAGGATATTGGCCCGTGGATGATCCCAGCGTCATGCCGCCGCTCCTGGCTGTGCTCCATGGCCATCGGCCGACACGTCCCCCGCTCTGGCTCATGCGCCAGGCCGGACGTTATCTGCCGGAATATCGCGCCTTACGCGCGGAAAAGGGCGGATTTCTAGACCTTTGCTATGACAGCGATGCCGCCGCAGAGGTGACTCTGCAGCCGATCCGCCGCTTCGGCTTCGACGGCGCGATCCTGTTTTCCGATATCCTCGTGGTGCCGCATGCGCTGGGGCAGGACCTGTGGTTCGAGATCGGGGAGGGGCCGCGCCTCGCCCCGCCGCTGGTCGATGCTGATCTCAAAACTCTTGCCCCGCAGCCCGGGCGCCTCGCTCCTGTCATCGACACAGTCCGCAAGGTGAAGGCGGCTTTGTCGCCCGAAACGACGTTCCTCGGCTTTGCGGGCAGCCCCTGGACGGTCGCGACGTACATGGTCGCGGGCCAGGGCAGCCGCGATCATGCCGCGGCTCGTCGCCTGGCCTATAACGAGCCCGCGCGTTTCGAGGCGATCATCGATGGCATCATTGCCACGACGGTGGATTATCTCTCGGCCCAGATCGAGGCGGGTGTCGATGCGGTGCAGCTGTTCGACAGCTGGGCGGGGTCTCTCAGTCCCGAGCAGTTCCGCCGCTGGGTGATCGCGCCCAATGCGCAGATCGTCAAAGGCGTGAAGGCGCGGCATCCGGGGACACCGATCATCGGCTTTCCGAAGGGCGCGGGCGCGAAGCTCGTCGACTATGCCGCGCAGACCGGCGTGGATGCGCTCGGACTCGATGAAACGCTCGATCCGATCTGGGCGAACCGGGAATTGCCCAGGGGCATGCCGGTGCAGGGCAATCTCGATCCGCTCGCGCTGATTGCGGGTGGCGAGACGCTCGACCGGTCGGTCGATAGCATTCTGGAAGCGCTTTCCGGTCGGCCGCATATCTTCAATCTCGGCCACGGTATCCTGCCGGACACGCCCATCGCCCATGTCGAGCGTCTGGTGGCGCGCGTCAGGGGATAATTGATTCGGCCGTTGGCGTTGGTCGGGGCTTCATTTTTGGGCACGAGCGGCCGAGCGTTCGACGGGGTGACTGCGCGCAATGAGAGGCAAACCGTTCGCCGCCCCGTTCCAATTTTCGGAGCGTCGCTCTAAAAGGCCCGTGCGTCGCGCAGGCTCAGAACAAGAGGATCAAAAATCGTCATGTCCATCCTGCCAGGCGTCGGTTTTCTCGGTGCAGCCTATCCCTGGGTGCTCGCCGGGCATGTGATTTTCGTCATCTTCCTGATGGCGAGCCTGTTCATGATGCCGCGTTTCTTCGTTTATCATCATCAGACCGCTATCGGCTCCGACGAGGACAAGGCATGGATCGACCGCGAAGATCGGTTGCGCCGCATCATCCTGAGCCCGTCGCTGGTAATTGTCTGGATATTCGGGCTGCTTCTTGCCTTCCATATCGGTGCGTGGAGCCAGGGCTGGTTCCACGCGAAACTGCTTCTCGTCGTCATCCTTTCCGGATTCCACGGATGGATGGTAGGCTATGCCAAGAAGCTGGCGCGCGGCGAGCGGCCCTGGCCGGAAAAGCGCCTGCGGATGATCAATGAAGTACCGGCGCTGCTGGTCACTTTTGTCGTCATTCTCGTCATTGTCCGTCCCTTCTAAGGGAGCAAAAGGAGAATCGGAATGAGCATGGGGAGCAAATTGGCAGTTGGTCTGTCACTGGTCCTGGCTGCCGCGCCGTTGTCGGCCCAGACAGGAGAGGCCGAAGCCGATCTGAACTGCACCGCGATCCTCGCCACCCGTATCAGCGACACCGAGCCGGGCGAAAAGCGGTCCGGAATGATTGCTGGCCTCATGTACTATATCGGCAAGCTCGAAGGCCGGAATCCGCAGATCGATCTCAAGGCGGAGCTCAAGCGCACCTATGCGACACTGACGCATGAGCGCGCCGCCGCCGAGGCTCAGCGTTGCGACTCCAGCCTCAGCACGAAGGGGCAGAGCCTGCAGAAGATCGGCAGCGAGCTGCAGACGGGGAAATGACCCGAGAATCGTGACGGATGTTCGGATGAGGCGGCACTCTTTTCCGGCGCCGCCCCGTTTCATCCAATCCCGGTTATCGCCTTGAATCGCTTGCCGTTCAGGCGGCGTTGCGGACCCAGTCCTGGCGGGTCATGCCGACAAACGCGTCGCCGAGATCAGTCGAATTACGCGCCAGGATATCGCGAAGACTGTTGGTCTCGGCGATGATCGTCAGTCCCTCGGGCGTGAAGGCCATGCGGCTGGTCGCATCGTCGCCATAGATGTGCTGCGAGAGCAGCGGATTGGTCAGCGCCTGCGAGAAGGCGTCCATCGCCACCATCACCATGACCAGCGAGGGGAGGGGGCCGTTCGGGCCGCCCTGCTCGGCAAAGAGCCCGGTGAAAAACTCCAGATTGTCGATGTCGCCATAGAGCCGCTCCAGCTCGGCGACCAGCGCATCGAGACGCGCCTGCTCGGTCTTGTCCTTCGATTTTCCGACCAGTTCGGCAAAGCTGGCGAGCGGTTTGAGCCTCATCGCCTTGCGATATTCATTGTAGGTCGCGACATTGTTGAGCCGACCCTGGAAGATCGCCTTTTCATCGGCGGCGACCATGAAGTCCGCGCTGTTCTGCAGGCCGAGGCGCGTCGCATGATTGGCTGAGACGTCGATGAAACTTCCGGCCAGCCCGCGCTCGATCAGCAGGCCGTTGTTGAGCGAAAGCGCGCTGCCGGGCACCATGCTTTCGCCCCAGTGCACGACTTGCGGGATCAGCGAGTGCCAGCGGTAGAGCAGGCTGAACTCGGTGGTCATCCAGTTGGTGCGGTTCCACCCCGCGTTCCAGCACACCTTGGGATGCGCGCTGAACGGAATGATCGCAGTGCTGATGTGATTGATATATTCCTCGACCACCAGCTTGATGAACATCACGATCACGATGTTGCGCGCGGTCTCGAACAGGCGCTCGTCGTCCCATTCGGGATAGGCATGTTCGAGAAGGCCCGCGAGCCGGTTATGCTCACGCAACCAGAGCGTGTTCATCATCGCGACATAGGGCGTGGCGTTCACCCGATCGCCGCCGACCGCGAAGATCTGCGAGAATTGGGGCGATCCGGGAGGCAGGCGATTGATGCCGAGCGGATAATCGAGCACGGGGCGCCCGGCGGAATCGCAAAATTCGGGCTTCACCTTGTGATCCGCGCCGAACAGATATTCGGGATACTCCTCGTCGCCGATCCATTGCGACTTGAGCTTGCCCTTCTGGCCAGGCTGCTCGCTCATCCGGCGCAGCACGCGCGTCTGCGCCGGCGTGCGGCCGTAGAGCGGACTCATGTCGATATCGTGGTTCGACGTCGTGCGCCGCCGGTCCTCGGCAAGGCTGTCATAGGGCGCGTCGTTGGAGACCTGGGTGCGCAGGAAACCGTCCGTCAGATACTGCGCGAAGGCCGGAAACAGCAGGGTCGACTTGCGGCAGGGCCGTTGCCCTCCGGGCTGGGCGGCGAAGAGCTGGGCCGTCTCCGTGAGCGGGGGACGGCGCGTGCCGAGTTCCTCCGTGGCCGGCGTCGGAATCGCCGGCAGTAACCGTGCGCTGAAGCTGCGGTCGGTGAGGCCGCTCCAGCTGATATAATCATGCTTGGTCGTCCAGGGGTGCGGTCGGTTGCGGCCGTGGCCGACGATCTTGTTGATCAGCATGTCGCTGACCTTGGCCTTCCCCAAAAAAAATGCCGCCGTCTTAAGCGCAAGGTCTTCCAGCTGTCCTGGCATGTCGATGTCTCCCCGTCATCAGCACTCGATCCAGCGGCCCGATAGTCTTGTTTGGTCTGTTCAAAATATCTGGGGCGGCATAATCTTCAACGCCGTTAATAAAGTCACCGCGGCATTCATCGCGAATCTGCGGGTTGGTTCGCGGTGATACTTTGCATGCAAGGAGAGGCAGCATTGTGAGCGACAGCAAGACCGAGATCGAGAATGTGCTTCAGCCGGGCAAGACCTATCGGGTCGATGCTGCGAAATTCTCCGAGGCGCGCGCGGCTTTGCTCGCGATCCTTCCGACGGTCGCGCCGGGCCTCACGCAGAAGGAAATGTCGGCCGCGATGCGGGCTGCGCTGCCGCTCGATCGCTTCCCTGGCAGCACCTCGGGCTGGTGGATGAAGTCGGCGCAACTCGACCTGGAAGCCAAGGGCGTGGTGATCCGTGAGCAAAGCAAGCCGCTTCGCTGGCATCGCGCCTGACGCCTCGTCGCCTTCGCCTTGACTCGGACAAAGGCAGCCCTTAGTCCAGCCCCATTCCTCTTTCCGGGGGCGCCCTGGCCGCGCTCGCAACCTCGCCAGTCGCGCGACCCCGGCACCATCTGACCATCAACGCATTCTCATCACATCACGCCAAGAGTCGGACTCTCTTCCCATGCATCTCAAAGAGTTGAAACGCAAAGCCCCCGCTGATCTGGTCGCCATGGCCGAGGAATTGGGGATCGAGGGGGCATCGACCCTGCGCAAGCAGGATCTCATGTTCGCCATCCTCAAGGTCGAGGCGGAGAACGACACCCAGATCATCGGCGAAGGCACGATCGAGGTGCTGCCGGACGGCTTCGGCTTCCTTCGCAGCCCCGAGGCGAACTATCTCGCCGGCCCCGATGATATCTATGTCTCGCCCAACCAGGTCCGCAAGTTCGGCCTGCGCACCGGCGACACGGTGGAAGGCGAAGTTCGCGCGCCCAAGGACGGCGAACGCTACTTCGCGCTCACCAAGCTCGTCAGCGTCAATTTCGACGATCCCGAGGTTGTCCGCCACCGCGTCAACTTCGACAATCTGACGCCGCTCTATCCCGAGCAGAAGCTGAGCCTCGATACGCTCGACCCGACCGTCAAGGACAAGTCGGCCCGCGTCATCGACATCGTCTCGCCGCAGGGCAAGGGCCAGCGCACGCTCATCGTCGCGCCGCCGCGCGTCGGCAAGACGGTGATGCTGCAGAACATCGCCAAGGCGATCACCGACAATCATCCCGAGGTCTTCCTGCTCGTGCTGCTCATCGACGAGCGTCCCGAGGAAGTCACGGACATGCAGCGCAGCGTAAAGGGCGAGGTCGTCTCCTCGACCTTCGACGAGCCTGCCACGCGTCACGTCCAGGTCGCCGAGATGGTGATCGAGAAGGCCAAGCGCCTCGTCGAGCACAAGAAGGATGTCGTCATCCTGCTCGACTCGATCACGCGCCTCGGCCGCGCCTACAACACGGTCGTTCCCAGCTCTGGCAAGGTGCTGACCGGTGGTGTCGACGCCAACGCCCTGCAGCGCCCCAAGCGCTTCTTCGGCGCCGCGCGCAACATCGAGGAGGGCGGCTCGCTCTCGATCATCGCCACCGCGCTGATCGACACCGGCAGCCGCATGGACGAGGTGATCTTTGAAGAGTTCAAGGGCACCGGTAACTCGGAAATCGTCCTGGATCGCAAGGTCGCCGACAAGCGCATCTTCCCGGCGCTCGATGTCGGCAAGTCCGGCACGCGCAAGGAAGAGCTGCTGGTCGAGAAGGCCACGCTCTCCAAGATGTGGGTGCTGCGCCGTATCCTCATGCAGATGGGCACGGTCGACGCGATGGAATTCCTTCTGGACAAGATGAAGGATTCCAAGACAAATGAAGACTTCTTTGCGGCGATGAATCAATAAGATAGCCACTTAGAGTCGAGTTCGGACAGATGATGGACATCCTCCTCATGGCAAGTGCGGCGGCCCAGGCCGGGCCGCTGAGCGGCATGTGGTCGCACATCGTCCAGGACTTCTCGAACCTCGGCAGCGCGAGCGCGCTCTCGGCGCTGCTGCAGGTGCTCATCATCGATATCACGCTGGCCGGCGACAATGCGATTGTCGTCGGCGCGCTGGCGGCCGGGCTTCCGGCGGACCAGCGCCGCAAGGTCATCATGCTCGGCGTTCTTGCGGCCCTGGTGCTGCGCGTCTTCTTCGCGCTTGTCGTGACGCAGTTGCTGCAGGTTGTCGGCCTCGTCCTCGCGGGCGGACTGCTGCTGCTCTGGGTGGCGTGGAAGATGTGGCGCGAGCTCCATCACGGCACCGGCTCGGCCGGCTCCCCGGAGATCGAGGGCGACGAGCATAGCGGCCTCAGGCCCGCCAAGAGCTTCGCCAGCGCCGCCTGGGCCGTTGCCATCGCGGACGTCAGCATGAGCCTCGACAACGTCCTGGGCGTCGCCAGCGCCGCCAAGGATCATCCCGGCATCATGATCGTCGGCCTCATCTTCGCGGTCGCGCTGATGGGTGTCGCGGCGAACGTCATCGCCAAATATATCGAGCGCTATCGCTGGATCGCCTGGATCGGCGTCGCGGTGATCCTGTGGGTGGCGGGCACCATGGTCTATGACGGCTTCGTCGACCCCGAGGTCGGCATCATGAAGCTCGTTCAGGCCTGAGTTTGCCTGCGCGGTTGTCGGGAACAGCCGGGGACTGAAAGCCGGGGCAGAGCGGGTTGGCCGGGGTAAAGCTGGCCAATTCCGGCAATTTCCGGCATGGCTTTCCGGTCCGGCCTCAAAAGGCCCGAAATGACGGAGCCCGCGCGATGAAATTCACTGTCGACGTCGATTGCACGCCCGAAGAGGCCCGCACGTTCCTGGGTCTGCCGGACATGAAGCCGATCCACGATCTCTACATGCAGTCGGTGATGGACACGATGAGCGGGCAGGCCAATTTCGAGCAGATGGAACGCATGTTTCGCAGCCTTTCGCCGATGGGGGACGCGGGCATGAAGCTTTTCTCGAGCCTGATGGACCTCGGCATGAGCGCTGCGGGCGGCGCATCCGGTGCGTCCAAGAAGGAAAGCTGAAAACCCAATTCCACGTGATGGATGACGTGACCTTGCCCGAAAGACCAACGATCTTCGCGCTGTCGAGCGGGCAGCCGCCGGCCGCAATTGCCGTGATCCGTATATCCGGACCAGCCGCGCTGGATGCGGCACAGGCGCTCATTAAAAGCGACTTGCCGCCACCGCGCCGGGCGGGACTGCGCCGGTTCATCGATCCCGAGACGGGCGATGTGCTGGATGAGGGGCTACTGCTGACCTTTCCGGGTGAGAAGACGGAAACCGGCGAGGACATGGTCGAGTTGCATTGTCACGGCTCGCGCGCCGTCGTGCGCGCGATCGAGGCCGTGCTGGCTCGGCTCCCCGGATTGCGCCTGGCCGAGCCGGGAGAGTTCACGCGGCGCGCCTTTTTGAATGGGCGCATCGACCTGGGGGTCATCGAGGGCCTGGGCGATTTGCTCGCCGCCGAGACGGCGCATCAGCGGCGCGCGGCGATGGCGATGATGGGCGGTGCTCTCTCGCGCAAGATCGCGGAATGGACGTCGGAGCTGCGGCGGCTCGCGGCGCAGGTCGAGGCCCAGATCGACTTTTCAGACGAGGGCGACGTTGCGGGGTCAAACGGTCTCGTTGGGCTGGCCGCAGCATGCGGCGTGATCGCGCACGAGATGGAGGCGGACCTCGTCAAACCCTCGGCCGAGCGGTTGAAGGACGGCGTGCGTGTCGCCATCGGCGGCCCGCCCAACGCGGGCAAGTCCACGTTGTTCAATTATCTCGTCGGTCGAGAGGCAGCGATTGTCTCGCCGCATGCCGGAACGACGCGCGATGTGATTGAGGCATCGATTGCGCTCAAGGGTCTGCCGTTCGTTCTCGCGGACTCGGCAGGGCTGCGGGAGGCCGGTGACGAGATCGAGCGCATTGGTATCGATCGGGCCGGCGCCTTGCTGGCCGGGGCCGACATTGTGCTGTGGCTCGGAGCACGGAATGAATTGCCCGCTGTAGATGGTCAGGTCATCCAGCTTCACGCAAAGGCCGACCTCGATCCGACGGGAGAAGGTCTTCACGTTTCCGCGAAGACGGGCGAGGGGATGGATGCGCTCGTCGAGGCGCTGTGCGCTGCCGCTGGGCGCATTCTCCCACAGGCCGGTGACTATGCTCTTTCACGTCGGCAGCGCGCTGCGCTTGCAAGGGCAGCGGTCGCGGTCCGGGAGGCGGCGGATCTCGACGATGAAATTCTGGTCGGCGAATGTCTGCGGCAGGCACTCGGGGCGCTCGACGAGCTGACCGGGCGCTCGACCACGGAGGCGGTGCTGGACGAACTTTTCTCCGGATTCTGCATCGGCAAGTAATCCCACGGTGGGTGTTCTGGCACGTGTTCCACGTGGAACACTCCGCTCCATTGACCGATGATCCTTTGACCGCGCTTGAGGCGCGGGGTAGGGGCGGGCGATGAGCGGAGCGAACATCTATGACGTGATCGTGGTCGGCGGCGGCCATGCCGGCACGGAGGCTGCGGTGGCGGCAGCGCGCCGCGGCGCGCGCGTCGTACTGCTCACGGCAGCGCCCGAGAAGATCGGGGAAATGTCCTGCAACCCGTCCATCGGTGGCCTGGGCAAGGGCCATCTCGTTCGCGAGATCGACGCGCTTGATGGCCTGATGGCCCGTGCGGCGGATCGGGCGGCAATCCATCGCCGCATGCTGAACGGCAGCAAGGGGGCGGCAGTCCGGGGTCCTCGCGTGCAGGCGGATCGGACACTCTATCGCGCTGCCATTCAGGAGATGGTTTCCGCGCAGGCCAATCTCGACGTCATCGCTGGCGAGGCTGCGGCGCTCCGGCTTGGCGCCGGGGGCAAGGTCACGGGCGTCGAGTTGGCGTCGGGCGCGACCGTCGCCGCGACTGCGGTCGTTCTGACGACTGGGACCTTCCTGGGCGGCGTGATGTTCAGGGGTGCGGAGCGCATCGCGGGCGGGCGGATCGGCGAACATTCTGCCAGTGCGCTCGCCGCTCAACTGCGTGCGCTCTCCCTTCCCATGGGTCGCCTGAAGACAGGCACTCCGGCGCGTCTGGATGGCCGGACCATCGACTGGGGCCGCCTCGAAGATCAGCCGACGGATCGCTCCTTCTGGTCCATGTCATTTCTTGGCCTGGAGCCGTCCCTACGACCACCCCAGCTGAGCTGCGCGATTACCCGGACGAACGTGCGGACGCACCAGCTCATTCGCGACAATCTCGATCGGTCGCCGCTCTTCTCCGGCGATATCGAGGGACGGGGCCCGCGCTATTGCCCTTCCATCGAGGATAAGGTCGTCCGTTTCGGCGATCGTGACGGACATCAGGTCTTTCTTGAACCGGAAGGCCTGGATACGTCGCTCGTCTATCCGAATGGCATGAGCACTTCCTTGCCGCGAGACGTGCAGCTTGCGTTCCTGCGGACACTGCCCGGTCTTGAGCAGGTCGCCATGGTGGTGCCAGGCTATGCTGTCGAATATGATCATATCGATCCGCGCGCGCTGGATCGACGCCTGGCGCTGCCGGCCCTGCCGGGGCTCTATCTCGCCGGGCAGATCAACGGAACGACCGGCTACGAGGAGGCGGCGGCGCAGGGGCTCGTCGCCGGGGCGAACGCCGCGGCCAGCGCGCTGGACCTCGCACCACTCATCCTCGATAGGTCCGAAAGCTATATCGGCGTGCTCGTAGACGATCTTTGCCTGCAGGGTATCACGGAGCCCTATCGGATGTTGACGGCACGCGCGGAATTCCGCCTCCGCCTGCGGGCTGACAATGCGGCGACGCGACTCACCCCGATCGGCCTCAACCTCGGCCTGGTGGCGAAGGAGAGGGCTCGCTGGTGGGAGGAGCGCTCCGAACGCCGAGCTGCTCTGGAGACCGCCTTCGATCGTACCGTAACCGGGGAAGCAATGCGGACGGCGGGCGCCGACGTGCGCGAAGATGGTGTGCGCCGGCCTCTGCGGGAATGGGCCCGTTTCCCTGCTGTCGATCTGGCGCATCTCAAGGCGCTGTCGCCGGAAATGGTCGAAGCCGCGCCTGATGGCGATCTGATCGACGAGATGATGCAGGATGCTGTTTATGCGCCCTATGTCGAGCGGCAGGAGGCCGAGGTGCGCGCCCTGCGCGCCAATGAGGCGATCGCGCTGCCGGCCGATCTGGATTTCAGTGCCATTGGTGGCCTCAGCGCAGAGATGGTCGAGCGGTTGAGCCTTGCGCGTCCAGAGACGCTCGGTGCTGCCGCCCGTATGCGGGGCATCACCCCGGCCGCGCTCGCCGCTTTGCTCGTCGCTGCACGGCAGCGTGCCGCATGACCGAGGATGAAGCACAGGACTGGCTGCGCGCGCATGGCTGGTGGGACGGCGAGGCGGGCGACAGGCTGCGGCGTTTCGTCGATCTCGTGCTGGACGAAGCAGATCGCCAGAACCTCATCTCGGCGGGAAGCCGGGCGCAAATCTGGGCGCGCCACATCGTTGATTCGGCGCAGTTGCTCCCGCTGGCGCCCGCCTCCGGGGCGAACGATCTGTGGGTCGACCTCGGCACGGGCGCCGGATTTCCAGGTATGGTCGTCGCATGTCTCGACAAGCGCCCCGTCAGACTCGTGGAAGTCAGACCGCTCCGCGTGGCATTTCTCCAGCGTTGCGTGGACGCACTCGGCCTCGATAACGTCCAGGTCGTTGGCTCGAAGGTGGAACGCGCGCGTTTCGATCGTCCCGCCCGCGTCATTTCGGCACGTGCCTACGCGCCGCTTGATCGCATGATCGAAAGCGCCATCCATCTGGCCGACGAAAAGACCGTTTGGCTCCTCCCAAAGGGCCGTCAGAGTGAGAAGGAACTGGCAATCGTCCGCCACGACTGGCAAGCTGTGTTTCACGTGGAACAGAGCATCACCGATCCTGAAAGCGCCATCGTGACCATGGAAAACCTTCGCCGTATCTCGCCGCCCCCGGTCGCACGAACTTCCAAGCCATCACACGCGAGAAGTTCCGGAAGTTTCAGGCGCGGCCGATGATCAGCATCGCCATTGCCAATCAGAAGGGTGGCGTCGGCAAGACGACGAGCGCCATCAATCTCGCGACCGCGCTCGCGGCGACCGGGCACCGCACGTTGCTCATCGATCTCGATCCGCAAGGTAACGCTTCCACGGGCCTGGGGGTTGCACAGCGCGATCGCATCCATTCGAGCTACGATCTCCTCCTCGGTGATTGCTCGCTCGACGATGCGGTCCTGCCCAGCCTCGTTCCCGGCCTCGACATCATCCCGGCCACGCAGGACCTTTCCGGCGCCGAGATCGAACTGATCGACGTCGAGCAACGCACGCACCGTTTGATCAACGCACTCTCCGCCGCCGAGCATCGCTGGAATGTCTGCCTGATCGATTGCCCGCCGTCGCTCGGGCTGCTCACCGTCAACGCGATGGTCGCTGTCCAATCGGTGCTCGTACCCTTGCAGTGCGAGTTCTTCGCGCTTGAGGGCCTGTCGCAGCTGCTGCAGACGGTCGAGCGCATTCGCGCGCGGTTCAATCCCGGCCTGTCGATCCTCGGCATCGCGCTGACCATGTACGATCGCCGCAATCGCCTTACCGACCAGGTCGCCGACGACGTCCGCGCTTGCTTGGGCGATCTTGTCTTCAAGACGGTCATTCCCCGCAATGTCCGCCTTTCCGAAGCGCCGAGCCATGGTGTGCCGGCGCTCATCTACGATATGCGCTGCGCCGGATCGGAAGCCTATATGGCCCTTGCACGTGAACTCATCGAACGGCTTCCCAAGGAGGAAGTGGCTGCATGAGCGACAATGAACTGACCCGGGCGCAGGCGCGCCGTCCGCTCGGCCGCGGTCTCTCGGCTCTGCTGGGCGAAGCGAGCAAGGATGTCGCCATTTCGGGCGAGAACGTTGTGGAGCATGGCGTCGCCGGTTCTGGCCGCTCCGTCCAGCTGCTCGAAATCTCCCGCATCGCGCCCCATCCGGAGCAGCCCCGCCGCCAGTTCGACGAGGAAGCGCTCAATGAGCTGGCCGAGAGCATCCGTGCGCGCGGCGTGATCCAGCCCATCATCGTGAGGGCTGTCGGCGAGCGCTACCAAATCGTCGCCGGCGAGCGTCGCTGGCGGGCAGCACAGCGCGCCCAGCTTCATCAGATCCCCGCGATCGTCCGCGACTTCACCGAAGGCGAAACGCTGGAAATCGCGCTGGTCGAGAACATCCAGCGCGAGGACCTCAATCCCATCGAGGAAGCGCAGGCCTATCGCCGCCTGATCACGCAGTTCCAGCACAGCCAGGAAGCGCTGGCGCGGATCGTCGGCAAGTCCCGCAGCCATATCGCCAACCTGATGCGCCTGCTCGACCTGCCCGCCGACGTACAGGATCTTGTAACGGAAGGCAGGCTCAGCATGGGCCATGGCCGCGCGCTGATTGGTGCGCCGGGCTGCGTGGCCTTGGCGCGCGAGATCGCCGACAAGGAGCTTTCCGTCCGCGAGACCGAGCATCTGGTCCGCGTCGCACGCGAAACCGAAAAGGCCCCACGTGGGGCAAAGGCCGTCCCTACGGCGGCGCGCGATGCCGATCTCGTGGCGATGGAGCAGCATCTGTCCGATTTGCTCGGGCTGAAGGTCGGCATCAGCTTCGCGCAGGGGAAGGGCGCGCTGACGCTGCAATATTCCAGCCTCGAGCAGCTCGACATGATCTGCCAGAAGCTGACGGGTGGAGGCTTCTAGGGTTCAGCTCGAACAAGCGCAGCCAGGGCGCCAACGCGCCTCAGGCGCCTTGCTTAGCGAGCCCGTCAAATGCCTTTAGCGCCCCGAGCAGCGACGGCAGTTCCCGCAACGGCACCATGTTCGGTCCATCGCTCGGCGCATTGTCCGGGTCCTCGTGCGTCTCGATGAACACGGCCGCGACGCCGACCGCCACCGCCGCCCGCGCCAGCACGGGCACGAACTTGCGCTCGCCGCCGGAGCTGGTCCCCTGACCACCCGGCTGCTGCACGCTGTGGGTGGCATCGAAGACCACCGGGAAGCCCGTCTCGGCGAGAATAGGTAGCGCCCGCATGTCGCTCACCAACGTGTTGTAGCCGAAGCTCGCCCCACGTTCGGTCAGCAGGATCTTGTCGTTGCCGGTGCTTTGCACTTTCTTGGCGACATTGGCCATGTCCCAGGGCGCGAGGAACTGGCCCTTCTTCACGTTGATGGTCCGGCCCGTCTCGCCGGCGGCCAGCAGCAGGTCGGTTTGCCGGCACAGAAAGGCGGGGATCTGCAAGACGTCGACGATCTCGGCGACCCGGGCGCACTGATCTGCCGAATGAACGTCGGTCAGCACCGGGCAGCCGAAGCGCTGCTTGATCTCGGCGAAGATGTCGAGCGAAGCGGCAAGCCCTATGCCGCGCGCGGCGGAAACGGAGGTGCGATTGGCCTTGTCGAAGCTGGTCTTGTAGATGAGCGGGATGCCGAGCGCGTCCGTCATCTCGGCGAGCGCCTGCGCCGTCTCCAGCGCATGGGCGCGGGATTGCATCTGGCAGGGGCCGGCAATCAGCGTGAACGGCCGGTCATTGGCGATAGCGATCTCGCCGACGGTGACGGTGCGGGGCATCGTGGTCATGGGAGAGGACATAGTCCGGCTGCTGCCTCGCGAAAAGCCGTCTCGGATCAGCTGATGCCGAGGCGGTTGAGATCGTGGATGTGAACGAGGCCGACGGGCGTGTCCGGCGCATCGGCCCCCATCACGAACAGGGCGGTGATCTTGTTGACCGCCATGATCGCGAAGGCGTCCTCGGCGTAGATGCCGTCGGCGATGGTCTTGGGGTCGATCGTCATTACCTCCCCGGCGGTGCGCGACAGAAGGCCGTCGATCTTGCGGCGCAGGTCGCCATCGGTGATCGTCCCGATCAGCCGGCCGCCCGCGTCGAGAACGCCGGCAATGCCGAAGCTTTTCTCCGTCATCGTCACCAGCACGTCCTGCATCGGCAGGTCTGCGGGCACGAGCGGCAGGTGATCGCCCGCGTGCATGATCTTGCTCACCGGCAGCAGCCGCGATCCGATCGCTCCGCCCGGATGCAGCAGCTCGAGTTGCGCGCGAGAGATGCCATGCGCCTGCATCACCGTCACCGCGAGCGCGTCGCCCAGCGCCAGCATGAGCGTGGTCGATGTCGTCGGCGAGATGTTGGCCGGGCATGCTTCGCGCACGCGCGGCAAGGTCAGGCAGATGGTGGCGATTTGCGCCATCGGCGAACCGCGCTGTGAGGTGATGCCGATCACAGGACATTCGAGCATCCGTGCGTGCCGCATGATTGGCTGCAATTCGGCCGTCGCACCGGAGTTGGAGAGTGCCACCAGCACGTCGCCCTGGGTGATCATGCCGAGGTCGCCGTGCGCCGCTTCGCCCGGATGGACGAAGAAGGCGGGCAGGCCCGTTGAGGAGAAGGTCGCGGCCATCTTGCGCGCGATATGGCCGGATTTGCCCATGCCGCTGACGATCACGCGCCCGCTCGTGCCGAGCAGCAGATCGACGGCGCGCGGGAAAGCGTCGTCCAGCGCCTCGGCCATCTGCTGGATCGCGTCGGCCTCGACGGCGAGCACAGAGCGGCCATGCTCCAGCATTTGCGCAGGGCTGAGCCGGCGCTGGAGGCCGAAACGCTGCTTTACGTCCTGGAACATTCTCTGCTTGTCCTGTTCAGGGCTTCATCGCGAACCAGGTGGGGTATTTCGAGTTCCAGCTGTCCGTCTCGCTGCACTGGATGACGTGGAGTTCAAGGCCGTTTTCGGCCACGAAACGGTCCACCGCCGCCATCACCAGCGGCCAGTCCGGGTGATAGTCGTCGCCAGCGATGAAGCCGCCACTCTTGAGCTTGGGATACCAGTCGCGGAAGGTCACGCCGTCCAGTTCGCCGTCATGGGCGTAGCCGTCGATATAGATGAAATCGAGGCAATGATCTGAGAAGAGCGGCAGCGCCTCGTCGAAGCGCATGCGCAGGATCGTGTTGCGCGTCCGGTGCGGCGAGAGCCGCGCGATCGCCTCGCGATATTGCTGCATGTCGTGGCCGCGGTCGCCCGCCCACATGTCGATGCTGTAGAGATAGCCGAGCTTGGAGCGATTGAGGATGCGCTCGGAGAAGTCGCCTGCGGCCACGCCCAGTTCCACGCCCGTACCGCCTTCCACGAGGAGGGTGGCGATGTCGTCGCGGCGGGTGAAGGTGCGGGCGAGCATCCGAAGCGCTTCGCTCATCTGCGCGTCATAGACGTCGTTGATGATATGTGCCGAGGCGGCCGGAACGGCCGGTTCCGGCGCGGCGGGCACGGTTGACGTCATGCCGCCCATCGGATCCGACTTATATTCCTGACCCTTGATGTAGAAAGTGAGGGCGATCGTGTTGCGCTGCGCTTCGCCCTCCGCGATTTCGTCGACGCTGTGCCAGCTGTTCTCGGTGCGCACGAAGGCATAGGCGCTGTTCGGCAGGAAGCTGTTCGCCTTCACCCGGTCGAAACCGGCGCCATTGGTGCGGTGGAACACGGTGCCGAGATGGGCCTGCGTCTCGTCCTCCGGCAGGTAGAACTGCATCGTCGCGATCTTGCTCGGCGCGTCGGGATGGATGCCGATGCGGTAGCCCGGAAAATCGCGGTACAGCAGCGGAACGGCCACCAGCTCGGGCATCTCGTCGCCGAAGCGCTCGCGCAGCGACGGCGCGAACTTGGCGGTGATCGCCTGGGCGATGCGGGGCGAGGTGAACACTTCGATCATCGCCTGCCAGAATGGCTGGTCCTCAGGCTCGATGCGGACGAGCGAATCCGGCGTGAGATCAAGCAGATAACGGGTCACGCGGCCATCTGACGTCACGGCGTCGGGATGCTCGATCGGGTCGAGTACCTCGTCGGCGGGCAGCCGGGCCAGCATCTCGTCATAGACGGCGCGGGGCAGCATCTCTTCCATGAAGAGATTGGGGCTGGGCACGGGGTCGGTCGGCGCGGCCTCTATGCGCTCCACAATGCCGTCGATGATCTGGCCGATCGTCACCAGGCCGTCATCCTCGTCGGACGGCGCGCGGTGCAGCCGGGCGGGATCGCGATGGAACAGGTAATTCTTGACGTCAGTCGTCTCGGGCGTCGCGAAGACGGCGTTCTGCTTCTTGTGCACGAACGTGAGGCCCGCGCTTTCCAGAATCTCGGTGACGGCTTTCACCTGCGCCTCGTCCGTTTCGATCAGTTCGATCGAGACAGACATCAGGCGCTCGTCGGCCAATGTTCGGCGCGCACCCTGAACGATCGCAAGCTCGATTCCGTCGACGTCGATCTTGAGATGCGTCGGCACCTCCAGGTAGAAGTCCGCGATGAAGCTGTCGATGTCATAGCCGATCATGCCTTGGCGGAAGGCGGGCTCGAAGGGCTTGCCCCGAAAGTCGACAGCCTCGCCGAAGGCACTCATCGAGGTGCCGACCTCGACGCTGGCAAGGCTCATCGCGTCGACCGATTTGCGATCAGCAAAGGCGAGGCACAGCGGTGTCATCTCGGCCTGCAAGCTGTTGAGCGCGACCGCGACGCAGAGTTGGTGATAATTGGCGAAATGCGGCTCGAAGGCGAGGGTGCGAATGCCCTTCACCGCGGCATAGACGCTGTAGATGCCGACATTGGCGCCGATATCCCAGAAGGTCTCGCCAGGCTCGAAGCTGTCGATCCACTCGATCGTCTCCGGCTCCTTGTCGAGCAGCGTCTCATAGCGCCAGCCGGCGCCCATGCTGTCGAAATGGATGGGATGACCATTGGCGTTGATCGTCCTGAAGCGCCCGGTGTCGAAGTGATTGGCCATGATGTTCATTTGGCTGTCCCCTGGCATTTCAGCCGCGCAACCCGATGCCGCGTGCAACGCCTTCAGGCTGGAGGGACTAGCCAGATATGCTTACCAGTCTCTTAACTTTCCGGTGTTTGCGCCTTGCGCTTCGCCGTTGGAGCGGCGTGGCCGCCCGCGCGGATTGACGAAGCCGGCGAAGCTGGCCATGCCGGCCACCATGCAGTTCTTCTCGGACAATACGGCGCCCGTGCATCCTGCCATCTGGCAGGCGATGGCGACGGCCGACGCGGTGGATTCCGCCTATGATGGCGATGCGCTGAGCCAGGCGCTCGACGCGCGCTTCTCGGCCCTGTTCGAGCGTGACGTGGCGGTGGTCTGGACCTCGACGGGCACCTCCGCCAATGCGCTGGCGCTCTCGCTGCTCTGCCCGCCCTATGGCGGCATCCTCACTCATGAGGAAGCGCACATCATGCTCGATGAGTGCGGTGCGGTCGAACTCGCGACGGGCGGCGCGCGGCTGCTCGGCTGCGGTGGCGTCGGCGCCAAGCTGGACGTCGCGACGTTGCGGGCGCGCATGGCCGGTCTCGGCAAGGGCGTGCATCATACCAGGCCGTTCGCCGTCTCGATTACCAGCGCGAGCGAATATGGCCTCGTCTATCGTCCCGACGAGCTGGACGAGATCGGCGGCTTCTGTCGCGAGGAGGGGCTTTCGCTGCACATGGATGGCGCGCGGTTCGCCAATGCGGTGGCCCGGCTGGAGGCAAGCCCCGCCGATCTGACCTGGCGGGTGGGCGTCGATGCGCTGAGCTTCGGTTTCACGAAGAACGGCGCGATGAATGCCGAGGCGCTGATCCTGTTCGATCCGGCGCGCGTTGATGAGGCACGCCGTCGCCGTAAGCGGGCCGGGCACCTCCTGTCCAAGGGGCGCTATGTCGCCGCCCAGCTCCACGCGATGCTGGCGGACGATCTCTGGCTCGCCAATGCCCGCGCGGCCAATGCGGCGGCGGTTCCGCTCGCGCAGGCCGCCGGGGACCGGTTGCTCCATCCCGTCGAGGCGAACCTGCTGTTCGTGCGCTTCTCGGAGCGGGAGGCCGCACATCTGCGCGCGCAAGGCTTCGGCTTCCATCCGGCGGGCGAGGGTACCGCGCGTCTGGTCACGAGCTGGCATCAGGGTCCGGCGGACGTCGCGCCCTTCGCCGCCGCGATCGCGGAGCTATGAGCGTCAGCCGGCTCACCGGCGGCATCGTCCTGCCGTTCGGGATCGTCACGCTGATCTGGTCGTCGACCTGGATCGTCATTCGCGATCAGCTCGGCGTCGTGCCGCCCAGCTGGTCGGTCTGTTATCGCTTCGCGCTGGCCGCGCTCGGCATGGCGGTCTTGGCGCGGCTGAACGGCGTGTCGCTGAAACTGGGCCGACGCGAGGCGATTTTCGCCGGGCTGATGGGCGTCTGCCAGTTCGTTTTGAACTTCAATCTGCTCTATCGCGCCGAGGCACATATTACCTCCGGCCTCTGTGCGCTCGTCTATGCGCTGCTGATCATCCCCAACAGCCTGCTGGCGCGCTTCTTTTTCGGCGAGCGAATCAGCGGCGGCTTTGTCGCGGGCTCTGCGGTTGCCGTCGTCGGGATCGGCTGCCTGTTCGTGAACGAGTACCGCGCCAGCATCACGGCCTCTCCCGACGAGGTCGTGCTGGCGCTCGGACTCTGCGTGGCGGCGGTCCTGTGCGCGTCCGTCGCCAATGTCATGCAGGCCGCACCGCTCGCGCGCAGCATTCCGATGGCGACCTTGTTGGTCTGGTCGATGGCGATCGGCGCTGCGGTCGACGCCGCTTATGCCTGGGCGACCGTCGGTCCGCCGGCGATGGAACTGCGCCCGGGCTACTGGCTTGGCGTTCTTTACCTAGCCATTGCAGGCTCAGTGGTCACCTTTCCACTCTACTTCGGCCTCATCCAGCGGATTGGCGCAGGGCCTGCCGCTTACACCAGCGTGCTGATCCCCATATTGGCGATGGGGATTTCGACGATGTTCGAGGATTATCGCTGGACGCCGCTAGCGATCGCTGGCGTCGCGCTCGCGCTGGGCGGCATGATCATCGCGCTGCATGCGCGGTTCCGCCGCCAGACAGGCGGCTAGGCCGGAGCGATAGTCGCGGTAAAGCGGCGACCAGCCCAGCATGCGCTTTGCCTTGGCGTTGGCGACGCGACGGTTCTCACCATAGAAGGCGCGGGCGGCAGGGGATAGTTCGGCCTCCTCGAGTGTCTGCAGGGGCGGGGGCGGCAGACCCAGCAACGCGCCGCCATAGGCAACGACATCGTTCTGACTGCACGGCCGGTCGTCGGCGAGGTTATAGACGCCGGGCGGCGCATTCATGGCTGCGATCACGCCACCCACGATGTCGTCGACATGGATGCGGCTGAAGATCTGGGCAGGCACGTCGATACGTCGCGCCCGGCCCTCGCGAAGTCGCTCCAGGACGCTGCGCCCGGGACCATAAATGCCGGGCAGCCGGAAGACATGAACGGGGCGTGGTAGCGCCTGCCACGCGAGATCCGCCTCGGCGCGAGCGCCCCGGCGACCGCCGCCGATCGATGCCGTCTCGTCAACCCATGCTCCCCGCGTATCGCCATAGACTCCCGTCGAGGAGAGATAGCCAACCCACCGCGCCGGGCTTTGGGCGATCGCTGCGCCATAGGCAGCGAGCACGGCGTCGGCGCCGTCCGCATCTGGCGGGACTGAGGAGAGGATGTGGGTCGCACGCCGCAGAGCCGACAGCACCGCTGGCCCATCGCCGAAGGCCATCGTGCCTGCGCGGCCGGTTGCCTCGATCGACCAGCCTTGCGCGCGGAGGCGGGCGGCGAGCCTGCCGGCGCTATAGCCCAGTCCGAAAATCAGAAAATGCGGCATGATAATGCGGAAACCTCGCGGCGCTTCGTCAGCCCGCGTTAGCCCGCTTCTTGCGGCTTGCCGATCTCTTTCGAAGGCATGACGTCAACAGACAGGGGGCAGGATTGCGGCCTGCCACCCTGCTCTTGCAAATCAGGCGAAGCTGACCGCCGAAGCCGCCCGGCGCCGCAGCATGCTGCCCACCAGGGTGAAGCCCCCGATCATCAGCGCCCAGCTCGCCGGCTCCGGAACGCCCGGATTGGGATTGTTCGGTGGCTTGGTTTCGAGGAAGAAACTGGTGCCGTAGGCCGGACCCTGATCCGCATAGCTGAAATTCGTGGCCAGCGTTCCGGCACCCGTGGCGAGATTGATAGAGAAAATGTTGTTGGCCGCGACGCCATACAGCACACCGTCGTCCGCACGCGCCATGCCGAATACGTCGTCAAAACCCATCGATCCGATCAAGGCGTTGGTGACCGGAGGGCCGAGATCGATGCTGCGCAACGTATCGTTCGGGCTGCTCGCGGCGGCGAGATAAAGAGTACCGCCCACAAAGGCGAGATCGCCGGCCGAGAGGCCGCCGGTCGTGCCGATATTTGTGCTCGTACCCGTCAGCGGATCTACCGTGTACAGTCCGGCGGCGTTCGAGGATGCGCCGTAGAGCGTGCCGTCAGCACCGAAAACCAGGGCATTGCCGGAGAAGCCGATCCCGCCCACGAGCGTCGTTGCGGCAGTCGTCTTGTCGACGCGATACAACGAGCTGAAGCTGATACCGAACAGATCGCCAGTTGGGCTAAATGCGATATCGGTCAGGGTGGCCCCCGTCTTGCCGATCACCGTCGCGGCCCCGGTCTCGACGTCCACCGTGACAAGATTGCGATTCGAATCGGAGATCCAGAGGATCGAGCCGGCCATGGCAGGCGCGGCGGAAGCCAGCGCCACGAGGGCGCCCGCGAACAAATAGCTTTTCATGTCGTCCCACTCCATCGGTCAAGATTGGCGTTGCAGTCTTGTTTTTGGGAGCGCCCATCTCGTGACTATACTCTGGGGGCAGAGGGAAAAACGGATGCGCGACGAGGCGAGCGGCCTTGGCGATGGGGCGGTGTAAATCCATTGTCGCGCCAGCCCGCGACGCCTAGGCTTCCGCGCATGGACACTCAGACCACGACAGCGCCCGCTCCGCCCGCCAGCATCCGTCGCGAGGATTATCGCCCGCCGCTCTGGCTGGTGCCGGAGATCAGCCTCGATTTCGAGCTCGATCCCCAGGCGACCCGCGTGAAGGCGCGCCTTGAGGTCGAGCGCGTGGGTGCGCACGATCGACCGCTGCGCCTGGATGGCGACGGCCTGACGCCAATGGTGGTCCGGGTCGATGGCAAGGATTTGCCTGAAGGCGCCTGGCGGATGGACGGCGGCGTGCTGATCGTGGCGCTCGAGGGCGCTTCGCATGTCATCGAGACCGAAGTCGAAATCTCGCCCGCGACCAATACCCAGCTCATGGGGCTCTATGCGTCCGGTGGCCTGCTCTGCACCCAGTGCGAGCCCGAGGGGTTCCGCCGCATCACCTTCTTCCCGGATCGGCCGGACGTTCTCTCACGCTTCGACGTGACGATGCACGCGGACAAGGCGGCCTATCCGGTATTGCTCGCCAATGGCGATCCGGTCGCGCAGGGCGACGAAGAGGGCGGACGCCATTGGGCGCGCTGGGTCGATCCCTTCCCCAAGCCGAGCTATCTCTTCGCCCTCGTCGCTGGCGACCTTGCCTGCAATGCGGACAGCTTCACCACGATGAGCGGGCGAGAGGTCAAGCTGGGCATCTGGGTGGCGGAAGCAGACCTGCCGCGCACCGGCCATGCCATGACCGCCCTCAAGAACAGCATGGCCTGGGACGAGAAGGTCTACGGCCGGGAATATGATCTCGACGTGTTCAACATCGTTGCCGTCGCCGATTTCAATTTCGGCGCGATGGAGAACAAGGGCCTCAACATCTTCAACTCGCGCTACATCCTGGCCGACCCGGAAACCGCGACTGACCCGGATTATGACGCGATCGAGAGCGTGGTCGCCCACGAATATTTCCACAACTGGTCGGGCGATCGCGTCACCTGCCGCGACTGGTTCCAGCTTTCGCTGAAGGAAGGCTTCACGGTCTATCGCGACCAGGAGTTTTCGGCCGACATGGGGAGTGCGGCGGTCAAGCGCATCGAGGACGTTCGTGTCCTGCGCGCCGCGCAGTTTCCGGAAGATGCGGGTCCGCTCGCGCATCCGGTCCGTCCCGAGTCCTACATGGAGATCAGCAACTTCTACACGGCGACCGTCTATAACAAGGGCGCCGAACTGATCCGGATGATGGCGCTTCTGCTGGGCCCGGAGCGGTTTCGCAAGGGCACGGATCTCTATTTCGAGCGCCATGACGGACAGGCCGTGACTTGCGAGGATTTCGTCAAGGCCATGGAAGATGGCGGCGACATCGACCTCGCGCAGTTCCGCCTTTGGTACAGTCAGTCGGGCACGCCTCGCGTCACCGTGCGGCCGAGCTATGATCCGGCGAGCGGCGAAGTGACGATCGCCTTTCGCCAGACTGTGCCGCCGACGCCGGGGCAGAATGACAAGGCGCCCATGGCGATCCCGGTCAAGTTCGCTCTGTTCGATCCGGCCACCGGGACCAATCACGGTGAGGAAGTCGCACTGCTGACGCAGACGCAGACGGAGATTCGCAAGACCGGTTTCACGCAGGCACCGGTCATGTCCCTGAATCGCAGCTTCGCGGCGCCGATCATCATCGAGGCCGAGCAGAGCGCTGACGATCTTGCCTTTCTCGCGGCGCGAGACGATGATCCGTTCAGTCGCTACGAAGCGCTTCAGCAGCTCATGATCAACGGGTTGCTCGGCCATATCGCCGGCGCGCCGCTGGACAGCAAGGTCATCATCGAGTCCATCCGCCGCACGATTTCCGATCCGGCGCTCGACAAGAGCTTCGTTGCCGAGGCGGTGCGTCTGCCGAGCGAGGCCTATCTCGGCGACCAGATGCAGATCGTCGACCCCGATGCTATTCATGCGGCGCGCGATGCGTTGCAGGCGGCAGTCGGTCGCACGCTGGAAAGCGAATGGCGAACGATCCACGCCGATAGCGCACGCAATGGCTTCTCGCTCTCGTCGGATGCACGCGCGGCGCGCAAGCTGCGCAGTGTCGCGCTCAACTATGTCGTCGCCTCCGGGGCCGCCGATGGACCCGCGCTCGCGCTCGATCAGTACGAGCGGGCGGATAATATGACCGAGCGGCAGGCTGCGCTCGCCATCCTTGCTAGCGGCGCGAGCGACGAGCGAGGGCAGGCGCTCGCGCAGTTCTACGATCGCTACCACGGCAATGCGCTGGTGATCGACAAATGGTTTCAGACGCAGGCGCTGGCGTTCCACCCCGACACGGTGGAACAGGTGGAGGCGCTGGGCCGGCACCCCGACTTTACGCTCGCCAACCCCAACCGCGCACGTGCGTTGTTCGGCGCCTTCTCGGGCAATCAGTGGGCTTTCCACCGGAAGGACGGCAAGGGCTATCGCATGGTGACCGATGCGATCATCGCGCTCGACAAGCTCAATCCGCAGACCGCGGCGCGGCTGGTACCGCCGCTCGGCCGCTGGCGCCGGTTCGACGATCAGCGGGGCGCGATGATGCGCGGCGAACTGGAGCGGATTGCCGCCACGCCCAATCTTTCCAAGGACGTGCTGGAACAGGCGAGCAAGAGCCTCGCCTGACAGCCGGGTGCGCTATTCCGGGCCGGGCTCTTCGCGATAGCTGTCGGGCTATCGCGGGACGCGGTCTATTGCTGCGCCTTTACCCAATCGGCGACGGCCTGCGCGACCTGATTGGCAGCGTCGCTGATGGCGGGGGCGACCGTGTCCGCCTCGATCTCCGGCACCGGAACCGAGGCGGTGAAGCGCTGGCGCTTCACGCTCTGGCCATCCAGCGACATGAGGCTGGCATCATAGGTGACGACTGCGGCTTGGTTGCTGGCGTCGATACCGAATTCGAGCAGATTGCCTTCCAGCATCTGGCCCCGGCGTGCGAGATATTGCCCCGGATCGAGCGCGAGGCGCCCGGCGCGGGTACGGATCGTCTCGGCCAGGACGCCCTGGAACTGCCGGCTGGGTGTGTCCACCCAGAGCGCGTCTTTGACATAGGCAAAGCTGTTATCGCTATCCCGCACCGCGATGCGCAGCGTCGCGATGGAGCGCGGAACGGACGGCTGGTTGACGAAGAGCGCTTCGCCGGTCGTGCTGGAGAGCGTCTCTCCCGCCGGCGCCGGCGAGGCCGTGGTGATCGTCAGCAACCGCTCGGGCGCTTTGCCGCCGAAACGGACGCAACCCGGCGCGAGCAGCAGGACGGCAACGAGACCGAGACCCACCGCGGCCCGGCGGACGACGTGCTGGCGCATCGGTCGGCTTCCCCTCATGGTTTGTAATCCGGCAGCTGCGGTGATCCGATCAGGCCACCGGCGCCCTGCTGATCGATCTTCTCGGTGACGGTCAGGATCGCGCGGGACATCTGGCGCAAATCGCGGACGAGCAGGCCGATCTGCGGCATGGTGTCGCGCGTGAAGGTCTCGACCCCGGGTTTGGCGTCCTTCAGCGTTGCGTCCAGGCTGTCGAGTGTCGACTTGGCGGAGCGTATCGACTGGCGCAGGTCGGCGATCAACGGACGCCCTTCGCTGTTGACCAGCTCGTTGGTGCTGTTCGCTGCCTGCGCGAGCGCGTCGGCTGCCTTGGCGGCGCTTTCGAGCGTCAACCGGGCTTGCACGATAGTCTGGGCCATCTCCGGTCCGCGCGCGGCCAGATTGGCGGAAAGCCGGTTCACATTGGCGAGAATACCCGAGATGTTCTTCTGATTGCCGTCGTTGAGCAACTCTGTCAGCCGCTCCGCGAGCGTGCTCAGCCGCTGCAATAGTTGCGGCGCGCTGTTGAGCAGCTCGCCAAGCGCGCCCGGCTTGGTGGGGATGACCGGCACGCCCTCAGGGCAGACGGACTTGGCGTTCTCGTCCGGGCAGGCGATCGGCGGGGCGCCGCGCACCGCGCCGTCGAGCTGAATCTCGGAGACGCCGGTGAAGCCGACGCCGTTTATCGTCGCCGTCGTGCCCTGGAGCACGGGCGTCTCCCGCTCCACCACGATCCGCACGCGGACGAACTCGGGATCCTTGCGCCAGAGTTCGATGGATTCGACCTGCCCCGAGGGAACGCCCGAATATGTGACGGCGGAACCCTTGGCGAGCCCGCTCACGGACGTCTTGAAGAAGATGTCATATTCCTGCTTGTCGCCCTCGCCGATGCGCGAGAACCAGAAAGCCGCGCCGATGGTGAGTGCCAGCAGCAGCAGGACGACCGCGCCCACGAACACATTGTTGGATCGTGTTTCCATCTATCCCCGTTTCCCCAAGAACCCGCTTATGGCGAGCCGGTTCCAGCCTGTCCATGCCTGGCCCGCACCGCTCATGCCGGCGCTCCGCTGGCGAGTGCGGCGTGGCCATGGACGGCCCGACCGCGCGGCCCGTTGAAATATTCCTGGATCCATGGGTGGTCCAGCGCGAGCAACTCGTCGATTGTGCCGACCGCGATCACCTTCTGGTCTGCGATCACGGCGACCCGGTCACAAATGGCATGCAGCGTGTCGAGATCGTGTGTGATGAGGAACACCGTGAGGCCGAGCGTTTGTTGCAGCTCCTTGGTCTGCTCGTCGAACGCGGCCGCACCGATCGGATCGAGGCCGGCGGTCGGCTCGTCGAGAAAGAGCAGGGCTGGATCGAGCGCCAGGGCGCGGGCGAGGCCGGCGCGTTTGCGCATGCCGCCGGAGAGTTCGGAGGGATATTTGGGCCCGGCATTCTCGGGAAGACCGGACATCAGGATCTTGTATGACGCAATCTCACGGCGAAGATGGATCGGCATGTCCGGATAATATTCGCGCAGCGGCACCTGGACGTTTTCCGACACAGTGAGCGTCGAGAACAGCGCGCCGTTCTGGAAGAGAATGCCCCAGCGCTTCTGTACCGCGATCAGCTCCGGGTCACCAGGTTCGGCATCCAGCATGGATTGCCCGAAGACCGTGATCGAGCCGTCGACGGGACGTTGGAGGCCGATGATCGAGCGCATCAGCACCGACTTGCCGGTGCCAGAGCCGCCGACGACGCCCAATATCTCGCCGCGACGGACGTCGAGATCGAGCCCGTCATGGATCACCTGATCCCCGAAGCGATTGACGAGGCCCCTGATCTCGATGACGGGCGGTTCGGTCGTGGCCGTCATGTCCAGTCGATCCAGGTGAAGAAGACCGCGAAGATGGCATCCAGCACGATCACGAGGAAGATCGCCTGAACGACGGCGGCGGTCGTGCGCAGGCCTACTTCTTCCGCATTGCCGCGCACCTGCAGGCCCTGATAGCAGCCGGTGATGCCGATGATGAGGCCGAAAACCGGCGCCTTGACGAGGCCGACATAGAGATCTGTGATCGGCACCACCTCGCGCAGGCGCTGGATGAAGGTCACCGGCGGTATGTCGAGGCTGACGGCGCAGAGAAAGCAGCCGCCGATGATCGCCACGATCGAGGCATAAAAGCCTAGCAGTGGCATCATGATGACCGATGCGATGATGCGCGGCATGACCAATGCCTCCATCGGAGAGACGCCGATGGTGCGCATTGCGTCGACTTCCTCGTTGAGCTGCATCGTGCCGAGCTGCGCGGCGAAGGCTGAGCCCGACCGCCCCGCGACCATGATGGCGGTCATCAGCACGCCGAGCTCGCGGAAGGTGAGCCGTCCGACGAGATTAACGGTCAGTACCTCCATGCCGAACTGCTGGAGTTGCACCGAACCCTGTTGGGCGATCACGATGCCGACGAGGAAGCTCATCAGGCCGATGATGCCGAGCGCAGAGACGCCGACCACTTCCAGCCGCTGGACGATGGCACCGATACGGATCGAGCCGGGATGACGGGCGAGATGGGCGAAGCTGATGACCGTCGCGCCAAGGAAATCGAGCATGCCGAGCAGCGTCGTTCCGGTCAGCTTGGTCGCGGCGCCGACCTGATCGAGCACGCGCCGAACCGGATGGAGCGCCTGCGGATGGACTTCCAGTGGCTGGTCGTTGCGCCCGACCACCTCGAGCAGCCGGGCGGCGTCCTCATTGGCGCCGACGATTTGTGCCTGCGTGCGCACGGCGAGCCTGTGCACGATCCAGGCGCCGATCGTGTCGATATGGTCGATGCCGGCGAGGTCGATCTGCGCTGCACCGTTGATCGCGTCGATGCGCTGTGGGAGGTCGCCGAGATGAGCGAGAGACAGGTTGCCGGACAGGGCGACGGTCCGGCCCTGCGCGTCGTCGCGTTCGATGAGATCGGCCGGCTGCGTCATCGCGCGCACACTGTTCCAGTTTGAATTGCGCGGCAAGCCGAATTGCCCCATGCGCCCACAACGCCCGAACGGTGAGATGGATGCAGACGGTGCAGCGGTTCGCGATTTACGACATGGATCGCACCATCACGGTGCGCGGCACCTATGCAGCCTTTCTCGTGCATATGGCGCGGAGCATCGCGCCTTGGCGGCTGGTGTTCATGCCGCTCGTCGGCCTCGTCATGCTCGCTTATGTGCTGCGCTTCGTCGGCCGTGGCCGCGCCAAGGAGATCAATCAGGCGCTGCTGATGGGGCGGCAGGTGAGCCGTGCGCGCATCATGCCGGCCGTCGAGGCCTATGCCGACAAGGTGATCGCCGGCAATCTGCGCGCCGGTGCGCTCGCCCAGATCGAGCAGGACCGGGCGGACGGGTGCCGGCTGATGATCGCCTCGGCGTCCTATCGCCTCTATGTCGAGCCGATCGCGCGGCGGCTCGGCTTCGATCATGTCATCGCGACCGACCATTTCACCCAGGGCGTCGATTATATCCGTGCCAAGATCGCCGGCGAGAATTGCTACGATGTCGCCAAGCTGCGGATGATCGAGGCATGGATGGCGGCGCAGGGCGTCGAGCGGGCCGCCACGCATGTGCGCGCCTATAGCGACCATGTCACCGACGCGCCGATGCTGGAATTTGCGGACGAGGGGTTCGCCGCCAATCCGCACGAGCCGCTGCGTAAACTCGCCACGCTGCGCGGCTGGCCGATCCTGCACTGGTAGTTGCGCGGCGCGACTGGGCGCGGCCAGACGGGTCAGCCCGGCAGCCCGATCAGCGAGATTTCGCGGCCATAGCCCGGCTCGCCCGCATGGCAGGCGCGGCGATAGCTGAAGAAGCGTTCGGGCTGGGTATAAGTGTCCTCGTCCAGCATCACTACGCGGCCGACGCCGGCTGCGGCGAGGCGCGCGGCAACATAGCCGGCGATGTCGAACTGGAGATGCCCCGGTCGCCCGGCGGAGAAGAAGCGGGCATCGTCTTCATCGCGCTCAAGAAATGGGCGCTCAAATCCCTCGCTCACTTCATAGCTGGCGCGGCCGATGCAGGGGCCGACAGCGCAGGCGATCATGTCGCGTCGTGCGCCCAGTGACGTCATGGCGTCGATCGTGGCCTCGTTGACCCCGCCGAGCGCGCCTTTCCAGCCGGAATGCGCGGCGCCGACGACGCCCCGCGCGGCATCGGCAAAGAGGACCGGCACGCAGTCCGCCGTGAGAATGCCGAGCAGCAGGCCCGGCCGATCGGTGACCATGGCGTCCGCGCGGGGGCGGGCATCGACCGGGATCGGCGCCGTCACCGTGACGACGTCGGGAGAATGGACCTGGTGCACGGTGACGAGCGTGGAGCCGGGCAGCACCGCATCGCGCGCGCGATCGCGATTGCGCAGCACCGCATCGCGCTCGTCATCGGAGCCGAGGCCCACGTTGAGTCCTGCATGGACGCCAGTCGATACACCGCCGCGACGGCCAAGAAAGCCGTGGGGCACGGTGCCGAGAGCATCGGCGCGCAGGATTTCGACGCTGCTCATGCGAATCCCGCGGGCACGGGCCAGGCCGGATGACGCAAGGCCAGCACCTTGAACAGGCGGCCCATCTGGTCGGGCGCGACGAGGCGGTCGCGCGCGGCCTCAACCTGTTGCGCCTGCGCGGGATTGGCCCGGGCCAGTGCAGCGCCGCGTGCATCGATGCCGAGGGTGGAGAGAAACGCGCCTTGCGTCACGCAAGGGCTCGGACGGACACCCTGTGCGCGGCCCGTGGCCGCCAGCATCGCGAAATCGACATGGGCTGTGAGGTCGCGCTCACCGGGGGCAACCAGCGGATCGGCATGGTCGTGGGCGATCATGGCCTGGAAGGTATCGCCCGTAGCCGGCCCCTCATAGCCATAATCGACGACCAGCATCGCGCCGCCCTGGCGAGCAAGGCGCTGCGCCAACGTGACGAGAATCGCTTCGCCCGCCGGGCAGCGCTCGACGATGGCGCCGAAGGGCGCATCCGCAAGCTGGACCGGAATGGCATCAGCGCACTCTGCATCGCCCAGTGCGAAGCGGCGGGGCTCCGCCGTCACCATCCGCTCCCGCCAGCCACGCCCGGTTCGTTCATATTGCCGGATCGGCAAGGCATCGAAAAACTCGTTGGCGACGATGATCAGCGGCCGGTCGTCCGGCAGCCCGGAAACGTCGTCATGCCAGCGTGCGTGCGGCACGGCGCTTGCCTGACGCGTGCGCAGAACCGGGCTGGTCTCGACCAAATGGACCGGCGGCGCGAGCCCGGCCTTGGCCATCGAGCGCAGCGCGTCTGCCGCGAGCGTTCCGCGCCCCGGCCCCAGCTCGACATAGGCGAAGTCCGCCGCGCCTGCTCGCAGCGCGAGATCGGCGACCCACAAGCCGACAAGCTCGCCGAACATCTGGCTGATTTCCGGCGCGGTGACGAAATCGCCGGCGAGGCCGAGCGGGTCACGCGAGCCATAATAGGCCGCGTTGGCGGCGGCCATATAGTCGTGCAGCGATTGAACCGGCGCCTGGCTGGGATCAAGCGACACTGTCCGTCCCGGCGATGGGTTCGACCCGCGTGCGGCGTCCCTTGGCCGTAACGATCAGATAGAGACCGAGCAGCAGCATGGGGATGGTGAGCCACTGGCCCATGTGCAGGCCGGTACGCTGTGCGAATTCCATGAGCTGCTCGTCCGCCTCGCGATAATATTCGACGAAGAAGCGCGCCGCGCCATAGCTCAGCGCGGCGATGCCGAAGAGCTTGCCCGGTTCGTAGCGCGCCTTGGTCTTCCAGAAGAAGAAGGCGAGGATCGCGAACATGATCGGGCCCTCGAGGAGCGCCTCGTAAAGCTGGCTCGGGTGGCGCGGCAGGTCGCCGGGCGCATTGGGGAAGATGATCGCCCAGGGAACGTCCGTCACCTTGCCCCACAGTTCGCCGTTCACGAAATTGGCGAGGCGGCCGAAGAACAGGCCGAACGGCACGACGCAGGCGACATAATCGCAGATGCGCAGGAAGCTCAGCTTCTCGCGCCGGCTGAGCAGCCAGATCGCGATGATGACGCCGATCGTGCCGCCGTGGAGCGACATGCCGCCCTGCCACAATTTGAAGATGCTGACCGGATCCAGCAGGATCGAGGGCTGGTAGAAGATGATGTAGCCGAGCCGCCCGCCGACGATGATGCCGAGCGTCGCATAGAAGATGAAATCATCGGCATGGCGCCGCGCCATCGGTGCGCCGGGCTGGCGGATCAGCACGGTCAGATACCAGTATCCGATCAGGATTCCCGCCAGATAGGCGAGGCTGTACCATTTGATCGTGAAGTAGCCGAGGTCGAGGGCGACAGGATCAAGGCCGAGGCTGTCGAAATGGATCGGCTGGGCAGCGGCGGCCGCAAGCAAGCTAAGTATCAACTCTTTTCCCCAGCGGTTTTGCGCTGCATAGTGCAAGATGTGAACGAGACCAAGGGCGGAGAGAGCGGTGGCACATCCCTTTGACGAAGCCGTCGATGCCGTCCGCCTCGGGATCATGAAAACACCCGGCCTGCTGCATGTGGGCGAGGCGGAAGTGCATGGTGCGAACTGGCCGGTCTTCGATTCGGCACCAGGCGACCTGCCGGCCTATTTCGCTCTCTGCTGCGAGATGAACGCGGATCGGGAATGCCTGGTCGACGGGGCCGACCGGCTGACATTCGCGCAGACCTACACCATGGCGCGGCGACTGGCCGCCGGGCTGATCGCGCAGCATGGTGTGAAACCTGGCGATCATGTCGCGCTCGCCGCGCGCAACGGCGCGGGCTGGGTCATCGCTTATATGGGCATCGTCATGGCCGGTGGCGTGGCGACGCTGGTCAACGCCTTCTGGACCGGTCCGGAAATGGCGTCGGCCGTGCGCGAGGTCGATTGCTCGCTCGTGCTGGCGGACCGCTTTCGCCACGATGCACTGCGCGGCTGGCGCGATCAGACCGGGGGCACCTTGCTGCTGCTCGATCTTGATTTGCCCATCGAGGTCTGCCTGGCGCCGTTCAGCGAGGATCCGGAAAGGATCGCCTTCCCGACCCTCGGTCCCAATGCACCGGCGACCTTGCTGTTTACCTCGGGCTCGACCGGCAATTGCAAGGGCGCACTGTCGGATCATCGCGCCAAGGTGCAGGCGGTGCTGCATTTCGCCTGCTCGGTGTCGAGCGTGGCGACGCTGATGGAGCATCGCGGCATGGCGGCGCCCTATCCGCCCGCGACATTGCTGAACCTGCCGCTGTTCCACGTGACTGGCGAAGTTGTGGTGATGCTGCAAAGCTTTGCACTCGGGCGCAAGATGGTGGTGATGCGCCGCTGGGATCCGCTGGAGGCGCTGCGGCTGATCGAGGCGGAGCGCGTCACCTATGTGACCGGCGTGCCGCTGATGGGTGTGGAGCTGGCCATGCACCCGCAGCGCGACGAGTTTGATCTCTCCTCGCTCAGCGACGTGGCGGCCGGCGGCGCGCCGCGTCCCGCAGAGCAGGTCGAACGGCTGCGCGCCGGGTTGCCCAATGCCTGGCCTTCGTTCGGCTACGGACTGACCGAGACGAATGCCGTGGGTACTGGGATCATGCGCGATGCGGCGCTGGCCCACCCCGACAGCCCGGGGCGGCCGACGCCGCCGCTGGTCGACCTCGCCGTGTTCGGCGAGAACGGGGAACGGCTGGGACCGGGGCATGAAGGCGAGATCGGCATCCGCTCGATCGCCAATATCGGCGGCTACTGGAACCGGCCCGAGGAAAATGCGCGCCTGTTCACGCCCGATGGCTATGTGCTGACCGGCGATCTCGGCCTGCTCGATGAGGAAGGCTATCTCATCATTGTCGGCCGCCAGAAGGACATCATCATTCGCGGCGGCGAGAACATCGCCAGTCCCGAGGTGGAAGCGGCGCTCTACGGCATCGCGCAGGTGCGCGAGTGCGCGGTGTTCGGCGTGCCCGATGCGCGCTTCGGCGAAGTCCCGGTCGCGGTGATCCGGGCGGATGCGGGCGCCCTCGACGAGGCGGCGATCGGCGAGGCGCTGGGCGGGCGGCTGGCGTCGTACAAGCGGCCGAGCCGGATCGTCTTCCAGACCGGGCCGCTTCCGCGCCTCGGCTCGGAGAAGATCGACAAGCGCGCCGTGCGCGAAATCTATCTGGCGATGGAGCCCACGGCCTAGCGGGGGGCCTGGTGCCCGCGCGCGGCGCGAATGCGGCCTTCGTCCATCTCGGCAAGCTGACGCTTGAGGATCTCGGGGGGCGAGGCGACGAGGAAGCCGAAGCTGACATTGCCCTCGCGCGTCTCGACCGCATGGTGCAACCGGTGCGCCTGCACGATCCGCTTCATATAGGCCGAGCGCGGCACGTAGCGGTGCGCGAGGCGCTTGTGGACGATGACGTCATGAAAGCCGAGATAGATCGCGCCATAGGCGGCGATGCCGGCGCCGACGGCCGTCGCCCAGTCGCCCCAGCCCAGCTGCACGCCGCCGAACAGCAGCAGTATGGAGGGCGCCGCGAAGATCGCGAAATAGAGGTCGTTCCATTCCCACAAGCCGGTGCGCGGCCGGTGGTGGCTGGCATGCAGGAACCAGCCAGGGCCGTGCATCACCCATCGGTGCATGACATAGGCAAAGCCTTCCATCAGCGCGACGGTGAGTAGGAACAGGAGGAGGAGCGACGGCCAGGCCATGACCCTGCGGCTATAGGCCCGGCCGGCGATGCTGTGAAGCGACCGCAGTCGCCAGCTTGCTTGCCATGGGCGCAAGGCGCGCTAGCATCGCGTCCATGACGATCCTGACGACTCTGCGGCGTGTCGCATGGCCGCTCGTTCTTCTCGCAGCGCCGGTCGCGCTGGCGGCCCCGGCACATGCAGCACGGCCGAGCGAGGCGGAAATCCAGGCCAAGATCGATGCCGATCTGGCCGCCGCCGCCAAGGCGGAAGCCGAGGCGAGGGCTGCCGGAGCGCCGCGTCCGGCGCCCCCTCCGCCGGAGACGACGAAGCCGGCCGAGCCCGCGCGCACCTATCAGACCGTGCCGGTGGTCATCACCACTAGCCTCGGATCGTTCACGCTTGCGATCGAGACCGAGCGCGCTCCGATCACCGCCGCCAATTTCCTTGCCTATGTCGACCAGAAGCGGTTCGACGGCACCGCTTTCTACCGCTCGTTCAAATGGGACGACGGGACGCCGGGCGGCTTCATCCAGGGCGGCACGCAGAACGATCCCAAGCGCATCCTCAAGCCAGTGCCGCACGAGCCGACAAGCAAGACCGGGCTCAGCCATGTCGAGGGCGTGATTTCCGTCGCGCAGGGCGCACCGGGTACAGGCACGGGCGATTTCTTCATCATCATCGGCAACATGACCGGTTTCGACGCCACCGCAGACCTGCCTGGCTTCGCGGCTTTTGGCCGGGTCGTCTCGGGCATGGAGGTGATCCGCGCCATTGCCGACGCACCGCGTAGCCCGACGCTGGGCGAAGGGGTGATGAAGGGGCAGATGCTAGAGCCCCAGATCAGGATTCTCTCCGCCCGGCGTGCGCTGACATCGTGACGGGCGGGCAGGACGGCCCGCCGATCTAGCTCGCTTCGGGTTGCGGGCGCGGCGCGAGCCAGCCCCACAGCCGCAACGCCCATTGGCGACCATAAGCGAGGCCGAGCAGGATCAGCCCGACCGGTATGGCGAGCGCTGCCAGCACGACCAGTAGCGCGAGCAAAGCATTGAGCAGCATGCCGGCAAAATCGAGCGCCGCCCATGTCGTGCGATCGATGCTGATGCCGGGGAGGAAGCCTTCGGTCGAGTAGGTGAAGCGCATCGGCGTGCGGGCCAGCGCGGCGCGGGCCTCGTCATTGCGGGCCCTTGCCTCACGCTCGGCGACATTTTGCTCCTCGATGCGGCGCTGCACGTCGCTGCGATAATCACCCGAGCCGCCGCTCCTTGCCAGCTCGGCTTGGAGCTTCTCCTGCGCGTTTCTGGCGGCCGCCGCGTCGATGCTGCTGCTATCGAGCGTGGCCGCCTGATCGGTCGCGGCAATCTCGACCGAGGACACGGTGCCTTTGGCCGCTTCCACCGCGGCGATGGCATCCTTGCCGAATTTGCGGGCGAGGTCCGGCACCAGCGACAGCTCAAGCGTGCCGGTGGCCTCGTCGGCGTCCTTGCGGAAGAAGGTGAGGCCGGTGATGCGGCACTTGTCCGCGCCTAGTGCCTCACAGGCGGCGGCATGTTGCTCTTGCAGGGACGCGATCTTTCCGGCGTCGATGCCGAAGCGATAGTCGTAGCTGTGCGAAAGGCCGGGCGCTGATGTGAGGCCCACATCGGGCGCTTCGCTGGCGTTGTTGGCCTCATTGGTCATTTCGGCAGGTTTTTGCCCGCAGGCGCTGATTGCGAGGATGGCGGGCAGAATCAGGACAACCGGTGTCGAACGGCTCATCGCGTCTCTCCTATCACTATTCAAGTGATAGAGTTGAGATAAAACGTTCTCCAGTTGCGGTTCTCCGTCCGAAAGGAAAAGGGGCCGCGGCGCAAGCCGCGACCCCTTCTGGCGCGCCGCTCTTCCCACAGGAGCGGCATCGCCTTGGGCTAACCGTTAGAAAGCCGCCGTCAGCGAGAACACCACCGCCGAGTCGCTGCCGCGAATGCTGCCGGGCTCGTCCGTGTCGACATAGGAGATGCCGAAGGTCAGCATCTTCCACGTCGCGGTGGCGCCGAGCGACCAGTCCCAGACCTTGCCGTCAACGCCGCCCGGGAAGGCGTCGCTGCTGGCATAGCCGAGGTGGCCGTTCAGGCCGAAGGGCGTGCCGGGAATGGCGACCGACGGCTCGGCGTGCAGATAGATGGCGTCATTGTCGCCAAGCGCAGACTGTTCCCAGGCATAGTTGGCGCCGACCTTGATGGTGACCGGGCCGACGGTGCCGATGAGGTTCACATAGGGCTCGAAGAAGTCGGTATCGATGTCGCCCGTGTTCGCCTTGTGCTTGGGGTAGAGATAATAGAGCAGACCGACGTCGAGCGTGACGCCCTCGGCCACCGCGCCGGACCAGCCCGCGAACAGGTCGATTTCCGACGCGATGCTGCTGTTGGCGAAATTGACGCTCGACCCCCAAGTGCCCACGTACACGCCGCTCTCATGCGTCGCCGTGATGCCGGCCTGCACGGCGGCATCCTGCTGGGTCTGCGAGAAGCCGCGGAAGCGATAATCCGACACGAGGGCGGCGGAACCGGTGATCTTGAAGGCGTCGGTGGCCTCGTCGTCCTGCGCCAGAGCCGGCGTGGACATGGACGCAAAAAGTGCGACGGCCGAGAGACCGAGAATGGACTTGCGCATGGGAATTCCCCTTATTGAGACAAATCGGACAAAATTTCGATCGTCCCATCCTGCGGGTTGCAGGCGCTCGCGTCATTTTCTCCGCCTTGGGCGGCTGCGCAAACTGTCCGTCAACGAACACTAAACTGCCCCCGCATTGTGCGATGCACAAGAGGAAATCGACGTTAATCCGTTGCGGCGCGCAATGCTGTTGCAGCTTTGCAACGGACGACGACACGATATTCCGCTGGCGACGAGGCGTTTGAAACGACGGAATCTGGCGGAAAATCGCCGCTGTTTCCATGCGTTGCAGCATCGATCGGCTATCGCGTCGCGCCGGATGCGGCCCTGCGCGAAATTATCAGTCCGTGCGAATTTCGCGCCAGATCGCGAAGGCCCGGTCGAGGTCGGCGATGAGATCAGTGGGATCCTCAAGGCCGATGTTGATGCGCACCAGCGGGCCGCGCTCGGCCCAGCGCCTGGCGGTGCGCAGGCTCTCCGGATCGACCGGCAGGGCGAGGCTTTCATAGCCGCCCCAGCTGTAGCCGATGCCGAACAGCGCCAGCGCGTCGATGAAGGCGGCGCGCTCCGCCTCGCCGCCGCCGGCGAGCTCGAAGGAGAAGAGGCCGGCCGGCCCCGCGAAATCGCGCAGGTAGAGGTCGTGACCCGGGCAGGACGGCAGCGCCGGATGCAACACGCTCGCGACTTCGGGCCGGCCTTCCAGCCAGCGCGCGACGGTGAGCGCATTGGCGCCCTGTTCCTTGAGGCGGATGGCGAGCGTGCGCAGGCCGCGCAAGGTGAGCCAGGCATCGTCGGGACTCACCATCTGCCCCAGCATGTGCCCGCGCCGGTTGATCCGCGTCCACAACGCCTCGTTGGCGCTCACCGCGCCCATCATCACGTCGCTATGGCCGCAGATATATTTCGTGCAGGCGACGATGGAGATGTCGACGCCCATGCCGAGGCCCGGCAGCAGCAGCGGGGTCGCCCAGGTATTGTCGAGCAGGGTGACGATGCCGCGCTCCTTCGCCACCGCCACGATGGCCGGCACGTCCTGCACCTCGAAAGTCAGGCTGCCCGGACTCTCCAGGAAGATGGCGCGCGTCTTTTCCGTGCAGAGATCGGCGATGCCGGCGCCGATCAACGGATCATAATAGCGCGTCACGACGCCAAAATCGCGCAGCAGCCCGTCACACAAGGCGCGGGTCGGCCCATAGGCGCTGTCGACCATGAGGAACTCGTCGCCCGGGCGCAGCACCGCGAGCATGGCGGCGGCGATGGCCGCGACGCCGGAGGGAAACAGCATCGTCCCCGCCGCTTCCGGCTCCATCTGGGTGATCGCTTCGGCCAGCGCCCAGCTCGTCGGGGCGCCCCGGCGCCCATAATAGAGCTGGTGCGGGGTGTGCATGCTGGCGCTGCGAAGATGCGCGACATCCTCGTAGAGAATGGTCGAAGCGCGCCAGACCGGCGGATTGACGATGGTGCCCGGATCGCCCGGCATGCCGGTCCATTCCGCGCGCCGCCCGGCCCGGACGAGGCGGGTGGCGGTCTTCAGATCCCTGTTCCTGGCTCCATCCTTGCTCATGCCGGACCCTCCGCCTTGGGCGTATCCGGATCGGCGCCCCATTCCGACCAGCTTCCGTCATAGATTGTGACGTCATGCTTGCCGATCAGCGCCGCCCCGAACAGCAGGTTGCAGGCGGTGACGCCGCTGCCGCAGCTCATGATAAGCGGCCGATCGAGGTCGACGCCGGCGGCCGCGAAGGTCTCGCGCATCGCCTCGCCGCGCTTCCAGAGGCCGTCCGGCCCGAGCATCTGCCCGGTCGGCAGGTTGACCGAGCCGGGAATGTGCCCCGAGACCATTCCCGCGCGCGGCTCGGGATCCTCGCCGGTGAAGCGGGCGGCGCCCCGCGCATCGACGACTTGCGCGGCGCGACTGTCCAGATTTGCCACCACATCCGCCTTGGTGCGGACCTGCGCCTCGTCCTTGTCCGCCGCGAAGCCGCTACCGGGCGTGGTGTGCGCCTTGCCGCTCTCGGTGGGGCGGCCCTCGGTCAGCCAGCGCTGCAGACCGCCGTCCAGAATAGCGACCTGCCTCGCCCCGAACAGCCGAAACAGCCACCAGGCGCGGCCGGAGCTGACCAGCGGGCTGTCGTCATAGACGACGATGCGGTCGGTCTTGCTGATGCCGAGCGCGGCCATCCGGGCGGCAAACTGCGCATTGGTCGGCACCATGGAGGAGCGCGGGTCGGCATCGTCCTTGAGGCTCGAGAGATCGAGGAAGAGCGCGCCGGGAATATGCCTTGCCAGATACTCCGCTAGCGGATCGCGCGGCGTGCCGGGCAGGAAGCTGGTGGCGTCGACGATCCGCAGATCGGGTGCGCCGAGCGCGTCGGCGAGCCATTGCGTGGAAACAAGCTGGTCCATGGCTGATGCCCTCCACCCATTGCATGCAGCGCGCAAGGGGGTTCGCGCCGGAGCGGATTCATATTAAAGGCGCGGCCATGACACTCAAGCATCTCGGCCAGTCCAGCGCGCTCCCGGCAAGTCCGGAGGAGGCCGTGCTCGACTATGTGCCCAATCCCCGGCCGGGCACGCCCTATCTCGTGCGCTTCTCGGCGCCCGAGTTCACCTCGCTCTGCCCGATCACCGGCCAGCCCGATTTCGCGCATCTCGTCATCGATTATGTGCCGGGCGAGACCATCGTCGAATCTAAGGCGTTGAAGCTGTTCCTGAGCAGCTTCCGCAACCACGGCGCATTCCACGAGGATTGCACCGTGGGCATCGGCCAGCGGCTGTTCGACGAAATGAAGCCGCTATGGCTGCGCATCGGCGGCTATTGGTATCCGCGCGGCGGCATTCCCATCGACGTGTTCTGGCAGTCCGGCCCGCCGATCGAGGGCGTGTGGGTGCCGGATCAGGGCGTGCAGGGCTATCGCGGGCGCGGCTGAACCGGGCGGGTTACAGGCAAGTTCACGCCCAAAAGTCACACTAAAGTCACACTAAAGTCACACTATGCGCCCTGTCTTGTCGCGGCGATTGATCGATTTTGTCGATCAATCGTGCGCGCGTCCATCATGCGGCGATGAGAAAGAGCGAAGGCCCTAGACGAGGGTCGGACTCCCATGCCACTGGACGTTCAATGTAGGACAGCCTGTTTCCGGCCAGCCCCATACGCTGTGGCCGGGCCTATTTGAAAAGGCCGCCAAGCACGCCGCGCACGAGGCCGCCGATGAGTCCGCCGCCGCGCGAGCGGCTGGAGCCGCCGAACACGGCCTTGCCGATCTCGTTGGCGACCTGACGACCGACCGATGACGCCGCCGAGCGCGTGGCGGATTGCACCGCGCGATCGAAACTGCTGGGCTTGGCGGCTTCACGCGCGGCGGCCGCATCGACACGGGCCTGCTCCTTCAATTGCTGCTCGCGCTGCTTTGCCTCGACTTTCGCTTGGGCGGCGGCGGCCTTGTCGGCTTCCGCCTGCGCCTTGGCGGCCGTGGCGGCGGCTGCGGCAGCTTCACCCCGGGCGGCGAGGATCTCCTCGGCCGATTCGCGATCGATCTCGTCGTCATATTTGCCGGCGCAGGGCGAAATGGACTGGATGATCGCGCGCTCCTTGGGATCGAGCGGACCGACCCGCGAGCGCGGCGGCGCGATCAGGGTGCGTTGCACGGGCGAGGGGGAGCCGTCCTCCTGCAGCAGCGAGACCAGCGCCTCGCCGACCTTGAGTTCCGTGATCGCGGTGGCGACGTCGATGTCCGGATTGGCGCGGAAGGTCTCGGCGGCCGACTTGACCGCCTTCTGGTCGCGCGGCGTGAAGGCGCGCAGGGCATGCTGCACCCGGTTGCCGAGCTGGCCGGCGATCTCCTCGGGAATGTCGATCGGGTTCTGGGTGATGAAATAGACGCCGACGCCCTTGGAACGGATCAGGCGGACGACCTGCTCGATCTTGTCGACCAGCGCCTTGGGCGCGTCGTTGAACAGAAGATGGGCCTCGTCGAAGAAGAAGACCAGCACCGGCTGGTCCGGGTCGCCGATCTCGGGAAGCGTCTGGAACAGCTCGGAGAGCAGCCAGAGCAGGAAGGTCGCGTAGAGCTTGGGGCTCTGCATGAGCTTGTCGGCAGCGAGGATGTTGACGTAGCCCCGGCCCTTCTCGTCGGTCTTGATGAAATCGTGGATGTCGAGCGCCGGCTCGCCGAAGAAGCTGCCGCCGCCCTGGCTGTCGAGCTGGAGAAGCTGGCGCTGGATCGTGCCGACCGTCGCCTTGGAGACATTGCCGTACTTGGTGGTCAGCGCGTCGGCATTCTCGGCGCAATAGGCGAGCATCGACTGGAGATCGTCGAGATTGAGAAGCAGCAGCCCTTCCTCGTCGGCGAAACGGAAGGCGATGGTCAGCACGCCTTCCTGCACCTCGTTGAGGTCCATCAGGCGCGCAAGCAGCAACGGCCCCATTTCCGAGATGGTGGTGCGGATCGGATGGCCCTGCTGGCCGTAGAGATCCCAGAACATCGCGGGATTATCGGAAAAGCTGTAATCGGCGAGACCGATTTCCTGAGCGCGGGCGACGAGCTTGTCGGCATTTTTGGCGGTCGGCGATCCGGCCATGGCGATGCCGGAGAGATCGCCCTTCACGTCGGCGAGGAACACCGGCACGCCGCGTGCCGAGAAGCTTTCGGCAATGCCCTGCAGCGTCACCGTCTTGCCGGTGCCGGTCGCGCCGGCGACGAGGCCGTGCCGGTTGGCCCGCCGCAGCACGAGATTTTGCGGTTGCCCGCCGCCCAGGCCGATGAAGATGCCGGTCTCGTCGCTCATGGCCGCTGCCTCCCGCACATGGTCAGGGCGTTCTCGTCGCCCTGCCCAGAAATATCAGCTTCCGCGCTCAAGACGAGGGCGGAAACGGAAAAGGGCGCGGATTTTACGCCGCGCCCTTTCGAACAGTTCAGCCGTCGGTGCCTTATTGCCCGCGCAGGCGGATCGGCACGAAGGCGGCCGGCGAACCGCGGCGCAGCACCTGCAGCAGTACGGCGTTGCGCTTGCCGTCCTTGGCCGCCTGGGCCGCCTTGCCGAGATCGGCCTCGGTCGCGACCGGCTGGCCGTTCGCCATCATCACGACGTCGCCGCGGCGCAGACCCTTGCTGCCCGCATCGGTCGAGGGATCGACCGCGCTGACGACGACGCCCTTTGTCTCGGTCGGGATGCCGAGCTGCTGGGCGATGGTCGGCGTTAGCGCCTGCACGGCGAGGCCGAGCAACTGCTGGGAAGCCTGCTTGGTGCTCTGTGCATCCTGGTCGGAGAAGTCGTCCTGCGGCTGCTGGCTGAAATTCGCCAGCTCCTCCTCGGGCGGGCGCTCGCCGATCAGCGCGCGCACAGCCATCGGGCGGCCGCCACGGATCAGGTCGATGGGCACGCTGGTGCCGACCGGTAGGCCGGAGACGATGTAGGACAAGGTCTGGTCCGGCGTCACTTCCTGGTTGTTGACCTTCACGATCACGTCGCCGGCCTTGATGCCGGCCTTGTCGGCGCCCTTGCCGGACTCGACCGACTGGACGAACTCGCCGCGATTCTTGGGCAGGCCGAGCGAATCGGCCATGTCCTCGGAGAGCTGGCTGATCTGGATACCGAGATAGCCGCGCTTGACGCTGCCGCCCTTGCGCAGCGTCTCGATGACCGAAACCGCCTCCTCAGAGGGGATGGCGAAGCCGATGCCGACATTGCCGCCGGTGGGCGAGAGGATCTGCGAATTGATGCCGATGACGTTGCCGTTCATGTCGAACATCGGGCCGCCCGAATTGCCCTGGTTGATCGAGGCGTCGGTCTGGATGAAGCGATCGGCGCCGCCGGTGTTGCGGTGAAGCGCGGAAATGATGCCGGCGGTCACCGTGCTGCCGATACCGAAGGGATTGCCGATGGCGACGACCCAGTCGCCGACGCGCGACTTGGTCGAGTCGCCGAACTTGACGAACGGCAGGGGCTTGGTCGTCGTGATCTTGAGCACCGCGAGGTCCGAGCGCGCATCGGTACCGACCAGCTTCGCCTCATATTCGGTGCGGTCGGGCAGGGTGACGGTGATCGCGTCGACGGTCGCGCCGCGCGCGCCGGGCGCAACGACGTGGTTGTTGGTGACGACATAGCCGTCTGCCGAGATGATGAAGCCCGATCCGAGCGACTGGGCCTGGCGCGTCTGCGGCTGGTCACCGCCGAAGAGGCCGCCGAACGGCGTGCCGGCAAAGGGGTTCTGGACCTGGACGCGCTGGCGGGTCGAGATGTTGACCACGGCGGGCTGGAGACGCTGCACCATGTCGGCAAGGCTGACCGGTGCGCCGCGCGGAGCAGCGGCGGACATGCCTTCATTCTGGGCGGTCTGGGCGATCACGCTGGTCGAATGGGACGTCAGGGCAAGCGTGGTTCCGCCGAGAAGCAGGGCTGCTGTGATGGCGTAAGCGTAGCGCACGAAAAAACTTCCTCTCGTCAAAATGTCCGTCACCGACCCTCGCGGCTTCGACCGGTCCGGTCGATGGCCTTGCGCTGGGGATGGCGGGCGCCGGATTAACCGGCATTGAATGACCGGCGGCCCGGATGAGCGCGCCGCCGGATCGAGAAATCAACGCCCCCTGAACTGGCGCAGATAGTCATTATCAGGGGAGAGGACGGCCGATGTCTCTCCGTCATTCTGCTGAGCGAAGCTGACCCGGTAGGACTGCATGGCCCGGTAGAAATCGTAGAATTGCGGGTCCTGCCCGAAGCTGGCGGCATAGACGCGCGCCGCGTCCGCATCGGCCTGGCCGCGGATTTCCCGCGCGCGGCGCTCGCCCTCGGCGCGGATGGTCAGCGCCTCCTGCTCGCGGGCCGAGCGCATGCGCTGGAAGGCGCTCTGCAACGGGGCGCCGTCGGGCAGGTCGGTCCGCATGATCCGCACGTCGACGATCTCCGCGCCATATTGGCCGGCGACGCGATCGAGGCTGCGGCGGATATTGGTCATCACCTCGCCCCGCTCGGGGCTGAGCAGCAGGCCGGCGCGGCGCTTGCCGAGCTCGTTGCGGAGCGCGGAGCCGAGGATCGGCCGCAGCGCGTCCTTCACCCGCTCCTCGCTGCCCGCTGCGATATACATGCGCTGCGGATCGACGATGCGATAACGCGCGAACGCATCGACCTGGAGGCGGAGCTGGTCGGTCGAGAGCACCTGCTGCCGTTCCATCGTGACCGACTGGACGCGCTTGTCGATCCACACGACCTGATCGAAGAACGGCACGCGGATCTTGAGGCCCGCGCCGGTGGTGCCGAACACTTCCTTCTGGCGGTAGGGATTGTAGATCCGCACCACCTCGCCGAGACGGAGCACGACGCCCTGGCGGGTCTCCGGCACGATCGAGAAGGTGCTGCCGATCAGGAACAACGCGATGGTGGCCAGCACCGCGAGGGTGATGGGGTTGCGCAGCGAGACGTTCATCGGCCACCTCCCTGCTGGGCCTGCGCCTGGGGCTGCCCCTCGACGGTGACCGTCCGGCCCGGCCGGAGGGCGGGCAGCGGCAGATAGGGCGTTACATTGCCCGTTTCCACGATCGTCTTGTTCACGCCGGAAAGCACCCTTTCCATGGTCTCGTAATACATGCGGCGGCGCGTGACCTCGGGCGAGAGCTTGTATTGCTCATAGACCTTGTCGAACGCGGCGGCCTCGCCTTGCGATTGGGCGGAGAGCTGCTGGGCATAGGCCTGCGCCTGGTTGATGTAGGTCTCGGCCGCTTGCTGGGCCGCGGTCACTTCCTTGAAGGCGTCGTTGACCTGGTCCGGCGGATCGGCCTGCTTGATGGCGACGCCCTGGATGCGGATGCCCGCGCCATAGCCGTCGAGAATCTCCTGCATGCGCTCCTGCACCTGCGATTCGATCGCGTTGCGGCCGGCGCCCATGGCGTCGGTGAGCGAGACAGTCGCGATCACCGCGCGCATGGCGGATTCGGCGACTTCGTTGAGTGTCTCGTCGGGATTGGCGATCTGGAAGGCATATTGCTTGGGATCGCTGATGTTCCAGCGCACCGAATAGCCCAGGTTGATGATGTTCTGGTCGGCGGTCAGCACCAGCTTCTCCGCCTCGTTGCCGGCCGAACCGAGGTCGATCGTGCGAATCTCCTCGATATCGACCGTCGTTACCGTCTGGAACGGAGCAGGCAGCGTCATCGAGACGCCCGGCTCGAGCGTGCGGCTGTAGCTGCCGAGGAAGGAGACGATGCCGCGCTCCTGCGGGCCGATGCGGTGGAAGCTGGTCAGCGCGATCCAGATGACGACGACGCCGGCTGCCAGATAGGGCCAGAGCGAGCGGCCACGCGGGCCCTGCGGCAAGCCGTTGCCGAAGCTGTCGCGCATGCGGCGCAGCATTTCGTCGACAGCGCTCGGGCCACGCGGGCCGCGGCCGCCGGGATCATCGCCGCGCGGCGGCGGAGTCCAGGGATTGCGCGGGCCCTCGCCCTTGGTGCCGGAGTCCTCGTCCCTGCTGCCCCAGGGGCCGCCTTCGCTCATCGCCGAGGCCTGGCCGTGGCGCTGCGTCATGTCCTTGTCCATGCGGACTGTATAGGGAGGCGATCCAAGGAAATACAGGCCGCGCCGTCATTAAATCGGCCCTCGGCATACAAAATCACCCCAGTAATGCTCTGCCGGAACGCCCGGATCGGTTGCGGAGCGGCAGAGCACATCCTAAAGCGCCCGCATGAGTGACGGATCGAAAGAGGCCGGGACGGCCGTGGACGCAGCCCTGGCCGAGCGGATCGAGGCGATCGCGCCCGGACGGGTGAGCGGATTGCGCCAGAAGGATGGCGTGCTGAGCCTCGTTCTGGACGTGAGCGAGCTGGAAGCGGCGGAGCGCGACGCCTTCGCGGCGCGGATCAAGGCCGCGGGCGAGATCGAGCCCGGCATATCGGACGTGCGCATCGCCATGACCGCCGAACGCTCGGCGCGGCCGCTGATCGTCGCGGTCGGATCGGGCAAGGGCGGCGTGGGCAAATCGACCCTGTCGGTCAATCTCGCCGTTGCGTTGAAGCGGCTCGGCAAGAAGGTCGGCATGGTCGATGCGGACATTTACGGTCCTTCGCTGCCGCGCCTTCTGGACAGTGAGGACGCCAAGCCGGAGGCCGAGGGCAACCGCTTGATTCCGGTGCAGAACGCTTACGGCGTGCCGATGCTTTCCATGGGGCATCTCGCCAAGCCGGGCCAGGCGATCGCCTGGCGCGGACCGATGGCGGGCAATGCGCTGGGCCAGCTCATCGACGCCGACTGGCGCGGCGTCGAGATCCTGATCGTCGACCTGCCGCCGGGCACGGGCGACGTGCAGCTAACCATGATCCAGAAATACAAGCCGGTCGGGGCCGTCATCATCTCGACGCCGCAGGACTTGGCGCTGATCGACGCGGCGCGCGCGATCAGCTTCTTCGATCAGGCCAAGGTGCCGGTGATCGGCATGGTCGAGAACATGGCCGGCTATGTCTGCCCGCATTGCGGCGGCGTGTCGGATCCGTTCGGGGCCGGCGGCGCGGAAGCGAGCGCCGCGCAGATGGGTCTGCCGTTCCTCGGCCGCGTGCCGCTCGACATCGCGGTGCGCACCGCGTCCGACAACGGCATGCCCCCGGCCGCGGAGGATGGCGTCGTCGGCGCACCGTTCCGCACCATTGCAGAGCGTGTTGCGCGCTGGCTCGACGGCAGCCGCGCGAGCCCCGCCTTTGGCTGAGGCGTCGGACAAGGATTTCGACGAAAAGGCCGGCGGACTGCGCCTCAGCCGCCGCACTTTGCTGACCGGCGCGGCCGTTGGCGGCGGCCTGGCATTGGCCTGGACGCTCTGGCCCCGCCGCTACGATCAGATGGCCGATACCGCCGAGGGGGAAACGGCCTTCGGCGCCTTCGTGAAGGTCGACCGGAGCGGTCAGGTGATCGTGATGGTGCCGCAGGCCGAGCTCGGCCAGGGCGTGTTCACGCTCTTCGCGCAGATCGTGGCGGATGAACTGGGCGCGGACTGGCGCACCGTGGCGGTGCAGCCGGCGCCGCCGGGACCGCTCTACGCCAACCGCCTGCTGGCGCGGGAATGGTTCGACGGACCGGTGAAACGCAGCTTCGGCAGCTGGGCCGACAGCATGATCGACGAACGCGCGCGCAAATCGATGCTCATGCTGACCGGCGGCTCGACCTCGGTGCCCAATTTCATCGAAGACCTTCGCGCTGCCGGCGCGGCCGCGCGCGTGCTGCTCTGCATGGCCGCCGCGGCGCGCTGGGACAGCACATGGGAAAGCTGCGATATTGAGAACGGCATCGTCTCGAACGGCATCCGCAAGCTGCGGATCGGCGAGATCGCGCAGGAGGCGGCCGCCTTCACGCCGCCGACCGTGCTGCCCTATCGGCCCGAGGGGCGTGACGAGGCGCTGATCGGCAGCGAGGCACCGCGCCTCGACGTGCCCGCCAAGATCGACGGCTCCGCCAACTATGCCGCGGACATCCGCCTGCCGGACATGATCTATGCGGCGATCCGGCAAGGCCCGGTCAATGCCGCGGGACTCAAGTCGGTGAACGAAGCGGCCGCGCGCAAGGTGCAGGGCATGATCGGCATCGTCCGCGAGGCAGGCTGGGTGGCCGTGACCGGCCGCAACTGGTGGGCTGCCAACCAGGCGCTCGACCGGCTCGACCCCGTGTTCCTGCTCGACGGGCCGGTGGTGGACGACGCCACCATCGGCAAGGCGCTGGACTCGGCCTTCGGCAGCGGCGACGGGGCGGGCTATTTTGTGCGCGGCGACGTGAGCGCCGCGCTGGACGGCGCGAAGGTCGTGAAGGCGGATTATGAGGTTGCGCCGGCCCTGCATCTGGCGCTGGAGCCGATGGCCGCGACGGCGCGGGTGCTGGACGGCGAGGTCGAGGTCTGGATGCCGACGCAGGCGCCGGTGCTCGCGCGCCGGGCCATCGCCACCGCGCTCGGCGTGCCCGAGGAGAGCGTCACCGTCTATCCGCTGTTTGCGGGTGGATCGTTCGGCATCAAGATGGAGGCCGATGCGGGCGTGCAGGCCGCGTTGATCTCCCGCGCCGCCAAAGCGCCGGTGCAGCTCATGTGGTCGCGCTCGGAAGACATCATCCGCGATTGCCCGCGTCCGCCGGCAAAGGCGCGGATGCGCGCCAGGCTGGGGCGGGGCGGGCTGGTCGAAGGCTGGTCGGCGAAGGTCGCGACACCGGCCGCGCTGGCGCAGGTCTGGCACCGGATCGGCAACGGCGAGACGCGTGCGGAAGCACTGGCGGCGACGGTAGGCAACGCGGACGAGCTGGCGGTGGCCGGGATGGACCTGCCCTATGCCATTCCGGATTTCGCGGTCGATCATTATCCGGCGGACATCGCCCTGCCGTCTGGACGCTGGCGCAGCAACGCGGCGAGCTATGGCGCCTTTTTCTCGGAGAGCTTCATCGACGAGCTGGCGACCGTCGCGGGCGTCGAGCCGCTCTCCTTCCGCATGCAGATGCTCGGCGGCCATCCGCGCCTCGCGCAATGCCTCACCAATGTGGCGGCGCTCGGCGGCTGGCAGGGCGGCGTGCGCGGCAGCGGCCAGGGCCTTGCCTGCCACATGATGAAGGGCGGCTATATCGCGGTGATGATCGAGGCCGGCTTCGCCAACGGTACGGTGCAGGTGAAGCGGATGGTCGCGGTCGCGGACTGCGGGGCACTGGTCAATCCGGGCATAGCGCGCCAACAGATCGAGGGCGGCATGATCTTCGGCCTCGCCATGGCGCTCGGCGGTGCACCCAGCTACCGCAACTCGCTGCCCGTGAAGATGCGTCTTGCCGACTACGGCCTGCCGCGCCTTGCCGATGGGGGCGATGTCATGGTGGATTTCCTCGAGAACCGGGGCGGCCCGACGATCGGCTTCAGCGAAATCGGCGTGCCGCCCGTCGCCCCGGCCCTGGCCTCGGCGCTCTCGACCCTCACCGACAAGCGCTATCGCAGCCTGCCGATCGGCGGGCGGGCGGGATGAGCGTGGCGCACCCTGCGGCGCCCTTGCCCGCCGCCGGCGCCAAGGTGGCGGTGTTGGTCGTCAATCTCGGCACGCCCGATGCGCCGACGCCCGCGGCGGTGAAGCGCTATCTGCGCGAGTTCCTGTCCGACCCCCGCGTGGTCGAGATCCCGGCACTGATCTGGCAGCCGATCCTGCGCGGCATCATCCTCAACGTGCGGCCGCGCAAGTCCGCCCACGCCTATCAGCAGATCTGGACGCCGGACGGATCGCCGCTCGCGGTCAACACGCGCGACACGGCGCGGGGGCTGGGTCGCGCCTGGGGCGAGGCGGTGACGGTCGACTGGGCGATGCGCTACGGGACGCCCGCCATTGCCGACCGGCTCGCCGCGCTCAGTGACAGCGGGCATGACCGCATCCTGATCGCGCCGCTCTATCCGCAATATTGCGCGGCGACGACGGCGACGGTGATGGACGAGGTGGGCCGGGCGCTCGCCGGCATGCGCCACCAGCCGGCGGTCCGCCTGCTGCCGGCCTATCATGATGATCCCGCCTATATCGAGGCGTTGCGCGCCCGCACGGTGCGCCAGCTCGCCTCGTTGAGCTTTGTGCCCGAGCGCATCGTGGCGAGCTTTCACGGCATGCCGGAGCGGACGCGCGCGCTCGGCGACCCCTATCACGACCAGTGCCGCGAGACGGCGCGGCTGCTTGGCGAGGCGCTGGGGCGTGACGTCATGGTGACGTTCCAGTCGCGCTTCGGCAGGGCCCGATGGCTGGAGCCGGCGACCGATGCGGTGCTGGCCGCGCTGCCCAAGGAAGGCGTCCGTTCGGTCGCGGTGATGACGCCGGGCTTCTCCGCCGACTGCCTGGAGACGCTGGAGGAAATCGGCCTGCGCGGCAAGGCGACCTTCCTGGCCGATGGCGGGAAGAATTTCGCCTTTTTGCCCTGTCTAAACGCGGAAGGCGACGCTATCGTTCTGTATCGGCAGCTTCTGGGTCGCGAGTTGTCCGGGTGGGTGGAAACACCGTGATTTGACTGGCTTTCAGAGAGGGATTGCATGAGCAGAGTGGCAATCGTGACCGGCGGGACTCGTGGTATCGGCGAGGCGATCAGCCTCGCGCTGCGGGACATGGGATACAAGGTGGCGGCGAACTATGCCGGCAACGAGGAGCGGGCCAAGGGCTTCACGGATGCGACGGGCATCCCCTCCTACAAATGGGATGTGGGCGATCATGAGGCGTGCCTCGCTGGCTGCGCACAGGTCGCCGCCGATCTCGGCCCGGTGGAAGTCGTCGTCAACAATGCCGGCATCACGCGCGACGGCGTGCTCATGAAGATGAGCTTCGATGACTGGAACGAGGTGATGCGCATTAACCTCGGCGGCTGCTTCAACATGGCCAAGGCGACCTTCCCCGGCATGCGGGACGCGGGCTGGGGCCGCATCGTCAACATCGGCTCGATCAACGGGCAGGCCGGCCAGTACGGCCAGGTCAACTATGCCGCGGCCAAGTCCGGCATTCACGGCTTCACCAAGGCGCTGGCGCAGGAAGGCGCGCGCTACGGTATCACTGTGAACGCGATTGCGCCCGGCTATATCGACACCGACATGGTCGCCGCCGTGCCGAGCCAGGTGCTCGAGAAGATCGTGGCGCGCATCCCGGTCGGGCGATTGGGCCATGCCGAGGAGATCGCGCGCGGTGTCGCCTTCCTGTGCAGCGAGGATGCCGGCTTCGTGACGGGATCGACCATGTCGATCAACGGCGGCCAGCACATGTACTGAGCGGGCGGTGGAGGATCCGCCGCCGCTCTACGCCGGTCCGGTCAAGCGCAGCATGACCATCGCCGGCCACACCACGTCGATCAGCCTCGAGCCCCTGTTCTGGCGGGCGCTCGAGGAGCGCGCGCGCGCTGAGGGCCTGCCCTATAGTGCGCTCGTCGCGCGGATCGACGCGGAGCGGATCGCGCAGGCGGAACCGCCCAATCTGGCGAGCGCCATCCGGTGCTGGCTGCTCGCCAGCCTCAGTCCAGCAACGGACCGACCAGCGTCTTGAGATCGGCTTCCGGTCGCGCGCCATAATGCGAGATGATCTCGGCGGCGCAGAGCGAGCCCATTGCGAGGCACTGGGTGGGCGACTTGCCGCGCACATAGCCGGTGAGGAAGCCGGCGGCGAAGAGATCGCCGGCGCCGGTCGTATCGAGCACCTTCTCCACCGGCGCGGCGGAAACGGCATGGCGTTCGCCGTTCCGCAGGGCGATGGCGCCCTTCTCGCTGCGGGTGACGACCAGAGTCTTGAGGCTGGGCGCGAACATGGCGACGGCGGCCTCGAAATCGTCGGTGCCGGCGAGCGCGGTGATCTCGCTCTCATTGGAGAAGAGGATGTCGATCTGCCCATCCGCGATGAGCGCGCGGAAATCGTCGCCATGGCGCGCGATGACGAAGGCGTCGGAGAGGGTGAAGGCGACTTCGCGCCCGGCCTCGCGCGCGGCGGCGATGGCGGTGCGCATAGCGGCGCGTGGCTGCTCGGGGTCCCAGAGATAGCCCTCGAGATAGAGGATGCGCGCCGAGCGGATCATGTCGAGGTCGAGCGCGGCGGCGGGCAGGCTTTGCGAGGCGCCGAGGAAAGTGTTCATCGTGCGCTGGGCGTCCGGCGTCACCATGATGAGGCAGCGCGCGGTCGGCGGCCCGTCGGTCGCGGCGGGCGTGTCGAAGCGGATACCGAGCGTGCGGATGTCGTGCGCGAAGATCGCACCGAGCTGGTCGTCACGCACCTGCCCGATGAAGGCGCAGCGCCCGCCCAGCGCCGCCATGCCGGCGAGCGTATTGGCGGCCGACCCGCCGGAAATCTCCATGCCCGAACTCATCGCGCCATAGAGCAGCTCGGCCTGCTCGGTATCGACGAGCTGCATGCCGCCCTTGGTGAGCGCATGCGTCGCGATGAACGCGTCATCCTCCTGGGAGATGACATCGACAATGGCATTACCGATGGCGACGACATCGAGGGTGGGCTCGGACAAGCGGGGATTCCTTTCGGGCTGGAAGACGGGCCGTTCTTATCGGTCGCCGGGAGAGGCGGCAAGCAGAGGGAAGCTCTTTCGTGGCGATGCCCTCGACTTGACCGACGCCATTCGGCGCGCGACATCGGCGCCATGATCGTCACCGCCTTGCTGCGCGCCTTGCCCCAGATTGCCTTGCCCGGCATTCGCGCGGTGCTGTGGCGCACGCTCGCCCTCACCCTGCTGACCTTTGCGGGGCTTGGTGTCGCTCTTTGGTGGGCGCTCCATTTCCTCTTCGCGCGGATGGGCTGGACCCAGGCAGACGGGATCATCGGCGCGCTCATTTCGGCGCTGATTATCGGGGTCGGCGCATGGGTGCTGTTCCGCACCGTCGCGGTGGCGATCGTGGGACTGTATGCCGACCGCATCGTCGCCACGGTGGAGCAGGCGAGTTATGCCGAGCGCCACGCATTGGCCCGCGTGGTGCCCGTGACCGAGGGGATGCGTGTCGCGGTGCGCTCGGTGCGGCGGGCGATCGGCTGGAATCTGGCAGCTCTGCCCGTTTATCTGCTGCTGGTGGCGACCGGGGTCGGCGCGCCGCTGTTGTTCCTCACCGTGAATGCCTATCTGCTCGGGCGGGACATGGCGGAACTGGTCGAGGGGCGCCATCCCGACCTGCCGCCGCTGCGCGCCGGAGAGCGCTGGCAGATCGGCGCTGTTTCGGCACTGCTGTTCGTGTTGCCGGTCGTGAATCTGTTGGCCCCGGTGTGGAGCGTGGCTATGGCGACGCACATGTTCCATGGTCGCAAGACGGGCTGAAGCCATGGCCGCCGGCCCGATCCTCTCCCTCCGGTCAAAACTGACGCTTGCGGCGCTGCTGCCGGCACTGGCCGCATGTTCCCAGGCGGTTATCCCGCCGCCCGCTGCGGGCTTCACCCCGGCAAGCCGACCCGAGCCGGTCGGCGTCATCGGCGCCGATGCGCGCGGGCTCATGCGGATGTTCGGCGAACCGCGCCTCGACATCCGCGACCCCGCCGTGCGCAAGCTGCAGTTCGCCAACGGCCAGTGCGTGCTGGATACCTATCTCTACCCGCCGGCGACAAACCGCGAGCCGGTGGTGACGCATGTCGACGCCCGCACCAGTGCCGGCGTCGACATGGACTGGAACGCCTGCGTCAAGGCGCTGCGGAGCCGCTGACGGCGGGTGGTTGACTTGCCGCGCCGGCGATGACAGCCTGCCCGGCATGTTCGAGCACCTCCGCCCGGCCAGCGTCCGACACCGCGAAGGACAGCTTCTCGCAGGCAATTAGCCCCGGGGTTCGACACGTCATGCCCCGAATTCCGGGGCCGACCATTCCCGATTTCCCGATCGCGTGACGGCGCAAGCCGTGCGATATCCCCTGTTTGCGAGAAAGCGAAACCATGACCCAAGCCCCTGCCGGCCGTCGACCGGCCATCCAGATGATCGACAGCGAAGCTGACGCGCTGACCAACCTCGCGCTCGGCGCCGAGGAGCGCCTTCCCGAGGTCAGCGCCTTGCTGCTCGACGAGATCGCGCGCGCTCGCGTGATCGAGGCTGAGCGCATGCCGGCCGATACGGTCACGATGGGATCGACCGTCGATTTCGTCGACGAGGCCAGCGGAACGGAGCGGCGGGTGCAACTCGTCTATCCCCGTGCCGCCGACATCGAGGCGGGCCGGATCTCGATCCTCACGCTGGTCGGCGCTGGCCTGATCGGCCTGCGGGAAGGGCAATCGATCGACTGGCCGGACCGGAGCGGCAAGCCGCGCCGCCTGCGCATCTGTGCTGTGCAGCAAGACTGATCGTTCGGCCGAGGGGAGCGACGCGTGTCGTTGCCCTCTGGGCCGGCCCTTACCCTGCGAGCCTTGCCAGCGCCCAGACGGCGGCTTCGGCCACGACCGGATCCTCGTCCGCCGTCAGTCTTTTCAGCGCCGGGACGAGCGATGCGTCGCCGCTGTTGCCCGCCGCAATGGCGGCATTGCGCACCATGCGGTTGCGACCGATGCGCTTGATCGGGGAACCGGAGAAGACCTCGCGAAAGCCCGCATCGTCGAGTGCCAGCAGATCGGCGAGGGCAGGAGCAACCAGTTCGGCGCGGGGCAGAAAGGCCTGGTTGGCTCGCGCAACTTGGGCAAACTTGTTCCATGGACAGACCGCGAGGCAATCGTCGCAGCCGTAGATGCGGTTGCCGATGCCGGACCGCAGCTCCTCGGGAATCGGACCCTTGAGCTCGATCGTGAGATAGGAAATGCAGCGCCGCGCATCGAGCTGATAGGGTGCGGGGAAGGCGTCGGTCGGGCAGGCGCGCTGGCAGGCGTCGCACGAACCGCAGCGGTCGCGCCCTGGCGGGTCGGGCTCGAGATCGGCCGTCGTGTAGATTGCGCCGAGGAACAGCCAGCTGCCTTCCGAGCGGCTGACGAGATTGGTGTGCTTGCCTTGCCAGCCGAGACCCGCCGCGGCGGCGAGCGGCTTCTCCATTACCGGCGCGGTGTCCACGAACACCTTGAGCTGATTGCCTTCCTGCTCGGCCAGCCAGCGGCCGAGCGCCTTGAGCGCGCTTTTGACCACATCATGATAGTCGCGCCCCTGCGCATAGACCGAGATGCGGCCGATCTCGGGATGGGCGGCGAGGGCCAGCGGATCGGTCTGCGGCGCGTAGCTCATTCCAAGCATGATGACTGACCGGACGTCCGGCCAGAGGCCCGTCGGGCTGCCGCGCTGCTCGGCGCGGCTTTCCATCCAGCCCATGTCGCCGTGCCGGCCTGCCGCGAGCCAAGCGTCGAGCCGCTCGGCCGCCTGCGGGATAGCGTCGGCCCGTGTGATCGCGCAGGAGGTGAAGCCGAGGCGCGCCGCCTCGGCCTTGATCCGCTCCTCCAGCGGCGGCAGGATGGCCCGATCGGTCATGGGCCGGGTCACTACCGGATGCGGGGAGGGTTGCGAACCCCGTATGCTCGCCTAACTTAAGGGCAAGGAGATGGACGATGTTCGATCGGCGAACCTTGCTTGGCGGCGGCGCGGCGGCTGCGATCACCTTGTGGATCGGCGCGACGCATGCCGACGAGGGCGATCCCCGGCCCAAGGCGCCGTTCCAGCTCAGCGATGCGGAGTGGCGCAAGCGCCTCAGCCCGCAAGCCTATGCCGTGCTGCGCCAGGCGGCGACGGAGCGGGCCTTCACCTCGCCGCTCAACAAGGAAAAGCGCCAGGGCACGTTCCTCTGCGCCGGCTGCGACCAGCGATTGTTCGATTCGCGCACCAAATATGACAGCCACACCGGCTGGCCGAGCTTCTGGCGGCCGCTGCCCAAGGCGATCGCCACCAGCAAGGACCGCGATCTCGGCGTCGAGCGGATCGAAGTGCATTGCGCGCGCTGCGGTGGGCATCTGGGCCATGTCTTCAACGACGGGCCGAGGCCGACGGGCCTGCGCTATTGCATGAACGGCGTGGCGATGAAGTTCCAGGCGACCTGAGCCGCGATCAGCGCGCCGAGCGCACGATCCTGTAGACCACGATCGATTCGCCGGGCCGCATCGGCACGCGCTCCAGCCATGATGGCGGCCGATGGGCCAGCAGGTCTGCGATGAGACTGCGCGGATAGAGGCGGCGATAGCGCTCGACCTCGTTCTCGCCCGGACACAGAGCGAGATAATCGGCGCCCGTCGCCAGGACGATCGCGTGCGCCTTGTCGCTTGGCGCGGTGAAGCCCGCCAGCACGGCATGCATGCCGGCGCCGTTGCGGTGATGGCCGGTCCCGAGGACGCTATGGTGCGTGTAGGCGAGAAGATGCGAGCCGATGTCCAGCGGCGTAAAGATCAACGCCGGTGGCAAGGCGTCGAGTCCGCGCAGCGTGGCATAAGTGAAGCAGCGGGAGCGATCCGGCTGGTCGCCGTCACCGGCCGTGGTCGCGCCGGGCGCGTCATCGGGCATGAATAGGGCTGCGGTGATCGCCGAAGCGCCGAGCGGCGTCGCGAGCGCGCAGGCCGCGCTCGCCAGCACGCGGGCGGTCGACAATCGCAGCTGCTGGGCCGCGCCGACTAGCACCGCGATCAGCACGGCATTGCCCGGCAAGGCGAGGACATGCGCGAAGGTCATGGCGCGCATCACCGTCAGGGCGACGAGGAACGCCGCGACCTGCAGGATGAGCAGGTTGATCCAGGCCTCGCGCTCCGAAGGCTGCGCGCGGCGCAGGGCGAGCACGCTGCCGATGAGGCCGAGCACGGCCGGCGCGACGATGATCGCCTGAAGATCGAGCTTCTGCACGCCGATCGGCAGCCCCTCTCGCACGCCGAGATACCAGAGGTTGTAGACGAGCGGATCGAGCGTTTTGAACGGGCCGGCAAGGCATTGGGGAGACGCCAGCACCAGCGCGGCGACTCCCGCGGCGCCGGCGATCGCCAGCGGCAGGGCGCGCCTCAGGGCCGAGCGGCCCGGCACAATCTGGTGCCCTACCAGCACGAGCAGCGAGACGAGGGCGAGCGGCCAGAGATAGGCTGGCGAGAAGGAGTCGCACCAGGGAATCGCGGCGTCCTGCGGATAGTGCATGGCGACCAGCAAGGCGGCCGAGGTGAGGGGCAGCGCCAGCAGATAATCCTGCAGATCGGCCCAGCGGTCCTTGCGCAGCACATGGTGCAGGCCGAAGACCGCGCCGGCCGCCACGGCATAAGGCAGGCCCTCGAACGAGATTTGCAGCCAGCAGGCCATGGCCACGCCCGTGACGAGGCCGCGCCGGCCATCGTCGCGCCCGGTGCGGACGAGCGCCCACACCGCCATCGCGCCGGCAACGACCTGCGCGCCATGATGATCGATGCGGAGCGGCGCGAACTGGATGAGGACGGAGAGGGCGCTCAGCAGCAGGGCGACGGCCAGCAGCGCGAGGGCCCGCGAAGCGGACAGCACCCGCATGATCCGGTAAAGAATGGCGGCAAGCGCCAGCAGCAGGAGCAGCGGCACCGTCACCAGCACGACACGCGTGGCGAGCGCCGGGCCGAGCATCAGCTCGATCAAAAGAAGCAGCAGCGCGATCGGCAGGTCGACGAGGCGCGACCAGTGCATCGGCACGCCGTGCGGCGGGAAAATGCGGTGCTGCGTAAGGTCGAACCAGCTTTGCCCGGCGAGCAGATCGCGCACCTGGACGAGGCGCAGCGCGTCGTCCGGATCGCGAAAGTTGAGCGGAACAATGAAGGGCCAGGTGAGCGCGATCAGCACGGCGCAGGTCGCCAGCCAAAGGCCGAGAAAGATCAGCAGGCTCGCGCGACGCGACAGGGCAGGACCGAACGTCATGCCGACGTCGCGAAAACGATCGTCTTGCGCAGCAGATAGGTTGTCTGGAAGCTGACCACGATGGCGACCAGCTTGGCGGCGACCGGCAGGAGGCCGAGCGTGCTGCCGAGCGCCACGATGCCGGTGGTGAGGGCCAGGCCGACGAGCGCGGAGCCGACGAACAGGCCCTTCTGGCGCGTGCGCTCGGGGCCGCGCGGGGCGGCGCCCTCGGAAAAGACGAGCCGGGAGGAGATCAGCCAGTGGACGAGGATGCCGACGCTGTAGCCCAGCGCCGACGCGGGCGCAGGCTCAAGACCGGCGCGCAGGAACAGCAGGAACAGGCCCATGTCGCTGCCGAGCGCGACGGCGCTGGCGGCGCCATAGCGCAGGTAGCGCAGCCCGATAAGGCCGCGCACGCAGGCCACGGCCGGAAGGGTCATGCGATCTTCTTGAGGGGCGAGGGCACGGCGCGTTCGCTTTCGAGCGCGGCGCGCTCGCCGGCGGTCAGCGCGCCCTCATGCCCGGCCTCGTGATATTCGGCGTCCTCGTTGACGCCCCAGATGTCATAGACCCGCGTGCCGGCCTGGATGTTGCGGACGGTCAGCATGGCCGTCATCATCGCATGATCCTGATTGTTGTAGCGGTGCATGCCGTTGCGGCCGACGAGATGGAGCGTCGGGTATTTCGCGTCCAGCTCCTCGCGCATCGCCGCGACATTCTCGGCATAGGTCTCGTCATAGACCGGATAGGCCTTTTCCTGCCGGACGACGGCGCCGCCGACGACCTGCTCGCCCTTGATGAGGCCCATCAGCTCCATCTCGCGGGTGGCGAGCGCGATCAGGTCCGCGTCGCTCGACGACCAGAGGCCGTCGCCCTCGAAGCAGAAATATTCAAGGCCCACGCAGGCGATGTCCGGATCGGGCACCATTTCGGGCGACCAGCTGCGGAAATTCTGCACGCGACCGACCTTCACGCGTGGATCGTGGATGTAGATCCAGTTGTCCGGGAACAGATCCTCGGACTTGATCATCAGTGCGACGGTCAGGAAGTCGCGATAATTGAGCGCCAGCGCATTGCCGAGCGTGTTCGGCACGGGATGGATGCGCCCGGCCAGTTCGCGCATCGGCGCGGAACTGATGACATGAGCTGCGCTGATCGTGATGCTGTTGCCGCCCTTGCCGGTGGCGACGACGCGCCAGCGACCGGTGACCTGATCCAGCGCGATCTGCTTGAGCGCGTGGCCCATCAGCACCTGATTGCCGCCCGCGACCACGACGTCGCGCGCGGCGTCCCACATCATGCCGGGGCCGAGGCGCGGATAGCGGAAATTCTCGAGCAGGGTCTTGGTGCCCATGCCGTCATTGGGCTTCTTGTTGAGACCGAGGCTGCGCTTGAGGCCGTCCAACACGGCGGCGCCGAGCGAGAGGCCCTTGATGCGCTGCGCGGCCCAGTCGGCCGACATCTCGTCGCACGGCATGCCCCACACCTTCTCGGTGTAGGTCTTGAAGAAGATCGAATAGAGCTTGCGGCCGAACTGGTTGACCACCCAGTCCTCGAAGGACTTCACGGTCTTGATCGGGAATGCCTTCGCCTGCGCATAGCTGAGCATGCACAGCGCCGAGCGGAGGATGCCGAGATTGCGCAGCGCCTCGAAGGCGCGCAGCGGATAGCTGTAGAACTTGCCCTGATAATAGATGCGGCTCATCCGCGGGCGATCGATGAAGTCGTGCGGCAGGATCTCGTTCCAGAGATCGACCACTTCCTTCGACTTGGAGAAGAAGCGATGGCCGCCAATGTCGAAGCGGAAGCCATCATGCTCGACCGTGCGGCTGATGCCGCCGACCTGATGGGCGTCCTTCTCGATGACGGTGACGCTGTAGCCGGCCTTGGTGAGCAGATAGGCGGCGGTGAGACCGGCAGGGCCCGCTCCGATGATCGCGACATCGACGGGCTGGTCGGGACGTGTCATGCGGGCAGTTCCCCGGGGATCGATTGGCTGCCTGCCGGAGTGAAGGAATTGGCCTAATAAAAGGTTAAGTGCCCGGCAATCAGCCGACTTCGTTGATCGTCCCGTAGCTGATGCGGATGCGCACCCAGGCGCCGATCACGGGCTTGCCGTTGATGCGGGGCGGCAGGATCTGGAACTGCCAGGCGGCATCCCGCACCGCCTTGCCGAAGCCGGAGCCAAGCGGATACTCGCCGAGCGTGCGGCAATTCTCGACGCGGTTGCGCGGAATCGTCTGACAGGCGATCAGGCCCCAGCCTTCGCGCGGCATGTTGACGGTGAGATAGCCGCCCAATTCGGCGCTCGTCGGTTCGCGAAACCAGTCCGGATCATAGAGCTGCGCGCCGCCCGGACCTTCGCCGGGTCCGTAAGCTGTCGTGCTGTTCGCGCCCGTGCCTTCCTTGGCGCGGCTCTGGCTGTAGGACGGCATTCTGGAAATGTCGGCGGCGGCGAACTCGGCGCTGCTCATGGTGAGATAGCCCGGCGCGGTCACGATCGGCATGGGGGCGGGCGCCGGCGGCGGCTCGGTCGGCTTATCCTCTTCCGGCGTTTCGCTGTCCCGTTGCTTGGGCTGCTGCTTCTCCTGCGCCTTGGCGGCCTCGGCCTGCTCGGCTTGCTTGTCCGGCACGAAGAAGGTGCTGAGCGACTGCTCGACCTGCCGGGGCAACGGCGCCGACTTGTAGAGAATCAGGATGGCGGCGACGATCAGGTGTAGCGCGATGGTGAGCGCGAGCGGGCCGTATTTCTGGCGCGGCGCGGCGCCATAAGCGGAGCGCGCGATCATCACGGCGTCGTCGGCCGACGCGCGCGCACGATGAACGGAAAAGGGAAATGCACCTGCCAGCACGCCTCGCGAAATACCGCGTCAGCGCCCTGAGCGCATCCCCCTTAACGGCGGATGAGCAAATCAGCGCAGTTCGTATGTCTTGCCGGCAACGACGACGCGCTCGATCCGCATCTCCGGCGTTCCGTCGCTGCGGGCATAGCCCACGAGTGTGACTTTCTGGCCGGGCTTCAGCATATCCTGGGTGAGACCGCGCGCTTCCATGCGGGTGACGGGGGCGAGCACGACGTCCCAGTCCTTGCCCTGGTAGCGCACGGTGGCGGCGGCATGGGGATTGGCCCAGCGCACCGCACTGAGCGGTGCGTCGATGGTCAGCGTCTTGCTGGCGTCATAACTGCTCCAGCCATGATGCGATTCGGCGGGACTGGCCGGCACGAGGCTGAGCAGGAGAGCGGTAGCGACAAGGGGCAGGCGCATGTGACGACCCTTTCCAGCGAAAGTGACTCGGGGTGCCCTTGGGCAGGGAATCTACCCTATTTCGCCGGGATGGCCAAGCAGTGCCCCGAGGTGGCGCGCTGCCTGGCGAAAGCTGCGGCTCAGTGCCGGAAATGCCGCATGCCGGTGAAGACCATGGCGAGGCCGGCTTCGTCGGCTGCCGCTATGACGTCAGCATCGCCCATCGATCCGCCCGGCTGGATGACGGCGGTGGCGCCCGCCTCGGCCGCGGCGAGCAGGCCGTCCGGGAAGGGGAAGAAGGCGTCCGACGCGACGGCGGACCCGACCGTGCGCGCTTCGCTCCAGCCGGCGACTTCCGCCGCTTCGCGCGCGCGGATCGCGGCGATGCGCGAGGAATCGCGGCGGTTCATCTGGCCCGCGCCGATGCCGGCCGTGGCCCCGTCCCTGGCGTAGACGATGGCGTTGGACTTCACATGCTTGGCGACCGTCCAGGCGAACAGGCAGTCATCCAGTTCCCGTGCGGTCGGCGCGCGCTTGGTGACGACCTTGAGGTCGTCGCGCGAGATCCGGCCGTTATCGCGCGTCTGGACCAGTACGCCGCCCGCGATCGTCTTGAGCTGCAGGCCGCCACGCGCCGGATCGGGCAGCTTGCCGACCAGGATGAGGCGCAGATTCTTCTTGCGCGCGAACACGGCCTTGGCCTGCTCGTCGGCATCGGGCGCGCAGACCACCTCGGTGAAGATCTCGGTGATCGCCTCCGCGGTCGGGCCGTCAAGGGGCCGGTTGACGGCGATGATGCCGCCGAAGGCCGAGACGGTGTCGCACCGGAAGGCTGCGCGATAAGCCTCGATCAGCGTCTCGCCCGTGGCCACACCGCAGGGATTGCTATGCTTGATGATGGCGACCGTCGGCGGGCCGTCGCGGAAGTCGGCGATCAGTTCCAGCGCTGCGTCGGCATCGTTGAGATTGTTGTAGCTCAGCTCCTTGCCCTGCACCTGGACATGGTCGGCGATCGTGCCGCCGGGCGCGAAAGCAGGCAGATAGAGCGCTGCCTGCTGGTGCGGGTTCTCGCCATAACGCAGCGACTGGCCGCGCTTGAGCGGCACGGAGAGCGCGGCGGGGAACATCTCGCCCTGGTCGGCGAAGGCGAACCAGCTGGAGATCATGGCGTCATATTGCGCCGTCGCCGCATAGGCCTTGGCCGCGCACTGGCGGCGGAAATCATAGCTCGTCGCGCCCGCCTTCGCGTCCATCTCTTCGAGCAGCCGGGCATAGTCGGCAGGATCGGTGACGATGGTGACGCTGGTATGGTTCTTGGCCGCCGAGCGGACCATGGAGGGGCCGCCTATGTCGATATTCTCGATGATCTCGTCGCGGCTGGCGCCCTTGGCGACGGTCTGCGCGAACGGGTAGAGATTGACGACCGCGAGATCGATCGGCCCGATGCCGTGCTCGGTCATGGCGGCGACATGCTCCGGATTGTCGCGAACGGCGAGGAGGCCGCCGTGAACATTGGGGTGAAGCGTCTTGACGCGGCCGTCCATCATCTCGGGAAAGCCGGTGAGGTCCGCGATGTCGCGCACATCAAGGCCGGCATCGCGCAGCGCCTTGGCCGAGCCGCCGGTGGAGACCAGCTCCACGCCGTGGCGGGCGAGCGCCGCGCCGAGCTCGATGAGGCCGGTCTTGTCGGATACCGAGAGCAGCGCCCGGCGGATCGTCACATCCTGCATTATGTTCCCTTGCTTTCTGCCATCGATTGGCCCGCGGGCAGCGCGGCGCGCCCGGTCTCGATGGGCCACGCCCCTCCCCCTTCAGGCAGGCAACGTCAAGTCCGCAAAATGGTGCAGCGCGCCAGCCTCAGCCGGATTTTTTTAGCAGCCAGCCGACACTCGTGCCGCCTGAACCGCTGCTGCCGGTGACGACGAGCTGCTGCGTGGGGTGCGGGCGGCCTTCGCCGTCAACCCAAAGGCTGTCCTCGATGCTGAGTTCGCCCGCGCCGACCCTGAATTGCCAGAGCGCGCCATGGGCGAGGCGCAGCAACGCGCCCTGCTTGTCGGCGGTCAGCGTCGGCTCGACTTCGACGCCGAGATGGAAACGGATGGCAAAGGGGCAATCGGCGATCTTGCGGCGCTTCTCGACCGGCAGCAGCACATCCTCGCCACGCAGCTCGCGCCCTTCGGCGCTGAGCATGAGAATGCGGCGGTGGGTGAAGCCGAGGCGGCGCGCATAGCCATCATGTGCGACGTCAAGACGGCTGCCCTGCTCCAGCTCGTGACGGTCCAGCTCCACCTCGGCGACGCCGCGGCCCAGCGAGCCGTCCGGCATGATCGCGGTGGAATTGCTGTCGTCGAGGATCAGCGTCGAATGGGCGGCGGTGGTGCGCAGGCCCTGCGTCAGATCGGCGGGCAGCATGGCGCCGGCGAGCGCGGCGCCGCCGCAATTGACGATGACGCGCGTCGGACCATCGGACAGTTCCAGCGCGGCGGTCGATGCGCAGCCGCTGCGTGCCAGCCGGGCCACCGGCGGCGGCGCGGCATCGAGCTGGATCACGGTCGTGCCGGCGGAGAGGCGCTGATAGCCCCAGTCGCGTGCCTGACGCAGCGGACGGGTGCGGATGCCGGATGCGGCAACGATGGCGGTGACGCGGGCCGGATCGACCGGGGCGCCGCCCTGCCAGCTGCCGAGCGCGCCGTCGCCATGGAGGATGCCGAGCAGCGCGGAGACGATCCGTTCCAGGCTCTGTGCGACGAAGCCGGGCAGATTCTCGCGGCGCGCGTCATAAACGGCGCGCAGCATGGCGAGCAGGGTGATCGCCTCAAGCTGCTCCAGCGGCGAGCGCGAGATGATGCCGCCATCGGCGTAGAAGGCTGTTTCCAGCGCGCGGCGCAGGCCGGCCTCACCGAAGACGCGGCGCGGCTCGCCGCCCGGCAGCAGCAGGCTGGCAGCGACGATGCCCGCCCATGCGGTGACGCGCGGCAAGCCGATCGGCGCCTTGTCGGCGCTGCGATCGAGATGGCGCGCGGTGCGGGCGATGCCGTTGAGGACGAGGCTGCGATAGACGAGATCGCCGCTCGAGAGGATAAGCGGCGAATAGGCCGTCCAGTGGAGGATGCGCCACGCGGCATTGTCGGCGCGCCAGGCGGGCTCGGTCACCGTTTCGGCATGGGCGGCAAGCCAGGCGCGCATCTGCGCCTCGGCGACAGGCACGGCATTGTCGCGGCTGGTCGAGACGGCGAGATCGCGCAGCCAGCGGAAGCTATGCAGATAATCGACGAAGGCGTCGGGCTGGTCGATCTTCCGCCAGTCGAGCCCCTTGGTCGGCTGGCGCATGCCGCGAAACAGGAAATAGCCCGCGCGCAGCGCCTTGCCGGCGCGCGCGTCGCCGGGGATCGCGTCGTCCGGCACCGCGAGCAGCTTGAGCGGATATTTGCCCCTCAGCCGCATGGTGTGGAACGGCGTGCCCCAGGTCATGCGGTAGAAATGATTGGCGAGCTTCTGCGTGAGGCTGAGGCCGCGATCGTCGGACAGACGGATGAGGCGCTTGCCCTGCTCGATGCTGTCTTCCTCGGGGGGCTCCGGAGTCGGCATGGGGAGAGGGCGGGTGCTCACTAGCCGCGCAGCCTCGCGATATTCTCGGCATAAGCGGAGGGACCGCCCTTGAAGGTCGCCGTGCCTGCCACCAGCACGTCGGCGCCGGCCGCGATGGCGCGCGGCGCGGTGTTCACGTCGATGCCGCCGTCGACTTCCAGCGCGATCTCGCGGCCGGACTTGTCGATCATCTTGCGCACGGCCTCGATCTTGCGAAGCTGGCTGTCGATGAAGCTTTGGCCACCGAAACCGGGATTGACGCTCATGACCAGGACCAGATCGATATCATCGATGAGATAATCGAGCATCTTGGCCGGGGTTCCCGGATTGAGCGACACGCCCGCCTTCTTGCCCAGGCCCTTGATGTGCTGGACCGTGCGGTGGATGTGCGGTCCGGCCTCGGGATGCACGGTCAGTATGTCCGCGCCGGCGGCTGCGAAGGCGTCCAGGAAGGAATCGACCGGCGAGATCATGAGGTGGACGTCGAAGGTCTTGGTGGTGTGCGGGCGCAGGGCCTTCACCACCATCGGGCCGATCGTCAGATTGGGCACGAAATGACCATCCATGACGTCAACATGGATCCAGTCGGCGCCGGCTTCGTCGACCGCACGGACCTCTTCGCCGAGACGCGCGAAATCGGCGGACAAAATGGAGGGCGCAATACGGACGGATGGCACCATGACTTTCGCTTACCCCTGCGATTCGGGCAGATCAACTGCACCGTGGACAAAGTTGTGGATGGATTAGACGAGCCGCCTCAAACTGACTCACCGCGAGACAGAAGCGCGATGAAAAAGCCGTCCAGCCGGCCGCGGTCAGCGAGCAGGCCCGGCAGCGTGCGCAACTGGCCCGGCGTGGCCGAGGGCATGATGTCCGGAGGCAGCAGGGCCGGGTCGATGGGAAGCGCGCGCACGTCGCCGCGGCGGGCGAGTAGCGCGGCGATCTGCTCCTCGCCTTCGGCAGGCTCAAGCGAACAGGTTGCATAGACGAGCCTTCCGTCGGGCGTCAGCCAGTCGAGCGCGCGATCGAGCAGGGCAGTCTGGATCTCCGCCATCTCGGCGATCTGGCGTGGCCCGACACGGTGGATCACGTCCGGATGACGGCGGAAGATGCCGGTCGCGCTGCACGGCGCATCGAGCAGGATGGCGTCGGCGGGCGCATCGGGTCGCCAGCTCAGCAGATCGGCCTGAATCACCTCGGCGTCGAGGCCGGTGCGGGCGAGATTGGCGCGCATCCGCTCGGAGCGGCGCTGCGACTGGTCGACGGCCGTGACGCGCCAGCCGGCGGCGGCCAGCTGCATGGTCTTGCCGCCGGGCGCGGCGCACAGATCCAGCACCCGCCGCCCTTCGCCCGGCCCGAGCAGGCGCGCGGGCAGTGAGGCGGCGAGATCCTGCACCCACCAGTCGCCGCTGCCGAAGCCGGGCAGGGATGTGACGTCATGATCGGCATCAAGGCGGACATGGCCGGGCGCGAAAGCGATGCCGCCGAGCCGTTCGGCCCACTCCGCCGTCGCGGTGGCATCGCGCAGGCCGAGATCGAGTGGGGCGCGCTCGGCGATTGCGCCGCGAGCGGCGGCGACCATCTCATCCCCCCAGGCGGCGCTCCAGCGCGCCTCGACCTCGGCCGGGAGTTGTGGTGGCTCCGCAAGGGTGGCGCCCTGGCGGAACAGCGCGCTCAGCACGCCATGGACGAGCTTGCGCGGGCCGCCATCGACCAGCGGCAGCGCGGTCGCGATGACGGCGTGGTGCGGCGTCTCGAGCAGCAGCGCCTGGGCGAGCGCCATGCGCAGCACCATGCGCGCCTTGGCGTCGTCCGGCAGCACCTGGCGCGTGGCGCTGTCGATCAGGGCATCGAGATCGGGCAGGTGGCGCAGGGTCGAGGCGGCGATGTGGTGCGCCAGCGCCCGGTCGGCGGGCAGGGCAAGGCCGCTCGCCGCCGCACCGAGAGCCTGTTCGAGCGGCTGGCCGCGCCGCAGCACCGCATCGAGCAGGCGCAGTGCCGCACGCCGGGCGGGAAAGCCGGCGGGAGACTCCTGGTCCTTGCCGGAGCGGCGACGGTCTGGCGGGGTGGGCATGGCCAGCCTATAGCAAGGTTGGCGGCGGAGGAAACCGCGCTATGTCCTTGCTTCGGCCCGTCTTGTCGGCGAGGGCGACGCATCATAGAGGCGCGCAGGACCGTTGGAACGCGTCGGAGCAGGTGATGTCATGGGCAAGCGACCAGATCATGTGAAGCCGCCGGCTTATCTTTCAAAGAGTCCGCCGGTGCCGAAGCCTGCGGAGTCGGCAGTTACAGCGCCTGTGGATGAAAAGCGTCTGGAGCCAACTCGTTATGGCGATTGGGAAAACAAGGGCATCGCGATCGACTTCTAAGGCGTGTCAACGCCTCACCGCTTTTTTTGCACTTTTTTCGGCGCTTGTCTCTTTTTGGATCACTTTTCGCATGCATCTGCGTCATTTTTGCGTCATATATAACCCACACCGTTCCATCCGAGAGCGGGAAAAGAATCGGGACGCGCTTAGTCTTAGGGCTTGATGCGACTTGAATGGCTTGGTGTTCCCACCACCGGGCCTAAACGCATCTCTATATCCGGACTTGGTGGTGACCGATTCTAACCGAACTTCTGCTTCGACCGGCCTTCCCACACCGGTCGACGACGGAACGCCGGCCGGTTATCCCACGCCGGCCGGCGAACCGCCCCAAACTTCATCCCATTCCGACCAGCCCGATCTGTTCCCTGGCGCACGCGCCGAAGCGGAGAGTTTGCGCGTGGAGAGCAGGCTCGAAAATCCGGCCTTGCTGGAGGCGATCGGCGCGCTGATCCTCGCCTGGGGCTTTCTCGAGCAGACGACGGCGGAAAAGCTCACCGTCATGCGCCGTTCCTTCGGCGACGTGCGCGCCGTCGGCGGTCGCTCGCGTCCATCCATGCAGAAGCTCCTCGGCGAGTTGCGCGCGCTCGTTGCGATGCGCGACCGCCACGACAAGCAGGCGCTGACCGTGATCGCGGAAATCGACGGGGCGCTTCAGCGCATCACCCAGTTCCGCCTGCTGGTGGTCGAGGGCGCGCAGGACATCGTGCAAGACGCCGTGCTGTGCCGCGACGCCAAGAACAATCCGTTCAAGGTCGAGCGCCGGGACATCGTCAAGGAGACGACGCTCATCGACCGCATCCGCAGCCAGATTGCGGCGATCTAATAGGGCCAGCGTCAGCGTCTCGTCGCCCTGAGGCTGACCCGGGGCAACGTCTTGAATGTCGAAAGCCGGTCAGCGGTGGCGCGGACAATCCGCGCCCGCGCCCTCAGAACGGGATTTCGTCGTCGTCCAGATTGTCGTCGAACGCGCTGCCGCCCGAGCGCGCCCCACCGCCGCTGCCCGACGAGCGCCCGCCGCCGAAGCCGCCGCCGCCCATGTCGTCGCCGCCGCCGGAGCCCCAGCCGCCTTCGTTGCGACGGCCGCCGCCGCCGCCGCCGCCTTCACCGCCGCCATCGAGCATGGTCATGACGGCGCCGGGGCCGGACAGCACGACTTCGGTGCTGTAGCGATCCTGGCCATTCTGGTCCTGCCACTTGCGAGTCTGCAGCGAGCCTTCGAGATAGACCTTCTTGCCCTTGCGCAGATAGCGCTCGGCAATGCCGATGAGGCCATCCGAACGGATGACGACGCTGTGCCACTCGGTGCGCTCCTTGCGCTCGCCGGAGGCGCGGTCGGTCCAGTTCTCGCTGGTCGCGATGCGCAGATTGCAGATGCGCCCGCCATTGCTGAAGCTCTTCACTTCAGGGTCGGCGCCCAGATTGCCGACGATAATGACCTTGTTGACACTGCCTGCCATGGGGCTCTCCGAATACCTTTGAATGGGTGGAATTGATCCCCGCTTATAGACCGGCAAGCAGTGCCGTCTAGGCCTATAGGCCAGCCGAAATCGCGGTCCAGTAAGTGGCGCCGGCGGCCAGCCAGGCGAGCACGAAAAGATAGCCAGTCATGAACGCCGGCCAGCGCCAGCTGTTGGTCTCGCGCCGGGTAACGGCGATGGTCGAGAGGCATTGCGGCGCGAACACGAACCAGGCGAGAAAGGCCAGCGCGGTGGGCAGCGACCAGCGGCCCTGCAGTCGCTCGCCCAACGTCTGGGCGGTCTTGTCCTCGTCATCCCCTTCTTCCACGGCATTGGCGGTGGCGAGAGCGGAGACCGCCACTTCGCGCGCCGCCATGGCAGGGATTAGGGCGAGGGCGATTTCGTGATTGAAGCCGACCGGCCGCAGCACCGGCTCGAGCACGCTCGCGATGCGGCCGGCAGCGCTATACTCGACGATGCTCTGCCCGCTCCCTTGCGGCGGTTTCGGAAAGCTCAGCAGCACCCACAGGATGATGGTCGTCACGAAGATGATCGTGCCGGCGCGGCGCAGGAAGATCCAGGCGCGCTGCCACAGGCCCAGCATGACGTCACGCAGCAGCGGCATCTGATATTTTGGTAGCTCCATGAGGAAGCTGCCCTGGCTGCCGCGCGTGACGGTGAGCCGCAGCACGACCGCCGCGATGAGCGCGCCGACGATGCCGGCGAGATAGAGGCAGAACAGCACCAGCCCCTGCAGGCCGATGCCGCCCCACACGAGGCGATCCGGGATGAAGGCGGCGATGATGAGCGCATAGACCGGCAGGCGCGCGGAGCAGGTCATCAGCGGCGCGATCAGGATGGTGGTCAGCCGGTCCTTGGGATCAGAGATGGTGCGGGTCGCCATGATGCCGGGAATGGCGCAGGCGAAGCTGGAGAGCAGCGGAATGAACGCCCGGCCGGAAAGGCCGACCTTCGCCATCAGGCCATCCATCAGGAAGGCGGCGCGGGTCATGTAGCCGGTCGCCTCCAGCATCAGGATGAAGAAGAAGAGGATGAGGATCTGCGGCAGGAAGACCACCACGGAGCCGACACCGTTGATGACGCCCTGGACGATGAGATCGCGCAGGAAGCCCTTGGGCAGGGTCGCCTCGACCCCGCTCTGCAGGGCCGCGAACAGGCCCTCGATCATCTCGACGGGCGCCGCCGACCAGCTGAACACGGCCTGGAAGATGACGAAGAGCAGCGCCAGCAGCAGGATCGGCCCGCTCACCGGATGCAGCACGACTTTGTCGATCGCCCCGGTCAGGCGGCGGGAGGGCGTTTCGGAGACGATGGCGCGGCGGGCGATGCGCTGCGCTTCCCGGCGCAACTCGGCTTCGCTTCGCTCGGCATGGGGCACGAAGACCGGCCGCTGCGCGCTGTGCGCGGGCACCGCGGCCTCGATGGCGTCGCGCAGATGGTCGAGTCCCCGCCGCCGCACGGCGACAGTGGGAATGACCGGCACGCCGAGATCGTGCGACAGCCGCTCCGCGTCGAGCTCCAGCCCGTCGCGCGTGGCGAGGTCGACCATGTTGAGCGCGACCACGCTGGGGCGGCCGAGCGCGATCAGCTCAAGCGCGAAGCGCAGATGGTTGTCGAGATTGGCGGCATCGACCACGATCACCAGCATGTCCGGCTGGCGCTCGCCTTCCTGATAGCCGAAGACAACGTTGCGCGTGACCGTCTCGTCCGGACTCTTGGGATCGAGGCTGTAGGTGCCGGGCAGATCGACGATGTCGACATGGCGCCCGTCCGACAAAGCGAGCCGCCCCGCCTTCCGCTCGACGGTGACGCCGGGATAGTTGCCGACTTTCTGGCGCGCGCCGGTCAGCGCGTTGAACAGGGCGCTCTTGCCGGCATTGGGATTGCCGACCAGCGCGATCAGGCCGCTATGATCCATCAGTCGGGACCCGCCTCGTCTTCCGCCACGGGGCCAGTGTTGACGGTGACGGCGGCGGCATGCGCGGCCCGCATCGCCACGATCATGCGCCCAACGCGGCAGGCATGGGCGCCGCGGCGCGTGACGCCGAATCGGCTGAGCAACCAGTTCAACAGGCCCGCACGATGCAGCAGTTCGATGCTCGCGCCCTCGCACAGGCCCAGCTCGCGCAGGCGCTTGCCGTCGGCGTCGGACATGGCCGCCCAGTCGATCCGATCGACATAGGCCGGTTTGTTGGGAGCAAGGGCAGTCAGGAGCAAGTCGGCGCGCTTTCGTCTTTGATGCGAGTGATTATCAATAAGGAGCGCGCGGAGCAAGCGACGTGAGGGGCTGGCGCGAGATCGTCTTCGGCGGGGGCTATCGGCCCCGATAGCGCAGCCGTCCCAGAAAGCGCGGCATGCTGAAATGCTGATCGCTATTGCCGGTGAGGCGCGCCTTCGCCTTCTCGAAGGTCATGATGCCCTCGATGCGGCGGGCGAGGAAAGCGCGCGTCTCGGCAAAGTCCTCGCTCTCGTCATTGACGAACACAAGCATGGTCGCGGCATAGACGGCACCGAGCGTGGCGCGCTTGGTATAGTGGTTATAGTCGACGGCGGTGTCGCCGGCGGCGCGCCAGATGGCGTCGGCCGCACGCCAGCCGAGTTGCGCGGCGCGACTGGCATAACGCGGCATGACGAGAATCGCCTGCGCGCGGCGCAGCGCCTCGCGATGTGGCGCCAGCAGCATGAGTCGCGCCTCGACCAGCGCGGTGATCCGCTCGCGAATCTTCATGGCGGCGAGCGTCTCGGGCGCGAACCGTTCCAGCATCGCGGGGTCGACACTGGCGAACCAGGCGTCGATCATCGCCAGTGGGCCGCCGTCGAACGCCAGCGCGGCTATGTCGCGATCCACGCCCGCATTGTCCGCCGCCATGGCGACCGCATCCTTCGACCAGCCGTCGAACGCGGCATTGGCGGCAACGAGCGGGGCAAGACGAAGTCGGAGGTCGTCGAGCGTTTCATCCTCGGCAAGGCCGGTGTCGGGGCGAGGCGTGGAGATCATTCGCCCTCTCTAGTGCGGTGGGGCGGGAATCGGAACCGTCTTCTCGGCGCGGTGCGACGAGCGCCTATGTGGGCGGGAAGTTTATCTTGGGAAGGCGCACGCCTTGCTATGGTTGCAACGGCGGGGTGGGCCACCTAGCTCTTGGCCACTGAGTTTCAAATCGCAATCGATGTGGGAGCTTCGCATGACCACCTTGTTCGATCCGATCGCCATTGGCGGCCTTACCCTGCCCAATCGCATCATGATGGCGCCGATGACGCGCGGGCGCGGCACGCAGGCGCATGTGCCGCTGCCGCGCATGGGCACTTATTATGCGCAGCGCGCAGGCGCTGGGCTCATCATCAGCGAGGCGGCGCCGGTGAGCGTGCAGGGTGCGGGCTGGCCTTATTCGCCGGGCCTGTGGAACGAGGAGCAGGTCGCGGCCTGGCTGCCCGTGACGCAGGCCGTGCACGAAGCGGGTGGGCGCATCATCGCGCAACTCTGGCAGATGGGGCGGGTCGTGCATCCGGCCATGTCGGGCGAGCAGCCTGTCTCCGCGAGCGCAACGACGGCGCCGGGCGAGGCCTTCACCTATGAGGGCCGCCAGCCGCATGTTGAGGCGCGGCCGCTGCGGACGGACGAGATACCGGGCCTGATCGCCGACTTCGTGAGTGCCGCCAAGAACGCGATCCACGCCGGCTTCGACGGCGTGCAACTGCACGGTGCCAATGGCTATATCATCGACCAGTTCCTGCGCGATTCGAGCAATTTGCGCGACGACGATTATGGCGGCTCGATCGAGAATCGCGCGCGGCTTCTGCTGGAAGTGACGCAGGCGCTGGTCGACGCGATCGGCGCCGAGCGGGTCTCCGTCCGGCTCTCGCCCAATGGCGAGGTGCAGGGCGTGGTCGATTCCAATCCCGAGCCGCTGTTCACCTATGTCGCGCGCGAGCTCGACAAGATCGGGCTTTCCTTCCTGGAGTTGCGCGAGGCGCGGGGTGGCGACCAGCCACCGGTCTCGCCGGCGATCCGCGCCAATTTCAGCGGCGTTCTCGTCCTCAACGGGGATTATACGCTGGAGGACGGCACGGAGGCCGTGGCTTCGGGCCGGGCGGACGCGATCAGCTATGGCCGGCCGTTCATCGCCAATCCCGATCTGGTTGAGCGCTTCCGCAACGGCTGGCCGCTGGCGGAGGCCAAACCGGGGCCGGGCGCCTATCAGCCGATCGACGAGGGTTATGCGGATTATCCGCGCTACGAGGCGGCCGTCGCCTGAACTCGTCTGTCCTCCCCCTCCTCGGACGAGGAGGGGCCTGAGGCGCGCATGTCCCTGTCCTGACCGGCAAGCTTCTTCACCAACCGGTTGAACAGCGTCACGCCGCGATCGTGGCTCGTCGGCATGATGCGAGGGTCGGGCGTCATGTCGATCACGCGCTGCTGCGCCTCGATCATCACCTTGTCCTCGGCGAAGGCGACGCCGGCGAGCGCCATCATCGCGTCGCGCATCTTCTCGTCGCCATGAGCGCGATGCGGCCCCCAGGAGAAGAAATAGCGCGAGGTGCGATCGGTCATCGGCGTCACCGCCTGGCTGGTGAAGTTGAGCGCGCCCATCGCGTCCTCTTTGGGCGGCGGCGCGAAGCCGAGCTTCTCCGCGGTGCCGAGCGGATATTGCGCGCTCCACATGAGCAGGATGCCGGGGATGAGGAAGTCGTAGCTCTGCCAGCTGTCGATCGGCACGTCCGACTTGCGGGTGCTCTGGCCGAGGGTGTTGGGACTCCACCGCTCGAACCGTACGCCCCGTTCCAGCGGTGTCACCACCGGCAGGCTGTTCGCAAATTGCGGGCCGGTGCCGAAGCTGTTGGCATGGACATAGGAGAGGTGGCTGAAATCGAGGAGATTGTCGTTGATGAGCCGCGCCTCGGCCGCATAATCGAGATGGCCGTGGCCGAGGATATAATCGGGATCGTCGAAGCCGACGGCGGGAGGGATCAGCGACAGGTCGGCCGTTTCCGGTTCCCCCATCCAGACCCAGATCCAGCTGTGCCGCTCGGCCACCGCATAGCGCTTCACCCGTGCATGGGTCGGGACCAGTTCCTGTCCGGGGATCTCGACCACCTTGCCGTCCGTGGCGAACAGCAGCCCGTGATACATGCAGCGCAGCCGTTCGCCCTCGCAGCGGCCAAGCGACAGCGGCGCCATGCGGTGTACGCAGCGATCCTCCAGCGCATGAAGCCCGCCGCTGGCCGTGCGCCAGATGACGACGGGCTCGCCGAGGATGGTGATGGCATAAGGAGCTTCGCTCGCCAGCTCCTGCGACCAGGCGGCGACATACCAGGCGTTGCGCACATAATCGGACATGATGGTCATGATCTCTCTCATGAAGGCCAGGTTGACTTAACAGTGTTAAATAGTCAATCCCGCTGACATGGCCCGCACCGCGCAAATCCCCCTGGATATCGACCGTGTCGTCGCCGCCGCCTTCGCGCAGTTGGAGGCGGACGGGCTGGACGGCCTCAGCATGCGGCGGCTGGGCAGTCGGCTGGGCGTGCAGGCGCCGGCGCTTTACTGGCATGTCGGCGACAAGGCCGAGCTGCTCGGGCTGATGGCCCGGGAAATCTATGCGCGCGCTTATGCCGCCGTGCCGCCGCAGACGGACTGGCGTAGCTGGCTGCTCTCGTTCGGCCAGGCGCTGCGCGGCGCCTTCGCCTCCTGTCGTGACGCTGCGAGACTCTGCGCGATCGCGCGCGCGCCGCGTGACGCGGACATTGCCGAGCGCGCGCGGCGGATCGCGGCGCCGCTCGTCGCACTCGGGCTGGATCAGGGGCGGGCCGTCTCCTGCCAGGCCTCGGTCATTTCCTTCGCGCTGGGCTGGGCGAGCTTCGAGGCCAATGGACCGATGCACGATTATCTCGACGAGATGCTGAACTTCGACGAGAGTTTCGAGACGGGCCTTGCCGCGCTGGTGCGGGGCTTCGAGGAGTGACGTCATGACGCTGCGCTGGTTCTTCGCCTTGATTTCGCTGGCTTTTGCCGTGCCGTCCATGGCGGAGCCGACCGCCGTGACCGTGCGGGTAATCGCGACCGATGCCAAGTTCATCGGCACCTCGATGGGCGGCGTGCGCGTCGTGCTGCGCGAGGTGGCGAGCGGCAAGGTGCTCGCGCAGGGCGTGACCGCGGGCGGCACCGGCGACACGCCGAAGATCATGCAGGCACAGGGCCGCAGCCCCATGCGCGCGGGCGAGGGCGTGGCGGCTTTCACGACGACGATCGATCTTTCCGTGCCGACGCTGATCGCGGCGACCATCGAAGGACCGCTCGGCCATCCCGGCTCCCAGCTTTCCGCGACGCAGCAGCGCTGGATCATGCCGGGCAAGCCGGTGACCGAGGGCGACGGCTGGGTGATCGAATTGCCCGGCCTCGTCATCACGCCGCAGGCGGCGCGCGAGGACGGCAAGGTCGCGGTCAGCGCCAAGGTCGAACTGATGTGCGGCTGCCCGATCACGCCGGGCGGCCTGTGGGACGCGGCGGACTATGCCGTGCAGGCGACGCTCTGGCAGGGCGGCAGGCAAGTGGCGGCTGCCGACCTCGCCTTCGTCACCGCGCCGGGCGGCTATAAGGGCGAGATCGCGCTGCCGGACAAAGGCGCTTACCGGCTGGTGCTGTTCGCGCGCAATGTGCGGACGGGTAACAGCGGGCTGAGCGAGGTCCAGCTGAGCGGCGATTGAGACCCTCTCCCTCGGGAGAGGGCGCTTGCCTCAATCCCGAAACTGGCTGGCAATCTCCAGCATGCGGATCGCCGCCTTCGCTGCAGCACCGCCCTTGTCGTTCTGCGCGGGGTCGGCGCGGACCAGCGCCTGCGCTTCATTCTCGACGGTGAGGATGCCGTTGCCGATGGCGATGCCGTCCATGGAGAGGGCCATCAGGCCGCGCGCGCTCTCGTTGGAGACGACCTCGAAATGATAGGTCTCGCCGCGGATCACCACGCCGATCGCGACGAACCCGTCATAGCGACCGCTCTCCGCCGCCATGGCGATGGCGCCGGGCACTTCGAGCGCGCCGGGGACGGTCAGCACGTCGGCTTTATGCCCGCCTTCCTCCAGCGCGGCCTTCGCCCCCGCGATCAGCAGGTCGTTGAGATGGTCGTAGAAGCGAGCTTCGACAATGAGGAACTTGGCCATTGTGAAGTGTCCTTTCAGCTGGATTTCGCGAATGTGGAGCCGGCGATCACGGTCAGTGTGCCGAGCGTGATGAGGAGTGCGCCGGCAATGCGGCGCCTGCTGAGCTTTTCCTTGAGATAGAAGGAGCCGAGCAGCAGCCCGAAAGCGACGCTCGATTCGCGTACCGCCGCGACCGTGCCGACCGGCGCCATGCTGAGCGCGAACAGCGCGGGCGCGAAGGAAATCGGCGCCATGATGCCCGCCAGCATGCCGGCCTTCATGTCGCGCGCGAGCAGGCCGAAGGAGGCGCGTCCGCTCCGGATGAGGAGCGCGATCGGCATGGAGAGCGAATCGAGCAGGAAGAACCAGGCGACGAAGGTCAGTGCATCGGGTGCGGCGCGCACGCCCTTGGCGTCGACGAGCGTATAGCAGGTGGTGAGCAGCCCGGTGCAGGCGGCCGCGATCAGACCGGCGCGGGGAATGGCGCGATTGCCGGCCAGGCAGAGGATGCCCGCGCTCACGATGGCGATGCCGAGCAGCACAGGCGGGCCGACCTGATCGCCCAGGAACGCCACGCCGAGCAGCGCCGCGAAAATAGGCGTGAAGCCGCGCGCGATCGGATAGGCGGCGGTGAAGTCGCTCAGCACATAGGACCAGGCGAGAACGAGTTGATAGATGGCATGGATCGCCATGGCGGCGAACAGCCACAACCAGAGCCCGGCGGGCGGCAGGCCGATCCAGAGGACGACGGGCGCCGCCACGACGAACTCGGTCAGGCGGATCCACGCCTGCACCGCAAGCTTGTCGTCGCCCGATTTGAGGAGCGCATGGGCGAAGGCCGACGTCACGGCCGAGAGCAGGGCGAGCCCCAGCCCCAGCGCGACGGTCGGATCCACGCGTCAGATGCCGGTGATCGGCCGCTCCTCGACAACGGATAGGTCATAGCCGTCGAGCGCGATCAGATTGTGGCGGGTGTTGGTGAGCAGGATCATGTCATGCACGCCCAGCTCGGCAAGGATCTGGGCGCCGACGCCATAATCGCGCAGGTCTTCCATCGTGCTGGCGCTGTCGCCCTGCACCCGCGCATTGATCGTGCGGCTGTAGCGGTCAGAATCGGGCTTGTTGATGAGCACGACGATGCCGGCGCCTTCTTCACCGATCATCTCCATCGAGCGCGAAAGCACACCGGTGCGCGGGCCTTCCTCGCCGAAGATGTCCGCGAACATGGAGGTCTGGTGCATACGCACCAGCGTCGGGGCGTCAGGGGAGACATGGCCCTTCACCAGCGCGACCATCTCGGCATTGGTGGCGCGATTGAAATAGCTGATCGCGCGCCATTCGCCGCCCCACTGGCTCTTGAACGTCACCTCGGCGCGGCGCTCCAGCATATGGTCGTTGCGGCGGCGATAGGCGATGAGGTCGCGGATCGTGCCGATCTTGAGCTTGTGCTTGCGCGCGAAGAGGATGAGGTCGTCGAGCCGAGCCATCGTCCCGTCGTCGTTCATGACCTCGCAGATGACGCCCGAGGGATTAAGGCCAGCCAGCCGCGCGACGTCGACAGCCGCCTCGGTGTGGCCGGTGCGGACCAGCACGCCGCCGTCCTTGGCGATCAGCGGGAAGACATGGCCCGGCGAGACGATGTCCGCCGCGCCCTTGCTGGCGTCGATGGCGACGGCGACGGTGCGCGCCCGGTCGCTGGCGCTGATGCCCGTGGAAATGCCCTCGCGCGCCTCGATCGAGATGGTGAAGGCGGTGCCGTGCCGCGAGCCGTTGTTGGGGCTCATCAGGTTGAGGCCGAGCTGCTGGACGCGCTGGCTCGTCAGGGTGAGGCAGATGAGGCCGCGGCCGTGGGTCGCCATGAAATTGATCGCGTCGGGGGTCGCCATCTGCGCGGGAATGCACAGATCGCCCTCATTCTCGCGGTCCTCGTCGTCGACGAGGATGAACATGCGCCCGTTGCGCGCCTCGTTGATGATCTCCTCGGCGCTGGCGAGGGCCGTGCCATGCTCGCGCGCCGCCAGATAATCCTCGAGCTTGCCGAGCGTCTCGGCGGTCGGGTTCCAGTCGGACTCGTCCATGCGACGCAGGCTGTTGGCATGGAGGCCGGCGGCGCGGGCCAGGCCGGAGCGGGACAGGATGCCGTCACGCACCAGCTTGCGGGCGTTGTCGATAAGGGTGCTGCTCATGGCTGGCGCCAATATCACACTGGAGTGTGATGTGTAAAGTGGCGCCATCACATTGCCTCGGCCGACAACATCGAAATTATGGCGCTGGGAAAGCGGGGTTCCGGCTTTCACCGCATCTTTTGCGGATAGATCGTCTCGCCGCGCTTCAGCATCTCGACGAAGCTCTCGATCTTCCGTTTGCGGCCCGCCTCGGTCTTCATGTTGTGCGTGCGGAAGGCGAGGGCGAAGCGGTTCTGCGCGGAGAGCCTGGCCAGCATTGCCCTGGCCTCCGGCTCCGCATCGATCGCGGCCTGGAGATCGTCGGGAATCTTCATGTCCTTGCCGGCGCCATAAGCGCGGTCCCAGCGGCCGTCGGCTCTGGCCGCCTCCACCTCGCGCAGGCCATGCTCGGTCATCCGGCCTTCGTCGATCAGACGCGCGACATTGTCGACGTTGATCTTGCTCCAGATGCTCTTGCGCGTACGCGGCGTGTAGCGCTGGAGATAGCTGGTTTCGTCCAAGCTCTTGCGCACCGCGTCGATCCAGCCCCAGCAGAGCACGACGTCGATCGCTTCCTTGGGCGTAATCGATGGCAGGCCCGAGCCGACCTTGTGGATCTTGATCCAGACTTCGTCGGCGCTGTCGTGATGTGTGCCGAGCCCGGCGTAGAAGCGCGCGGCGTCTGCGAATTCATGGACCTTGTCCGGATCGACCCTGACCGGCGCCATGATCGCCTCCCTTCAGGCTGCGGCTGCGTGATCCTTCATGCGCGCCAGATAGCGGGCGAGCACGTCGATCTCGAGGTTGACCGGCTGGCCGACCGTCAGCGCGCCGAACGTGGTGACCGCGAAGGTGTGCGGGATGATGTTGAGGCCGAAGCTGGTGCCGTCCTTGCCGTCGGTCACGCTGTTGACGGTCAGCGAGACGCCGTCGACCGTGATCGATCCCTTGGCGGCGATATAGGGCGCCAGATCGGCGGGCACGCGGATGGTGACGCGGTGCGAATCACCTTCGAGCGCGACGCCGGTCACCTCGCCGATCCCGTCGACATGACCGGTGACGATATGGCCACCCAGTTCGTCGCCGATCTTGAGCGCGCGCTCCAGGTTGAGCGCCCGGCCTTCGCCCCATGCGCCCTGCGCTGTGCGCGAGACGGTCTCGGCGGAAAGGTCGACCGCGAACCAGTCCGGCCCCTTGTCGACCACCGTCAGGCAGACGCCCGAGCAGGCGATGGACGCGCCGATCGCGACCGAGCCCATGTCGAAATGGCAGCCGATGACGAGCCGCAGGTCACCCCGCTGCTCGGCCGAGCGGATGGTGCCGATGTCTGTGACGATGCCGGTGAACATGCGCTCGCTCTAATGTGCGCGCACGCGCTCGTAAACCTCGAGCCGGTCGGGGGCGAAGTCGCGCGTGTCGGCGAGGCGCCAGCGGCCATGCGCCTGGGCGAGGTCGACGAGGCCGATATCGGCGAGGCCGGGCTTGCCGCCGCCGATCAGGATCGGTGCGCGATAGAGCAGCAACCGGTCGACGAGATCGGCAGCGAGGAAGGAGGAGGCGGCCCCCGCCCCGCCCTCGACCAGCAGATGATCGCCCGGTAACGGCGCGAGCGCGGTGTCGCCCGGCGCGGCAATGCGGAGCCAGCCTTCGGGTGCGGCGTCCGGGCGTCCGCTCAGCAGCACGCGCACCGGGCGGCGGGCATAGAGGCCCGGAAGCCGGACATCGAGCAGGGGTTGGTCGGCGTCGAGCGTCCCGCTGCCGACGAGAATCAGTTCATGCCGCGCCCGCTCCAGGTGCGCATGGGCGCGCGCCGCCGCGCCGGTGATCCACCGACTCGTCCCGTCCGCCATCGCGATGCAGCCATCGAGCGACAGGGCGAGCTTGAGCGTCACGAAGGGGCGGCCCTGGGCGCGCCGCGCGAAAAAGCCGGCCATGGCCCGGCGCGCTTCGTCGGCCAGCAGCCCGGCCTGCACCTCGACACCCGCGTCTTTCAGTCGTGCGATCCCTGCGCCGTTGGTGCGTTCGTCCGGATCGGTCGCGGCGATCACCACGCGCGCGATGCCCGCCGCGATCAGCAGTTCCGTGCAGCACGGACCCCGCGTCGAGTCGTGGGCGCAGGGCTCAAGGCTCACATAGGCCGTGCCGCCGCGTGCGGCATCGCCCGCCTGCTCCAGCGCCATGGCCTCGGCATGGGGGCGCCCGCCCGGCTGGGTCCAGCCTCGACCGACGGCGCGACCGGCAGTGTCGAGCAGGATGCAGCCGACATTGGGATTGGGCGCGGTGAGACCGAAGCCGCGTTGGGAAAGAGCGATGGCGGCGGCCAGCCAGGCCGAATCAGACGCCAAGGTCAGGGAGCCGAGGGCGTATCGGGCGCCGGCGCGCCGCCGCCCGCCGCCGCTTCCTTCTTGACTGCGTCGGCGAGTCGCTGGTTGAGGCGCTTCTGGATCGCCGCGATGATCGCCTCGCGCTGCGCCTTGTTGCGCGCTTCCTCCTCGCGCCACTCGATGCCGAGGCTGTCGGCGACCTTCTGGAATTCCTTCTGCTTCTTGCCGAGCGCCGACTCGTAAAGCGCGATATCCTTGATCTGCTGGCGGATGATGTCGCTGTCCTTGCGGTCCGCCATCCAGTTCTCGACGTAGAAGATCTCGCGCGGCTTGGGCGGGATGCGCGAATCGAGCACGAAGCCCCAGAGAAGCACGCCCGTCAGTGCGACGGACAGGGCAAGGATGGTCCAACGATGCGGTCTATCCGGCGAAAACATGTCGCGCAGATCGGAGATCGCGCTCTTGGGCGACACCGGGCGGGGGAAAATGGGCATGGCCGCAACATAAGCATCCAGCGCCGCATTGCAAAGCTGGGCCGGATTCACGGCCGCAGCGAGACCCCCGCCCGATATCCTGATCATCCGCGATCCTCCTCCAGACGGAACTGGACGGTCATCGTCTGCTCGCTGACCACGGCGACGCCATCGCGCCGCGCAGGCTCGAAGCGCCAGTAGCGCAGCGCCTGCTCCTGCGTCGCCTCGAAGAAGCGCGGATCGGTCGCCTTGACCAGTGCGACGCTGGTCACGCGGCCGCGCTCGTCGATGGTGACGCGGACCGTGGCGCTGCCCTCGATGCCCTCGCGGCGCAGCGCCGGGGGATAGTCCGGCTTGAAGCTGCCGGCGTAGCGCGGGTTGGGGCTGGCCTTGATGAAGACCGAAGGCGGCGGCGGGGTCACGGGCAGGAGGCCTGGGCCGGTGTCAATCGGCCCGAGCGGCTCGACACCTTCCGAAAGGAAGCCCGCGCCGGTGTTGACGATCGGCGGGACGATCGTCGTTTCGCGCGGTTGTGCCAGCGAAAGGACATGCTGCGTGGGCTTGGGATCGGCCTTGGGTGGGGGTGGCACGGGTGCGGGATCGGGTTGGGCCCGGATGTCGATGAGCTGAATCGGCGGATCGACAATCCGGATGATCTCGGCCGCCGGAATGGCGATCAGGGCTGCAAAAACGCCGCCGTTCAGCAGGACGGCGGCGGCGAAGGCACTGGGGGAGCGATTATTGGCATAGCCGCCCCGGGGCAGGGACACGTCAGTCATGAGCATCTCTCCTTCATCCTGTCAGTAATGATATACTATCACGTTATGATGTAACATCAAGAAGCTTCGAAAAGGGTGAAGAAGGGGACGGACGGCGGAAGTGTGAGGGGTCGCTATTCCGGCTCGCGTTTACGGAGCGGGGCTCTGGCCCGTGTCGGATCAGGTGCTTTCCCGTGGGATTTCAATGACTCTTGCCCGGACGGAGCAGGGTGACGCATCGCCTGTTCCCGATCGGAGAGAGGGAAGCTCAGGCCGCCGCGCGGAGTCGTGCGAGCGCTCGGTCCTTGCCCAGCAGCGGTAGCAGCGCCGCCATGTCGGGGCCGTGGTCCATGCCGGTGAGCGCGAGTCGCAGCGGCAGGAACAAGGGCTTGCCCTTGCGGCCGGTCGCCTCCTTGAGCGCGGAGGTCAGCGCATGCCAGGGATCGGCCTCGAACGGCAGGCCGGCCAGTGCGTCCGCCGCCTGGGCGAGATAAACGCGATCCTCCTCGCCGAGCGCGGGCACAGCAATCTCGCCTTCCAGCACCGGCAGCCAGTCAGCCGCCTCGTTCAGCGTGGCGAGATTGGGCCGGATCACCGGCCAGATCTGCGCCGTCACCGCGGTCGGCAGCCGGTCGGCGACCGCCTCATAAGGCAGCAGGTGGATGATCTTCTGATTGAGGCCAGCCAGTTCCTCATCGGAAAAGCGGGCCGGCGCGCGACCGAAATGGGCGAAGTCGAAGCGGTCGATCAGCGGCTGGCGGTCGCTCACCGGCTCTACCGGATCGCTGGTGCCGAGCCGCGCCAGCAACGCCTCGATCGCCAGCGCCTCGATGCCCGCCTCGCGCAGATCGCCGACGCCGAGAGAGCCGAGCCGCTTGGAAAGCTTGCCTTCGGCGCCGGTCAGCAGCGCCATATGGGCGAAGCGTGGCAGCTCCGCGCCGAGCGCGCCGAACATCTGGATCTGTGTCGCGGTGTTGGAGACATGGTCCTCACCCCGCAGCACATGGGTCACGCCCATGTCGATGTCGTCGATGACCGATGGGAGCATGTAGAGCCAGCTGCCGTCGGCGCGCCGGATCACCGGGTCGGAGAGCAGGTGCGGGTCAAAATGCTGCGGGCCGCGCACGAGGTCGTCCCATTCGATCGGCGCGCCATGATCGAGCTTGAAGCGCCAGTGCGGGCGCTCGCCGGCCCCTTCCTTCGCGGCGATCTCCCCGGCACTCAGCGTGAGCGCGGCGCGGTCATAGACCGGCGGCAGGCCGCGCCCGAGCAGCACCTTGCGGCGAAGGTCGAGTTCCTGCGCGCTCTCGAAGCAGGGGTAGACCCGGCCCGCCGCGCGCAACGCCTCGAACCGCGCCTCATAGAGGCCGAAGCGCTGCGACTGGCGCACCTCGCCGTCCATATCGAGACCCAGCCAGGCAAGATCGGCACGGATCCCCTCCACGAAGCGCTCCTCGCTGCGCTCGATGTCGGTATCGTCGATGCGCAGCAGGCACTGCCCGCCCATCTTGCGCGCCCAGAGCCAGTTATGCAGCGCCGCGCGGACATTGCCGACATGGAGATTGCCGGTCGGCGAGGGGGCGAAGCGGGTGATGACGGTCATGCGGGCGCTCTACTCGCGATGCGGGGCAATGCAAAGCGGGTGGCAAACCGGCAAGCGCGTCAGGCTCACCCCGTGCGGAAGGCGTTGGTGATCGGATAGCGCCGGTCGCGGCCGAAGTTGCGGCCGCCGAGCTTCACGCCCGGCGGCGACTGGCGCCGCTTGTACTCGGCGATGTAGAGCAGACGCTCGATGCGCGTGACGGTCGCGCGGTCGAAGCCCATGGCGACGAGCTGGTCGACGGACTTTTCCTGCTCGACCAGGCCGTAGAGGATCGGATCCAGCACCTCATAGGGCGGCAGGCTGTCCGAATCCTTCTGGTTCTCGCGCAGTTCGGCGGTCGGCGGCTTGGTGATGACGCGATCGGGCATCACCGCCCCCTCGGGACCGAGGGCCAGCGAGGGCTTGTTCTCGTTCCGCCAACGCGAGAGATCGAACACCGTTGTCTTGTAGGCGTCCTTCAGCACGGAATAGCCGCCCGCCATGTCGCCATAGATGGTCGCGTAACCGACGCTCATCTCGCTCTTGTTGCCGGTGGTGAGCAGCATGTGGCCGAACTTGTTGGAGAGGGCCATCAGTGTGACGCCGCGGATGCGCGACTGGATATTCTCCTCGGTGAGGTCCGGCTGGCGGCCCTGGAAGACGGGTGCCAGCATCGTGTCGAACGCCTCGGTGCCGGGCACGATCGAGACGGTGTCGAGCCGGCAACCGAGCAGCCGCGCGCACTCGGCGGCGTCGTCCAGGCTTTCCTGGCTGGTGAAGCGCGAGGGCAGCATCACGCACCAGACGCGGTCCGCGCCGAGCGCGTCCACCGCGACGGCGGCAGAGAGCGCGCTGTCGATGCCGCCGGAAAGGCCAAGCACCACGCCGGGGAAGCGGTTGCGGTTCACATAGTCGCGCAGGCCGACCAGCATGGCGTGGTAGATATCGGCCGGATGCTCGTCGAGCACGTGGACCTGGCCGGGCGCGCAGGCCCAGCGGCCGTCCGCGCCCTTCGCCCAGTCGGTGACGACCAGCGCTTCCTCCCAATCCGGCAGGGCGTGGGCGACGCTGCCGTCGGCATTGAGCACGAAGGAGGCGCCGTCGAACACCAGTTCGTCCTGCCCGCCGACGCGGTTGAGATAGGCAAGCGGCAGACCGGTCTCGGCGACGCGTTGCGCGCTAACGCCGCGCAGGCGAAGGTCGTCCTTGGCCACCTCATAGGGACTGCCGTGGATCGAGATGAGCAGTTCGGCGCCCTGCTGCGCGAGGTGGCCGGTGACGGAAGGGAACCAGATGTCCTCGCAGATTGGCAGGCCCAGCTTCACGCCCCGGAACGCGACCGGATCGGGCAGCGGGCCAGGCGCGAACAGGCGCTTCTCGTCGAACGTGCCGTAGTTGGGCAGCTCGCGCTTCTGGCGCACCGCGACGATCTGGCCGCCGTCGAGCAGCACGGCGCAATTGAACAGCGCGCCCTGATTGGCGATCACCGTGCCGACCAGCATCGCCGTGCCGCCATCGGCCGTCGCCTCGGCGAGGCGATGGAGCTGCGTCTCGGCGCGCGCGACAAGGGCGGGCTTGAGCACCAGATCCTCGGGCGGATAGCCGATCAGCTGGAGCTCGGGATAGACGATGAGGTCGGCGCCCGCCGTCGCGGCTTCCGTGCGCCAGGCCAGCATCGCGTCGGCATTGGCGGCCAGGTCGCCCATTGTCTGGTTGAGCTGGGCGAGGGCAATGCGCAGGCGGTCGGTCATGGGGCGGCTCTAGAGCAAGCCGGGAGAAATCAGAACCATCTTTTCCGGCCCCGCTGCCCGCGAACCCGGCCCGGGCCATAAGGGTTCCGCCTTGTCCCCAAACCGTCACAAGCGCCTTTTCACACAGGTCCCGGCTCGCTAGAGGGGCGGCGGGCAAATTCGGCAAGGGCAGCGATCATGAAACTCATCTCGGGCAACGGCAATCTGCCGCTGGCACAGGCCATCGCGAGCTACATCGAACTGCCGCTGACGCAGGCGAGCGTGCGCCGCTTCGCCGACGAGGAGATCTTCGTCGAGATTCACGAGAATGTGCGCGGCGAGGACGTGTTCGTCATCCAGTCGACGAGCTACCCGGCCAACGACAATCTCATGGAACTGCTGATCCTGATCGACGCGCTCAAGCGCGCCTCGGCCAAGCGGATCACGGCGGTCGTCCCCTATTTCGGCTATGCCCGCCAGGACCGCAAACCCGGCCCGCGCACGCCGATTTCCGCCAAGCTCGTCGCCAATCTCATCACCACCGCAGGCGCCAACCGCGTACTCTCGGTCGATCTCCATGCCGCCCAGATCCAGGGCTTCTTCGATATCCCGACCGACAATCTGTTCGGCGCGCCGGTCATGTCGGCGGATATCCAGGCCCGCTTCCCGAACGAGAATCTGATGGTCGTCTCGCCGGACGTCGGCGGCGTGGTGCGCGCCCGCGCGCTGGCCAAGCGGCTCGACAACGCGCCGCTGGCGATCGTCGACAAACGCCGCGAGCGCGCCGGCGAGTCGGAAGTCATGAACATCATCGGCGACGTGAAGGGCCGCTTCTGCATCCTGATCGACGATATCGTCGATTCGGCCGGCACGCTCTGCAACGCCGCCGGCGCGCTCAAGAATGCCGGTGCGACCGATGTCGTCGCCTATGTGACCCATGGCGTGCTCTCGGGCGCCGCGGTGGCGCGGGTCGACGGATCACAGCTGCGCGAACTGGTCATCACCGATTCGATCCTGGCGACGGACGCCGTTCAGGCGTCGAGCCGCATCCGCCAGCTGCCGATTGCGCCGCTGCTGGGCGAGGCGATCCGCCGCATTGCCGACGAAAGCTCGGTCAGCTCGCTGTTCGATTGAGCCCTGACCCGACGAAAGCGGATCGGCGCGCCGTCCGCCTTGCGGCGACGGCATGGCAAGCAGGCGAGCCCCGCCTTGTCCGCGAAAGTAGCGGGGATGTTCACCCCCGAAGTTCACACTTTGGGTCACACTAGGGTCACACTATCGCGCATGTTTCTTGCGGCTCCGCTGACCGGCGCGATCCAGGCGATGAGGGACGCGGGACGTGGCATGCGACCGGCCTGCCATGATTGCCGGGCTGTAGGACAGCGGGAAAATGGCGCGGGGCGAGCGTAGTGGCGCGTGGCGCGGAGTGTCGGATTTCGGATTGACGTCGCTGCTTGAATGGTCGGCTTGAGTGGCTTCTCGCCTAGCCGTCGTGTCAGAGGTACACCTGCCCAAGCTGCAGTGTGATGGTGAGGAGGAAAGCCGCTGGATCGACAGCCTTCTTTCGAGGTTGGCGAGAATGTCGAAAAGCCGGATGGCCCGGCAGCATGCCTCCATGCCATCGTTTCGTCGAGCCCCGTCCTGACCGCAGTTCTGGAACGCTGGTCCGACATCGATCTGCCCGATTGCTGGTTGGCGGGCGGCGCCATTGCTCAGACAGCCTGGAACGCCGCTTTTGGCCGTTCGCCAGATCATGGTCTGGCAGACATTGATCTGGTCTATTTCGATGCAGAGGATCTGTCGGAAGAAAGCGAAGCGCGCCATGCGGAGCGCATTCGCAGTTTGTTTCCCGCGTTGCCGCTGTGGATCGACGCCAAGAACGAAGCTCGGGTGCATCTGTGGTACGAGGCGAAGTTCGGCTATTCGATCCCGCCCTACCGATCGAGCGAACACGCAATATCCACCTTCCCGACGACGGCGGGATCGGTGGGGATACGGCCCGCTGGATCGGGATTGTCGATCACGGCCCCCTTCGGGCTATCCGACCTGTTGAGTTGTACGGTGCGTCCCAACAAGGTGCAGATCACCCGGGCCATCTACGAGGCAAAAGTCGCCCGCTGGCGGCAATGCTGGCCCGAGCTGACAATTGTCGATTGGCAGTCTGGCTGAAGGGCCGCCACTCAGGAGCGGGCGTCGAGCTGACGCAGGCGCAGCGTGGCGCCGATGAAGCCCAGCGAGCAGATAAGCAGCGCCCAGCGCACCGCCTCGGGCACCGCCTCCAGATAAGATGCGGCAGCCAACGCCACGAGCGCCGCCGCCGCTGTTCCTGCTATCCTGCCATAACCGGACATCTTGCCTTCCGCTCCCACATGCGACTGGCCACCCACCGATGCTGCTTATGGACAGCGATGCTGAACGGCCAATGACAAAGGCCGTCACGACCCGTGCCGGCTGTTCAGTTTTGGAGCAGGTTCGTCGCTTCTTCGCCCGACTGTGTCAGACAATCCACAGCCAGGGGCCTGCGACCGGCCCGCCCAGCACCGGGTGGAGCCAACTCGCCAGCAACCACAGGGCCGTGCCGCCGATCAACGCGACCGGGCCGGGGATCGCGTCGCGCCAGCGTGCCTTGCCCGCGAGCAGGGCGGCAAAGGGAATGTAGCTGGTCCGTGCCTGCCAGTCCCGCCACGGTGCGCCGAGGGCCTGCGCCTTCTTGGCGTCCTGCCCGAGCGAGCCGATCAGCGCGAGGCCGCCAATGCCTGCGGCAATGATGAGATTGGCATCGGTGCCCCAGAGTGCGGCATGGACGATGGCCCAGAGAATGAACGCCCACATCATCGGATGGCGGGTGATCGCATAGACGCCGCGCGCCTGCGCCGGGAAGCTCGGCCGGCCGGTCGGATCGACCATGGCCGGATTGCCGATGAGCGAGCCGACCAGCAGGATGGCGGCAAGAAGCATGACGAGTGTCGCGCCGTGCCAGAAGCCGGTCGGCGCGATCCAGTGCGGCACCTCGGGCGGCAGGCGCCACGCGGTGTGGATGGTCCAGCCGAGCGTCCCGAACGCGACGAGGCTGTAGAGGCCGAGAAACGCCTTCTCGCCGATCACCCGCACGAGCGGCCCGCGCAACGGATGCGACAGGAGCAGATGCGTGCCGACGAAGCTCGCCATGGCGAGGGCAAGGCAGGTCGATGATCCCATCGAGCGACTCCGCGAAAGAGGTCCGGCCGAACGGCGTCGACCCTTAGCGCACGGCGACGGCGCTGTCGCGCCGCAAGGGCTGGCCTTGTCGACGCGGCGCTGCCAATAGGGCGCGATGAGTCTTGCCCGCTTGCCCGAAGGAGCCGAGGCGCCCTTCATCCTCCTCGACGATGCGAGCGTGGAGGGGGCGGGGCGCTCCATGCTGTTCCGCGATCCGGTCGATATCATCCGCGCCGACACGTTGGACGAGGTGCTGCCGGCGCTGGCGCGGATCGAGGCAGCGACGCGCGGCGGGCTGCATGCCGCGGGCTATCTCGCCTATGCCGCCGGTCACGCCTTCGAGCCGCGGTTGACCCGTTTCCTGCCGCGTGAGGGCGATGCAGGCCCGCTGCTCTGGTTCGGGCTATTCGAGGAGGGCCATGCGCTCGCGCCCGAGCAGGTGCCGCGTCTGCTGCCCGCGCCGGACCGGAATGCCGTCGGCCCGGTCGAGCCGCTCATCTCGCGCGCCGATTATGGCGCGGCGATCGCCAGGGTGCTCGACTATATCCGCGCCGGCGACATCTATCAGGCGAACCTCACCTTCCCTGCGCAAGTGGCGATCGCCGGCGATCCGCTGGCCGCCTATGCCGCGATTCGTCCGCAGGCGGCGGCGGGCTATGGCGCGCTGATCCGTCATGACGGGCGGCACATCCTCTCCTTCTCGCCGGAAAGCTTCTTCGCGCTCGACGACGGGCGGATCGAGACGCGGCCGATGAAGGGGACGGCGCGCCGGCTGGCGGACGCGGCGGACGATGCTGCCGCCATCGCGGAACTGGCCGGCGACCCCAAGCAGCGCGCCGAAAACCTCATGATCGTCGACCTGCTGCGCAACGACATCTCGCGCGTGACCGAGGCGGGTAGCGTCAAGGTGCCCCATCTCTTCAAGGTGGAGACCTACCCCACCATCCACCAGATGATCTCGATCGTGCAGGGCCGCGTGCGCGGGGGACTTGGCCCGGTCGACGTGCTGCGCGCGCTCTTCCCCTGCGGGTCGATCACCGGCGCGCCCAAGCTGCGGGCGATGGAAGTGATCCGCGAGGTCGAGCGCTTCGGACGCGGACTCTACACGGGCAGCATCGGCCATATCGGGCCGGACGGCAGCGCGCGCTTCAATGTCGCCATTCGCACCATTTCGCTGGAATCGGGGGCGCAGTCAGGCATAATCGGCCTCGGATCGGGCGTGGTGGCCGACAGCGTGCCGGAAGCGGAGTGGCAGGAATGCCTCGACAAGGCGCGGTTCGTCACGGCGCAGCGGAGGGACAGTGAGGCGTGAGTGAAGAGGCGTTGCGGTTCGATCTCATCGAGACCATGGCGTTCGATCCGGCGACCAGCCTGCCCATGCTCGAACTCCATCTCGCCCGGCTGCAGGCCAGTGCCGATGCGCTCGACTTCCGCCTGAACCGTCACGCCCTGCGCAACGAACTGCAAGCCGCGACCTTCGGCTTCGTCGAACCGAAGCGGGTGCGGGTGCTCCTCTCCAGGAGCGGAGAGATGGCGGTGGAAGTGCGCGGCGCCTCCCCCTGGCCGCAGGCGATCATGCAGGTCGCCATCGTTCCGCGCACCTTGCCCGGCAACGATATCCGCGTGCGCCACAAGACCACGGATCGCCGTCATTATCAGGCGGCGCTGCGCAAGGGCGGCACCTTCGAGGTGCTGCTCACCGATGAGGAGGGCTATCTTACCGAGGGCTGCTTCTCCTCCATCTTCGTCGAGCGCGGCGACCGGCTGGTGACGCCGCCCCTGTCGCGCGGGCTGCTCCCGGGCGTGCTGCGCCAGAGCCTCATCGATCTGGGCGAGGCGGAGGAAGGCGACCTGAAGCCGCACGACCTGGACGGCGGCTTCTTCATCGGAAATGCCGCTCGCGGACTTGTCGCGGCAAGTGTGGTTGCGCCCAAGGTTGCACGGGGCGACTGAGCGCACTATGGGCTGCGCCGTCCGGAGTTCCGCCGGACGCTTCGCGAAAACCCTGCCAAATATCTGATCGCCAGGAGTCGTTTCATGCCCCGGACTTCCGCCGCCCTCGGCCGCATCCAGCCCAGCGCCACGCTCGCCATGACGGATCGCGTCATCGCCCTGAAGCGCGAGGGCAAGGACATTATCGGCCTCTCGGCAGGCGAGCCGGACTTCGATACGCCGGATTTCGTCAAGGAAGCGGGCATCGCCGCCATCCGCAACGGCCAGACCAAGTACACCAATGTTGACGGCACCGCGGAGCTCAAGGAAGCGATCGCGGCCAAGTTCAAGCGCGACAATGACCTGAGCTACGAGCTCGGCCAGATCGCGGTGAACTCGGGCGGCAAGCACACCTTGTTCAACGCGCTGGTCGCGACCGTCGAGGAAGGTGACGAGGTCATCATCCCCGCGCCCTACTGGGTCAGCTATCCCGACATCGTGAACTTCGCGGGCGGCACGCCGGTCATCATCTCGGCCGGCGCCGACCAGCTCTACAAGATCCTGCCCGCGCAGCTAGAGGCGGCGATCACGCCGAAGACGCGCTGGGTGCTGCTGAACTCGCCTTCCAACCCGACGGGCGCCGCCTATTCGGGCGAAGAACTGATCGCGCTCGGCGAGGTTCTGCGCCGTCACCCGCACGTCATGATCCTCACCGACGACATGTATGAGCATGTCTGGTACGCGCCGACGCCGTTCAAGACGATCGCGCAGGTCTGCCCCGACCTTTATGAGCGCACGCTGACGGTCAACGGCTGCTCCAAGGCCTATTCGATGACCGGCTGGCGCATCGGCTATGCGGGCGGCCCGCAGTGGATCATCAAGGCGATGGCCAAGCTGCAGTCGCAGTCGACATCGAACCCCTGCTCGATCAGCCAGGCGGCCGCGGCCGCGGCGCTGAACGGCGACCAGGACTTCCTGATCGAGCGTAACGAGGCGTTCCGCCGGCGGCGCGACCTTGTCGTCGCCATGCTGAACGACGCGCCGGGTCTCAATTGCCCGACGCCGGAAGGCGCCTTCTACGTCTATCCGGACGCCAGCGGCTGCATCGGCAAGACCGCGCCGGACGGCCGCAAGATCGCGACCGACGAGGATCTCATCAATTACTTCCTCGAGGCCGGCAATGTCGCGGCGGTGCACGGCGCGGCCTTCGGCCTCGCTCCGGCGTTCCGCGTCAGCTACGCGACCTCGGAAGAGATCCTCAAGAAGGCCTGCACGCGGATCCAGGAGGCTTGCGCCGCGCTCAAGTGAGCGTCGCGCGGGCCAATGATTAGCAGCGCGGCAACCAGCCGCGTTCGCTTCCGCTCAACCAGAGTCGCTGATCCTCCCCTGGCAAGTCGACCAGGGGCCAGCGACGATGGGACTCATGATGTTGTGTGGGGCCGGGCTGTGCTCGGTCCTCCTCTCAAGAGCGACGGCGGCGACACCTGCCCGACTCGCGACCGCGCGGCCGATGGATCGTTTCGTCCTCGTGCCGGACGGACTCGGTGCGCGGCTGCGCGCTGCCGTTCCGCCGATCGAGGCCGACAGGCGGCTGGGGCCGGGCGGGGAGCAGGAGCTGCCCTCGCTGCTGGCCGAACTGGCCGGCGTCACCGAGATGCTGGTGCTGCGGCACGACGTGCGCGTCATCGTGAACGGCGCCGTCCGGAATGCCGGCCGCGAGCGGATCGCGCTGGGCCTCCATTTCGCCCGGGCCTTTTGAGGTCAAGCCACCAAGCCGCTTGACGAAGCGGTCCGGCCTTCCCAGCTTTCCCGAAGGCCCGGCACCGGCCGGGCGTGAGGAGAGCTGCCATGCGCCCCCAATTCATTGCCCTCTGCCTGACCGCGACCGCCCTTCTCGGCGGCGGCGCGCTGCTTTTGCCGCCGGGCCAGCAGGTTGCCCACGCGGCCGAGGAACCGCGCCTCGCGCCCGTGCCGGCGGTCGACGATCCGGCGGCCAGGCCCGGCAGCGCGACGGCTTATTTCGCCGGCGGCTGCTTCTGGGGCGTCGAGGGCGTCTTCTCGCATGTGAAGGGCGTCCGCAGTGCCGTTTCCGGCTATGGCGGCGGCCCGGCCGATCTGCGCGTCGATTATGACAAGGTCGGCAGTGGGCGCACGGGCTATGCCGAGACCGTGCGGGTGATCTACGACCCCGCCCAGGTGAGCTATGGCACGCTGCTGCGCGTCTTCTTCTCGGTGATCGCCGATCCGACGACGCTCAATTATCAGGGCCCGGACCATGGGACGCAGTACCGCTCGGCGCTGTTTCCGCAAAGCGCGGAGCAGGAGAAGGTCGCCAAGGCCTATCTCGGCCAGCTCGGCAAGGCGGGCTTGTGGAAGGACCCGATCGTCACCTCGATCGAGCCGGTCGGACGCTTCCAGCCCGCCGAGGACTATCACCAGAACTTCATGAAGAACAATCCCGACCACGGCTATATCCGCCGCTGGGATGCGCCCAAGCTGGCGGCGTTCAAGACCCTGTTCCCCAAGCTCTACAAGGCTGCGCCGTCAGCCTGAGCGGGATCAGCCGAAGGCGGCGAGGCCCTTGGCCCTGCCCGCCGCCACCACATGCGGCCACAGCAGGTCGAGGATGCGATCCCAGCCCATATGCTCCGCAAGATAGGCGAGGTTGGCGGCGCGGACGGCCGATTCGGACTTGGCAGCCTGCCGCTCCATGGCGCGGGCGAAATCAGGGGCGTCGCCGGGCGTATAAAGTTCGTTGGTCGGTAGCGGCACGATTTCTCGATTGGGGCCACTGTCCGGCGCGATCACGCCCGTGCCGAAGGTCAGGGCGAGCGGGATCAGGCCGGAATTGAGATGATAACCAAGCCGCGGAATCAGGAGCGCGTCGACCGCTTCCATGATCTGGACGAGAGTCGCGTCGTCCGGGCGATCGGGCAGCCGGACGATCCGCGGGCCGTTCCGCCAGACCCTGTTCACCACCCTGCCGATGAACGCGCGGACGGAACCGACCCCTTTCCATGACGGTTGGGTGGCCAATAACAGGCGGGCGTCCTGCCGGTTGAAACCTCGCCATGCCGACTGCACCAGCTCCAGCTCGTCGATCGTGCGCAATGCGCCGCACAGGGCAAAGACCGGCCCCGGCGCGTCCGCCAGCCCGAGCGCCTGCCGCGCCGCCGCGCGCCCCCCGGCGAGCGGCTTGAGGTGCGCGTAGCTGTTCAGCGGCTGCACGATCTGCTTGTCCGGATCGAGCGATGGATAGACCTGCGCATAGCGTTCGCGCGAATAGGCCGAATAGTGGCCGATAAGGTCCATCCGCTCGTAGAACGCAGCGAAATAGGCAGCCTCCGGGCCGTCGAGCGCCTCGGTATTGTGCGGAATGAGATTGTGGATTGTCGCCACCAGCACTGTGCTGCCGCGCAGGCGGTCGAGCTTTGCCAGAAGCGCTGCCGTCCGATCCGGATCGCGCACGTTGGCGCCCCAGCCCACCAGTTCCTCCGGCCAATGGAAATGGATGAGGTCAAAGGAAGCGGGATCAGTCTCGAACGCATCGACACCGGCGACGACGTCGAAGCCGCGATCGCGATAGGCCTGGGTCAGCGCGGGCGCGAATGTCCGATCGTTGGAGCACATGAGGATGCGGGTCACGATCGGCGTCGCTCCGCGAGGGCTCCGATTGTCGCACCGTCAGCTCTGTTGGTCCGCCCACCCGCGTCCGACAAGATTGAGGTCCCTTTCACGCATGGCTAGCCATGGGTCGCCATGACCGGCACTATGTTCGTTGCATCGCAGCAAGAACGTTGACTTGCAATATGGTCAGGGCATCGGGTGAGCGGGGCAGGTCCGCACGGGAGATGAAGTGAGCATGGTGGGTTCGACGTTCGTCACGGTCATCATCTGCACGCGCAACAGGGCGGACTCGCTTGGGCGCACACTGGACTCGCTGGTTCGCGCATCGCGCCACGTCGCGGCGGAATGGGAGCTTGTCGTCGTCGACAATGGCAGCACGGATCACACGCCGGCGATGGTGGCGAACTTTGACGGTCGCCTGCCAATCCGTCGCGTGCCGCAGCCGGTGGCGGGCCTTTCCAACGCGCGGAACGCGGGCGTCGAGGCCGCTTCTGGCGCATACATCCTCTGGACCGACGACGATGTGATCGTCGATGAGCAATGGCTTGCCGCCTGGTTCCGCACCTTCCGTGCGCGGCCCGGCGACGCCGTCTTCGGGGGACGGACAGAGCCGCTATATGACGAGCCGCACCAGCCCTGGTTCAAGGCCAACCAGCAGATATTGGCGGGCCTTCTCGCGATTCGTGACGAGTCGGACTGGCAGGAGGTGACATCCAGCCGCATTCCCTTTGGCCTCAACTATGCGGTTCGCGGCGCCGAGCAACGGAGCCATCCCTATGATCCCAATCTGGGAGTCGCACCGGGCCGTCGCCGGGGGGGCGAGGAAACCGCCGTCCTCCGCGCGATCCTGGCCGAGGGAGGCACCGGCAGCTGGGCGTGGGATGCGACAGTCTTCCATGTGATCCCCGCGGAGCGGCAAAGCCTCCAGTATATCCGGACCTATTACGAGGCGCTGGGTTATGATTTCCCGATCATCGGCCTCGACTTCGATCGGGTCAGCCGTCCCCGCGCCATCTGGGGAACAATCAAGGCGATCGTGCGGTCGGGCCTGTCCTATCGGAAGGCCGCGCGCACGGATCTGGCGGCGGCGGTGCCGGAGCTGATCGAGCACGCCAAGGCGCGCGGAACATTGAAGCGCTACATCGGCATCAAGGAGGAGTGACGCCTGACGCCTGAAGCGGGGCGCTTAATCCTTGTCGAACAGGGCGGCGAGCTGCTCGACCATTGCGCCGCCGAGCTGCTCGGCGTCCATGATGGTGACGGCGCGCTTGTAGTAGCGCGTGACGTCATGGCCGATGCCGATGGCGATCAGCTCGACCGGCGAGCGGCCCTCGATCCAGGCGATCACCTGACGCAAGTGGCGCTCCAGATAGGTGCCGTTGTTGACCGACAGGGTGGAATCGTCGACCGGCGCGCCGTCCGAGATCACCATCAGGATGCGGCGCTCCTCGGTGCGCGCGATCAGGCGGTTATGCGCCCACATCAGCGCCTCGCCGTCGATATTCTCCTTGAGCAGCCCCTCGCGCATCATCAGGCCGAGATTGGCCTTGGCGCGGCGCCAGGGCTCGTCGGCCTTCTTGTAGATGATGTGGCGCAGATCATTGAGGCGGCCGGGCTTGGGCGGACGGCCGGCGGCCAGCCATTGCTCGCGGCTCTGCCCGCCCTTCCAGGCGCGGGTGGTGAAGCCGAGCACCTCGGTCTTGACCCCGCAGCGCTCCAGCGTGCGCGCCATGATGTCCGCGCTGATCGCGGCGATGCCGATCGGCCGCCCGCGCATCGAGCCCGAATTGTCGATGAGCAGCGTCACCACCGTATCGCGGAAATCGGTGTCGCGCTCCATCTTGTAGCTTAGCGAGTGGGCGGGATTGACCACGACGCGCGCCAGCCGGGCGGCATCGAGCATGCCCTCTTCCTGGTCGAAGTCCCAGCTGCGGTTCTGCTGCGCCATCAGGCGCCGCTGCAGACGGTGCGCGAGCTTGGAGACCGCGCCCTGGAACGGGGCGAGCTGCTGGTCGAGGAAACCGCGCAGCCGCACCAGCTCGTCGGAATCGCACAGCTCCGGCGCCGTGACCACCTCGTCATATTTGGTCGTGTAGGCGGTGTAGTTGAAGTCGGGTGGCAGGTCCGAGAAGGGCCGGTTTGGCCGCACCGGCAGGATGCCGTCATCCTCCTGCGCGTCGCCTTCGCCATCGTCGTCGGAGTCGGTGTCGTCCTCCTGGCGATCCTCGGTCATGTCCTCGGTCGGCTCGCCCTTGTCCTCGCCGCGCGTTTCGGCGCGGGACTGGTCGTCCTCCTCGGGCTGCTCGTCCTGGTCCTGATCCTGCTGCTGGTCCTGCTCGCCGTCCTGGTCCTGTTCGTCCTCGTCGGGCGATTCGGGCGGGACCTCGGCGCGCACCAACTCCAGATGCTCCAGCATGGAGAGCACCTTGTCCTGGAAGGCCTGCTGGTCGTCGAGGCAGAGCGCCAGCCCCTCGAAATCCGCCGCAGCCTTTTCGTCGATCCACTCGCGCAGATATTCCAGACCCTTCACCGCCTCGCGCGGCGGCGCCTGGCCGGTCAGCTTCTCGCGCAGCAGCAGCGCGACCGCGCCCTGGATCGGCACTTCGCTGGCCGACTGGGCGCGCGTGATCGGGTCGCTGTGCGTGCGCATGTCGAGCGCGGCGGCGAGATTGGCGCGCATGCCGGGATAGTTCTTCGAGCCAAGCGCCTCGTAACGGACCATCTCAACCGCATCATAGACGGCGCGCGCCGCAGGCTCGCTAGGCGCGCGGGCGGCGTGAATCTTGGCATTGTGATGGCGCAGCTTCAGTGAAAAGCTGTCAGCAAAGCCCCGCGCCAGCGCGACCTGCTCCGCAGGGAGGCCGCGCGGCGGGGTCGGCACCTTGATCTGCTTGCCCGCAAGATGCGGCGCATCGGCGGTGAACCCCAGTTCCACCTCGGCGTCATGCGCGATGGCGCGGGAGGCTCCGGCAAGGACATCCTTGAAGCGATCGAGGGGAGAACGGTCGGCCATAGGGCGTCAAGGGCTGGGGCAGCGCCGCCGCCCTGTCAAGCCTCTCGCCGGCGTCCCCATGGGCCGGCGGGCGGCGCGTTAACATTTGGGGGCTGCGCTGTCTCGCAGCGGGACGTGCGTGAAAAAGCCAGCTTTTTCGTGGTTAAGCGCGTTTGAGAATGATCGGTCCAGGCCTATCTGCCGCTTCGGGGACGCCGCTTCGACTTCATGTTCTGGCCACGTCATAGGAATTTCTCGATGATCCGCACTGCTTGTCTCGTCGCTCTTGCGGCGGTTCTGTCCGTGACGTCCCAGAGCGCCAGCGCGACCGTCAACCTCAACGACCGCATCGGCCAGATCATCAACGGCCTGCGCAAGAACGTGCAGTTCTCCGCCCGCGATTTTTCGATGACCATCAACACCGGCCGGACGGTCCAGCTCTTCAGTGGCATCGAAGGTATTCGCGTGCTGAATGGCACGGACTTCACCGAAGTCAATGACCTGCTGGGCGCGCCGACGCCGGGCGACGTCTTCAACGGCGGCAGCTACAGCTTCACGCACAGCGTGGTGGACAGCTTCTTCGGCAATGGCGGATCGAGCACGAGCACGAGCACGAGCACGAGCACGGATGCCGACACCGAGACCGGTGACGGCACTGGCACCGAGACGACCACCAATCCGGTCTTCGAGGGCGCGCCCTACAAGTTCACGCACACGGTGCTGGACAGCTATTTCGAGGAAGAGACGACCTCGCCGACGCCTCAGTCGCTGGTCGTCGAACAGCCGACCATCCCAGTCGCCGTACCGGAGCCGGCCAGTTGGGCGATGATGATCGGCGGCTTCGCGCTGGCTGGCGCCGCGCTGCGCAGCCGCCGCGCGCTCAGGATCGCATGATCGCCTTCTGACGGCGCCGCTGGACGGACGACCCGAGCCCGATCGCCTCTCGATATTTGGCGACGGTGCGCCGGGCGATATCGAAGCCCTTTTCCCGCAGCAGGTCGACGAGCGTGTCGTCGCTGAGGATGGCGTCCGGCTTTTCCTCGGCGATGAGCGCGCGAATGTGACTCTTCACCGCTTCGGCCGAGGCCGCCTCACCGCCGTCGGCCGACTGGATCGCCGAGGTGAAGAAATATTTGAGCTCGAAGGTGCCGCGCGGGCAGGCGAGATATTTGTTGCTGGTGACGCGGCTGATCGTCGATTCGTGCAGGTCCACTTCGTCGGCGATCGCGCGGAGGGTCAGCGGCCGCAAATGGGTGACGCCGTGGAGGAAGAAGCCCTCCTGTCGGCGGACGATTTCCTCGGTCACCTTGAGGATGGTGCGCTGGCGCTGGTCGAGCGCCTTGATGAGCCAGTTGGCGCTGGCGAGGCTGTCCGAGAGCCACGCCTTCGCCGCCTTGTCGCGCGCGCCGGCGGCAAGCTGCGCATGATAGCGGCGATTGACCAGCAGCCGCGGCAGCGTCGCGCCGTTGATCTCGATCGCCCAGCCCTTGCCCGCCGGCGTCACGAACACGTCCGGCACGACGGCGGGCGCGCCCTCGCCGCCATATTGCAGGCCGGGCTTGGGATCGTAGGTCCGCAGCTCCCGGATCATGTCGGCCATGTCTTCGTCGTCGACACCGCAGATGCGGCGCAGATGCGGGATCTGCCCGCGTGCCAGAAGGTCGAGATTGTCGATGAGGGTGGCCATGGCGGGGTCGTAGCGGTCCGCCTCGCGCGCCTGGATGGCGATGCATTCCGAGAGGCTTCGTGCGCCGACGCCCGACGGATCGAAGCCCTGGATGACGGCGAGCACCGCCTCAACCTCGGCCAGCGGGACGCCGAGCCGATAGGCGGTCTCGAGCAGATTGGCTTCCAGATAACCGGCGTCGTCGATCTGGCCGATCAGTTGCCCGGCGATGAGCAGGGCGGTGCCGGAGAGCACGGCACCCGCCTGCTGCATCAGATGCTCGTGCAGCCCGATGTCCGGCGCGGCGAAGCTGTCGAAGTCCGGGCCGTCCTCCAGCTGCGCGCCCGCGCCGCCCGCGCTCATGAGGTCCGCGCCGGAGAGGCGCTGGGCGGAAATGCCGTCGCCCGGCCCGTTATCGATGAAGGTCTCGGCGCCATAATCGACGTCGAGCGGCGAATCCGCTTCGCCCGCGGCGCGGCCGATCAGCGTGTCTGCACCGGCGTCCGGGCCGGAGGTCGGCTCGGCGCCCTCGACGGGTTCCATGGTCTCACGCGCCGGCTGCGCGACCATGTCGCCCGCTTCGAGCAGCGGATTGCGCTCCAGTTCGCCGCCGATGAACGCTTCCAGTTCGAGATTGGAGAGCGCCAGCAGCTTGATCGCCTGCTGGAGCTGCGGCGTCATCACCAGCGACTGGCTCTGTCGCAGGTCGAGGCGAGGCGCCAGTGACATCGTCAGCCCGTCCGCATCACAACGAGAAGCTTTCGCCCAGATAGAGGCGGCGCACTTCGCTGTTGGAGACCAGCTCCTCGGGACTGCCGGCGAACAGCACCTTGCCATCGTAGATGATGCAGGCGCGGTCGACGATTTCGAGCGTCTCGCGGACATTGTGATCGGTGATGAGCACGCCGATGCCGCGCGTCTTCAAATCCTTCACCAGGTCGCGAATGTCGGCGATCGAGAGCGGGTCGATGCCGGCAAAGGGCTCGTCGAGCAGCACGATCGACGGGTTGGCCGCCAGCGCGCGGGCAATCTCGCAGCGCCGCCGCTCGCCGCCCGAGAGCGCCATGGCAGAGCTCGCGCGCAACCGGGCGAGGCCGAATTCGGAGAGCAGCCGCTCCAGCTTCTCGGCCCGCGCCGCCTTGTCCGGCTCGGCCAGCTCCAGCACGGAGAGGATATTCTGCTCGACCGTCATGCCGCGGAAAATCGAGGTTTCCTGCGGCAGATAGCCGAGGCCCAGGATGGCGCGGCGATACATGGGCAGGCCGGTGATATCGAGGCCCTCGAGCAGGATGCGGCCGCTGTCCGGCTTCACCAGGCCCATGATGGAATAGAAGCAGGTCGTCTTGCCGGCGCCGTTGGGGCCGAGCAGCCCGACCACTTCGCCATGGCCGACTTCGAGGCTCACGTCCGCCAGCACGGTGCGCTTGTCGTAGCTCTTGGCGATGGAGATGACCTGAAGCCGGTGCTCGCCGGCATCCTGGTCTGCGCCGTTCGGGCGGCCGAGCGGGGCCGCAAGATCGTTCATGAGCGCTTCCTCGTCATTGCGCGTAACTGGTCATGCCATGCGAGGCGTTGCTGGCACGTTAGCGCGCGCTTCGCAATCTCGGTCTGGCAGGAAATTTGCATGGCAAGCCGCACTGCGGCGAAAAGGCCGCACCATGCGCTCGTCCCGCCGTCAGGGGGTGGTCCGCTGGCGGACCTTGAACGTGCCGGAGACGCGCCCGCCCGAGGATGTCGTCGTGCCGGGTGCGCCGGCGGAGGAGCCGTCGACGGTCGAGCGACCGCTGGTCAGATCGATCACCAGCCGCGAGCCGGACAGGCGATTGGTGCCCTGGTTGAGCTGCACGTTGCCGATCAGCGTGATGAGCCGGCGGTTGAGATCATAGATGCCGACCGAGCCGCTGGCCCGCTCATTGCCGCGCGTCACGGTGACGCCGCCGGACGCGTCGAGCCGGTCGATCTCGACGCCGTTCGCATCGTGATAGGCGACAGTGAGCCGCTGCGCCGTCATGGTCATGCCGGCCTGATTCACCTGGACATTGCCGGTAACCACGACGCGGTCGGCACGATCCTGCACCTCGATGCGATCGGCCGAGAAATCCACGGGCGCGTTGGTGTTGTGGCCGCGCAGCACCTGCGCGTCGGCAGCGCCGTTTAGCGACGATATTCCCGCCAGGCCAAGCCCGGCGCCCACAGCGAGGAGGATCGGCAATTTGCGCAGCATCACCGCCCTTTGCGTTGAATCTGCTCCATGCGCAAGCGGGCGTTGCCCTCCAGCGTGACGGTCCGTCCCTCGAGATCGGCGTTCAGATGATCGGCGCGGAACGTGCCGGTCGGCATGCGCCCCTCGACGGTGCCGCGGCTGCGCAGCCGGCGTTGCTCGAGCTGAATGTCGACGTCGCGCGTGGTCAGCCGATAGCCGTTGGCGCTTTCGAACTGGATCGGCCCTTCGACGGCGACCGTCTCCTTGTCCATATTATAGTTGCCGCGCCGGGCCTTCACGACCGCGCCGCCATTTTCCATCTGCAGCCGCGCTTCCAGCTCGTTAAGCTCCACGATCGGATCGCGCGAGCTGCGCTGGAGCGCCGAGCCGGCGCGGAGCGAGAAGGGCCGGGCTTGCGAATCCTCGCCGCGATAGAGCGCCTCGACCACCTTCATCCGCTCGCTCGCCATGTCGACCTTGTTCTTGTCGAGCACGAAGCTGACTTCGGATTGATGGGTGAACGGCGCGGTGAAGAGGAAGATGCCGAGCACAGCCACCAGCACGGGCAGGCTGCGCTTCAGAACGGTGATCAGCTTGTCGTGGCTGCCGCCGGGCGCCGCCCAGGTGCGCAGCTTGCTGCGCTCGACCGTGGCGAGGGCCGAAAGACCGTGCTCGTCGCCGGCCAAGACAGGCGCGCCACGATCAGGCATGGGCGAAGATGTCGATCTCCGGCCATCCGGCCAGATCGAGCAGGGCCCGATGCGGCAGGAAATCGAAACAGGCCTGGGCGAGGGCGGTCCGCCCTTCACGCGCCAGGCGCACGTCCAGCTCATTCTTGAGCGCATGCAGATAGCGCACGTCCGACGCGGCATAGTCGCGCTGGGCGTCGCTCAGCACCGGGCCGCCCCAGTCGGAGCTCTGCTGCTGCTTGCTGATGTCGAAGCCGAGCAACTCGCGGACGATCTCCTTGAGGCCGTGCCGGTCGGTATAGGTCCGCGTCAGGCGCGATGCGATCTTGGTGCAATAGACCGGCGCCGCCAGCACGCCCAGATAATGCTGGAGCGCGGCGATGTCGAAGCGGCCGAAGTGGAATAGCTTGAGCCGGTTGGGATCGGCGACGATCGCGCGGAGGTTCGGTGCGGCATAGGTGCTGCCAGGCCCGAATCGGACGAGGTGCTCGTCGCCATGGCCATCGCTGATCTGCACGAGGCAGAGGCGGTCGCGCGGCGTGATGAGACCCATCGTCTCGGTGTCGATGGCGACCGGGCCGTCGGCGAGTACGCCAAGGGGCAGGTCTTCTTCATGCAAATAAACGGTCATGCGGCATCCTTAGACTCATGTTGCGCGAGAGGGAACCTCCCAGAGAAACGGGCTCATCACCGCTAAATAGGACCGAAGAATCGCGGAATTTCGAGACTCTGCCCAATGAAACGTGGCGTAGCGAGAGTCGCGCCAAAATCATTCGCGCTTGTGGATAAATATCGTTATAGCCAAGCGTGGTTGAGTTTGGGCTTCGACCGAGTCCCCGTGCGCGTCGTCCGGCATGGGTGAGGTTTATGGTTGGACGAGCGAAAGTGACTAACAGGGCATGAGTTTCGACAGAGGGCGCCGCGGGCGCGGCAAGGACAAGCGGGACGGTTTCGGCGAACCCAGTTTCGAAGGCGGATTTTCCGATTTCGGTGGTAGCAGTTACGGTGCTCCCAGGGGAGATCGCGGCGGCTTTGGCGGCGGCGGTGGCGGCTATGGTGATCGTGGCGGCGGTGGCGGCTTCGGCGGCGGCGG
>Ga0160460_100100_pt1 | contig 119600 bp, 113 predicted proteins | sample HID1973M_E6MG_FD_108238 | JGI IMG/M metagenome (GOLD analysis project Ga0160460, IMG submission 108238) | Enriched mosquito-associated microbial communities from UW Madison campus, WI, USA - HID1973M_E6 MG | ecosystem: Host-associated > Arthropoda: Insects > Digestive system > Unclassified ... | reverse complement strand
CCCGTTCAAGACCCGACGGTCATCCACGCGCTTCACGCCTCGCACCTTCGTCGGCAGCAACGGCGCAATCACCGACCACTCGAAATCCGTCAAATCAAACCGGGCCATCTCAGCCTCCGCAAATCCCACGGCAGATGAATCAGAAACCAGGCCAAATGGGAATCCCATTTATGGGTATGCGGCCTAGGGCAGTCCTTGCGCATTTTGCCGACGACGCGGGCTTCACCTCGCCCATCGCAGCCCGGATCGATCCAGGCACATCCGGCGTCCCGTGCGGGAAGAAAGCGATCGAGGACTATTGGTCGGCCGATCTCTTGCAAAATTCAAAGCGTCATTTTGAAATTGCCGGCGTTTTCAAGGGCGTCGATTGCATTTTTATCCGCTTTCGGAACGAATCGGGTGTGGACCGGATCGAAATGCTGCGTTTCAAGGACGAGCTTGTCGTCGAAGGACAGGGCACCTTCGAGTTCCGGCAAGACGCGTGATTGTTGAGGTTCGGGTTAGACATGTTGATCCTTGTCCGGATCGATTTATCCGCCGCCAACCTGAAATTGTTTGAACGATATGAGGGCGGTGTCCTGCCGCTTCTCGCCCTCTATCGAGGTACCCTGATCGAACGCGTTCGCTCCATGGACGGAAAGGTCGAGACCCATTTTCTGCAATTCGCCGATGCCGCCGCACGGGAGGCTTTCAGAGCCGGCCCGCGCCGGGCTGCAAGACCTGTGGACACGGTGCGGCGCGCCTTCGACCTCGACCGAGGTGCTGCGCATCGTCTGAGGGCGCGAACACCGCAAGCTCGGAAGCCATGGCGGCTCGCCACGCCGCTTAGGCCTTTCCGCTGTGGCGCGCGCTGCTGAGAGCAGAGAGCCTGGACGCGATGGCATGGGCATGGGGCAGTTAGCGGCCCTGTGCTTCGCCGATGAACTCGTGATGCGGAAGTCGCGCAAGGGAGAGCCGTGCCCGCTAACATCAGTCCGATGCTGAACTGCAGACGGCCCACAGGCAAGGAGACGGTCCAGTGGGCCAGTGGCGGCGGGCGCGGAAGAACAGCGCTATCCTGATTACTTCCAAAACCGCAAGATGCCGTCAGCTTCCAAACGCCGGCGGATCGGTCCATCGGCGATCTGGGCGTCGAACTCATCCAGAATTTCGAGCATGCGTTGCGACGGCGGGGATTTCACCCCTGCCGCCGCCATCGTCGCCACGATATTGTTTCGGAACAGGCCTGGCCCCAAGGGCTCCAAGGACCAGCTGCTGAGGCCTAGCTCCTTCGCCATCTCCCGTACAAAGGTTGGACTGAAAAACCACTTATCGTCGCGATCCGGCGTGTTCGGCCTTTGTCGGGGCGCGCCAAGCCGTTCTTCAATGTCAAGGATCATAGCCTTGAAATACCAGATCACCTCCTCGGGCTCAGAGTCTTCCAATTCCTCAAGCAGGGTGTGATAGATGATCGCGTGCATCAGCCATCCACGTTCTAATGGTTCTACGAGCGCAATCCATCCGCCAGGCTTCAACCATTTCACTGCGTTTCGGAGGGCGGCAATCGGGTCCAACATATGATGCAACATCGCTCCCCCAAGAATGCCATCGAACGTCTCCGGCGCGAAAAAATCCTTATGGAGATCGAAACAATAGGCACTGATCCGGGGACTAATGTTCGCGCGCTGAGCCGCATTTCTCATGAGAATGCTGAGCAGTTGGGGCGATATGTCGTTGCATGCGAGCTTGGCATGAGGGAAGTGGGAGGCCAAAGGGGCGATTGTGTTGCCCGATCCAGAACCAATATCGAGCAAGTTCAACGGCATCAGCGGATCGCTTTCTAGGCCTTCCAGTGCACGGCCGACCATCCAAGACCAATGGTCATTGTTGAAATATCGTTCATGATAAATGTCGGCTTCATCGAGAAATTGCTCGGAGACGCCAAATGGCTGCCACGCATTGTCCATATAAATCGCGCCGGATCGATGCACACTAATGCCCGGTGCGAGGGGGTGAGGGGTTTCCACGTTGTTGGATTCGAGCTCTGGAACTGGTGCGAATTTGCGAAACTTGAACACGCGTTGCACTCCGTCATTCGCCATTCATCCGGAGCATGCCGAAATGCCCCAACATATACAACGTCGGAAGGACCCGCACCCTGCCAGTCCGTTCCCCATTCCGGTTATTCTGTAAACATTTCAGCTATCCCGAAATCGGACATGACGGCTATCAGCGAATTCCGCCAATAGACCGGCCTGTCCGGACGCCTTCTATGCTCGGCTTGGCTAGGTCGACCAGCGCACCCGATAGTTCGCGCAAATCGCCGATCGTGGCAACGCCGCCGTCCGTGCTCGGCCCTCCATGCGGCGAGTAGTGCACCGGCTGCATGCCTGCCTCGAGGGCCGCTACAATCCCGACAGGGCTATCCTCGACACGATGCAGCGCTCCGGCGCGACGCGCATTGCCTTCGCCGCCTGCAGGAGTAGCCGGGGATCCGGTTTCCAGAAGCCAACTTCGTGAGCGTTCGATCGCGGCGCCTGTGCCGATGCGAGGCCGCCTGCGCCACCGCGCCCACGGCCTTGGGCCGCAGCAGCGGGGACTTGGTAGAAGCGCACTAATTGCCGCGATCAGAGACGACAACCTGATCGTTCTTTCGCCGCCCTAATACGGCCATGCCGCTGACGGATCGTGCCACCAATAGCGCCATCCACCGCCATTCACGCAACCACAGCCGCCGCCGTCGCGAATTCCGGCGGTCCATGCACGTCCCAATAAGCCTGCAGGCCCAGTTGCGCGAAGACGTCGCGCAGGTGCGGGTCGTCGAGCCAGGCCGCGTGGTTCCGCGACCAGAGCGGCACGAACGCGTGGATCTCCAGGATGCCGCACTGCCGGAACGCGGCGAGGGCGAGGTCGGCCGTGCCGCGCACCAGCTCCGGCTCCTCCAGCAGCAGCGCTCGGGTGAGCAGGTGGGGCAGGGTGCTGTCGTGGCGCAGGCCCCAGCTTTCCTGCCCGGCCCGCGCGAGCAGGGCGCGGAAGCGATCGATCGCGGGGCCTCTTGCGGATGCGATGCCGAGATAGGCGGCTGACACTATCTCGGGTTCCTCCTCGCCGACCATGTCGCGCCAGCATTGCGCGGCGAGGCGTGCCGCCTCCGGCCGGTCGCCCCGCGCCAGCGCGCTTGAGGCCCGCATCGCCGGGATCGGCTGGACGCCGTCGGGGAAGCCGAATTCGAGGGCATCCGCCAGATGTTCCTCGGCGCGCTCGTGGTTTCCCGCGAAATGGGTGGTGATGGCGGCGACCAGATGGGCGATGGCGGAGGCGGGCGCCAGTGCGCGGGCGCGCAGCGCGTGCCGGTTCGCCGCGTCGATATGCCCCGCGCTGAGCAGGAAGCCGCTGCCGAAGACGCAATGCAGGTCGGCGTCCTCTTCGTGCAGCATGATCGCGCGGTTCAGATAGTCATAGCCTTCCAGCCAATTGCCATGGCGGGCCAGGCCGCAGCCGGCCACCGCCTGCGCCCCGGCGTTGCGCGGGTCGAGCGCGCAGGCGGCCCTGGCCTGCGCCAGCGCATCGTCATAGCCCTCCAGCGAGAGCGCCCCCCGGCTGCAGGCATAGACCAGCGCGCGCGAGAGGCCGGCCCGCGCGTCGGCATAATCGGGATCGAGCGCGACGGCCTGACGGAACAGGTCGATGGCGCGTGTCAGATTGTCCGGTGATCCGCGGTCCATCAGCGATCGCGCCCGCAGGTGGAGGTCGAACGCGGCCGGATCGCCGGTGGCGGGCCGCACCAGCAATTCGCTCTCCAGCTTGCCCGCGATGGTGCGCGCGATGGACTCCTGAATGGCGATGAGGTCGTCGGGCTGGCAGTCGTAATTTTCCGACCAGAGGTGGAAGCCGCCTTCGGCCTCGATGAGCTGCGCGGTCAGGCGGATGCGGCCGCCGCCGGTCCGCACGCTGCCCTCCAGCACGAAGCCGACGCCGAGTTCCCGCGCGATCCCGCGAATGTCCCGGTTGCGGCCCTTGTAGGCGAAGGTGGACGTGCGCGCCGGCACGCGCAGCGAGCGCGTCCTTGCCAGCGAGCAGATGATCTCCTCGGCGATGCCGTCGCCCAGATAGTCCATCTCCGGATCATCGCTGAGGTTGACGAAGGGCAGCACGGCGACGGCGGGGGCTTCGTCGGGGGCAGGGGCGTGGCGCGCCTCGTCGGCAAGGACCAGCCGGTAGCCGAGGCCGCGCACGGTCTTGAGGCGTTGCGCCTCGCCGCCGAGCAGCTTGCGCAGCGCGACGATATGGGCCTGCAGCGCATTTTCCTCGACGATCATGCCGGGCCAGACCGCTTCCATGAGTTCGCCCTTGGTGACGAGATCGCCCCGCGCCGCGGCGAGCGTGGTGAGGATGTCGAGGGGCTTGCGGCCGACCGGCAGCGGCACGCCGCCGGCGAGGAGCTGGCGGCCGGGCTGCAGGGTGAGCGTGCCAAGGTCGATCGACGAGGTCATTGCACCAATGCTCCTCCGGTCTGGCGCGGATCATATCGCAATTTCAGAGGGATCGTCCAGTCGACCTCAGACGGATTTCAGGAAGTTTTCAGCCTCGCGCCAAAGATCGCGCGCGGATGCGCCGCTAAGGTCGCCCGCGCAAGAGTTGGGCGCGCTGCCGCGCCTCTACCGAAGTGGGAGAGCATAGATGAACGTCCTTCGCCAGGCGGCCTTTGCCGCTGCTTTCTGTCTGCCGGGTGTGGCGCAGGCGACGATCACCGTCACCAGCGACCCGATCCTGTTCTGGAACGAGCGCGTCACCACCCTGATGGCCGGCGGCCCGCCGGCGCAGTCGCGCGCCTATGCGATGATGAACATCGCCATGTTCGATGCCGCCAATTCCGTGCTCGGCGGTCCGCATGCCTTTTACACGAGCGGCGTCGCCGGCTTCGGCGGGGATATCCGCGCCGCCGTCTCGCAGGCCGCCTATAATGTGCTGGTCGCGGTCGATGCCGCCAATGCCGGCGCCTATCTGACGGCGCTCAACGACAGTCTCTCCCTTGTCGCCGATCCGGTGCAGAGAAATCTCGGCATCGCGACCGGCGGCGCTTTTTCGGGAGCGGTGCTCGGCCTGCGCGCCACGGACGGGGCCAACATGCCGGTCGCCTATGTGCCGACGGGCCTGCCCGGCAACTGGAAGCCGACCACGCCCGGTAGCGCCGCCGCCCCGCACTGGGGGGACGTGACGCCGTTCGTCCTCGCCTCGGGCGACCAGTTCCGTCCTGGTCCGCCGCCGGATCTGGCCAGCGCCGAATATGCCGCCGCGCTCAACGAGGTGAAGGAGATCGGCTCGGCCGGCAGCCTCACCCGCACCGCCGACCAGACCGCCGCCGCCCTGTTCTGGGATGCCGCCAATGCCTCGCCCTGGATGCGGATCGGCCTCGCCGTCGCGGAGGACGAGGGCTTCTCGACCATCGAGACCGCGCGCGCCTTCTCGCTGCTCAGCACCGGCCTTGCCGACGGGCTGATTTCCGGCTTCGAGGCCAAGTATGAGTATCAGCTCTGGCGCCCGCTCACCGCGATCCGCGAGGCGGATACGGACGGCAATGCCGCGACCGACGCCGATCCGGGCTGGAACTCGCTGTTCAATGCGCCGCTGCACCCCAGCTATTCCTCGACGCACTCCATCCTGTCCGGGGTGGGCGAGACGATCCTCAGCGGCATCTTCGGCGACGACGAGGGCTTCACCCTCACCATCGCCGGCGATACCCGCTCGTTCACGAGCCTTGCCGATGCCGCGCAGGACGGCGCCAACAGCCGGTTGTGGGGCGGCATCCATTTCCGCTTCGACAATGAGGCGGGACTGGCGCAGGGCCGCCAGATCGGCCGTCACGCGCTCGCGTCCGGAGCCTTCGGCGCGGTGCCGGAACCGGCCAGCTGGGCGATGCTGATCGCGGGCTTCGCGCTCGCCGGCGGAGCGCTGCGGCGCCAGCGGCGGACGGCGCCCCGCGCCATCCCCGCCGGCTGATAGCTCAGGCCGCCTGCGCCACCGCGCCCACGGCCTTGGGCCGCAGCACGATGTGGCCGACCGCGGTGTTGGATGCGGGGACGTGGTAGAAGCGGTGCAGCTCCTCCACGTCCTTGCCCAGCGCCGCGCGCATGATCAGCCACATGATGAGCTCGATCCCTTCCGATCCGCTCTCGCGCAGATATTCCAGCCGTGTGATCGCGCGCAGGCCGTCCGTGTCCTCGGTCAGCCCGTCGAGGAAGGCATTGTCGAACTCGGGATTGATGAGCCCCGCGCGGGGCCCCTGCAGCTGGTGGCTCATGCCGCCCGTGCCCCAGATCTGCACGTTCAGATCCTCGGGGAAGCTCTCCACCGCATGGGCGATCGCCTCGCCCAACATCCAGCAGCGATTGCCGGAGGGGGTGGGGAACTGCGTCACGTTCACCGCCAGCGGGATGACCTTGCAAGGCCACTCGTCCACCTTGCCGAACATCAGGCTCAGCGGCACCGTGCAGCCATGGTCGACGTCGAGATTGTTCATCAGCGTCAGGTCGAAATCGTCGAGCACCAGCTGCTCGGCGAGGTGCGACGCCAGCTCGATATGCCCCTGCACGATGGGCACGTCGCGCTTGCCCCAGCCCTCGTCGGCCGGCTCGAACTCTTCCGCCATACCGAGCGCGAAGGTCGGCACCACGTCCAGCATCATCGCGGAGGCATGGTCGTTATAGCAGAGGATGACGACGTCGGGCTTCTCGTTCTGCTCCCAGGTCTTCACCCAGTCATAGCCGGCGAAGACCGGTGCCCAATAGTCGTCGCGCGAGCGGCCCTGGTCGAAGGCCGCGCCGATCGCGGGGACGTGGCTGGTGGCCACGCCGGCAGTGATACGCGCCATGTGTTTAGTTCCCTTCCCGGATCGAGCGTTGCCCCTCGGGCGAGCGCCCGCCGTCGCGCATCATCGCGGCATATTCGTCCGCGGTCATGCCGGTCATGGATCCGACCGCGCGCTGGGTGCTCCAGCCGTCGGTGTTGGAAAGCTTGACGAGGAAATAGATGTTGCCCCCCATGTCGATGAGCTTGTTGAAGTCGCGGTCCTGCACGGCGCGCTTCTGCTCCTCGCTCATGCGGAACTTGTTGAGATAGGCGCGCTCATGGTCCTTGAAGGCGGCGCGATTGTCCGCGTCCATCAGGGACATGCAGAATTTGTGGAGATGATAGGCTTCGCGTGATCGCTTCGCGGTGAACACCGTGGTGCCGGGAATGTCTTCCAGATCACTGAGCGGATAGGGGCGTTTACGCATGGCCGGACCTTTCGATCGGACAGAATATGAGTATAGGGGAGCGCGGGTCGCTTTCCCAGAGCCCATGCTCTTGTGCAGGTGCGAAGGCAATCTTTTTATGTCGCATATGTGAATATTCCATATATGCGAACGACGTTTGCGGAAAAGGGGGCGCTCATTCCCCGACCGCCACCGTCGGCGCTCTGGGCAGGGAGATCGACTGCCGGGAACGTCCATTGTGTGATGACGGGCGGGGAACGCCCGCTACCGCAGACCGGTGCAACGGCCGCAACGGCCGATTTGGGTCATGTCCCGTCGCTAGCCCCTCCCCTTCAGGGGAGGGGTTGGGGTGGGGGCGATGCGCAGCATCGCTCGCGAACCGACCATGCGCGAAGTCGAAGCCCCACCCACTCCCTGAAGGGGAGGGCTTGCAACAAGAACCACGACATTTCTGCCGTCTGCTTCGCAGGCACTGCTTCCTGAAACCCGCCAGTCCGGGCACGACGACATTGCGGACATCGATCAAAGCATACAGAATGTGTTGATGGGCTGGAAGGACGCTGGGGAATGGTTAGCTGCGGCGGTGCCGATTGCTGCTCTATTGATTTTCCCGAAATGGTTCTCGTTTCGTAGCAGGGCCATCGCTGGCGCCGTTCTTTTTCCTTTTGGATGGGTCGGCGTCATCAGCGGCCTCGCTCTAGACGATCAGCCCTTCATGCAGTTCGAGATAGTGGTTTGGACGTGGATGGGTATCAGCACCACGGCGATTTTGCTGAGCATCATACTTCTTGTGCCACTCGCTTTCGAGTGGCGGAAGAGACGCCGCAAGACCCAACGCAGGCCCGAAAAATGGGGTGCTGGCCACTATAAAGGCTGAAAGTCCGCTCCCCCGACAAAGCCACCGATCGGCGCCCAAAACCTCCCGCTGAAAGCCGACGGTCCTTCACCACCGGACCTTGCCCACGCCCCCTCAGCCCACCGGCCGCAACAACCGCCCAAACGGCCGCGCAATCGCCAGCATCGCGAGAAACGGCACGAAGGCCAGCCCCGCATGCAGCGCGAAGAATTCCGCATGGCTCATCGTCTCCCACAGGCCGCCCAATATGCCGACCAGCAGGTTGCCGGCGAACACGGAGAAGAACAGCAGGCCCATCATCGTGCCGTTCACCTGGCGCGGCGCGGCGCGGGAGAAGAGGGCGAGCAGGGTCGGCCAGTAGAAGAGGAAGCCCAGCGCATTGAGGCCGAACATCGCGACCGGCCAGAGCGCGCTCACCGACTCGCCCGCCTGCGCGCGCAGGGCGGGCCAGATCATCAGCAGGTTGGCGACGGCGGTGATGAGATAGCCGATGGAGACCTTGCCGAGGTCGCCCGGCTCGCGGCCGCGCTTCGCCTGCCAGGCCCAATAGGCGATAAGCGGCGGCACCAGCAGCACGCAGAAGAAGCCGTCGAGCGAATTGAAGCTGGGGGTGGGGATGGTCCAGCCGAGGAGGCCGCGATCCACCGAATATTCGATGAAGAGGAGGCCGGCGTTGGTCTCCTGATAATAGGCCGTCGCGGGCAGCACGCCGATGATCGCCAGCACCAGCAGCGCGGCGATCACGCGCCAGTCATGGCCGGTGAGCGGCGGCTTGGCGGCGGCGCCCGCGCGGCGCTTGCTGTCCGGCGGCAGATATTTCGCGCCGGCGAGATAGGTGGCGAGGGCGACCAGCATCAGCAGGCCCGCCGCGCCGAAGCCGACATGCCAGCCATAGGCCTGGGCGAGGATGCCGCAGGTGAGCGGGCCGGTCATCGCGCCGATGTTGATCGCGGCGGAGAAGATGGCGAAGGCGCGCGTGCGGCGGCCTTCGTCCTCGGGCGCGTAGAGATGGCCGACCTGGCTGGAGATATTGCCCTTGAGGCAGCCGGTACCGATCACCAGCAGCAGCATCGCGATGAGGAAGGCCCCCTCGAACGCCATGAGAATATGCCCGGCGGACATGATGATCGCGCCCAGCATCACGGTGCGGCGCTGGCCGAGCAGCTTGTCGGCGAGCAGGCCGCCGAACACCGGCGTGAAATAGACGAAGCCCGAATAGAGGCCATAGATCTGGCTGGCGAAGGCCTGGTCGGAGAGCGGGCCGGTCAACCCCTCCAGCGCGGAGCGGAAGCCGGCGAGGCCGAACACGCCGCCCATCACCGCCGGGGTGAGCAGGTGCTGGATCATGTAGAGCAGAACGAGGCCCGACATGCCGTAGAAGGAGAAGCGCTCCCACGCCTCGGTGAAGGCGAGGAAGGCGAGGCCCTTGGGGTGGCCGAGGAACGAGCGGTCGCCGGTATCGAGAAACCCCGCCTGCGCCGGCTCGACCGCGCTGCCTGTCCCCGGTTCCGTCACAAGATCCGCCATGTCATACCCCTTCGCGCGACGCCGGATCTGGATCGCCCGGCCTCCTGTCGCGCGCGCCGTTATGGACCGGCACGCGGATTTCGCAAATGGCTGGCGTGTCGACAAATCGGCGGCTGGTCGGGCGTCCGCTTTCAGGCGCTCGGGTGGCACAGCGGAACGGCACGATTGTCGGGATTTGCGGGCTTCCAGGTCCTGCGTCACCCCGGCTTGACCCGGGGTCCCGCTTTCTCATTCATCGGGGATGGAGCGCGAAAGGCAGGGCGGATGGGTCTACATCATGGCCGATCGCTATCGCGGTGCGATGTATGTTGGCGTTACGTCGGCTCTTGCCACGCGCATCCATCAGCATCGGTCCGGTGACGGTTCCGATTTCTGCGCGCGCTATGGGTTGGTCAGGCTGGTCTGGGCGGAACGTGGCGACGACATCCCCGCCTGTATCGCGCATGAGAAACGCCTGAAGCACTGGCGCCGACAATGGAAGTTCGACATGATCGAGCGCGGCAATCCCGATTGGCGAGACGTGTTCGAACTGCTTGTGTGAGGGAAAAGCGGGACCGCGGGTCAAGCCCGGGGTGACGGATCGCCTTTGGCAGCAATGTCGTCATGTCCGGACAGTCGGCTTTCAGGTAAAATTCAAGAATAGCGGCCATGTCCGGTTGCAAGGAGGCGGCCATGCTCGCTGAATGACCGGATTGTCGGGGTGTCCGGTCAGGCGGCTTACGGACTTAGACGCGGGAAAGCTGCCGTTCGGCCATGAATACGGTCTATGACCGATAACGACGGCGAGCGGACATTGCGCAGATTACCGCGTTGATTGCAGCGCTGCCCACATTTCTGGCCGAAACCAGTCGCAAACCAGGTCAGGCTTGGCCATCTTGAGCCGGTCGAACTCGGCTTGTGGAGCGACACAGGCAATGCCGAGATACTCAAGGCGTGGACAATCAGCGAGCGGCGCAAGACTCTTGTCGTCCAGCTTGGCCGATACGCCGAGCAAGGCTCGAAGCGAACGAAGCCCCGCGAGGGGCCGGAGCGTCGGAATTTTGTAGGTGCTCCACATTCCGCCTTCGATCCCGATAACCTCAAGCTGATGCGCTTCACCGAGCCATTCCAGGTCGGTCATCTTTTTAGGATTTGTGACGATCAGCGTTCGAAGCGAAGGAAGGTCCAGCAGAGGCCGAAAATCGGCGATATTCCTCGGGCTATCGATGCTCAGAAAGGCCAGTTTCTCTAACCTGAGGATCGGGGTAAGATCCTTGGCAACCATCGGCCATTCAAGCTCAAGCCTTTCGAGATTTTCGAGCTCACCGATCTCGTTCAAAAATGGCTGATCGACATTAGCGCTGATCAGGTGGCGCAGAGTTCGCCGCTTGCCGATGTCGCGATAATTGAGCTTTTGCCGTCCGATCCAGGCGTTGGTCGTGTCAGCAGGGATGTCAGCCGCGTCGCCGTAGACACACTTCTCGTGCCATTCCGCCCAGTCTCGGTCTTCGTGCCCCCTAAACTTGACGTTCAGCGCGCTTTCCAGCGTGGGAAAGGTTCCCATATTCTGCATTGGCATGCTCCATCCGGAATTTATGCATGCCGTCGCAGGGCAAAGTTAATGCCGGCTTTCCGCCATTCCGGATTTTCAGCACCGATAAGCCGGGGATGTCCACATCCGATCCTGGCGGGCATTCGCGTCTAATCCGTTATGGCGGTCCTTCACCTCGCTGGAAGAGGATTTCCTTTCGGGCGACCGGAGTAAAACCTTCGACATCTGCCGTGAAAAGCATTCCTCGGTCCCGCCACGCGTTCGCCAGACATTCAGCAACTCTCTGTTGTAGCGCGGCGCTAGCGTTCGGATTCCGCGCCGTCGCCGCAAGGTGGGCAGCGCCTCATCCAGTGAGGTTATCATCATGGCCGCATAGTCGCGCTCCCAGTCCTCCGATTCAGGGCTGCAGAATATCGCCAGCGCCTCCATCGGTGTTGCAGGGACTGGCTTCATTCCAACACTCCCACTCCCACTCCCACTCCGGCACAAGGCTACCGGCCGTGCGATCGGCTGTCACCCCTAAGCGGACGTTCATCCTCAGGCTGAACGAACGTACGCCTTGAGGTTGCTTGAGCGCGGCGTTGAACGTCCGCAATGTCGTCGTGTCCGGACAGGCCGCTTTAAGGCACAAATCGCGGATAGCGGTCATGTCCGGTTTCAGGAATGCAGCGACCCTCGCTGGACGACCGAAATGTCGGGGGGGGAGCGGTTAGTCCGCTTTGCGGGTGCCGACAGAATTTAGCGGCCCATGTGAAGATGCTGCCATCTGTTTGCGCGCAGAGGCAATGGCAGCGCCGATCCCATTCAGATTTTCGACGCAGAAGCTGTTCGTCACAATGGCATTTGCGTCTTCTTGCGGCTCGTAACCGCAATCGTCGATGATGATCGCAGGTGCCTTCTCAAGGTCAGCCATGATGTCCTCAAAGGGCAAGCGGCCACGGATTTTTATAAACCTCTTAGGGTTACGCTCAACAACGACGGGCTGGCTTAACTCACCCGAAAACACCCGGCCTATGTCGAAATCCTTTTGGGATTTCGTCAGCCTTAAGGTGAACCTGTCCGCAGTCATCCCGTCGATATGGACGAGCGCCAACCAGCGTTGAGCGACTAAAAAGGTAAATCTCCCTTGCGTGACGCTGCACAGCGTCTTGCAGACAATCGTGGGCGGGGAGGTCGTCGGTGGTGCGCCAGCCAGCAGAATGGCGATGATCGACAACATGACGTTTCATCGCACGACAAACGACCGTCCGCAACTGACAGCCCCCTACGTCTCGCGAACGGCGAAAAGGGCGTCGTGTCCGAACAGTCGGCTTTCAGGCAGAATTCAAGAATAGCGGTCATGTCCGGTTTTGCGAAGGCTGGGATATTCGCTGAATGACCGGAATGTCGGGGATGCGGACTGGCACATCTGGATTAATTTTCGCTCCTCCCACACGCCCCTTATAATCGTGGCCGCGCACCCCATATGAGAGTTATTGCGAGCAACCGTCCTGTAGGCGCTCGTGACTGAGAGACCATTGCGCTCCCGCTTACGTCGAGGAGCAATGTCATGGACCTCAATCAGCTTTATCATGAGCATCAGTTGTCTCTTATGCGAGGGGCCACGCTTTTATGTGATGCCGGCGGCTCTGTTCATCGCGAGCATGCCTCGGACATCGCCCGGAAGATTATGCACCTTCATCGCATTTCTGGCGCCAAAGCGCTGAAAAACTGGGAACGAACCCTCGCTTCTTGAGGCGCCGCGACCGCTGGCTGCCGGATCCACGCCAACAATGGCTCCCGAACACAGGAAGGAAAACCTAGATGGCAAAGAGCCAGAAAAAGTCGAACCGCGAGATCCGCAAACCCAAAGCCGAGAAGCCCAAGAAGAACAATGCCTCGGCACCGAGCAGCAAGCTTTTGCCGGGTCAGCTTGTCTCACCCAAGTCATGAGTCTCCGGCCTTCCTCCAGCGGAGCGGGGTCCAACGGCTCGAGACGCGGGATGTCGATCTATGGGGCCGCAGATCGTCCTGTAGGAGGATCGCGCCGCAGGATTGAACAATGTCGTTCCCCGGGGAAACGGCGCGCCGCCGCCGGCTCGTGGGGCGATGGGGCGGCCTCGGCACACCGGGGGGTACCGAGGCCGCCCAACAATACGGAAAGCCCGACCATCGGATAGCGGCAGCCCCAAAGCTATTGGAACAGAAGATGCCCCAGGAAAATGTCTCGGCGCAAATCGTGCAGACGATGCAAGACGACGACCTAACGCTGATCCTCCATCGCATGACTGAAGGTGGAGAGCGCATCGAAATCGAGCGGGCCGCTTTGCACGACGTTGCCATGCGGGGGACGGGCCTCCTTTCCGAGGAGGCGCCCACCGTTGACCGGGATGCTTTGGGGGTAGAAACTTCGCCACCCAGCACCAGGTCCCGTCCGGCCAACGATCGATCCGAGGCCTATTTCGAGATCTATCGAGTCATCGAGACACACGTCTCGGCGACGCGATGGATAGGCGGGGAATGGCGCTGGCGCTTCTGCGCGACCGGTGGCGAGACGATCGCATCCAGCTCCGCTTACGCTACGAGGGAGACGTGCATCGAAGCTGCGGCCGCCCTTCGCCGGGATGCGGGAGTTGCGGCAATCTATCAGCTGGCCTGACGCGAAGGCCACTTTCGCATCGTGGGTCGTTGAGCAGTCCTCGGGCTAGGCAGACGCGTCGATCATGTCGGCAAGGTCGTCGCGTCCCGACTGTCCGGTTCCGGCGGCCGCCGTGTCAAAGCGGGCGGCCGCAATGTCGTGGCCAGCGGACCTCACGCATGCGGGAGGATGCCAACGAACCGCGCCAGCGCCAGCGTCGATGGCGCGGTGCAGTCTCCCCGGACGCCGCTACAACCCGCCGCCCCATCGGACCTGCCACGCCGCGCCCAGCAGGTCGAAATTGTTCCCCGTCCGCGCCGAGACGCCCGTGCTCGCATAGAGCTTGATCGAGTTACGCCGGTTGAGCGGGAAGGCGACGGTGCTCCCCACGCGGATGTTGCGTTCCAGATTGTCGGCGGGGATGCCGTTCATCGCGGTGCGGCCGCCGGTGTAGTAGGTCGTGTCGAGCGAGGCCCAGATGCCCTTGCCGAAGCTGTAGACGACATATCCCTGCGCGGAATAGAGCGGCTTGCGGGTCACGCGGTTGCCGCCGAAGAAGTCGTCATTGGCGCCGTAGAAGGTGGCGGTGGCGGTCGCCTCGAGGGTCCATCTGCCGAGCGCCTTGGAGACGCCGATCGAGGGCTTCACGAACCAGCGATTGGCGCCGAGGTTGATCGCGCGGGCGGGGTCGTACTGGCCGAGCGGCACGGAGACCTGGACGCTGGCGCCGACGATGAGGTCCTGCCTGTATGTGGCGAATTGCTGCGCGGTCATCGCGGGCGCGCCGTGGAGCAGGATGGAGAGGCGGACGAGCGGGTCGCCGAAGCCGTCGACCTTCCGCTCGACGCGCTCGCCGCGGAAGAGGCCGTCGCCCGAGAGCCAGCCATAGGGCACGATCACGTCCACCTTGCCGGACTTGCCGAACAGGTCGAGCGTGCGGGCGTAGCCGATGATCGGGCCTTGCGTCTTGATGCTCGCGTCGGTCAGCGGCACGGAATCGTCGAAGGTCAGCGCGCCCTGCGTGTTAGCATAGCCGTTAACGAGGAAGTTCACCCCCACCGGCCCCGCCGAATACCCCCTCGGCTCGATGCTTTGCGCGTAGGCCGGTGACCAACAAAGCCACACGGCGCAGGCGGCCACGCTACGAAGCGGAATGACGCATGTCGATGGGGCAGATCCTCCCGAGGTTTTGGGCCATGCTTGGCATTGATGGGCCCCGCACGCAGATGCTCGGTCGAAAGCGATCACCGATAGAGCGACATTTATGAGGCGGCGGCAGGTGGCAGAGGCTCGTATAAGGGCTCGGGCTGAGAGCCGCTCTGACGGCTTACGGCACACGATCTTTTTCAACGCTCAGCGGAAGGGAGTCGGCTTCGTACCCAGGGGGGTATTTCTGCCACGGGAAACCGCTCGCCGCCATGCTACGACCCGTTGCATAGAGCTGCTGCATATATTGGGTGTCGAACTCCTCGCGATGCGGGAAGTTGAAACTGGAGGGTATATAGGCAAGATTGAAGTCCACCTTGTCTCGCTGCGCGGTCGCGAAAATGCGATAGAGGTCACCGACGCCTTGGCTCTGCGTCAGTGCCCCAATGGCGCGGACAGCGACGTTTAACGTTCTGCGTTCAACGCTTGCCCAATCGGGATCGAGTCGCGCGTTGCGGATGACATAGAGAGAGCGGCTTCGCGTCGTACCCAGCTTGGCGGCCTCCTCGGCGAGATGGAAGGAAGGGGGGTAACTGAAGACCTGGGAGACTGTGCCGCCGTCGGCGTGCATTTCCTGATAAACAACCCCGTTAACCTTGACGTCGATCATGACGGGCGGAAAGGCGCCGGGGATCGAGGCGGAGGCGACCAGGATCTTGCGGAACAGATCGAGCGCGCCCGGATCCTTGCTGGCCGCGATCGCGGTCATGTTCCAGATGACGGGCTCCAGCGTATCGAGATTGGCGGTGCCCACCAGCAGCACGCGGCCCTTGGCATATTCCGCCGCGATCGCATCCAGCAGCGCCCGGTCCGCATATTGCGCGACGAGCTGCACCAGCGGCGTCGTGTCTGACATCGCATCGCCGAAAAAGCCCTTCAGCAGCCCGCGCTTCTTGAAGATGTCGGCCTGCGAGGTGGTCGTATAGACCCTCTCCAGCACATAATCATATTTCGGCCCCAGAAAGGCGAAGGGTGCGATCAGCGCGCCGGTGCTCACGCCGGTCACCGCCTTGAACTCCGGCCGCGTGCCCGCCGCCGTCCAGCCGTTCAGCAGCCCCGCCCCGAAGGCGCCATTGTCGCCGCCGCCGGAAATGGCGAGCATGGTGAGCGGCGGCAGCGGCCCGGTGTGGCCCTGGCTGGCGAGCCACGCCCGCTCGCGCTCCACGGACGCCAGCGCTTCCTTCTTGAAGCTCTCCGTCTCGCGCGCGACGAGGAAACGCACCGGGCCGACCGGCAACTCGGCCTGCGCGGTCGAGACCCGTGGCACCGCGGGCAAGCGCTCGGGCGTGCTGCAACTGGTGACAGTGAGCTGGAGGGCAAGGGCCGCCAGGATCATCCTCACCGCGACCGCGGCGGCCGTGATCCTTGATCGCAGTGTCAGTGCGTCGACACGCATGCGCGTTTCTCCCTCGATAGCCCCAAATGCCGCGCGCCACATGACGAAGGCTGCTCGCGGCATGATCGTTCAGCGCCTGTGGGGACTGTGACGGAGCCGTGACAGGGGATCGAAACCCGTCCCGCCGCCGTGTCCCGCCACTTCATAAGAAAATCGCGAATGACGAGACACTGCGGTTTACCCTGAGCGGGCGAGGTGCCGTAACCGACCAACCGGGGAAAATCGCGGGCGCGATCCGGGGTGCGCCCGCCCGCTCCACGGGATGGCCCCATTGCGCGGGGCGGGGCGCGCGCGCATGAACAAGGCGCTGGAGGCACGGCCGATGACCTGGGCATTTCGCATCCTCGCAAGTCTGAACGCGCTGCTGATCGCGGTGCTGTTCTTCTATCGCGCGAGCGGGGAGGACCCGGCCGGCGAAGGCATGCGGCTGGCGGTCGCGAGCCTGATGCTGGGCGCCTATGCGCTGATCGTCGCGCTCTACGTGTTCGTCAAATGGCGACCGCTCCGCATCGCGATGCTGCTGATGCTGCTCGTGCCGATCCTCATCACGCTCTACGGCATAACCCTCATGCTGGGCTGAGCCGGGGGCGGCGCCCGGTGGCATGAAGAAGGCCAGCGAGGCGAGCAGGCCGAAGCAGCCCGCGATGACGAAGGCGGGCAGATAGCTGCCATATTCCTGCCGGATGACGCCCGCGCCGAAGGCCGCGACGGCGGCGCCGATCTGATGGCCGACCAGAATCCAGCCGAACAGCATGGGCGCATCCCGCTCGCCGAAATGGAGGTTGGCGAGCTTCACCGTGGGCGGCACGGTGGCGATCCAGTCCAGCCCGTAGAAAACCGCGAAGACGGCGAGGCTGGCGGCGCTCCAATCCTGAAAGGGCAGGGCGATGAGCGAGAGGCCGCGCAGGCCGTAATAGACGGCGAGCAGTTTCTTCGGGTCATAGCGATCCGTCAGCCAGCCCGAGGCGGTGGTGCCGAAAAGATCGAAGAAGCCCATGGTGGAGAGCAGCCCGGCGGCGGCGACCGGGGCGATGCCCATGTCGCCGCAATAGGCGATCATGTGCGTGCCCACGAGGCCGTTGGTGGTGAGGCCGCAGACGAAGAAGGTGCCGAACAGTAGCCAGAAGACCGGCGTGTGGACGGCGCGGCCAAGGGCGGCGAACGGCAGCGCCATGGCGGCGGCGATGCTGGTGCGCGGCGGGATGACGGGATCGGGCGCGTCGGGCGCCTCGCCGAAGCGGCGCGTGCCGGCATCGCGCGGGCGCTCCGGCACCAGCAGGGCGACGAGCGGGATGAGCGCGGCGCTGGCGATGCAGACGGCGATCACCACCGGCTGCCAGGCGCCATAGCGGGAGAGCCAGGCGAGGAAGGGCAGGAAGATCAGCGCGCCGGTGGCGGTGGAGGCGGCAAGCAGCCCCATCATCAGGCCCTGCCGCGCGGCGAACCAGCGGTTCACGACAGCCGCGCCCAGCACCATCGCAATGGCGCCGCTGCCGATGCCGCCCATCACGCCCCAGGCGAACACATAATGCCAGATTTCGCTCATCCACAGGCTGACGAAGCTGGAGAGCGACATGAGCGCGAGGCCGCCGAGCATAGTGCGGCGGATACCGAAATTCTGCATGAAGGCGGCGGCGAAGGGGCCGACCAGCCCGTAAAGCAGGATGCCGATGGCGGCGGCGAAGGAGATGCTGGCGCGGCTCCAGCCGAAATGCAGCTCGAGCGGGACGAGCAGGACGCCGGGCGTGGCGCGCAGGCCCGCCGAGATGAGCAGGGCGAAGAAGGTGACGGCGACGACGGCGATGGCGACGCCGCGCGGCGGCAGGAAACGGGCGAGCGGGGCCATCAGGCGCTCCTCGACTGCGAGATATCGACAAGGGCGCGAAGCTGGGTTTCCAGCGCCTGCCACTGGGCGGGGCCGAGCGTGCCGACGATCTCCTGCTGGCAGGCCTCCCATGCGGCGGCGGCGGCCTCCGTCTTTGCCCGGCCGGCGGGGGTCAGCGTGGCGAGCTTCGCCCGGCCGCGCGCTTCGGCCTCGATCGCGATCCAGCCCTGCCGCTCGATCGGCGCGAGGGTGCGGTAGAGCGAGGTGCGGTCCATCACCAGCAATTCGGCGAGGCGGCTCAATGGCAGATCGCCATGGCGGGCGAGATGGCGCAGCACCGCGAACTGGGTGGTGGTGAGGCCGGATGCGGCGAGGCGGTCGTCATAGACGCGGGTGACGGCGCGGGACGCCTTGCGCAGGGCTGTGCAGACGCAGGGGGAGGAGTCGGTGGGCATGTATATGATGTATATGCATCATTGGAGGCGAGGGCAAGGCTGGGAGCGCTGGCTGACATGGATGGTCGCCTTGCGCCGTGAAATGATGGCGCGCTGCTACGTCCGCTTTGCAGCGTTTGTGTGGGGCGCACGAACGACCGAGAAGTCGGGGTGTCCGGACTGTCCGAAATCGGGGTCTAAGTTGCGATAACCAGACATTGGAGAACCGGCCAACGGTGCGCGGTTGTGTGCCGGTAACCTGATGTAAGAAGGCTCCATGTAAAAGTGACTTATGTCTGCCCCGTCCAATTCCGCTGCTTACCTCATCACCGTTCGCACCATAGCGGCACTGCTACTTGGTTTGCTCGCGCTCTCCCTAGCTGGTTGGGACGAGGTGGCCGCGTTATTCGCCACACCGTTCTTATGGGCCTTTCCTCGTGCAAGCCCTATGGTTCCCCTCGCGCTCATCTTCGTCACTTGTCTGGCTCTTCGCCGGTGGAGTGGCCTGCTCGGTTTCGGGGTCGGCGTGCTGCTGGTATCGCTGGTGGCAATCGGAATACCGGCGCATGTGAACCCGGGGTTCGCTGCTGAGGACGGCGCTTTGCGGGCGAGCGATATCGCGCCTCAGCGCCCGGCGACGATCGAAGGGATTGTGGGCATCGTCCGAGACACGGCCTACGTTCACAATTTCCCGCGCAACGGATGCGATTCCCTTTGCCTCGCGCTTCTCTATTCAGGCCGTGTCTCCGCTGTCGTGATGGGCGACACGATTGATGCATCGCCGGACCGCGCCCAACTTTGGACGTTGGTTCGCGGTCAGGAACCTTGCGTGATCGCGTATGAGCCAGGCGTAGCCGTGTGGCAGGGCGTCCCAGACATTCACGCGGCCCTCGACCGCGGACTGACGGGCGATTGTCCGCTCGGCCGGCCCGCGCCAATGTCCGCGGCTACTCTCATCGTCGAGCAGATGGTTATCGGCCCAAGATTGAGCGTTTCCGAAGAAACGGATGTACTGAATCCGCCAGCGAGTGGAACGAGACTCAGCCTTTGGCGCCGAGGCCCTAAGGGGCGCAGTCTCATTGCGCGTCAGACGCATCTGATTGAGCGGCGCCTCAAACAGCCACTTCACTTCACGATTGGAGGTGACGCCTTTTCAGGACCTCACTCCATAGTTGCCCGCGCGCCAAGACAAGGCGACCTTTTACCGCGAGTTGATCGCTTCATCGACCTGAGAGGCGTGAAGGTAAAGTCTGCGTCTCCCGCGGCGTCGCGCGCGGCGCTTGATGCCTGGCTCTCGGATCATGCCCGGAAAGATTCCAAGCTCCACTCCCGGCTCTGGTCGATGGCGGTCAGTTTGATGAAGGGCGAAACGAGGGAGGCTGGCGATTTAGACCGGTATCGACGCCTGATCCTCGACCCACGCGAAAACGAGGGCATCGTCAGGAGAGCGGTGGAGGCGTTTCCCGAGGATTCGCAACTACTTCTCGACACCACACTTGCTCGTATCGCCGCTATGCCTGCGGATACGAACGATCTCTATGGTTATGGTCGTGAACTTGAAAGTTTTCCTGCACGCGCTTTCGCGGCCCCGCCCCCCAGGCTGATCGATCTGCTGCGAGCCGCGCCCCGTGCAGATCGGATGGCTGGGGTGATCGCGAGGTTGGCAGATGGCGGACCGGCTGCGGCACCGCTGCTTCTTCGCCAGTTCGAGCAAAGCCTACCGCCACGCACGGATGCTACCGGTCGCGCGTTCAATGGCAGGGCGGCGATTGGGGCCTTGGACGGGCTGTGCAGGATTGGGGCGCCGGCGGGTCAATACTTGCGTCGGATCGAGCAACTGGTCGCTAGCAATAGCGTGCTCTCTCATCGCCTTGTCGAGTATGATCCGCTCCACTGGGCGGTGATCCGGGTGCGAATGGGCAAGCCATTTGACACCATTCTCTCGCCTGCAGATGCGCCGAAAGACTGGCGGACGTGGGTAAATCGTCAGGTCGTGGAGGGCCGGTGCCAGCCATCATAAGCCATCGTCTCGCACCTCCGAACCGTCACTTCCGCGAAGATGAATGGATGGCTGATTTCGGGCGTATGAAAAGCGCCTCGGAACGACGGCAATGTCGTCGTGTCCGAACAGTCCGCTTTTCGCCGGAAATCGTCGTGTCCGGACAGGCCGCTTTAAGGCACAAATCGCGGATGGCGGTCATCCAGGTCCTACGTCACCCCGGGCTTGACCCGGGGTCCCGCTTTTCCCATTCATCGGGGATGGAGCGCGAAAGGCTGGGCGGCTGGGTCTACATCATGGCCGATCGCTATCGCGGTACGATGTATGTTGGCGTCACGTCGGATCTTGCCACGCGGATCCATCAGCATCGGTCCGGTGACGGTTCCGATTTCTGCGCGCGCTATGGGTTGGTCAGGTTGGTCTGGGCGGAACGTGGCGACGACATCCTGGCCTGCATCGCACATGAGAAACGCCTCAAGCACCGGCACCGACAATGGAAGTTCGACATGATCGAGCGCGGCAATCCCGATTGGCGAGACGTGTTCGAACTGCTTGTGTGAAGGAAAAGCGGGACCCCGGGTCAAGCCCGGGGTGACGGATCGCCTTGGGCAGCTTCGTCGTCGTGTCCGGATAGGCAGGTTCAGGGCGGAGTGCCAGCGAAGCGGACGATCGATTTGTGGCGGTTTCCCGTCGCTAGCCCCTTCCCTTCAGGGGAGGGACGGGGGTGGGGGCGATGCGCAGCATCGCTCGCGCAACGATCGTGGGTGGCGTGGAAGCCCCACCCCAACCCCTCCCCTGAAGGGGAGGGGCTAGATAAGGTGGCAGCGTCGTCGCGGCAGGACTGCCGCTTTGAGAGGGCTCGGAGGAGAAGCCGCTGCTGGTCCGGATGAGGCGGCCGGCGACCGCTCAGGTGGACGTTGTCGACAGTCGGCCTTCACGCGGAAATCGCGATATCGGCCAGTCAGGCGACGGCCTTTCCCTGCTGGCGGGGGCGTGGCGCAATCACATCTTGAGCAGCTTCGAGCCCTGGTTAAGCATCAGGTCGCATGCCTGGTCCTGCACCGAGCTTGGCACCGAATCCAGCGCGAAGGGCTTGCCCTCGCCGGTGATGATCTTGCCGGCCGCTCCCGCGCCATAGTCCGGCTTCGCCTTCACGCCGGGCGTCTTGAGCAGGCCGCCCAGCACATTATTGGCCGAAGCGCCGGACAGATATTTGTGCTGGACGCAATAACCGAGCACGCCGGCGGCATTGGGGATGCCCACCGACGAGAGATTGGGCAGTCCGGCGCCTCCCACGGACGGAATCCCGCCCGGCATCTTGGGAAGCGTCTGCGCTCCGGCCGCAGTCATCGCGACGCAGGCCAGCGCGGCGGGAACGAAGATCGGGTATCGCATGATCGATTCCTTTCCACGACGAACCGCCATCCCCATCGGCATTTCGCCGCCGTGCCGCCATTGGTGTAAACCCGGAAAAACGGACGCGCAGGCTGCGGCCGGTTTTGATGTCGCCAAGCCGACCGTTCGCTTTGGACCTCATCCCGTGCACTTCATCGGACAAAAGAAGCTGGACCCCGGATCAAGTCCGGGGTGACGGGAGCTTTTGTGGGGGAGGGGTGTCGGCTCCTGTCGGCCTCGCACCGCCGGGCTGTATCACGCGGCCACGCCGTGCCCTAAAGCGTCGCCTCGATCTCGCGGGCGGCGACGTCGGGTTCGGCGGCCTGGGTGATCGGGCGGCCGATGACGAGGATGGAGGCGCCATTGTCGAGCGCCTGGCGCGGGGTGACGGCGCGCTTCTGGTCGCCCTTGCCCGCGCCATTGGGGCGGACGCCGGGGACGACGAAATAGCCGCTGGGCCACAGCTTGCGGGCGTGGGCGACTTCGGCGCCCGAGCAGACGATGCCGTCCAGCCCGGCCTCGCGGGCCAGCTTGGTGAGGCGGGTGACGTGCTCCAGCGGATCGCCGAGGACGCCGGTGTCGGTCAGGTCGCCCTGATCGAGGCTGGTGAGCACGGTGACGGCGACGACCTTGGTATGGATGCCCGCCGCGGCCTTGGCATCCTCCATCATCGCGCGGCCGCCCGAGGCATGGACGGTGAGGATCGCCGGCTCCAGCGAGTGGAGCGCCTGCACCGCCTTGGCGACGGTGTTGGGGATGTCATGCAGCTTGAGATCGAGGAAGATCGGCAGGCCGAACTTGCGCATCTCGTGCACGCCGTGATGGCCGTTGGCGCAGAAGAATTCGAGCCCGAGCTTGATGCCGCCGACATGATTGCGGACCTGCTGGACGATCTGCTGGGCGCGCGTCAGCTGGGGCGTATCGATGGCGACGTAGATGATGCTGGTCATAGGCGGTCCGGCGGGGATCCTGTCGTCGGGGGCTCGGAGGGCGTCGACGGCGGGAGCGTCGTCGACGGGGAAGGCGATGGTGCGGGCTGGCCATAGGCGGTGGGCGTGACCGCGGCAAGCGCGCGCTCGGCATTGTCCAGCTTGCGGCGAAGGCGCCAGCGCGTCGCCTTGTGCAGCGCCCAGAAGGGCAGCGAGCCGGCAAGGAACGCGACGATGACGAGCACCGGCAGCTTGGTCTCCAGCTGGAGGCCACCCCACAGATTGATCGTCACGGGATTCCAGTTGGCGAAGCTGAAGATCATGATGATGATCGCCAGCACGACCCAGAAGGCGGTTCTCAGGAACTGCATCGGTCTCGGCTCCCCTGTAGGCCTTGAAAGCGGAGCATAGGAGGGAAGCGGCCGATTGCCTAGAGGGGTAGGGAAAGGCCTGGTTTTGCGGAATTATCCGCCCTGTTCGTCCTGAGAAGCCATCGGGACGGCTGCCCAGGATGAACGGACGGGCGACTATTCGCTCGCGCTGCCGAAGACGCGGGTGAAGATCGTGTCGACGTGCTTGAGATGATAGTCGAGGTCGAACAGGGCCTCGAGCTCGGCATTGCCCAGCTTCTCCGCGACGCCGGGATCGGCCTTCAGCAGATCGAGCAGGGAGAGGGCGCCGTCGCTTTCCCACACCTTCATCGCGTTGCGCTGGACCATCACATAGGCGTCCTCGCGGCTGGCACCCGCCTGGGTGAGCGCGAGGAGGACGCGCTGGGAGTGGATGAGGCCGCCCATGCGGTTCATGTTCTTCATCATGCGCTCGGGATAGACGAGCAGCTTGTCGATGACGCCGGTGAGGCGGGCGAGGGCGAAATCGAGGGTGATCGTCGCATCCGGGCCGATGAAGCGCTCGACCGACGAGTGCGAGATGTCGCGTTCGTGCCAGAGGGCGACATTCTCCAGCGCGGGCGTGACCGCCGAGCGGACGACGCGGGCGAGGCCGGTCAGGTTCTCGGTCAGGACGGGGTTGCGCTTGTGCGGCATGGCCGACGAGCCCTTCTGGCCCGGCGAGAAATATTCCTCGGCTTCCAGCACCTCGGTGCGCTGGAGGTGGCGGACCTCGACGGCGAGACGCTCGATCGAGCTGGCGATGACGCCGAGCGTCGCGAAGAACATGGCGTGGCGATCGCGCGGGATAACCTGCGTGGAGACGGGCTCGACGGTGAGGCCGAGCTTCGCGGCGACATGCTCCTCGACGCGCGGATCGATGTTGGCGAAGGTGCCGACCGCGCCGGAAATGGCGCAGGTGGCGATGTCCGCGCGGGCCGCGACGAGGCGCCCCTTGCAGCGGGCGAATTCGGCATAGGCCTCCGCCATCTTGAGGCCGAAGGTGACGGGCTCGGCATGGATGCCGTGGCTGCGGCCGATGGTCGGCGTGAGCTTGTGCTCGAAGGCGCGGCGCCTGATCGCCGCGAGCAGCGCGTCGAGATCGGCGAGCAGGATGTCGGCCGCCTTGGTGAGTTGCACGTTGAGGCAGGTGTCCAGCACGTCCGAGCTGGTCATGCCCTGATGCATGAAGCGGGCTTCCTCGCCGACATGCTCGGCCACCCAGGTGAGGAAGGCGATGACGTCATGCTTGGTGACGGCCTCGATCGCGTCGATGGCGGGCACGTCGATCGCGGGCTCGGTCTTCCACCAGTCCCACAGCGCCCTGGCGGCGCTCTGCGGCACGACGCCCAGGTCGGCCAGCGCATCGGTCGCGTGCGCCTCGATCTCGAACCAGATGCGGAAGCGGGCTTCCGGCTCCCAGATCGCGGTCATTTGGGGACGGGCGTAACGGGGCACCATGGCGCGGATTTCCTGCTGAATGTGGGAGTCGGCATGCCCCTAGCAGCGCGGAGGGGCAGGGGCAATCCGGGCGGGCGCGCGCGCAGACTGATTGCAGAAACTGCATCTCAGCCCTTCCGGGAGCGACTTGACGTGCACGGAAGGTCGGTTCGTCCCAACATTGGCACCCGGGGGCAACTTGCGGCACGTTCCGGGCATTGGCTCAGTAACCAGACAGGAAAGGACGTGACATGACTATCAGGACGATCGCGGCCTCGGGCCTTGTCATCGCCGCCGCCCTCACGGGTGCGCAGGGCTGGGCCCAGCAGACCGCAACCCCCGCGGAACCCGCCACGGCGGCGCCCGCCGATCCGGCCGCAGTGCCGCCTGCCGCAAGCGCGCCGGCGCCCGCCGCGCCGGTCCAGCCGGGCACGACCCCGGTGCCGGCGAGCGAACCCGCCATTGCGCCGGGCGAACCGACCACCACGGCGCAGCCCGCGCCCGCGCCGGCCAGCCCCGTGACCCCGTCGGCACCGACGGACCAGGCCCAGACCGGCCCGGCCCCGAGCGCGCCAGCGGAACCGGCTCCCGCGCCGGCTCAGCAGGCTGACGCGGCGCCCGCGCAGGCCACGACGGCCAGCCCGCAGGTCGCCGCCTTCGTCGACCAGCAGTTCCCGCAGGCCGACGCGGACGGCAACGGCTCGCTCTCGCCGACCGAGTTCCAGCCGTGGATCGCCAAGTTCAAGGCGGCCGAATTGCAGCAGGCGGGCAAGCCGGTGAATGACGGCGAAGTGCAGAGCTACGCCAGCAACGCGTTCGCCTCCGCGGACACGGACGCCAACAAGCTGGTGAGCAAGGTCGAACTGACGCAGTTTCTCAGTCAGGGATAAGCATCCGACATCCCTGACCGAGCAGGGCGGCCCGGAGCACAAGCGTGCTTCGGGCCGAACTGTATCGTGAGTCGTCCGACGGCTCCGGGCAATGACGTTAGGGAAGGGCCGGGTGCGGAGGCCTCCCGTCGGATTCGGCAGGCGCATTTCCGGCACGGATTCGGGATGAACCAGCGCGGATCGTCGACCAGTTGTGCAGTGCAGCAGGAAGGGACTTGCGAGGCGTGGTGTAAGAGCGGACTGTCCCTGTCGCGGGGGCACCGCCAAAGACGTACAGGAGTATCTCCAATGTTACGGACTTTGATAACCGGCGCCATGATTCTGACGCTGGTGCCCGCTACGGCCACGGCCGGTGGCGGCAAGCACAAGAAGATCTCCGCGAGCGAACAGTTCTCGGCTTTTGATGCAGATAAATCGGGTCAGCTCGATCAGGCCGAATTTTCAAAACTGTTTGTCGCGAAGGCGAAGACGGAGCGCCCAGCCGGGGCGGCGACCGCGTCGCAGGATGACCTTACCAGTCAGGTCAACGGCGCCTTCGCCCAGGCAGACGTCGACAAGAATCAGTCGGTTTCACAGGCCGAGCTCACGACATTCCTCGCCGGCTAGGTCCGGCCCAGGAAGACGACTCCACAACGCCTGGAACAGGGAGCGGCCCCAAACCGCTCCCTTTTTTTAAGTCTCAAAGGAGGCCCATGGCGCGCATCGAGTGATGGCCGTCCGTGCCCATGATGAGATGATCGTGGACGGAAATGCCGAGGGGTTTCAGCGCTTCGATGATCTGGCGGGTGATGGCGATATCCTGCCGGCTCGGCTCAGGCGATCCGCTGGGATGGTTGTGGACGAGGATCAGGCTGGTCGAGCCGAGCTCGACGGAGCGCTTGACGACCTCGCGCACATAGATGGCGGCCTGATCGATCGACCCGTCGCCCATATGATCGTCGCGGATCAGCATGTTGCGAGCGTTGAGGTGGAGGACGCGGACGCGCTCGACCGGGAGATAGGCCATGTCCGCCCGCAGATAATCGAGCAGGGCCTGCCAGCTCGACAGCACGGGCCGCTGCGCGACCTCGCCGCGCAGCAGGCGGAGCGAGGCGGCCTGCGCGATCTTGAGCGCGGCGATGCTGGTGTCGCTGAGGCCGGGCATCTGCGCGAGCGCATCCCACTCGGCCGTCAGCACACCGCCAAGGCTGCCGAACCGGGCGATGAGCGCCTTGGCGAGCGGCTTGGTGTCGCGGCGGGGAATGGCAAGGGCGAGCAGATACTCGATCAGCTCATGATCGAGCAGCGCGTCCGGGCCGCCTTCGGCAAGGCGCTGGCGCAGCCGCGCGCGATGGCCGGCGCCGTCATGCGCCGCTGTCTCGCTCTTGCTCTGGGATCGCCCTTCGCTCATGAGAGTTAGAGCTAAGGTTCCGCCGAAAGAGCGGCAAGCGGAATGAACACCCGGCGTGAACACACAGGCCGAAGGGACGACAGATCAACTTGGCCGAGGATGCCCATGCGCTAGAGGATGAGGCGGGCAAGCGACCCCGCCGGTTTCGGCGCGCGAAGCTGATCGGCGGCAGCGCGGCGGCCCTGCTGGCAGTGATCGCGGCCGGGCTCTGGCTGGCGCGCGAGCCGATCGCCAACTCGTTCATCGCGCGGGAACTGGCGGCGCGCGGCGTGCAGGGGCGCTATACGATCACGCGCATCGGGCCGCGCACGCAGCGGCTGGACAATCTGGTCATCGGCGACCCGCAGCATCCCGATCTCACCGTGCGCTTCGTCGAGGTGGACATCGGCTGGGGCTTTTCCGGCGCGCGGATCAGCCGGGTGCAGGCGAGCGGCGTGCGGCTGCGGGGGGCGCTGCGGGACGGCGCGCTCGACCTCGGGCAGGTCAACAAGCTCATCCAGGGCGGCGAAGGCAAAGCGGCGCTGCCGGACTGGACGGTCGAGATCGACGATGCGCGCGCCGACATCGCCTCCGACTACGGCCCACTCATCGTCATCCTGCAGGGGCGCGGGCCGCTCCAATCCGGCTTCTCCGGAACGCTGGGCCTCGCGGCCAAGGAACTGACGCTTGCCGATTGCCGGCTGGACAGGCTGAAGGCCCCGCTCGACATCGCGACCGAGAATGAGCGCATCATCCTGAAAGGCCCCGTCTCCAGCCCCGGCATCGCGTGCAGCGAAAGCGGCTTTGCGATGGCCGCGCCGAAGATCGACATGAACCTGCGCGGCGACCTCGCGCTCGATGATGTGAGCGGGGCGGTCAGCTTCTATGCCGACGGCGCCGAGCAGGCGACGCGGCGGATCGAGCGGCTCTCCGGTCTCGTCACCTTCTCCGGCAAGGCCGAGGAATTGCGAGGCGGCGCCTCCTTCTCCTCCAGCGGGACGGCGCTCGACGGGATCGACACCGACGCGGCCAAGATCGGCGGCAATTTCGCGCTGCGGCCGACCGGGCGGGACAAGGCGCTGGCCTGGCAGCCGGTGGCGACGATCGACAATGCGCGGCCATCGCGGGGACTGGACCTCGGTGGGATGAAGCGCGCGGCGGCCGACACGCCGGTCGGGCCGCTGGTCGCCAGGCTGGTCGAGGCGGTGGAGCGGATCGGCAAGGCGAACCGGGTGACGGCGGGCGGCGAGCTCAACCTGCTCGGCTCGCGCGGCAACGCGCGGATCGACCGGCTGGAACTGAGCTCGGCGAGCGGCGCGCGAATCCTCGCCGGGCCTGACACGGCGGTGCGCTACAACTGGCCGGACGGCGCCGTGCAGGCGGCGGGATCGCTGGAGATGCGCGGCGGCGGCCTGCCGGAAGGGCGCGTCGCCTTCGCGGCCGACCCGCAAGGCGCGATCAGCGGAACGGCGACCTTCGCACCCTATGCTTCCGGCAAGGCGCGGCTCGCGCTGACGCCGGTGCGCTTCGCGGTCGATCCGGCCGGACGCGGGCGATTGAGCACGACGCTGACGCTCGACGGGCCGCTGCCAGAAGGGGCGCTGACCGGGCTGACGGTGCCGCTCGACGCGCGGATGGGCGCCAAAGGCGCGATCGCGCTGGCGGGCGATTGCGCGCCGGTGCGCTGGACCTCGCTGAAGCTCTCGACCCTGTCGCTCAATCCGGCGCAGGTGCGGCTGTGCGGCATCGGCGACGGGCAACTGCGCCTCGGCGCGACGGCGCTGACCGGGCGGCTGGGCGACAGTCCGCTCGCCTTCACCGCCGCCTCGGTGCGCTATGCGCTGTCGAGCGGGCGCTTCGATCTGGCCCGGCCGGACGTGCGCATCGGCCCGGCGGACGCGCCGGTGCGGCTGGGGGCGACGCGGCTGGCGGGCACGATGGGCGCCTCGCCGCGCGGCCTCGCCGGCACGATCGAGGGCGGCACGGGGCGGATCGGCACGGTGCCGCTCGACCTGACCGACATCGGCGGGCGCTGGACCTTCATCGACGGACGGCTCGCCGTGGACGGCACGCTGCGGGTGAGCGACACCCAGGCCGAGCCGCGCTTCAATCCGCTGGCTGGGCAGAATGTGCGCCTGACGCTGGCCGACGGCCGCATCGATGCATCGGGCATGCTGGTCCATCCGGGGCGGCAGGCGGAGATTGCCTCGGTCCGGATCTCGCACATCCTCGCCAGCGGGGTGGGGCAGGCAGACATCAAGGTCGACCGGCTGCGCTTCGGCCAGAACGTCCAGCCCGACGACCTGACGCCGCTGGCGCTGGGCGTGATCGCCAATGTCGAGGGCGCGGTCGACGGGACGGCGCAGATCCGCTGGACCGGCACCACCGCGACCAGCACCGGCACTTTCTCGACGCGCGACATGGCCTTCGCCGCCGCCTTCGGCCCGGTCACGGGCTTCGCGACGACGATCCATTTCACCGACCTGCTCGGCATGCGCACCGCGCCGGGGCAGGTGATGACGGTGGGCAGCGTCAATCCCGGCGTCGACGTGCGCGATGGCACGATCCGCTATGCGCTGCTCTCCACTGAGCAGGCGCGCATCGAGGGCGGGCGCTGGCCCTTCTCGGGCGGCACGCTGGAGCTGCTGCCGGCGACGCTGGAGCTGGATTCGAAGAAGCCGCGCAACCTCACCTTCCGCGTGGTGGGGCTGGATGCCGGCGCGTTCATCAACACGCTGGAGTTCAAGAACGTCTCGGCGACCGGCGTGTTCGACGGGCTGCTGCCGATGGTGTTCGACGAGACGGGCGGGCGGATCGAGGGCGGGATCCTGGTGGCGCGGCAGCCGGGCAGGGCGCCGCTCATCCTCGAGACGACGCAGGGCCTCAACGTGCCGTGCGACGCGACGCTGCAGGCGGGCGACCTCTCCTATGTGGGCGAGGTCTCCAATGCGCAGCTCGGCGCCTATGGCAAGCTCGCCTTCGATGCGCTGAAGCATCTGCGCTATCGCTGCCTCGCGATCATGCTCGACGGCGCGCTGGACGGGGAGTTCGTCACGCGCCTGACCGTCAACGGCATCAACCAAGGCAGCGAGGAAGCGCGCCAGAGCTTCATCACGCGGCCGTTCATCGGCTTGCCGTTTCTCTTCAACGTGCGCATTGAGGCGCCTTTCCGCGGCCTGCTCAACACGGCCGCCGGCATCGCCGACCCGAGCAAGCTCATCAGCGCCACGCTGAGCGAGCAGGCGGCGCCGATCATCACGGATAACGGACATCTTGCTGTTCAGCCTGCGGACAGCGACAAAAGACGAGAAGGGGACAGGAAATGAGGTATCGACCATGGCTCACAGGTGGGGCGCGACTGGGCGCGATCGGGCTGCTCGCCGGCATGGCGGGCGGCTGCATTCAGGTGCGCGCGCCCGACAAGCCGATCGAGATCAACCTGAACGTGAAGATCCAGCAGGAAGTCGTCGTCCGGCTCCAGCAGGACGCCAAGGACCTCATCCAGAACAACCCGGAGCTTTTCCCGCAATGACACGCAACTTTTTCACCACCGCCGCGCTTGCAGCCCTCATCGGCCTTGGCGCTCCCGCTTTCGCGCAGGACGCCGTCATCAGCGCCGCCAAGGCGGCCGGCACGGTCGGCGAGCAGGCCGACGGCTATCTCGGCGTCAAGGGATCGGTCGGCGCGGACGTGCGCGCCGCGGTCGACGCGCTCAACATCAAGCGGCGCGCGGCCTATACCGACCTCGCCGGCAAGCGCGGCGCGACCGTCGCGGAAGTCGCCGCCGTCACCGGCTGCCAGACGCTGGCGAGCCGCGTCGCGGCGGGGCAGATCTACAAGATCGGCGCGGCCGACTGGCAGACCAAGGGCGCCGGACCGATCGCGCTGCCCGACTATTGCGCCGGCGCGGCCAACTGATCGGAGCGATTCGACCTTTTGCTGCAATAGTTTTCGGCAATATTCCGCGGTCCCGCGCCATCCGTGGCGTCGGTGTTGACTTGCGGGGCCACCCTTTCTACACGGGCCGCGCCTTGACGGGGGCGGACTTGGCGCGACATGGAGCCGACGGTTTTGCGCGCCGAAGCGACGCGAAACAGAGGTGGCGACATGGCCGAGACCGAACCCGGGCAGGACCCGATTGCCGAAGATGATCGCATCAGATCGCTCGAAGAGCGGCTGAAGCGTGCTGAAGCAATCGAGCAGGTCAGGACCGGAACGGGCCAGGCCGGGGGCACGGACGAGAATTATCGTCTGGGCAACCGGGTGCTCGGGGAACTGATCGGCGGTCTTGCCGGCGGCGCGCTCGTTGGATGGGTCCTGGACCGGTTCATCGGCACTTCGCCCTGGCTCCTGCTGGTTTTCCTCTTTCTGGGGATCATCGTGGCCTTCAGGAACATCATAAGGATTTCGACCAAGCGTCCTCCGCAATAGGGACGCTTTCGTCATACTCGCAGACGGTAAAACGGGACTGATACGTGGCAGAATCCGGCAAGATTGACCCTATGCACCAGTTCGCGATCGAGCCGTTGTTCGGCACCGATCACTGGGCTGTCGCGGGCCACAACATCGCTTTCACGAACAGCGCGCTCTGGATGGTCATCACCGTCGTCGTGCTGTGGATTTTCATGCTCGGCGGCATGAAGCGCGAGCTCGTTCCGGGCCGATGGCAGGCCGCCGTGGAGAGCATGACAGGCTTCATCGCCAAGCTCACCGACGAGAATATCGGCAAGGGCGGCCGGAAGTATGTGCCTTACATCTTCTCGCTGTTCATGTTCATCCTGTTCGCGAACCTGCTCGGCCTGCTGCCGCTCGGCGTGATCGGGGTGCATCCCTTCACGTTCACCAGCCACTTCACCGTGACCGGCGTGCTGGCGATCATGAGCTTCTCGATCGTGCTGATCGTCGGCTTCTTCAAGCACGGGATCAAGTTCTTCAGCCTCTTCATCCCGCACGGCACGCCGCTGCCGATGGTGCTGGTGATCTTCCCGATCGAGCTGGTCTCGTTCCTCTTCCGCCCCTTCAGCCTTGGTCTGCGACTGTTCGTGGCGATGATCGCCGGACACATCCTGCTCAAGGTGCTCGCGGGCTTCGTCATCAACAGCGCCAATGCCAGCCCGATCTGGGGCGGCGTGGTCGGCATCCCCAGCTTTGCGCTGATGATCGGCGTCTCGGCGCTGGAAGTGCTGGTCGCCGGCATCCAGGCCTATGTTTTCGCACTGCTCACGTCGCTGTACATCCACGACGCCGAGCATCTGCACTGAGTTTTCACCCAAAGACTGACTGAATTTTAGAGAAGGAGTTAAGTAACATGGACGCAGAAGCCGCAAAGCTCATCGGCGCCGGCCTGGCAGCGATCGGTGCGGGCATGGCCGCGATCGGCGTGGGTAACGTCTTCGGCAGCTTCCTCGAGAGCGCGCTGCGCAATCCGGGCGCCGCTGACGGCCAGCAGGGCCGCCTGTTCATCGGCTTCGCCGCCGCCGAGCTTCTCGGTCTGCTGGCGTTCGTCGTCGCGATGATCCTGATCTTCGTTGCCTGATCTCTCGATCTGACAAACGAAGCGATGCGGTGGCTGCCCCAACGGCGCCACCGGATCGCACTGACGGACAGGTGATATGCCTCAAATAGCCCAACTTGCCGCAACCTACTCGTCGCAGATCTTCTGGGTTCTGCTGACCTTCGGGTTCGTCTTCTTCGTCATCGGCCTCGGCATGGTTCCGAAGGTCCAGTCGACGGTGGACGCGCGCGACAAGAAGATCGCCGACGATCTCGACGCCGCCAAGGCCAATTCGGCGGCCGCGGACGCGCTCGAGGCCGACTGGCGGGCCCAGGAAAACGAGGCACGCGCCCAGGCGCAGGCCAAGCTCGCCGAGGCCAAGGCCAAGGCGGCCAAGGATCGCGAAGGCAAGCTCGCCAAGGCGGACGCCGCCATCGGCGAGAAGCTGGCAGCGGCCGAGGCCGAGATCGACGCCGGGCGCAGCAAGGCGCTGGGCGAGGTCGAGGCAGTGGCGGCCGAGGCTGCGGCGGACATCGTCCGTCGTCTGGCCGGCACGGAGGTCTCCTCCGATGCGGCGCTCAAGGCAGTTAAGGCGGTGATGTGATGGCGAACCATAGCGACAACCCCGCCGAGCATCTCGACAACGCCTCGCAGGCGGTGGCGCACAATCTCGACCAGGCCGACAAGGTGGAATCGCTGAGCGGCGAAGTTCATGCGGCGACGGAGGCCCATGGCGGCCCCGAGGCGCACGGCATTGAACCCTCGGCGCTCTACATGAATGCGACCGCCTGGGTCAGCCTGGCGATGCTCGTCTTCATCGTGGTGCTGCTCTGGAAGAAGGTGCCGGCTCTGCTGGGCGGCGCGCTCGACAAGAAGATCGCGACGATCCGCTCGCAACTCGACGAGGCCGCCAAGCTGCGCGCCGAGGCCGAAGCGCTGAAGGCGGAATATCTGGCGAAGATCGCCGCCGCAGCCAAGGATGCCGAAGCCATGCGCACGGCCGCCGAGGAAGAGGCAGCCGATCTCATCAAGGCCGCCAAGGTGGAATCCGAGGCGCTGGTGAAGCGTCGCCAGAAGATGGCAGAGGACAAGATCGGCGCAGCCGAGCGGGCCGCGATCGCTGACGTCCGCGCCAAGGCCGCGACGGCCGCGACGGCTGCCGCCGCCGCGCTCATCAAGCAGACCCACGACGCCAAGGCGGACAAGGGTCTGGTCGACGACGTGATCAGCAAGCTGACGCACTGAGCGACGCAAATCGCTGAACAGAAGAGCCGGGCGAGGACATCCTCCGCCCGGCTTTTTCGTGCGCTCCACGGCGGTCGTTCCAGCGAACTGCGACGAATCCCGGTCCCGGTATATGCATCATCGTCACCCCGGACTTGATCCGCGGTCCAACTATCTTTGAGCACCAGTATCGGAGAAAAAAGCTGGACCCCGGATCAAGTCCGGGGTGACGAGTGGAGGGCTTCGGGGGATCCGCGCCTTGAAGTCTGAAAGGGCTATCCCGGCTTGCGGAACAGGAAGATGAACTGGTCGGTCTTTCCGCGAATGGCAGGATCGAAGACGTTCTTGTCGTGCGGGTCGGCCGGGTCGGCGAGGAGCTTGGACTCGCTCATGAGACGGAAGCCGGCCTTCTCGATCGCGGCCCGAGCGGCCGCCGGATCGATGCGGTGCAGGCTGTTCGGTACCTTGAACTCGGGATCCGCCGTGGCGACGTGATCGACCACCAGCAGGGTGCCGCCGGGCTTGAGCGCATCATAGAGGCGCTTGGTCACGGCGTCGGCGAGGGCGGGGCCGCCGAAGCTCAGATAGAGATCATGATAGTTCTGGACGGTGATGATCGCGTCCAGCTTTTCGGGAAAGGCCACCTCGCCAAGCTTCATGTTGAGCGGCGTGACATTGGCGCGGCCGGAAACCGCCGCCTTCTGCTCGTCGCCATAGGCAGGACGGAAGGCGATGAACTCGCTGGCCTGATAGGCATAGACATGCCCCTTGGGGCCGACCACGCCGGCAAGGATGCGGGTGAAATAGCCGCCGCCCATCATGAAATCCGCGACCTTCTCGCCGGGCTTGATGCCGGCGAAGGCCAGCAACTCGCCGGGATGGCGCGCGGCGTCGCGATCGCTGTCCGCCTTGGGGCGGGAGGGATCGGCAAGCGCCGCCTTGATCGCCGGCGAGACGGTCTGGGCAGGGAGGGGCGTGGCGATGAGAAGAGTGAGGGGCAGGGCGATGGGAAGCAGGGCGCGTCTCATGGGCATCTCTCCGAAGGCCCGGGCGCTTCTCGACATTGCCCCCGCCGCATGGCGCGCCTAAATCGCAACCATGACCGACCGCCCCTCATCCCCGAACCGTTTCAATGAGGAGGCAGCGACCTATACGGTGCGCGGCACCGATACGCCAGATATCGAGGCGGGCGTGGCGGCGATCCGCGAGACGCTGAAGACGCTGCCGACGCGGCCCGGCGTCTATCGCATGCAGGATGCGCGGGGCGACGTGCTGTATGTCGGCAAGGCGCGGGCGCTGCGCAATCGCGTGACTAACTACACGCAGGTCGACCGGCTCTCGACCCGGCTGCGGCGCATGATCTCGCAGACGCGCTCGATGACGATCGTCACGACCAACAACGAGGCGGAAGCGCTGCTGCTGGAGGCGCAGCTCATCAAGCGGTTCCGGCCGCCCTACAATGTGCTGCTGCGCGACGACAAAAGCTTCCCCTTCATCCTGCTGCGCGAGGACCACGCCTTTCCGCGCGTCCAGCTGCATCGCGGCGCGCGCAAGATAAAGGGGCAATATTACGGGCCGTTCGCCGGAGCGGGGCAAGTGCGCAAGACGCTCAATGCGCTGCAGAAGCTGTTCCTGCTGCGCAGCTGCACCGACAGCTATTTCAACAACCGCTCGCGGCCCTGCCTGCTCTACCAGATCCGCCGCTGCTCGGCGCCCTGCGTGGGGCGGATCAGCGAGGAAGCCTATGCGGAGCTGACCGCGGACGCGCAGGACTTTCTCGGCGGCAAGTCGACCAAGGTGCAGGCCAAGCTCGGCGACGCGATGACGCAGGCGGCCGAGGCGATGGATTACGAGATGGCCGCCGTCTATCGCGACCGGCTGAAGGCGCTGACCTTCATCCAGGGCAGCCAGGCGATCCATGCCGAGGGGCTGGGGGACGCCGACATCTTCGCGCTCGCCAGCAAGAATGGCGGCATCTGCATCCAGGCCTTCTTCATCCGCGGCGGGCAGAATTGGGGGCATCGCAGCTTCTTCCCCGTGCACACCGCCGATGTGAGCGAGGATGAGGTGCTGATGCAGTTCATGGCGCAATTCTACGAGGACGTGCCGCCTGCGCCGCTCATCCTGTGCGACCGGGAGCCGGCGGAAACGCTGCTGCTGGCCGAGGCGCTCTGCCAACGGATCGGCCGCAAGGTGCGCATCGAGGTGCCGCAGCGGGGCGAGCGGGTGAAGCTCATCAAGCAGGCGCAGCGCAATGCGGTCGAGGCGCTGGAGCGGCGGCAGGCGGAAAGCAGCGCGCAGGGCAAGATCATCGCCGAGATGGTCGACCTGTTCGCGCTGGAAGGGCCGCCGGACCGCATCGAGACCTACGACAACAGCCACATCCAGGGCACCAATGCGCTGGGCGCGATGATCGTCGCGGGGCCGGAGGGCTTCCGCAAGAACGCCTATCGCAAGTTCAACATCAAGAAGCCCGAGACGATCGCCGGCGACGACTTCGGCATGATGCGCGAGGTGTTCGAGCGCCGCTTCGGCCGGGTGCAGGAGGAAGATCCGGATCGCGAGACGGGCGAATGGCCGGACCTGGTGCTGATCGACGGCGGCCGGGGCCAGCTCAATGCCGCGCGTAAGGTGCTGGAGGATCTGGGCATCGAGGACGTGCAGATGATCGGTATCGCCAAGGGGCCGCATCACGGGCGCGAGGGGCGCGAGGTCTTCCACCTGATGGACGGCCGCGAGATCACGCTGCCGGTCAATCATCCGGTGCTGTTCTACATGCAGCGGCTGCGCGACGAGGCGCACCGCTTCGCGATCGGCGCGCATCGCCAGAAGCGGGCGAAGGCGATCACGGTGAGTTCGCTGGATGACGTGCCCGGCATCGGCCCGGCGCGGAAGAAGGCACTGCTGATGCACTTCGGCACGGCCAAGGCGGTGCGCGGCGCCAGCCTGGAGGACCTGCAACGCGCGCCGGGCGTCTCATCGGCCGTGGCGCAGACGGTCTATGACTATTTCAACGGCTGAGGCGGCGCGCCCTGCTGCGGGACGTTGGTGGTGGTCGGCACGATGGTGTTGAGCGCGGCCTGAGCGAGGCTGGCGAAGCCGAGCAGGGCCAGCATCACCAGCGGCCAGACACCGCCGCCGAAGCAGCGAGTCACGGCGTCGAGGCAGTGGCAGAACCGGGCCAGGCCGGGGAGACAGGCGATGATGTCGCCCGCCCACGGGTTCAGCAGCAGCACGGCGGGGAGGACCAGCAGGAGCAGGACGACCCAGGCGGCGCCGGTCTGCGCGCCGTACATGCGCGCGGTCCAGCGCCACAATGTCTCCTGGAGGCGGGCCTTTTCGGCGGCGTCTGCGTCCGCGCCGGCGGCGGACAAGGCCGCCTTGGCCTCGATGTGGGACTTGACGGCCTGATTGCGGCTGGAGGCGCTTTCGCGCAGCCAGCGCAGCACGCCGGAGACCGTGACGACGCTGAATGCCGCGCCGAGCGAGAAGGTGGTCGCGGCGATCACTTCCGCGCAACTCGGCCAGCGCATGCTCTTGCCGCTGAGCAGGGAATCGCCGGCGTGGAAGACCATCCACCAGAGCACGCCGGTGGCGAGCGCGAGCAGCATGAGGATGATGAAGTAGCCGCCAAACAGGGTGAGGACGACCTTGGCTTCCGGCTGGCGCTTGAGCAGTTCGCCGTCGGTGGGCGTGAGCGCCCCTTCGAGCGGGGCGGTAGCCTCCTGGGTCAGCCAGCGCATGATCGCGCGCTTCTGGCGCTGCGCGGCCGATCCGGTCGCGGAGGCGGTGCCGGAGAAATATTCGATATGGGCGATGCCGAATCTGAAGCCCACCGGCATCACGATGTTGACGACTTCGGGCGTGGTGTCGTCCAGCGTATCGACGACGCCGTGGCTGTTATAGGCGTCGATGGTGCCGGCGACGGGATCCTCCGGCTTGGAGAAGTTGAGCCAGTCGCAATTCTTGGGGAAGGGATTCTGGCCGGCAGGCTGGTCGGTCGCGGTGGCGACGATGCGCGGCCAGAGCGCCGCGAACTTGTCGAGCGGACTGCCGTAAGTGAGGATGCCGCGCAGCTTGCCGAACAGCACGGGGCGGTTGATGACGTCCTCGGGGCCGAGCCAGTCGGGGCGGCTCGGCATCATGTTGTGGAGGTCGCTCGCGTCGCGCTTGGCGCAGGCGGGATCCTCGCGAAGCGCAGGGGGAAGCGCGGCCCATTGCTCCTTGGTGAGATAGTTGGGGAGCGCGTGGGAGATCTCGGTGAGGCCGTTATAGGCGAGGATGGTGCCGAGGCTGTGGGCGCAGACATACCAGCCGTCGAGCTCGCCGGCATGCGCGCGCGCGCCCATCTCGACCATCGCCGAGACCATGCGGCGGCGGATGGCGACGCGGCGGGGGCGGCCGGGATCCTCCAGATTGGCGTCGCCCGGAACCCAGGGCGACTCGTAGGTCCGCACGTCGCCGACATATTGGACGAGGATGACGGGGGAGGGCGCCTGGCCAAGAATGGCCTGGAACGCCTTCTTGGCGAGCAGCCAGCTCGCGGCGACCAGCGCGGCGGCCAGCCCGGCGAGGCTGAGGCGGAAGCGGGTCCAGAATTCCGGCACCACGAGGCCGGCAAGCTGCTTGGGCAGGCGCGTGAGGCTGGAGACGGGCTTGCGCTGGCTGGCGTCGTCGCGACGCGGCGCGGTCGCGTCCTTGGGCAGGCGGCTCGCGTCGATCTCGCGATACATGGGGGCGCCCCACTGGCCGAGGCCCCAGAACCAGAAGAGGAGCACGTCGACCACGCCGCTGCGAGTGCCGAGATCGGCCCACCAGACTTCCTCGCACTCGAAATGGATCTGGCGCGCGCCCGTTTCCTTGCTGCGGAAGCGGATGGTGAGCGGCGCGGTGCCGGCGGGGAGGGGAGAGACGTCGGTGCGATCGGTGACGGTGACGACCGCATCCTCGTGCGATTGCTGGAGGAGCTCGGCATATTCGCGGGCGCTGTTGCGCAGATGCTCGAAGCGCTTCTGCTCGCCGATGCCGTGCACGAACAGCAGCCCGATGCGCTCCGGAACTGGCGGATTTGTCGCCATTGCCCCTCTCCCACGTCCTACCCGGCACCAGTAAGCCTGCGGCGGGTTGGCGGAGCAAACCGGATGCCAGAGCTTTGCGACGAGACGTGCGCGGTTAGAGCCGTCGCATCTGAGCGCGCCGAAACTTGCGGGTTTCCGTGGGTTTCCGGCTGGGCGACTCGGCGTCTCGCCCGGCACGGGACGGGCGAGGTTGAACCCGCGCCAATTCGCGGCTAAGGCCCCCTCATTCAGACCCTAATCGGATTTGTCCTGCCCTCATGCTGTTCACCTTCCTTCTCGTCGTCCAGGCCGTCATCGCGTTCGCGCTGGTCACGGTCATCCTGATGCAGCGCTCGGAAGGCGGCGGTCTCGGCATGGGCGGCAGCCCGACGGGCCTGATGTCGGCGCGGGGCGCGGCGGATTTCCTGACGCGGGCGACGACGATCCTCGCGACCCTGTTCGTCGGCATGAGCGTCGTGCTGGCGATCATCGCGGCGACCCAGCATCGCGCGGCGACGGTCGACACCTCGCTGGTCGGCCAGGCGACCCCAGCGCAGAGCGCGCCGCAGGCCGGGGGCGCCGATGCGCTTTCGGGCGCGGCAGCGGCGGCCGCAAGCAACGGCAGCGCGGCTCCGACTGCGGCAGGCAACCAGTCGGTTCCGCTCGCGCAGTAATCCGCCTCAGCAATATTTTTTTCGCAGGCGGGGGATTCGTCCGCTTGCCCTTCCACTCGAGTAGCGACTAAGCCTTATCTCCCATGGCGCGGTTTATTTTCATCACCGGCGGCGTGGTCTCATCGCTTGGCAAGGGTCTCATGGCCGCGTCTCTCGGCGCGCTGCTGCAGGCCCGTGGTTTCAAGGTGCGGACCCGCAAGTTCGATCCCTATCTGAATGTCGATCCGGGCACGATGTCGCCCTATCAGCATGGCGAAGTCTATGTGACGGATGACGGCGCCGAGACCGATCTCGATCTCGGCCACTATGAGCGCTTCACGGGCGTTGCGAGCCGGCAGGCCGACAATGTGACCCAGGGGCGCATCTACCAGACGATCATCCAGCGCGAACGGCGCGGCGACTATCTCGGCGCGACGGTGCAGGTGATCCCGCACGTCACCGACGAGATCAAGGCGTTCGCACTGGCCGAGACGGACGATGTCGACTTCGTGCTCTGCGAGATCGGCGGCACGGTGGGCGACATCGAGAGCCTGCCGTTCATGGAGGCGATCCGCCAGCTCCACAACGAGCTGGGGCAGCGCCAGTCGATCTTCGTGCATGTGACGCTGGTGCCGTATATCGCGGCGGCGGGCGAGCTGAAGACCAAGCCGACGCAGCACAGCGTGCGCGAACTGACCTCGCTCGGCATCCAGCCCGACATCCTGCTGTGCCGCTGCGAACATCCGCTGCCGGACAGCGAGCGGGCGAAGATCGCCCTGTTCTGCAACGTCCGCACGGAAGCTGTGATCCCGGCGCTCGACGCCAAGAGCATCTATGCGGTGCCCGAGCAATATCATTCCGAGGGTCTCGACACCGCCGTGCTGAGCGCGTTCGGCATCGAGGGGGCGCCCGATCCGGACATGGCCCGCTGGGTCGACATCATGGATCGCCAGCAGAACCCGGAAGGCGAAGTGACGATCGGCGTGGTCGGCAAATATGTCGGCCTGCCGGACGCCTACAAGTCGCTGCACGAGGCGCTGGTCCATGGCGGCCTCGCCAATCGCGTGAAGGTCAAGGTCCAGTGGCTCGACGCCGAACTGTTCGAGGCCGAGGACAGCGACATCGCTGCCAAGCTGGAGCCGATGCACGGCATTCTCGTTCCCGGCGGCTTCGGCGTGCGCGGGTCGGAAGGCAAGATCGCCAGCGTGCGCTTCGCGCGCGAGCGCCAGGTGCCGTTCTTCGGCATCTGCCTGGGCATGCAGATGGCCTGCATCGAGGGCGCGCGGAACACGGCCGGCATCGCGGCGGCATCGACCACCGAATTCGGCCCGACCGAGGAACCCGTGGTGGGCCTCATTACCGAGTGGATGAGCAAGGAAGGGCTGCAGACCCGCCATGCCGAGGGCGACCTTGGCGGCACGATGCGGCTCGGCGCCTATCCCGCCAAGCTCGCCGGCAACAGCGTCGTTTCCAGCATCTATGGCAGCGAGGACATCAGCGAGCGGCATCGCCATCGCTACGAGGTCAATGCCAGCTATCGCGAGCCGCTGGAAAAGGGCGGGCTGCTCTTCTCCGGCATGTCGCCGGACGGCACGCTGCCCGAGATCGTCGAGCGGCCGGACCATCCCTGGTTCATCGGCGTGCAGTTCCACCCGGAGCTCAAGTCCAAGCCGTTCGATCCGCATCCGCTGTTCGCCAGCTTCATCGCGGCGGCGGTGAAGCAGAGCCGGCTCGTCTAACGACATTATTGCCCCGTTGCCGGGCCTCCCGTAACAAGCGTTTTTGCGCGGGGGTGCGGCCATGACATCGATGGAGCTTTGCTGGCGGGTCGAGCAGGCCTGCGCCAATGCCTGGCCATCGACGCGGCAGATCACGATCGATGGCTGGGCAGTGAAGGCCGATGGCGGGCCGACACGCCGCACGGATTCGGCCAATCCCCTGCATCCCGCTGCCTCGCTCGACGAGGGCCTCATCGACCAGGTCGAGACCGTCTATCGACGGCTTGGCCGGCGCGTCCTGTTCCGCGTGCCGGACATGGTGAGCGGCATCGACGAGCGCCTGGCGCGGCGCGGCTATGCGAGCGAAGGCGAGACCCGCACGCTCTATGCCGAGATGGCGACGATGACGCCGGGCGAGGCCGACGACGTGACCGTCGAGCCCTCGGCCAGCGCGGACTGGCTGGCGGAGCGCGATCGGCTGCGGGAGGCGGACGAGACCAACAGCGCGACCTATCGCGCGGTCGTTGACGCAATCCTGCTGCCCTGCGGTTTTGCCGCGGCCTATCATCAGGGGCGGATCGGTTCGATCGCCATCGGGGTCGTGCAGGATGATCTGCTCGTCTTCGAGTCGGTGCTCACCGATCCGGCGCTGCGCCAGCTGGGCCTCGGCCGCCGCTGCGTCTCGGGGTTGATCGCGTGGGGACGGGGGCAGGGCGCGACAGCCTGCGCGCTGCAGGTGCAGGCGGACAATGCACCCGCGCGGCGTCTCTATGCCGGCGTCGGACTCACGCACGAGCTCTACAGCTATCACTACCGGGCTTCGTCAGGGTAAGTGCGGATAAGCGCCATGCGCTGCCCTCAGGGAGCGGCGGGACGCTTCCCAATCCGTCGAATGGGCATGGTGTGCCGGTGTCGTCATGCTAGCATCCGGCCGGGTCGCTCCGGTCGCGGAGGTCCGGGGACGGACATCACGCGGCATAGTCGCCAGTTCATGGCGCTTCGTCATCATCGGCCAAAGCCGATCGGATGGGAGGAGAGATTGCATGCGCATCGCATGTCTGATGCCGCTTCTGTTTGCGGGATGCGCCGTCACTACCGCCGGTTTCGCGGCGACGGATGCGAGCGGTGGGACTGCCGACCGCACCATCACCTATCGCTGCGCGGACGGCCTGCAGTTCATCGTTTTCTATAGCGGCGCCAGCGCGCGGCTAACCGATCCGCAGGGGCGCTCCTATACGCTGAAGCGCAGGTCCAGCGGATCGGGAACGCTCTATCAAGGCGCCGGCCAGCGCCTGCAGGGCAAGGGCGACGAGGTGACCTGGACGGCGGCGGGCGGCACGGCGAAGACCTGCCCGGCCAATACGGCGCTGCCCGGCTTCCGCATCGCCAAGGAGGATATCGTCCACGAGGCGACGGGCATGGTCTTCCCCGCGCGCGTCGGCAATGCGGTGCGCGAGGCGTCACGCCCCGGCGACGTGGAAGGGGAATTGGCGCTCGTGCGCTATCGCGTGCCAATCCCCGAGGGCGGGGAAGCGCGTGTCGCGATCGGCCTTGTCCATCTGGAAGGCATGACCGCGGCCCAGCATTATGCCGCCTTCCGCGGGCCGATCATGCGCAGGATCGCCGATGCAACCGTGCGGCATGAGGGACCGTTCCAGATCGTGGGCGCGTCCGATGCGCGTTACGGCCTGTTCGCCGGCAAGGATCAGGCTTCCGGCCTCATCACAGCCGATTTCGGCTATTGGAGCGCGCGGCTCATCACCGCCTATCCCGTCGCGCAGCTCGATGCCGCGCAGATGGCGATCACCAATTTCGTGCAGAAGATCGACTGGTCGCCTCTCCGGGGCAACCAGACGGGAACGCAGGCCGGCGCGGCGGCGCAGCCTCCCGGATAGCGCTTTCGGGGCCGGGATGGTTCAACAGAAAAGGCGCCCGGTTGCCCGGACGCCTTCGCTGTCTGGTGTAAGCCGAAAGCCGGATCAGGCGGCGTTCTTGTCGCCTGCGGCCGGCAGATCGATGACGGCGCCCTTGCCGTTGATGGCGATCTTGCGCGGCTTCATCGCGTCCGGGATCTCGCGGACGAGCTCGACGACAAGCAGGCCGTCGGACAGATCGGCGCGCTCGACGCGGACGAAGTCGGCCAGCTCGAAGCGGCGTTCGAAGCTGCGATTGGCGATGCCGAGGTGCAGATATTGCGCCTTTTCGCCTTCCGCGACGTCCGGCTTGCGGCCGCTGATCTGCAGCAGGTTCTGCTGCGCGGTGATGTCGATCTCATCCGCCTTGAAGCCTGCCACGGCGAGCGTCACGCGATAGCGGTCCTCGTCCAGGCGCTCGATGTTGAACGGCGGGTAATTGTCGGTCTGCTGCAGCCGGGCGCTGTTCTCGATCAGGTCGAACAGGCGATCGAAGCCGACGGTGCTGCGGCGATAAGGGGTCAGGTCGAATCCACGCATTGTCAAATCCTCCAAAGGAGCGTGTTTGAAGTGCGATGCCGGACCCGCACGGGCGTCCGGGGCATCATCCGGCCCCATGAGCGGCGACCGGACGGCATCGAGATATGCGCGGGCAACGGGGTTTCAAGGGGCGAACCCTGACTCGCCCGTGCGGCGACGCTGCGGCCGCCAAGCCGGGCGGCTCGTCATATTTCCGGGGCATTTTCTGGGCTTGTGCCGATGGCTCGCGCATCCGGTGGCCGTCAATCTCGGGCGATATCGCGGGAGAATCACCGATGGCCGATCCGCTGCCGTCCTGGCGCGAGGGCGAGACGAAAAAGCTGATCCTCGATTTCGTGGAGGCGGCGACGCGGGAAAGCGACCCCGGCTTCATCGCGCCGGCGGACCGGATCGCGACCTTCGACAATGACGGTACGCTCTGGTGCGAGCAGCCGCTGCAGGTGCAGTTTTTCTTCGGTCGGCAAAGACTGGCGGAACTGGTGGAGAAAGACCCGAGCCTGAAGGAGCGCCAGCCGTTCAAGGCGTTCCTCGAGCATGACATGGCTACCATCAAGACGCTCGGCAAGCAGGGCTTCTTCGAGGTGGCGGCGAGCACCCATGCGGGCATGACCGAGGACGCGTTCGACGCCTATGCGCGCAACTGGCTGACGACGGCGCGGCACCCGACGCTGCGCTGCCACTTCACCGAGCTGGTCTATCAGCCGCAGCTGGAGCTGATCGCCTATCTGCAATCGCAAGGGTTCAGGACCTTCATCGTCTCGGGCGGCGGCATCGATCTCATGCGCAGCTTCGCCGAGGAGGTCTACGGGATCCCGCGCAACCAGGTCGTGGGATCGAGCGTCCGCACGCAGATCGAGGAGCGGGACGGCAAGGTTGAGCTGGTCAAGCTCGCGCAGATCGGCAGCTTCGACGATCGCGAGGTGAAGCCGCAGAATATCGGGCTGCATATCGGTCGGCGCCCGGTCTTCGCCTTCGGCAACTCGGACGGGGACCTGGCGATGCTGCGCTACACGCTGAGCGGTGCCGGGCCGCGACTCGCGCTGCTGGTGCATCATGACGACACGGACCGCGAGTTCGCCTACGACCGGGAATTCCACCTGAGCCCGCTCGCCGAGGCGCTCGACCGGGCGAGCGAGTTCGGCATTCACGTCGTCAGCATGAAGGAGGATTGGGAGGCGGTGTTTCCGGATGTGCGGAAAAACGGGGCATAGGGGAAAACCCTGATGGACTAAGCGCCCAGATCGGTATCCGATCCGGGCGCCCGTGGACGAAAAAATCGTCTCCCCCTTTGGCGTCGTTTCCACTCACCATACCGGCCCCCTCAAGCGGGAAGGCGGGAAAGCGACGTCCCTGAACCACGGCCTGCTATGAAAGCCTGTGTTTCAGCGGCAAAGCTAAGCGAGGCACGGGGCGCTGTCACGGGCCAAACCCGTTTCGGAAGAAAATGGATCGAAGGCTGTGCCAAATCCGCAACAGATGGGGGTGGGGTTCCCCTGACGCTACGACATGTCGGCTTTCCCGTGTGCCCCTTGCCACCGGCCCGCCCGCGCCATAGAGGAGGGACAACCCCTGCCGAGGCTGCCCGCAGCATCATGATCCTCAACCGTTACGAACAGATGATTGCCCGGCGCTACCTGCTGCCAGGCAAGGGCGAGGGCTTCATCTTCCTCGTCGCCTCGATCAGCCTGGTGGCCGTGATGCTCGGCGTGGCCGCGCTCATCGTCGTCATGAGCGTGATGAACGGCTTCCGCGCCGAGCTTTTCGACAAGATCGTGGGGCTGAACGGCCATGCGGTCGTGCAGGGCTATGGCGGGCGGCTGGACAACTGGCAGGACATTGCCCGGCAGGCCAGCGCGACGCCCGGCGTGACCAGCGCGACGCCGCTCATCGAGCAGCCGCTGCTGGCGACCTATCAGGGCCGCGTGGAGGCAGCGCTGATCCGCGGCATGACCGAGCACGACATCCGCGACAATCCCTCGCTCAAGAGCAAGGTGGTGGCAGGATCGCTCGACGCGATTCGGACCGGTAGCGGCAAGGTGGCGATCGGATCGCGCCTCGCGGAAAATCTCGGCGTCTCGATCGGCCAGACGATCAGCGTCATCAATCCCGCCGGGCGCACCACGCCCTTCGGCACGGTGCCGCGGCAATTGCCCTACGAGATCGGCGCGATCTTCGAGATCGGCATCTACGACTATGACAAAGCCTTCGTCATCATGCCGATGGGCGACGCGCAGACGCTGCTGCTGATGGGCAACAAGGTCGGCATGGTCGAGGTGCAGACGAGCGATCCGGACCGGGTGGGCGAGATGCTCGCGCCACTCGCCAAGGCGGTGGAGGGTCAGGCGCTGGTGATCGACTGGCGGCAGATGAACTCCAGCCTGTTCGAGGCGCTGCAGGTGGACCGCGTGGTTTCCTTCGTCATCCTCTCGCTCATCATCCTCGTCGCGGTGTTCAACATCCTCTCCTCGCTCATCATGCTGGTGCGCGCCAAGACGCGCGACATCGCGATCCTGCGCACGATGGGCGCGACCCGCTCCAGCCTGCTGCGCATCTTCGTGACGGTGGGCCTCGCCATCGGATCGCTGGGCACGCTGGCCGGGCTGATCTTGGGCGCGATCATCCTCTATTTCCGCCAGGGCATCGTCGATGGCGTGCAACTGCTCACCGGGCAGCAGATCTGGGATCCCTCCATCCGCTTCCTGACCACGCTGCCCTCCAAACCGGACCCGATCGAGATCGCGGTCATCTGCCTGATGGCGGTCGGCTTCAGCTTCCTCGCGACGCTCTACCCGGCCTACAAGGCGGCCAATACCGATCCGGTGCAGGTGCTGCGCTATGAGTGAAGTGCTCGCCGTCTCGCGCCTCTCGCGCAGCTTCACCCAGGGCGGGGCGCAGATCGACGTGCTGCGCGGCGTGGACCTGACAGTCGGCGCAGGAGAGATCGTCGCGCTGCTCGGCCCCTCGGGATCGGGCAAATCGACCATGCTGCAGGCCATCGGGCTGCTCGAAGGCGGCTATGGCGGCTCGATCCGCCTGTGCGGCATCGAGGTGGCGGGCGAGGGCAATGACGGGCGCACGACGCTGCGCCGAGAACGCCTCGGCTTCGTCTATCAGTTCCATCACCTGCTGCCCGATTTCAGCGCGATCGAGAATGTCATCCTGCCGCAGCTGATCCTTGGCAAGACCAATGCGGAAGCCAAGGCGCGGGCGGAAAGCCTGCTCGCCAGCCTCGGCCTCGGTCATCGCCTGGATCACAAACCGAGCCAGCTTTCCGGCGGTGAACAGCAGCGCGTCGCGGTCGGCCGCGCGCTCGCCAACAAGCCCGCGCTGGTGCTGGCGGACGAGCCGACCGGCAATCTCGACGAACGCACCGCCGACGTGGTGCTGGACGAGTTCGTCCGGCTGGTGCGAGAACAGGGATCCGCCGCGCTGATCGCGACTCACAACGAGCGGCTGGCCGCGCGGATGGACCGAATCGTGCGGCTGCATGACGGGGTTCTGGACTAGGAGAGCGCCGATCATGTCCGATGCTGACGAGCCGGAGATCGTCACCCTTCACAGCCGCACGGTCTACGAGAATCGCTGGACGAAAGTGCGCGAGGACGCGATCCGCCGGAAGGACGGCAGCGAGAGCATCTACGGCGTCGTCGAGAAGGCCGAGTTCGTCGTCGTCGTGCCGATCGAACCGGACGGATCGGTCCATCTCGTGGAACAATATCGCTATCCTCTCGGCGGCCGGTACTGGGAGCTTCCGCAAGGCGCCTGGGAAGGCGAGCGGGGCATCGATCCGCTGGCTGTCGCGCGTGGTGAATTGCGCGAGGAGACCGGTCTGGTCGCCGGACGCATGACGCACGCCGGCCATCTGTTCGCTGCACCCGGCTACGCGACCAACGGCTTCGACGTCTATCTGGCGCAGGATCTGTCCCGCACGGAGATGGACCTGGAGCCGGAGGAGCAGGGACTGATCACGCGGCTGTTTCCGGCTCACGTCTTTCTCGAGATGCTTCGGTCGGGCGAGATCAAGGACAGCGCGACGCTGGCGGCGATAGGGCTGTTGTTGCTCAAGGGACTCTATCCGTCGCCCGCCGGCGCCAAGATGTGAGAGCCCGACTGGCGCTCTGGACAAACATCCTTCAAGATAGGCATCCCCGAAGGAGAACGTCATGGCCACAATCGTCGTCACCGGAGCCAATCGCGGCATCGGGCTGGAGCTTGCCCGGCAATATGCGGACGAGGGGCATGAGGTGATCCGAACGATGCGCGGGCCTGACAAGGCCAAGACGCCGTTCGGGACGACGATGGCGCTGGACGTGACCGACGCGGACTCGGTCGCCAAGTTCGCGGCGGCGCTGGACGGCAAGCCCGTCGACCTGCTCATCAACAATGCCGGCGTCTCCGGCCCGTCACGCCAGAGCGCGACAGACATGGATTTCGACGGCTTCCAGAAAGTGCTCGACGCCAATGTGCTCGGTCCGCTGCGGGTGACGCAGGCGCTGCTGCCCAATCTGCGCAAGGCGCCGGGAAGCAAGGTGGCGGTGGTCTCCAGCCGGATGGGATCGCTGACGCTCGCACAAGGGGGCAGCGTCGCCTACCGCACCTCCAAGGCCGCGGTGAACATGGCGTTCAAGCTGCTGGCGGGCGACCTGAAGGGCGAGGGGATTGCCGTCGCATTGCTGCATCCCGGCTGGGTGCGCACCGACATGGGCGGCGCGGGCGCGGACATCGACGTCGCGACCAGCGCCGAGGGCCTGCGCGAAGTGATCGAGGAGCTGGAACCCGGCAACAGCGGGACCTTCTGGGCCTATGACGGGCAGGAATTGCCCTGGTGAGGGGATACCGCTCGCTCTGACCGTGCTCAGGGCACCAGTAGCGAGCTCCCTGCCTTCACCCGATCCAGCGCGATCAGCGTGCGGTAGTTGTCGACCAGGTCGCTCTCGGCGAACAGGCGCCGCGTCAGCGCCTCGTAGGCCCGCATGTCGCGGCAGACGATGACGAGGACGAAGCTGACACCGCCCGTCGCATAATAAGCCTGCTGCACGGTCGGTTCGGCGGCGAACATCGCCTTGGCTGCGTCGACCGTCGCTGCCCGCTCGTCGCGCAGATGCACCTCCACGATCGCGGTGATCGCGAGCGAAAGCGCCTCGGGGTCTATGACGGCGACATTCTGCGTGATGATGCCCGCCGCTTCCATCGCCGCGATCCTGCGCTGCACCGCGGCGGCGGAGAGGTTCACCGCCTCGGCAATGCGGCGCTGGGGCGTCTTGTTGTCAATCTGGATGATGCGAAGAATCGCGCGATCGAAAGTGTCGAGCGAACGGGTCTCACGAACGGATGATGCAGTCATGGCGGTCCTCATGCAGCATTGTTGCATTTACGGGCGCCAAAACGGGCACACAACCCACATCGACGAGACTATTCCTCGCCCTCGTCATGGATATGCGATCGACCACCGGGGAACATGCGGCCATCGTCGGCATTGTCGCGGCGCTCCTGTCCCAGATCTCGATGAATGTCGGGGCCGGCTTCGCGAAGCATCTCTTCCCGCTGATGGGCGCCTATGGCGTGACCGCGCTGCGCATCGCGCTGGCGACCGTCATGCTGTTCCTGCTCTATCGGCCGTGGCGCCGGCCCGTCCCGCGCGCGGCCATTCCGGCGCTGCTCGTCTATGGCGCGATGCTCGGAACCATGAACCTGACCTATTATCAGGCACTGGCGCGCATCCCGATCGGCATCGCCACGGGCATCGAGGTGCTGGGCCCGCTGACCGTGGTGCTGCTGGCATCGCGGCGCACGAAGGATTTCCTGTGGCTCGGCCTCGCCGTGCTGGGCCTGTTGCTCCTGCTGCCGCTGCGCGCCCATGACGCGCTGGACCCGGTCGGGCTCGCCTTCGCCTTCGGCGCGGCTGCCTGCTGGGCCTTCTACATCATCTACGGCAAGCGGGTCTCCGGCATGCTGGGCGGCGACGCGGCTGCATGGGGCATGCTTGTCTCGGCGGTGCTGATCTTCCCGATCGGGCTCGGAACGTCAGGGCTGGCGCTGCTGTCGCCGGGCTATCTGGCGCTTGGCGCCGGTATCGCGCTCCTCTCCAGCGCCATTCCCTATTCGCTCGAGATGGAGGCGATGCGCAGGCTTCCCGCGAACGTCTTCGGCATGTTGCTCGGGGCCTGCCCGGCGGTGGGCGCGCTGGTCGGCTACGTGATCCTGGGCGAGGTGCTGACGCCGCTGCAATGGCTCGCGATCGGCTGCATCATCGGCGCCGCGGCGGGCAGTTCGATCGCGGCGTCCGGTCGAACGCGAACCGCGGAGGCCTGATCCTTATGGGAGAGGCCGGCGCCGCTCTTGGCGGGTGCCGGCCATTCAGGCGGCGGACAGGGCGCTCGCTCAGTTCCCGGCGAGGCTGGCGAGCTTGCCGACGTCGATCGTGGCGACGGCCGCCTTGAGCTGGTCGATGCTGGCCGCTTCGCCCTCGGCCTCGACGATGAAGCGCTTGCCGACCATCGTCATGAAGCTGCCGCTGCTCGAGGAGCGGTCCCATTTCTCCTGGACGAGATTGCCGTCGACGGTCGTGGTCTTCTCGTAACCGTCGGCATCTTCCTTGTTCTTCTCGACGCCGAGCGCGCCTGCCATGCCGGCGACGGCGCCCATCACGGCGATATCCGACACCTTCAGGCGGAAGCTCTTGCCGTCCGCCTCGTAGCGGCCCTCGGCCTGGCTGGCGGGACCGGCCTTGCCGCTCTCGACCGACGTGCGCTGATAGCTGCCGACGCTCGCCGGCAGCAAAGCCTGGAGATCGCTCGCCGCGACGGTCGCGGTCTGGCCGCTCGCGGCCGCCTCGATATCCTTGGCTGCCTGCTCGATCTTGCCGGTGTCGATGGAGCCGCCGCCGGGCAGGGATACGGTACCGCCATCCGGCGTGGACACGGTGCCGGTGAGCAGCGAGGTGCCGCCGACCATGTCCGACAGGCGGCTGGTGAGTGCGCCGATACAGGCATAGAGCACGATCACCGCGACCACGGTGACGGCGGTGTAGCCGGCCGCCTTGTCCTGCGGCACCTTCATCAGCGGACCGGCGCCCAGATAGAAGAGGTAGAAGGAATAAAGGCCGACAAGGCCGAGGAAGAGGAGCGACGGCACGAGGCCGAAGATCCCCGCGATCCACGAGGCGGTCATCGAATAGACGACCAGCTTGAAGGCGTTGCGCGAGCTCGACTCGCCGCCGAACTTCGGCGCCAGCCAGTCCGCCACGAAGCTGACGATGAACAGGCCGACCAGCGACATGACATAGGTGCCGATCGCCATGGCGAGGGCAGACATGATCGAGGGCCGGAAGGTGAAGCCCACACTGTAACCGAAGAGTTGGCCGCCGAGGAACACGGCGACCGGGCCGATGGCGGCGAGCGGCAGCGCATAGCGGGTGAAGATGTCGCCGCTCGGCGTCGCCTCACGCGCGATGACGGGCCATGTTTCCCTGGGTTTGAGGATGATCGCCTTGGCGCGGGCGACGAGGCCGTCGTCGGTCGTGTCGGGTGTTGTCTCGGTCATGGCACGCACTCCCCCAGTGCTGTTGTCGACCGCGTGTTGAATCATGAAACGGCCTTTCTGGCAAGCTGGCCGCATGGTTGCCTTCATGAGCGGGAAATGGGCGCGCGCGGCGCAAAAGCCTGTGGACAAGTGAGCCGTGCGCCGCGTGGAAGCTTGTGTTGAGGCCGTCGCTCGCCACATAAGCAGAGCCATGCCGCATGCGCCCTATGTCCCGCTTCGCAACCTGTCGGCCTATACGCTGCTCGAGGGCGCCATCGCGCCCAAGCAACTCGCCGGGCGCGCCAAGGATCTCGGCTTTCCGGCGGCCGCCCTGACCGACCGCAACGGGCTCTATGCCGCCATGTCCTTCTCCGACGCGGCGGCCAAGGCAGGCGTGCAGCCGATCATCGGCGCGACGCTGGCGGTGGCGCGGCCGGACCGACCGGACAATGCGCCCCTCGCGCTCGACTGGCTGGTGCTGCTCGCGCAGGACGAGGCGGGCTATGCCAATCTCTGCGAACTGGTGAGCCAGGCGCATGTCGAGCGGCCGGAGACGGCGGACGCGCATGTCGAGTTCGCGGCGGTGGAGCGGCATGCCGAGGGGCTGATCTGCCTGACCGCCTCGGGCGAGGGCGCGCTGGCCCGGCTGATCGCCGAGGACCAGCCCGATGCGGCGGCGGCCTATCTCGCCCGCCTGGAAGCGCTGTTCGACGGACGGCTCTACATCGAGCTTTCCCGTACCGGCGACGCGGTGATGGACCGCGCCGAGGATGCGCTGATCGACCTTGCTTATGCGCGCGACCTGCCGCTCGTCGCGACCAATCCCGCCTGCTACGCCGACCAGGATTTCCACGGCGCCCACGACGTGCTGCTCTGCATCGCCAACAGCAGCTATGTCGAAAGCGAGGAACGGCCCAAAAGCTCGCCGCAGAGCTGGATGAAGCCGGCGGACGAGATGGCGGCGCTGTTTGCCGACCTGCCCGAAGCGCTCGCCAACACTCTGATCGTGGCGCAGCGCTGCGCGGTGATGGCGCCCAAGCGCAAGCCGATCCTGCCCAGCCTCGCCGGCGACCGGGCGGGCGAGGAAGCGCAACTGCGCGCCGACGCGCATGCCGGCCTGACCGCGCGGTTGGACACGGTCGAGATGCCCGAGGCGGAGCGCGGCGCCTATGTGACGCGGCTCGACTTCGAGCTGGACGTCATCATCCAGATGGGATTTCCCGGCTACTTCCTCATCGTTGCCGACTTCATCAAATGGGCGAAGGCGCAGGATATCCCGGTGGGGCCGGGCCGTGGTTCGGGCGCCGGCTCGGTGGTCGCCTGGGCGCTCACCATTACCGATCTCGATCCGTTGCAGCTCGGGCTGCTGTTCGAGCGCTTCCTCAACCCCGAGCGCGTCTCGATGCCGGACTTCGACATCGACTTCTGCGAAACGCGGCGTGGCGAGGTGATCCGCTACGTGCAGGAGAAATATGGGCGCGACCATGTCGCCCAGATCATCACCTTCGGTACGCTTAAGGCGCGCGCGGCGCTGAAAGATACTGGCCGGGTTCTCCAGATGGGTTATAACCAAGTCGATCGGCTTGCCAAACTGGTGCCGAACCATCCGACCGATCCCTGGACGCTGGCGCGCACAATGAACGGGTCGGCCGAGTTCGTCGCCGAATATCAGGCGGACCGGCAGATCAAGCGGCTGGTCGACCAGGCGATGATGCTCGAGGGCCTGCCGCGCAACAGCTCGACTCACGCGGCCGGCGTGGTGATCGGCGACCGGCCGCTTGCCCAGCTCGTGCCGCTCTATCGCGACCCCAAATCCGACATGCCGGTAACGCAGTTCGACATGAAATATGTCGAGGGCGCAGGGCTGGTGAAGTTCGACTTCCTCGGCCTCAAGACGCTCTCCGTGCTGCAGCGCGCGGTGAAGCTGCTTGCCGGGCATGGCGTGAACGTCGATCTCAATGCGCTGAGCTGGGACGACGAGGCGACCTACAAGCTGCTGCAGCGCGGCGACACGGTCGGCGTGTTCCAGCTGGAATCGGAAGGCATGCGCAAGACGCTGGCCGCGGTGAAGCCGACCAACTTCGGCGACATCATCGCGCTTGTCTCGCTCTATCGCCCTGGCCCGATGGACAACATTCCCTCCTTCGGCCGCCGCAAGAACGGCGAGGAGGAGATCGTCTATCCGCACCCGCTGCTGGAGACGATCCTGAAGGAGACTTACGGGATCTTCGTCTATCAGGAGCAGGTGATGCAGGCCGCGCAGATCCTCGCCGGCTATTCGCTCGGCGGCGCCGACCTGCTGCGCCGCGCCATGGGCAAGAAGGTGAAGGCGGAGATGGACGCGCAGCGCGCCACCTTCGTCGAGGGTTGCAAGACCAACAATATCGACAAGAAGAAGGCCAACGAACTGTTCGACTTGATCGACAAGTTCGCGGGCTACGGGTTCAACAAGAGCCACGCTGCGGCCTACGCGCTGCTCGCTTACCAGACCGCGTGGCTCAAGGCGCATCACCCGGCGGAATTCTATGCCGGCTCGATGGCCTTCGATATCCACCAGACCGACAAGCTCTGCGTGTTCGTCGACGACATGCGGCGCATGGGGCTGACCTGCCTCCGGCCGGACATCAACATCAGCGGCGCCGACTTCACGGTCGAGACCGACCCCAACGACCCGACCCGCCAGGCCGTGCGCTATGCGCTGGGCGGCCTCAAGGGCGTGGGCGAGAAGGCGATGGAGACGCTGGTCGAGGAGCGCGACCGGAGCGGGCTGTTCAAGGACCTCGACGATCTCGCCGAGCGGATCGAGCCGCGGCTGCTCAACCGGCGACAGCTGGAAAGCCTCGCGGCAGGCGGCGCGTTCGATAGCCTGGGGCTGGACCGCGCGGTGGTGCATGCCGCCGCAGAGACGCTGCTGGCGGTCGCGGCCAAGGCGGCGGAGACGCGCGAGAGCGGGCAGGGCGGCCTGTTCGGCGGCGACGAGGTGGCGCATGCCAATGTGCCGCTGCCGACCGACGTCAACTGGGCGCTGAGCGAGCGCATGGCGCAGGAAAAGGACGCCTTCGGCTTCTATTTCTCCGCGCATCCTGTGGATCGCTATCGCCAGCTCTGTAAGGAGCGCGGCGTGCGCAGCTATGCCGAGCTGTGCGGACAGGCCGACGGCTTGGGCGCCGGGGATCGAACGGGCGCGGCAATGGCGGGGCTGGTCGAGGATATTCGCTGGCGCGACACCCGCAAGGGCGGGCGCTTCGTATCGGCGACCTTCTCGGACAGCAGCGGCCAGTTCCAAGCAAGCTGCTTCGACGAGGACGGCTGCAAGGCGCTGGCCCGCATGTACGAGGAAGGCGAGTGCGCCCTCCTAACCGTGGAACTGGACCGCCAGCCGGGCGAGGAAACGCCGCGCGTCACCGTTCGCGGGGTCACGCCCTTCTCGCGCGTGCAGAGCGCGGCCCGCATGCGCATGGTGCTGCACGTCACGGCGCCCGAGGCCTTCGCACCGCTCGCGGCGATGCTGGGCGACCGGCGCGGAGGGCGCTCCGAAGTGCTGGTCGAAGCCAGGACGCCGCTGGGACAGGTGCAGATCCGGCTCGGCAGCGATTTCCAGCTCGACGGCGAACTGGCCGAGCGGATCGAGACGATCACCGGCATCGCCAGCATGGAAATGGGCGCGGCAGGGCCGCATTTGAGGGTGGTAGCCTGACGCGGCGGACCTGCTGCCCGGACGTTCTCCAGCGATAGCAAAAAATGCCGCCGATCCCTGAGGGCCGGCGGCATCCTTGATCCGGCTTTTCGATCAGTGGGCGAACGCGACCTTGGCAACGCGACGACGCATCGCTGCGCCGGCGAGCGCGAAGCCGCCGATCATCATCGCCCACGTGGCAGGTTCCGGCACGGCGCCGCCGCCGCGCCCCACGGTGAAAATGAAGTTGTCATAGACGAGGCCCGAGCCGTCGTTGTCGGAGAGATCGAGCTTCACGATGTTGCCAAGTGCGCCGAAGCTGAACGTCTGCAGTGAACTGAAGACGCCGTCGAGCACGAATGAGCCTCCCGATGTGCCGCCGCCGCCGAAGTGCAGCGTATAAGAGATCGTGCTGGCGGCATCGTCGCCGGCCGCCTGGAAAGACAGGCTGGAGACGGGGGCGGTGAAGTCGACCGTCAGGTCCCCGTCGCAGGTCCCGCCATTGTAGGTGCACAGATCCTTGCCGATGCTGGCGCCATCGACATAGAACTGACCGGACGACGAGGTGAAGGTCGCGCTCGGATAAGCAATCGGGCCGACGGCTTGCGGACCGGCGAACAGATCCTCGAAATCGATGGTGACGGCATTTGCTGATGATTCTTGACCAAGCAGGGCAAAGGACAAGGCGGCGAGCGCCGCCGTCTTCGAAAATATCCGCATGTTCATTCTCCCACACCCACCAGCCCCACAGCCGATGGACACCGCGTTAACTATATTATTCGGTGAACGAAGTCGACGAAACCGTCCCCACGGTTGTGCCAAATTGGGACTCGGAGGCGGCATTTCGGTTCGCTTGATCGTGTCCCGCCCTCTTTCGATCCCGGCATTTATGCGACGAATGGAGCATTCTGCGAAACAATTCTGGCACCGTTTGGGCGGTTGCCGAATGACCCTCCGGCACCGGTAATCCATTATTGATGCGGGTGTTTCAATGTGCTGTATCCGATTGATAACCTTGGGGGAGGTAAAGAACGGGGGATGAGTACCTGGCGGCCGGTCGGCTGTCCGGAAACCAAAATAGTCGCGCTCATTTTCCACAGAAGTAGGTCGACCTATCGTCTCAGGACCATGTGTACAGTGTAGCGGCGACGCCGCTCGTATCTGATTTGGTATCGCTGCTTCAAGACGTCTGCGCGCAGGCCCGGCACTATGAGCAGGGCCATCGAGTAGAAGCCGCACGGTTCGAGGAAGAATTGATTCAGGCGTTCAGAGAGGGCGAAGGCGACGCCGCGGCCCAGATGCTCGACAGCGCCATTCGCGATGCGCTTGCCAAGGCGGAGACGAACCGTGAGATTGCCGAGAGAGTCGAAGCGCTTATCGAGCGCCTGGTGATCGAGGGGCGGTCGGGGGGGCTGATTCCCTTCGTGGGCGCCGTTGCCGTTCGCCGATCGGAAGGGAGAGGGACGTGGAAAGCCAGAACCTCGATCAGGGCCGCTCGGGCCGGCGCAATTTCCTGAGCGCGGCGACGCTCGGCGTGGCGGCCTTGGCGATGGCGAGCGGATCGCGCGGCGAGGCGCAGACGGCGGCGAAGGGCCCGGCGCGGGCGACGATCGACCCGGCGCATCCCGACTATAAGATCGTCCGGGTGACGGCCACGCCGGTCCAGTCGCGCGACACGTTCGACTTTGGCGGCGTGCGCAAGCCGAGCGTCGGCGTGGGCGTCTATGTCGAGGTGGAGACGGCGGGCGGGCTGATCGGCCACGGCATGACGACGATCATCGACAGCGTCGGCACGGCCGCCCTCATCAACGGCATCGCCGCGCCCGCGATGATCGGCCAGAGCGCACTCGACAACGAGAAGATCTGGGAAGCGCTCTACTGGCGCCTCTCGCCGCGTGGGCAGACCGGCTTTTCCGGCCATGTTATCGGCGCTTGCGACATCGCGTTGTGGGACATCAAAGGCAAGGCACTGGGCGCGCCGATCGCCACGCTGATCGGCGGGGCGCGGCCGGACGTGCCTGTTTACGTGACGTTCGGCCCGGCCTTTCTCGATCGCGAGGAACTGGTCGCGGTGGCCAAGGATATGATTTCGCGGGGCTATTGGAGCCTCAAGATGGTGGTCGGCAACAACGCGCTACCGAACCGTGAGCGCGTGCCGATGGAAGAGGTGGTGCGCGAGGATATCGCTCGCGTTCAGGCCGTGCGCGCGGCGGTCGGCGACAAGGTGCACCTCCACGTCGACGGCAATTGCAGCTTCGACCTGCCCAATGCCGTGCGCCTCGCCTCGGCGCTCAAGGAGCTGGACCTCGACTTCTTCGAGGAGCCGATCACGCAAAACGACGTGCGGCTGATGGCGGAACTGCGGCGGCAGACGGGAATTCGCATTGCCGCCGGGCAGAACGAGGCGCTCTCCTTCCGCTTCCGCGACATGCTGCTCGCCGAGGCGGTCGACTTCGTGCAGCCCAATGTGATGATCACCAGCGGCTATACCCACGCGATCAAGGTGGCGGGCATGGCAGCGGCGTTCAATATCGGCGTTCACAATGGCGGGGCTGGGGCGCTGCAGAACATGCATTTCCACGCCGGTCTCGCCAATGGCGGCTATTGCGAGTGGCATTTGCCGTGGATGGGCCTCAATCACCGACTCTATCCCGACATGCCGACGCCGGTGAAGGGGCGCCTCGCCATTCCCAGGGCGCCGGGCCTCGGCTTTCGCGCCGACCCGGCGGTGGTGCGGGAACTGGCGATGAAGGGATAGGCTGGGCGGAGGCGCGGCGCCCGCGGTTTCTGAAGGGAGGCCCGCATGAGCAAGGATGCCTATGTCAGCCTGATGGAGCGCTGGAGCCAGACGGCCAAGGACTGCACCCAGATCGCGACGGCGGGCCTCATCCTGCCCGTCTTCTTCATCCGCGACGTGCTCGGCGTGCCGGCGGGCAAGCCGCTCGGGCCGGCGCTCCATTGGCCCTTCTATCTTTCCTGGTCGCTGCTCGGCCTCGCCGTGCTGATCGGTCTCCTCTACCAGGCCACCGTCACGCGGCTCATCGAGCAGGCGCTGGTGGGGACCGAGAACTCGGCGCTTTTCCCGCACTGGCAGTTCCGCGTCATGATCGGCGCGATCGTGTTTGGACTGCTGTTCTTCGTGGTCGGCGTGGCGACGAGTTGAGGCGAGCCCAGAACGGGATAACTGTCCCTGCCCGGCAGCGCTGGCTCAGGCGAAGCGCGTCGTCGTTCTGCGGCGTCGCAGCGACAGTCCGGCCAGAGCGAAGCCGGCGATCATCGATATCCATTTCGCGGGTTCGGGAACGTCGCTGACGATCGTTGCCGCGCCAAAGGTGAGATCGTCAAAGACGATGGAGTTCGTCCAGCCGGACAAGGCGACAGACTTTGCCGTTCCCGCGAAAGTCAGGCCTTGTATCACGAACGGACAATAGTCTGCCTCAATGCCTGGTTTGCAGGTGGATGGTGTGGTGGGAAGCGCCAGGAAGCCGAGGCTCGTGCCGCCGCCATCCAGTTCGCTGAACAACTCTACGGCGCCGTCGAGCAGGGTCGCATAGGTGAAGGCGAAGCCTGTTTCGAAGCCCGCCGCCACGTTGACGATCGCCGTCACCTGAGGGGCGGGGCCGTTCAGGAAGATCGCGCCCTGCCGCGAAGAGGCGGGGCCGACGCCGCCCTTGTCGGCGTTGGATCCGCCGCAGCCTGCCAGTGAGCGATCGATGCAAAAGACCAAGGCACTGTCCGAAAACGAGACGCCGAGATTGGGGCCGCTGAACCCTTCCGCGCTGGTTCCCCCGTCATAATAGTCCAGGATCGGGTGAGGATTGGCGAGGAAAATATTCGGATCGGGAAACACGTTCTCGAAATCGAGCGATATTACCGATGCTTGCGCGGACGCACAGGTCATCAGCGCGGCCATTGCCGCGAAACGCACCATCTTCATGACCATCTTCTCCCACCATTATCAGGCCAATATTAGCATGATTAGGATGCATGACGGATAGATTTTCCGCCGACCGCGTCACCTGCCGCCGATGGCCCGCTCAACCAGGCCCGTCTCCTCAGAACAGCCGTCCCTGATCGCTCGGCGGCACGAACAGATCGGTGCGCAGGGCGGTCATGCGGCGGTGCTCGAGCCCGTGGCGAGCGCGGGCCTTCTGGAAGCGCATGCGGATGAGATCGGCATAGGGGCCGGAGCCGCGCATGCGCGTGCCGAAATTGGGGTCATTGTCGCGCCCGCCGCGGATCGACTGCAAATGACTCATGACCTTTGCTGCACGATCGGGGAAATGATCGGCGAGCCACTGGCGGAACAGCGGCGCGACTTCCCAGGGCAGGCGCACCGGGATGCTGGAGACGGAGCGCGCGCCGGCCTCCATGGCAGCGGCGACCAGCGCCTCGATCTCATGATCGTTGATCGCGGGGATGATCGGCGAGATGCAGGCGTTGACCGGCACGCCGGCATCCGCAAGCGCGCGGATGGCGGCGAGGCGCTTGCGCGGATGCGGCGTGCGCGGCTCAAGCTTTCGGGACAGCACCGGATCGAGGCTCGTCACCGAGAGGCCGACTGCCACGAGGCCGTCCGCCGCCATCGGGCCAAGCAGATCGATGTCGCGCGTCACGCGGTCCGACTTGGTGGTGATCATCAGCGGATGCCTGCAGGCCGCCAGCACCTCGATGCAGGCACGGGTGATCCGGTATCGCCCCTCAATCGGCTGATAGGGATCGGTGTTGGTCCCCATGGCGATCGTCTTGACCTGGTAGCGCGGCCTGGCGAGTTCGGCGCGCAGTAGCGTCGCCGCGTCCGGCTTCACGAACAGCTTGCTCTCGAAATCGAGGCCTGGCGAGAGATCGAACCGCGCATGGCTGGGCCGCGCGAAGCAATAGACGCAGCCATGCTCGCAGCCGCGATAGGCATTGATCGACTGCTCGAAGCCGATGTCGGGCGAGGTGTTGCGCGTGATGATCGTGCGCGCATGCTCGATCGTGATCTCCGTGCGTAGCGGTGGCGGCGCGTCCTCATCCTCAAGCACGAAGTCGAGCCAGTCCCCGTCGGCCTGCCGGGAGGGCAGGTTGAAGCGCGAGGACTCGCCGTTGGAAGGGGCGCCACGGCCCTTGATGGCGGACATGCGATGATGAGAACATAATGGGAACAAAATGGCAAGGGCCGGATTGCGAGCGGGCAACCGTTCGGCTAGTTGCCAGACATGCTCGGCTGGCGCTTTCAGGATGACACAGACATCGGCACTTTCGTCCGTCTGCTCTCAATCTTTTGTCTGATAGGCATTGTTGGCTTCATGATCTTCGGGCCTGCGCCCAAGCGCCCGCCATCCGCCATGACCTTGACAGGTTGCTTTGTGACGGCAGGAGCGGCTGTCCGGTTCGATGGCACACGTATCACTTTCCCGAACGACGGCATCGGTCCGTTGGACTACCACATAGCGTTCGAGAAATACGGTACGCTGGCGGTAGAGGTGGGCGCTCCTGTTCGGCTCGCACATGACGCCGACGGTTCCTTCCATTTTCGGGAAGGGGACAGCGGATGGAACGACCGCATGCGACTTACCCATGTCGTCAACGGCAAGAGCTACGGAGTCACCGAAGCTTCGAATGCCGACTATCTGGAAATGTTGGACCAAAATGGAGAGCGAGTGAGTCTCTCGCGTGCTTCGAGTGAACGGTGCGGCATCGATCCCACCTGACGACGCGCCTGGCGAAATCGAGCGGTGATGAAATTGACATCCCAACACCCTGTGCCCACCCTGCTACCGCAAGCGGACTCGTCAGATCGGGCCGACAAGGAGAGCGAAGATGGCGGAGAAGCGGGATGTCGTGATCGTCGGCGCGGGGCCGGTGGGGTTCATGACTGCGCTGGGGCTGGCGCGGCAGGGGATCGACGTCACGCTGATCGACGGCGAGACAGGCATCGTCAATTCGCCGCGCGCCGCCATCTATCATCCGGTGACGCTGGAGCTGCTCGACCGGCTGGGCGTGATCGACGACTGCATGGCGACCGCCTTCCACTGCAAGCGGCTGGGCATGCGCTATCCCGAAACCGGCGAGATCATCGAGTTCAACTATGCCAAGGCCGCGCTGCCGGAGCAGAAATACAACTTCAACCTGCATTTCGGGCAGCATGAGCTGGCGGCGATCATCTCCGATCATCTTGCCCGGCTGCCGCACACGCGGGTGCACTGGGAGCATCGGCTGGTCTCGCTGGCGCAGGTCGGCGATCATGTGCTGCTCGGTATCGAGACGCCGGAGGGGCGCAAGGAGATCAGCGCGGACTGGGTGATCGGCACGGACGGCGCGCGCAGCACCGTGCGCCAGTTGCTTGGCATGGAGTTCGAGGGCTTCACCTGGCCCGAGCGCTTCGTCGCCACCAATGTCGAGGTGAACCTGAGCGCGCTCGGCTATTTCGACACCAACATGGTAATCGACCCGGTCAACTGGGCGGTGATCGCGCGGCTCAACCGTGGCCATCTCTGGCGACTGACCTATGGCGAGGACGGGCGGCTCGACGAGGAGACGATGTGGGAGCGCATCCCCGGCCGCTATCGCGCGTTCATGCCGGCCGAGACGGAATTCAAGATCGCCCAGGCCGCGCCGTACCGCTGCCATGAGCGCTGCGCGCCGCGCTTCCGGGTCGATCGCGTGCTGCTGGCTGGCGACGCGGCACATGTCTGCAATCCCTGCGGCGGTCTCGGCCTCACCACGGGGGTGATGGACGCCAATGCGCTGTTCCAGGTGCTGGGCGCGGTGGTGCACGGCCATGTCGGCGAAGAGGCGCTGGACCACTATGCGGCCGAGCGGCGGCGGATTTTCCTGGAGATCACCTCGCCCAGCGCGCAGCATTTCAAGACGCAACTCAGCCAACCCGATCCGGTGCTGCGGGCCGAGCAGCGCGAGGCGACGCGCAAGCAGATGGAAAATCCTTCCAGCGCGACGATGTCAGCGGTGATCTCACGCCGCATCGTGGGCGACCCGATGCCGGTTGGCCATGCGCTGACGCATTGATCCCCTTTGCGCGCAGCGCCGCATCCCCTAAGATTGCGCCGGGTGACAGGATTGGGGGAGACGATCATGCGCTGGATGAAGTGGGCAGGCTGCGTGCTGGCGATGGCGATGGGCACTGCGGCGCAGGCGGCGGACAAGGATCCCTGTGGCAGTGGCATGGTCTGCGCGAGTGCGCCGCAGACGGTGATCAACGCGCTGCAGGCGGCCGGCTACAAGGGCGTCCTCAAGAAGAGCGAGAACACCGGCAACCCGTTCATCGAGAGCGCGGCGAGCGGCTACACCTATCGCATCTTCTTCTACGAGTGCGAGGCCAACAAGGCCTGCGCCTCGCTGCAGTTCCGCATCGATTTCACGGACGACGGCGGCAACAGCGCGCGGGTGGCGAACCTGTGGAACACCGAGAAACGCTTCAGCCAGATGTCCTTCGACGAGTCCGACAAGTCGATGAGCTTCAGCTATGACGTGACGACGCTGGGCGGGCTCAACCAGAAGAATTTTGCCGATGTCATCGACTGGTGGGCGACGATGCTGGGCCAGCTCAATGCCTTCTTCAAGGCGCACCCCAACGGGTGATGACGCGCTTGCCATGACGGGGGTGAGGCGATAAGTTCACTTTTCGTTCCATTTCGCGAAGGTCGCCTGTGTCGCCGCTTGCTCTTGTCGTTTCGCTGATCGCCGCGCTTGCCGCTATTGCCATCGGCTGGTTGCTCCGCGCCCGCATGGCGGCGCCGATCGAGGCGGAGCGACGGGCGCTGGCGGATCGGATTGTCGGGCTGGAGGAGATGCGCAACGCGGCGCTGCGCGATCTGGCGGTGGCCGTGGAACGGGCCGGGCAGGCCGATGATCTGCGCACCCGGCTGGAGAGCACGGACGCGGCGCGCGATGCCGCCGAGCGGGATCTGGCCGCCCTGCGCGCCGATGCGCTGGCCCGCGCGGAAGGCTTCGAGGCGCAGATCAAGGCGCTCAAGGAAGCGCGCGAGCAGCTTTCCCTGCAATTCGCCGACACGGCCGCGAAGATGCTGGCCGAGGCGCAGAAGGCGCTGGCCGAGCGCAACGACCAGCGCATCGCCCATGCTCAGGAGCGCAACGAGGCGAGCCTCAAGGCGCTGCTTCAGCCCGTCGAGACGACGCTGAAGCGCTACGAGGAAGGGCTGGGTCGGGTCGAGAAGGAGCGCGTCGACAGCTATGCGGCGCTACGCGAATCCATCGAGCTGGTGCGGTCCGGGCAGGGCCAGGTGCGCGACGAGACGGCGCGGTTGGTCAATGCGCTGCGCTCCAGCCCCAAGGCGCGGGGGCGCTGGGGCGAGCAGTCGCTCTACAACCTGCTCGAACAGGCGGGGCTCTCCGAGCATATCGATTATCTGCGCGAGGTTTCCGTTGATACGGAGGATGGGCGCCTGCGGCCGGACGTGATCGTGCGGCTGCCGGGCGGGCGCGAGCTTATCATCGACGCCAAATGCTCGCTCAACGCCTATCAGGACGCCAGCGACGCCGCCGATGACGGCACGCGGCTCGGCCATCTGCGCGCACATGCCGCCGCGATCCGCCTCCACGCCCAGCAACTCGGCGCCAAGGATTACTGGACGCGCTTCGGCAAGGCGGCGGACTATGTCGTGATGTTCATTCCCGGCGAGCATTTTCTTTCGGCCGCGCTGGAGCAGGATGCGACGCTGTGGGAATGGGCGTTCGAGCGGCGCGTGCTGCTGGCAACGCCGACCAATCTCATCGCCATCACCCGCACCGTCGCCAGTGTCTGGCGGCAGGAGAAGCTGGCCGAGCAGGCGCAGCAGGTCGGTGCGCTGGGCAAGGAGATGTACGAGCGTCTCTCGGTCGCGGCGGGCCATTTGTCGGCTCTTGGCCGCAGTCTCAATGGCTCGGTGGGGCACTACAACAAGTTCGTTTCCAGCTTCGAGAACCGCGTGCTGGTGACGGGCCGCCGGTTCAAGGAACTGAGCGTCGAGACCGGATCGCGCGAGATCGAGGCGATCGATGCGGTGGAATCGCTCGCGCGCCTGCCCGAGCCGCTGGCGGCGGACGCCGGCGCCGTGACGAACGAGGGAAGCACCGCCCAAGCCGCCGAATAGGCATTGCATGGCCCGTTACCGGGCGGTTTTTGCAGTGATTTTACGGCTCGCTAAGCATGTCGCTTAAGTGCTCTGTTATGCACAGAGGCTAGCATTCGCCACATGCAGCACGCGGCTGACACGAGCACGAGGCGGATGCCGTGGGTCGACTTCGTCAAGGGAGTCGCGATCATCCTCGTCGTCATGCACCATGCGCGCGACTATGCGCTCGTGCTGCTGCCGCCGGATCCCTCGGTCGTCTTCCGCTGGTCCTATATCGATCCGATGCTGCTCTACATCCGCTTGCCGTTGTTCTTCGCGGTCTCGGGCCTGCTCGCGTCGCGCCGCCTTGCTGGGGACCAGCTCGGCCGGGGCGTGCGCAAGACCGGAGAAGCGCTGCTGGTCTATCTGGGCTGGGCGATGGCGATGGCGACCGTCGTGCCGCACTGGCCGACAGATGGCTGGAATTGGGGTTTGGACGCGGACACGCTGCTCAACAGCCTGCTAGGGGAATCCGTCCTCTGGTATCTCTGGGCGATCATCCTGGCCTTCGCGTTCTGCGGCGCGACCCGTTCGCTCTCGCCGGGGGCCGCCTGTCTGCTGGCCGTCGTGATCGGCATCCTGCTTGAGCGCGACATTGTTCAGTTGAGCGGCTCGTTCGATCTCTTTGGCCGGTATCTGCCTTTTTATTGCCTCGGCGCGCGCTATCCCGAACTGCTCGTCGGTATGGCGCGGCCCCGCAGTTCTGTCGTCGTGGCATTGCTGATCTTCGCTTATGCCATGCTGCTGCCGGTGCCGGAGGCGGGGCTCGTATTCGACCTGATGCGCAGCCTGATCGGCGTCGCGCTGGCGCTCGTCGGCGCCGGCTGGGCCGTCGCCCACCTGCCGCGGTTTGCAGGCGCGATCGGTTGGCTTGGCCGACGGACGTTGCCGGTCTACATCTTCCACTTTCCGATCATCGCGAGCCTGGGTTGCGAGGCGCTGCGCCATGGGGTGACGCCATCCCTGCATGGTATGACGATGCTGCTGTTCCTGCCGCTCGTCACGGGGCTGTCGATCCTGCTGTCGCTGGGCGTCTGGATGCTCATCGACCGCCTCGGCCTGGGCTGGATGCTGGGCGAACCACGCCGGGCCGCAGAGCCGCCCGTGGAACGCGCGCCGGCGGCTGGACATCTGGCGCGCGATATTGCCTGACGGCTCTGGCGACCGGAGTGGCGATCGCCGACTCCACGTCGTTTGCGCCAAGAGCCCCCTTTCGCCCCCGCGAAAAGCCCCTATGCTCCGGGCCAAGAGGGAGAATCTGGATCATGAGACAGTCCTGGGCTCGGCTCGCCTGCCTCATCGGAGGAGCAATCATGGCGTTCAACAGCCCCGAAGCCGCATTCGCCGCCGACCCGGCGGTCGAGGCCAAGGTCGCGGGCGACCTGCCGGGCCTGCTGGAGCTCTATCGCGATCTCCATGCGCATCCCGAGCTCAGCTTTCAGGAAGTGCAGACGGCGGCCAAGCTCGCCGCGCGCGCCCGCAAGCTGGGGTTCACCGTCACCGAGAAGGTCGGCCAGACCGGCGTGGTGGCGGTTCTCAAGAACGGCCCCGGTCCGGTGCTGATGATCCGCGCGGACATGGACGCGCTGCCGCTCGCGGAGAAGACCGGCCTGCCGTTTGCCTCAAAGGTGATCGCAACCACGCGCGATGGCATTGAGAGCCCGGTCATGCACGCCTGCGGGCACGACACGCACATGTCGGCCTGGATCGGCGCGGCGCAGGCCCTGTCATCGATGAAGGACAAGTGGTCCGGCACGCTGGTCATGATCCTGCAGCCCGCCGAGGAAATCGGCCTCGGCGCCAAGGCAATGCTGGACGACGGGCTGTTCACGCGCTTTCCCCGGCCCGATTACGTCATCGCCTTCCATGACTCGGCCGAGTTGCCGGCGGGTACGATCGGCTATCCCAAGGACTGGGCGCTGGCCAATGTCGACAGCGTCGACCTGACGGTGCGGGGCGTGGGCGGTCACGGCGCCTATCCGTATCTGGTCAAGGATCCGATCGTGCTGGCGAGCCGCATCGTGACATCGCTGCAGACCCTCATCAGCCGCGAGCGCGATCCGCAGGATCCGGCCGTCATCACGGTGGGGAGCTTCATCGCGGGCGCGAAGCACAACATCGTGCCGGACGAGGCGCGGCTGCTCATCACGGTGCGCAGCTATTCGGACGAGACGCGCGCGGCGCTGCTTTCCGGCATCGAGCGGATCGCGCGCGGGGAGGCGATCGCGGCCGGCATGCCGGAAGACCGCATGCCCATCATGAAGAGCGAGAAGAACTACACGCCCTCGACCTTCAACACGCCTGCCGTCACCGAGAGGCTGGCGGGGCTGTTCGCCGCGCAGTTCGGCGCCGACCGGGTGAAGCCGGTGCCGCCGGTGATGGCGGGCGAGGATTTCAGCCAATATTATCGCGCCGACAAGAAGATCGAGAGCTTCATCTTCTGGGTGGGCGGGGTCGATCCAGCGAAAGTCGCGCAGGCGGACAAGGGCGAGATCACGCTGCCCGGCCTGCACAGCCCGCTCTGGGCACCGGATCCCGAGGCCGTGATCGGCACGGCCAGCAAGGCGCTGACCGTGGCGGCGCTCGATCTGCTCAAGAAATAGGCTGTCCCGTCCGCGAGGCGACGGGGGAGGGCAAGGATCCGCTCAGCGATCCATGGAAGCCGGGCGACGCGGCGGCGGCGGGCCGTTTCCGTCGTCGACCCGCTTGTTTGCGGCCGGGGGCTGGGCAGGGGGCGGCGGGGGAGCCGGTGCTTCGGCTTCCTCCGGACCTCCGATCGCGGTCGGGGCGATGCCGGCGGTATCGAGCGTCGGGGCACTGTCGACGAGGGCGGCGCCGGAGGGTGCTGTCTGCTGCATGGGGCGTGGGGCCGGGCGCGGCGCTGCCTCTGCAACCTCGGTCTCGCCTGTGACGGCTGCGTTCGAGGCCTCGGCAGCCCGCGGGGCGGCCGGCAGCACGCTGGTCAGGATCTGCACGATGATGGGCGCGCCGATGAGGATGGCGAGCGCGATATATTTGTAGACGCGATTGGACATGCCGTTCCCCGGTTCCGCAAGCGTGCTGGAACCCTGCAATCGCTAAGCGAACAGCCTTAGCAAAAGGTAAAGCGGCCATTTCGGCGCAATTTCCGCGACGAAATAACGCGGCGTTCAACATATATTTGCCATTTACCCTGTATCGAGCCGCCATGTCGGAGAATCTGACAACATGGTGTAAGGCGGAACGATCGGGGGATTCGACGCCTGGGGGTGAAGCGTCGGCATGATCAGACTGTTCAAGCACTACATCCCGCACGCGGTCTTGATGCTGGGCATTTTCGACTTCGCGCTGCTGGTCGCCGCTGCCGAAACCGGCTGGGTGCTGCGCGCGCACCAGATCGCCATGGATGTCGAGCAGATCTACACGCGCATCGCGCCGCTGCTCAGCTTCGCCATCTCGCTGCAGACCGCGATGATCGCGGTCGGGGTCTATGGTCCGGAAGCGTTGACCTCTCTGCGCTTTGCCATGGCGCGGCTGCTGGTGGCGATCTCGCTCGGGGTCATCTTCCTCTCGGTCATGCACTTCGCCATGCCGGACTACACGCTGTGGCGCTCCAACTCACTCTACGCGATGATCCTCGCCTTCGGTTTCCTCATCTCGCTGCGTATCCTGCTGGGCTCCATGCTCGGCGGGGAGGCGTTCAAGCGCCGGCTCGTCGTGCTGGGGGCGGGCAAGCGCGCGGACCGAATCCGCCAGCTCGAGAAGCGTTCCGGCTCGGGCTTCATCGTGGTGGGCTACATCGCGATGAACGACGGCGAGCAGATGATCGAGGAAGCGATCAACCGCAACGCCATCTACAACATGTCCGATTTCGTGGTCCGCCTCGCCGCGAGCGAAGTCATCCTCGCGCTGGAGGAGCGCCGCAACTCGATCCCGATGAGCGACCTGCTGCGCATCAAGACGACGGGCGTGCACGTCAACGATCTCTCGACCTTCCTAGAGCGAGAGACCGGCCGCATCGATCTCGATACGGTCAACCCGAGCTGGCTGATCTTCTCGGACGGTTTTTCATCCGGGCAGCGCATCTCGGCCATCGCCAAGCGCCTGTTCGACGTGACGGCGAGCGCGCTGCTGCTGGCATTGACAGCGCCGGTCATCATCCTCGCGGCGCTGATCGTGAAGCTCGATAGCCGCGGGCCGGCCTTCTACAAGCAATTGCGCGTCGGCCTCTATGGCCAGGAATTCCACATCGTGAAGCTGCGCACCATGCGCCAGGACGCCGAAGTCGCCGGCAAGGCGGTCTGGGCCGAGAAGGACGATCCGCGCATCACCCGTATCGGCCGCCTGCTGCGGAAGATCCGTGTCGACGAGCTGCCCCAGGCCTGGAACGTGCTCAAGGGGGACATGAGCTTCGTCGGCCCGCGACCGGAGCGCCGCCAGTTCGTCGAGGGGCTGGAGCAGCAGCTGCGCTATTATGCCGAGCGGCACATGGTGAAGCCCGGCATCACCGGCTGGGCGCAGATCAACTATCCCTATGGCGCCTCGATCGAGGATTCGCGGCACAAGCTCGAATATGACCTCTATTACGCCAAGAACTATTCCCCCTTCCTCGACCTGCTGATCATCCTTCAGACGCTGCGCGTGATCCTCTGGCCCGAGGGGGCTCGCTAGGGGCGCGCGCCATGACTTCGCTCTGGATGACTGCCGGCAATGCCGGTCATGCTCTCGCCGCGGCGCTGCTTGCCAGCCTCGCCATCCTGACCTCGCGCCGGCTCGGCCGAACGCGCGAGGGGCAACTGCTCGTCGTCGCCCTGACGCTGACGGCGCTCTGGTCTCTGCGCCATGCGCTTGCCGGGGTGATGAGTGTCGGCCTGTTGACGGACGGCGTGGCCGAAACGGTGCGCAACGGCGCATGGCTCGCCGTACTCGCGGCCGTGATGCGGCGCACGCAGGGTGGCTGGCATGTGCGGCGCGGGCGGCCGCTGGTGTTCCTGGCGCTGGGCCTCGTTCTGCTCGTGCAGATCGGCTTCGACCTGCTGGTGGGCGAGGGCGCACCGCTCAACGCGGGGCTGCTCCCGGTATTCCAGCTGAGTTGGCTGCTGCGCTGCCTCTTCGCGCTCGGCGCGCTGGTGGTGCTTCACGGCATGTCCGGTCAGCGCGAGCATCCCGCCGAAAGCGGGCGGCAGGCCTGGGTGGGTGCCGCGCTCGCTTTCATGTGGGCCTATGATTTCAACCACTATATTCTCGCCTGGCTGACCGACGGGCACACTGCCTCGGTCGGACCGATGCGCGGCTTCGTCATGGCGCTTCTGGCGGCAATGCTGGCCGTGGGGCTGCGCACGGACGGGACGCGCGCACTTGCCCTGTCGCGCACCGCGCTGATGCGGCTTATCTCCTTCGGCATCCTCGTCGTTTATGTGCTCGTGGTCGTCCTGGCCGCGACGCTCTCCAGTGAGATGTCGGCCCCGTTCGGTCGGGTGGTCCAATTCGGGGTGCTGTTCGCGCTTGCCGTTTCGGTGCTGGCGCTGGTGCCGTCGGCCTCGTTGCGCTCCTGGCTCCGGGTCGAAATCTCCAAGCATCTCTTCGCCCATCGCTATGATTATCGCGCGCTTTGGCTGCGCTTCGCCGCGACCGTGGCGGAAAGCGCCGACGACGATCTGCCGCTCGACGCGCGCGTCACCCGCGCCATTGCCGAGGTTATCGAGGCGCCCGGCGCGCTGCTCTATCTGCGCGAGGATGATGGCTGGCTGGTCCATGCGCATCGCTGGGCCTGGCCGGATCAGGACGACATGCCCGACCAGCTCTCGCCGGACCTGGCCCTGCGCCTGCAAGGTAGCGGCTGGATCGTCGACATCGCTGCCGACTGGGCAGATTATGGCGCACTGCTGCCCGCCTGGATGCAGCGCAGCCCCCATGCCTGGGCCATCGCGCCACTGATCCATCGCGATCTTCTGGTCGGCATCATCCTGCTCGCCACGCCGCCCGGACGGCGACGGCTCGACTGGGAGGATCTGGACGTGCTGCGCGTGGTCTGCGGGGAGGCCGCCGCGCGGATCAGCGAAGCGCGCAGCCGCACCGCGCTGGCCGAGGCGCAGCGCTTCGACGAGTTCAACCGCCGCTTCGCCTTCATCCTCCATGATCTGAAGAACCTCGTGAGCCAGATGTCGCTGCTTGCCAGCAACGCCCGCCGCCATGCCGACAATCCTGCCTTCCGCGAAGACATGGTGCTGACGCTGCAGGAGACGGCGGGTCGCATGACCGAGTTGCTCCAGCGGCTGGGCAGGCCCGGCTCCCCGGCGGAGAGTGACGCGCGGGGCCTGATGCTCGGCGCCTGGCTGCGCGATCTCGCGCCCGGCTGGGCAGCGGAGCTGGGTCAGGTCGAGGTGGAGGGCGACGTGCTGCGGCCGGTCCGCGCCGACGGGGACGGGCTCGGCCGGGCGATGTCGCATCTGGTCCGCAATGCCCTCGAGGCGAGCCCCGCCGAGCGGCAAGTCCGCATCGCGCTGGAGGCCGAGGTGCGCGGTGTGCGCATCCACGTCATCGACGGCGGTTGCGGGATGAGCGAGGCGTTCGTCCGCAACGAGCTGTTTCGCCCCTTCGCTTCGACCAAGACCAACGGCTTCGGCCTCGGCGCACATGAGGCGCGGCTGCTCGTGCAGGGCATGGGCGGCAGCCTGGAAGTCGAGAGCGCGGAGGGCGCAGGCACTTGCTTTACGATCCGGTTGCCTTTTGCCGATAGGATCGCTCCCGAACCCAATTTAGCCGATCCGGCACGGAAGACAGGTTGATGGCCGATACGCGCCACAAGTTACTGATTGTAGAGGATGATGTTGGGCTGCAGCGCCAGTTGCGCTGGGCCTATGACGGCTATCAGCTGTTCATCGCCGGCGACCGCGCGGAAGCGCTGGACGTGCTGCGCAGCGAGGAGCCGCCGGTCGTGACGCTCGATCTCGGCCTGCCGCCGGATCCGGACGGGATCAGCGAAGGCATGGCGGTGCTGGCGCAGATCCTCGCCGAGCGACCGGGCACCAAGGTGATCGTCGCCTCCGGCCATGGCGACCGCGCCAGCGCGCGCCGCGCCATCGCCGAGGGGGCCTGGGACTTCTACCAGAAGCCGATCGACATTGAATCTCTGGGTCACATCGTCAGCCGCGCGTTCCACGTGCATGCGCTGGAGGAAGAGAACCGCCGCCTCGCCGATGCCGCGCCGGAGGATGACCGGGTGCTTGGCCGAATGATCACCGCCGCGCCGGAAATGCTGAAGGTGGCGCGCATGATCGAGCGCGTCGCCAATGCCAATGTGACGGTGATGCTGCTCGGCGCCAGCGGCACCGGCAAGGAACTGCTGGCCAAGGGCGTGCACGATGCGAGCGATCGCGCTTCCAAACCGTTCGTCGCGATCAACTGCGCCGCGATTCCCGAGACGCTCCTCGAAAGCGAGTTGTTCGGCCATGAGAAGGGGGCCTTCACCGGCGCTGTCAAGACGACGCCCGGCAAGATCGAGCAGGCGGAGGGCGGCACCTTGTTCCTCGACGAGGTGGGCGATATCCCGCTGCCGCTGCAAGTGAAGCTGCTGCGCTTCCTGCAGGAGCGGGTGGTGGAGCGCATCGGCGGGCGCCAGGCGATTCCGGTCGACACGCGCATCGTTTGCGCCACGCACCAGAATCTCGACGAGATGATCGCCACCCAGCGCTTTCGCGAAGACCTTTATTATCGTCTCGCCGAGATCGTGGTGCGCATCCCCTCGCTGGCGGAGCGGCCGGGCGACGCGGTGCTGCTCGCGCGGCACTTCATCTCGCGCTACGCCCGCGAGCTCAATCCGCAGGTCAAGGGCCTCGCCGGCGATGCCATCGCCGCAATCGACGCCTGGGGCTGGCCGGGCAACGTGCGCGAACTGGAAAATCGCGTGAAGCGGGCCGTGATCCTCGCCGACGGGAAGCTGGTGACCGCCGCCGATCTGGACCTCCAACAATCCGACGATGGCGACGAGGCCGTGGTCCACCTGCGCACCGTGCGCGAGGCGGCCGACCAGCAGGCCATCCGCCGCGCCATGGCCCGTGCCGACGGCAATGTCTCGAGCGCCGCGCGCATGCTCGGCATCAGCCGGCCGACGCTCTACGATCTGATGAAGAGCTATAATCTGGGGTGAGGGACCAGCCGGGCTTCAGATGCCGAGCTTGCTTTAACAAACGCGACCCCGGGGCAAGCTCGCGGTGACGATGGACTGATGCTTGAATTCAGGCGTCGGCCCGGTCGGCCAGTTCGTCCAGCGTGATACCGATGCGGTGCATCTGCTCGACCACCGGTGGCCAGACCGAGGAGAAGAAGCGCTCGCGCTCCATGGCGCGCAAGCGGCGCGAGGCGCCGGGGGCGACGAACATGCCGACGCCGCGCTTCACTTGCACGAGGCCGTCATCCTGGAAGCTTTGATAGGCCTTGGCGACCGTCAGCGGATTGGCGCCCTGTTGCGCGGCGAAGGCGCGCACCGAGGGCAGCATGTCGCCGTCACCAAATTTTCCATCGAGAATCGCGGCGGCAATCAGGTCGCGAAGGCGCAGATAAACGGGCCGGCTTTCATCCATCGTGCTGCATCAGTGCCATAATACAGCCAGTCGGTCAACAGGCGTTGTGACTGGCTCGTCTCACGATGACGCAAGACGGTTCGGTTTGGCGCCGTTCAGCCCTCCCAGACGCTCAGCACATCGTCCAGTTCAGGGCGCGGGCGCTCCTCCAGTTCGCCGCCCGGCGTGCCGATGAAGACGAACCCCGCGATCTTCTCGTCCGCGGTCCCAAAAGCGTCGCGCACCGCATCGCTATAGGCGGGCCAGCCGGTCAGCCAGCCGCCGGCAAAGCCCATGGCATGCGCCGCGTGCAGCAGGTTCATCGCCGCCGCGCCGACGGAAAGCTCCTGCTCCCAAAGCGGGATCTTGGTCTGCTTGGGGGAGGAGAGGACGACGATGACCGCCGGCGCCTGTCGCGCGAATTGCAACATGGCCTCGATCTCGAGCCGCCCGGCTTCGGGCTTCTCGGCGCGGTAGCTGTCCGCCAGCAGGCTCGCCAGCGCTTCGCGCTTTTCGTCCGGGATGATGACGAAGCGCCAGGGCGCAAGCTTGCCGTGATCGGGCGTGCGCGCGGCGATGGCCACCATGTCGCGCATCTGCGCGATGCTCGGCCCGGGGGCGGCGAGGTCGCGCGGCTTGCCGGAGCGGCGCGTGGCGAGATAAGCGAGGAGCGAGGAGCGATCGTTGAGCATGTCCACCCGCTAGCCAAATCCGCGCGCGCCGCCAAGGATATTTGCGAATGGCTCGCAGCTCGGGCGGAAGAATGTATTGATGGGACGAGGGACGCGGCGCGCGCTTCCCTAGCGTCATTCCCGCAGGCGAGCGAAAGCGCGATCGGCGCGAGGCAATGAGGAAAAGCGGCAGGACGCAGCGCCGCCACCGCCCATCCCGAAAATCCGCTTCACAGCGCCGCGATAATCTCTAGTTTCGGCCGATCAACTTCGCGCGGGCCCGGCGATCCCGCCGACGCGCGAACCACGGAGAGTTTATGGCAACCATTCCCGCCATCACGCTCGGTGCGCTGCTGATCCTGCTGATCGGCGGCGGCATCGGGCTGTCGAGCAAGAAGCCCGAATTTCTGGGACATCCCAAGGGCCTGTATATCCTGTTCTTCGCCGAGATGTGGGAGCGCTTTTCCTATTATGGCATGCGCGCCCTGCTCATCTTCTACCTCACCAAACACTGGCTGTTCGGCGACGGACCGGCCAACCTCGTCTATGGCGCCTATACCAGCCTCGTCTACATCACGCCCGTGCTCGGCGGCTATCTGGCCGACCGCTATCTCGGGCAGCGCAAGGCGGTGCTGTTCGGCGCGCTGATCCTCACCGCCGGCCATTGCCTCATGGCGTTCGAGGGCACGGGCGGGCAGGGCGACCCGACGATCAACATCTTCTGGCTGGCGCTCTCCTGCATCGTCGTCGGCTCGGGCTTCCTCAAGGCCAATATCTCGGTCATCGTCGGCCAGCTCTATGGCCTGACCGATACGCGCCGAGATGCAGCCTATACTATTTTTTATGTCGGCGTGAACGTCGGTGCCGCGATCGGTACGATCATGGCGGGCTGGCTCGGCGAGACCTTCGGGTGGCGCTATGGCTTCGGCGCGGCGGGCGTCGGCATGCTGCTGGGCGCGATCGTGTTCATTCTCGGCAAGCCCTTCCTGCTCGGCCGGGGCGAGCCGCCCAAGCCGCTCGCAAGGGGCACGGAATGGACCCTCTACGGCGTCGGTGTCGCATCGATCGGCGTCATCTGGGCGCTGGTCCAGTACCAGTCGATCATCCAGAACCTGCTGATCGTCTCGGGCGTCGCGCTGCTCGGCTATGTGCTCTACTCCGCGCTCAAGCTGGAGCCGCATGCACGCGACCGCATGTTCGCCATCCTCTTCCTGATCGCGCTCAACCCCATTTTCTGGGGTCTGTTCGAGCAGGCGGGTGGCAGTCTCAATCTCTATACCGACCGCTTCGTGGACCGCGCGGGCGTGCCTGCCTCGCTGTTCCAGGCGATCAATCCTATCTACATCGTGCTGATGGGGCCGATCTTCGCCTGGCTGTGGGTGTGGCTCGGCAAGCGCGGCTGGGAACCCTCGGCACCGGCCAAGTTCGGCCTCGCGCTGGTGCAGGTCGGCCTCTCGTTCCTCGTCTTCGTCTGGGGCGCGGAGTCGGTGGGCATCGCGGTGCTGACGCCCGTATTCTTCGTCTTCGCCATCTACTTCCTGCAGACCACCGGCGAACTCTGCCTGTCGCCCGTCGGCCTCTCGGCGATGAATCGCCTGGCACCGCGGCACCTGGCGAGCCTCATCATGGGCGCCTGGTTCTACATGACGGCGGTCGGCAATTTCGTCGCCGGCAAGATCGGCGAGGCGACCGGCGGCCATGACGGCGAGATGACCAAGGAAGCGACCCTGTCCGTCTATAACAGCATCGGCTGGTGGACCGTGGGCGTTGCCGTCGCCGTGCTGGTCGTGTCGCCCTTCGTCACCAAACTGATGCATCTCGACACGCTCAAGGACGTCGATCCCGTGCCCGATCCGCGGCCCGAGGAAGGCCTCCGCCCCGCACCCGGCTCGGCGGCATAAGCAGCGCTGCGGAGGGGGGCGTTTACGGCGCTCCCCTTTTCAGGCGCTCCTAGTGCGCGGTACCATCGTCATTGGTGGAAGCTTCCACCGCCTGCGCGCCGTAGGAGGGTAGCTCCAGGCAGAAGGTCGTGGCGTATCGCCGTCCTTCCGACACCCACAAGCTGCCACCATGGCTCTCGATGATGCTGCGGCAGATCGGCAGGCCGAGTCCTGTGCCCATTGGCTTGGTGGTGACGAACGGCTCGAAAATGCGGTCCATGTCACCATGGGTGAGGCCGACGCCGGTGTCGCTGATTTCGAGCAACACGGTGCGGCGATCCGCCGATGTCGAGCGGAGCGTTATGCGCCGGGGATAGCGCCCGGTTTCCCGGATCGATTCCACGGCGTTCATGAGGAGGTTGATGAGGACCTGCTGAATTTGTACACGATCCGCCTGGATCGGCAGCACCGTCTCGTCCAGATGAAGCAGTATCGCGATCTTCTCGGCAGTCAGTTCTCGCCGCAGCAAAGCGACGGTTTCTCGCACCAGGTCGTTCAGATTGAACTGCGCCGTCGATTCCGGCCCACGGGCGAACATGCGCCCGAGACTCTTCATTACATCGGTGGTGCGTTTCGTTGCGTCGAGGCTCGTGCGAAGCGCCTCAATCGCGTCGGATATTTTGGGTTGCTCCCGCTTGAGCAGGTTGAGTCCGGCCATGGTGCTGACGGTCACGGCCGTGAGCGGCTGACCGATTTCGTGCGAGAAGGCGGCCGCCATCGCGTTCATGGACATCATCTTGGCCGCACGATCGCGCTTCTGCGCTGCCATTGAAAGCGCGAGCCGCACGTAGAGGCGGCTGGATTCGCCAATCAGGGCGAACGACAGGATCAGGTGCGAGGCCGGCATCAGGGCATAGAGGCCGTAGAATGTGAAAGTGAAGCGGCCCCGCTCCAGCGCGTTGATGGGAAGCAAAACCATCCAGGCGGTCATTGCCACCAGCAGCCACATGTCCAGCACCGATCTGCATCGCCGATACAGGACGATCGTCGCAACAATGGAAAGCGCGGTCAGGACAACATTCAACATGAAGAGGTTGGACCGGACAGCCCGCGTCCGGTCGACCAGCAGCGACGGGAGCAAGTCATGGCCAACCGTCGTCAGGAGCAGCACCGCGATGGCCAGAAGGATCGCGACAACGAGCCCCACGGCGGTTCGGGGAGATGGCCGGTGAACGACAGCCCCGAGAGACGACTCCGTCTCTCGCACGAGGACATAGAGAATGACGACGACCGGAAAGGTGGCTCGCGCGACGGAATTGAGCCAACCCGTCGTGTTGACGCGCGCGCCAAGCAGGCCCATCGGCGCGAAGGTACCCGGAAAGGTGAGCATGTGCGCGACGAGCAACAGCGCAATGAACACGAAGCCGGACGCCAATATGGTCAGCGCCCGCGACCGAAAGACCCTCGCCTGCACATAAAGCAGCACGGCCGCCACCAGATCGCTGAAAACGATGATGGTGTCCGTCACCGGGACCACGGACGTGAATTCCGGTAACTGGACGTTGGGTACGGCGAGGAGAGTGCACATGACCGCGATCAACAGGCCGGCCACTATGAAAGCGTAGCGAACTTGTCTGCGCTCGGGAGGTGTATCGAAAATTCCGACGCTGTCTTCCGACACCTCCGCTCCTTCGACACCCGACATCGGCGTGGGACGATCCCAGCCAATTTCCATCGAAAGGTTAACGCAATGTCAGGCCCAATCCTAGATCATTGAGGAGAGTGCGGATCAGGAAAATCCCCTAGAATGCATGGGAAAAAGATGCACCAAAGCGCCGCGGTGCGGACGGATTATAGAAAACGCCGGCAGTCGCGAAGGTAACGAGGTTCAGATAATATCGGCTGTCGGTGAGGTTTATCACCCAAAGGCGTACCGATAACGTGCCGGCGCGCGGTCGCCACTCCGCCGAGAGGTCGATGGTCGCATAAGCATCCTGCTTCACGACATTGTCGGGTTCCGAATAGAAACCTGAATTATAAGCTAGATTTCCGCTGAGCAACACTGTGCCCGCTCCCCCCAGCGGGATTTTCCTGTTCGCCCCAAGATTTAACTTAAAGCTGGGCGCGAAGGGCAGGTGGTTGCCGGTGACGTCGCAGGCGCGGGGCGCATATGGTATGGCCGCGGTGGCATCGTAGCTGTTGCAGCTGGCATTGGGGAATGCGTCGTATCGCGCCCTCAACCAGGCCAGGCCACCGGTGATATCCGTGTAGTCATCGAGCCGGGCGTCTAGCTGCAGCTCTGCGCCATAAGTCCGAGCCGAGGTGGCGTTCGTCGTCACGTTGCCGAGCGAGGTGATGGCGGATACCTGCACATCTGCATAATCGTATAAAAACGCGTTCGCACTCACTCGGAGGCGCTGGTCGCGATCGGTAAATTTCACCCCGATCTCGTAATCGTCGAGGGTTTCCGGCCCGAACGGCGCAACCTGCGGTGTCTGCAGGTTCCAGCCACCGCTCTGAAAGCCCCGGCTTGCCGAAAGATAGCCCATCAGGGCATCGGAAAAACGCCTTTGGATCGAGGTGCGCCATGTCGGCTCGCGAAAGGTCAGCTCATTCCGGAACGGTGTCTGCGGGATGAGAGGCAGGCCGGAGATCGGGCGGATGAACGGAGCGGTCTCGAACGTCTGTTGGCCGCGTGCCTCCACCGTCCGGTGCTCGATCGTGTAGCGCAAGCCGAGCGTCAGCTCGGTTTTCTCATCGATCGGGGCCGTTGCCTGGCCATAAGCGGCATAGGATGATGCGATCCCGTGGGAGAACAATGTCTGGCTGGTCCGACCGCCCAAGCGGGCCGAATAGCTGCCTCCATAGCTGAACGTCGTGGGGTCGTACCGCTCGTCGATGCGGATGAAGTACAAGCCCGCCACCCAGCGCAGCATCGAGCCATCGGCCGACTGTAGCTGGACCTCCTGGCTGATCTGGCGTTGGTCCGCAGCGACGACCGCTGAAAACAGCTGCAACGGCCCCTGGTCGAGATCGACGTCATAGCGGGCATCCATGCGGCGAGCAGCGGTCAGGCTCATGAACGCCAACGTGCCGATGTCGGCATCGGCCTTGAGCGAGACGCCGCCATAGCGAAAGCGATAGCGGTTCGGAAGATTCTGGTCGCGGTCGCGAAAGTGCTGGACCCGCGGCTGGCCGATCGGCGGATAGCCCTCGACGGGAATGGTGGAATAGTCCTGTGCGATATCCTGGTAGTCGGCGGCCAGCGTCAGCTTCAGGGTCTCGGTCGGTTGCAGCGCCAGTTTGCTGCGCGCGGCGACGCTGTGCGGAATCTCGCTCTGGTCTTTTGCCCCCGAATATAGGTTCGTGCCGAAACCGCTGACGCGGGACAGGCTCATCGCCAGGTTGCCCGAAATCCGGTCATTGCCGCCGGTCAGATACAGGTCGCCGCGCAGATAATCATAATTACCGGCGTGCAGCGTGGCCTCGCCGGCTGCTTCAGGCGAGGGATCGCGCGTTACCACCTGGATGACGCCTCCGGTCGCGTTACGTCCGAATAGCGTGCCTTGTGGCCCGTTGAGGACTTCCACGCGCTCTATGCCGCGAAGATCCAGCAGCGCGCTGATCGACGAGGCGAGATAGACCCCGTCGAGATAGGTCGCCACGCCGTTCTCCACGCCCAGTGTGGACCGTTTCCCGACGCCGCGCAGATAAGGCAGGGTGAATGCACCGGTGCGCATCATGACGAGGCTCGGCACGACCTTGCCGAGGCTCGGCGTGTTGGTCGCCTGCATGCGCTCCAGCTCCGTGCTGGAGAGGGCCGTCAGGGAGATCGGCACGTCGTCGGGGCGCTCGGGGCGGCGCTGCGCCGTCACGATAATCTCGGAGCGGTCGATCTCGGCAGAGACGGTTTCCGCGAGTGCGGGGAGAGAGGTTGCGATCAGGCAGCTGAACGCGGCGGCAAGAAGGGCAAACTTCGCGCGGCTCAACCTGCGGTGCGCAGCGGACCTCGCCGGACCGATGCTCCGTTCCCTTTGGCTGCTCACCGTCTACAGATGCTCCCACACAAGCGCAGCCTATCGCGAAGCGGGGGCGGCCGCTACCCCGTCGGGGGATCTGTCCCGGACACATCCGAAATGCCTAGCGCCTGGCCCCCCGCTTTCGCTAAAGACGCCCCATGAGCAGACGTTTCTTCGGCACCGACGGCATCAGGGGCCGCACCAATTCGTCGCCGATGACGGCGGAGATGGCGATGCGCATCGGCATGGCGGCCGGGCGACACTTTCTGCGGGGCGATCACCGCCATCGCGTCGTGATCGGCAAGGACACCCGCCTCTCCGGCTACATGATCGAGAACGCGCTGGTAGCGGGCTTCACCAGCGTCGGCATGGACGTCGTGCAGTTCGGGCCGATTCCCACCCCGGCTGTCGCGATGCTCGCGGCCTCCATGCGCGCAGACCTTGGCGTCATGATCTCGGCCAGCCACAACCCCTATTACGACAACGGCATCAAGCTGTTCGGGCCGGACGGCTACAAGCTATCCGACGCTGACGAGATGAAGATCGAGGCGCTGATCGACGATGGCGAGATTCCGCTGGCGGACTCTGCCCGCATCGGCCGGGCGCGGCGTGTCGAGGACAGCCGCGGGCGTTACATCCACTTCGTGAAGTCCACCTTCCCGGATCATCTGCGGCTGGACGGGCTCAAGGTGGTGCTCGATTGCGCCAATGGCGCAGCCTACAACACGGCGCCCTCGACGCTCTGGGAACTGGGCGCGGAGCTGGTGACGATCGGCGTGACGCCCAACGGCACCAACATCAACGACGGCGTCGGCTCGACCGCGCCGCAAGTGTTGCAGGAGACGGTGGTCGCCTCCGGCGCGGACATTGGCATCGCGCTGGATGGCGACGCGGACCGGCTGATCGTGGTCGACGAGACCGGCACGATCGTCGACGGCGACCAGATCATGGCGCTGATCGGCACGAGCTGGGCCGCGCGCGGCACACTGAAGGGCGGCGGCGTGGTGGCGACCGTCATGTCCAATCTCGGGTTGGAGCGCCTGCTGGGCGAGAACGGTATTCCGCTCATCCGCACCAAGGTCGGCGACCGCTACGTGCTGGAGGAAATGAAGGCGCGCGGCTGCAATGTCGGCGGCGAGCAATCCGGCCACATGATCCTGAGCGACTATGCCACCACCGGCGACGGCACCATCGCGGCGCTGCAGGTGCTGGCGGCGCTGGTCGAGAGCGGCAAGCCGGCGAGCGAGCTGCTGCGCCAGTTCGAGCCGGTGCCGCAACTCCTCAAGAATGTCCGCTTCGCCGGCGGAAAGCCGCTCGAGGCAGACAGCGTGAAGGCGGTGATCGCCGAGGCGGAGAAGGAACTCGACGGCTCCGGTCGCCTCGTCATCCGCCCCTCCGGCACCGAGCCGGTGATCCGCGTCATGGCCGAGGGCGATAACGGCGAGCAGGTGAGGCGGGTCGTCGAGCGGATCTGCGACGCGGTGGCGAGCGCGGCCGCCCATGCTTGACATGCGCCCCGATTGCGAACGCTGCGGCGTCGATCTCCCGGCCGATGCGGGCGGCGCGTTCATCTGTTCGTTCGAGTGCACCTTCTGTGCGGAATGTGCCGACGTGCTGGACGAGCGCTGCCCCAATTGCGGCGGCGAGCTGCTCGATCGCCCCACGCGCATGGGCAAGGCGCTGGCCAACAATCCGGCATCGACAGTCCGCAAATTCAAGGGATAACGGAGGCCTCGGCGGCCAAGGTTCCCCGATTTGATTTGACTTCATTGCCGCAATGGCCACGCTGGCTGCTTCACCGTCGCAAGGGGGAGCGCGATGGCAAGTCAGGTTGCGCCGATCGACACGGTTTCGGGCTCTTCCGTCAGCACACGCGCGACGGGTGATCGCCTCGTCAGCCTCGATTTCATCCGCGGCCTCGCCGTGCTCGGCATTCTCGCCTCGAACATCGTCGTCTTTGCCCGGCCCAACGAGGCGCGGCGCATGGTGGCGCTGGTCCACGAGATAACGTGGACCGAATGGCTGCCGTGGATGGTCAACTACCTCTTCATCGACGGCAAGTTCCGCAGCATGTTCGCGGCCCTGTTCGGCGTCGGGCTGGTCGTGTTCATCGAGCGCGCCCGCGCGAAGGGCGCGCCGGCCCGGCGACTGCAGATGCGCCGCCTCTTCTGGCTCGCGCTGTTCGGCTATGCGCATTACGTGTTCCTCTTCGAGGGCGACATTCTCTTTCAATATGCCGCGCTGGGCGCCGTCGCGATCTGGCTGATTTTCTGGAATCCCAGGCTGCTGCTGGCCGCGGGCGTGCTGCTGATCTTGCTCGACAGCCTGATGGCGGGGACGTTCCTCTGGCAACAGGCGGTGGACGAGCAGCGCGTGCTGGCGATGCCCGCCAATGCGCCCGACCGCATTGAGTATGAGACATACTGGCAGGAGAGCCGCGCCAAGGTCGCCGAGGAAAGCCGTGTGATGGCGCAGGGCGGCTACGGTGACATTTTCGCCTTCCGCTTCTCCAGCGGTCATGGCTGGCTCGAGCCGATCCTCGAGTTGCGGTACGTGGCCATGCAGTATCTGCCGATGATGATGATCGGTGCCGCTCTGTATCGGCTGGGCTTCTTCTCGGGCGGATGGGACCGGCGACGGATGCTGGCATGGGGCACGGCGGGCATCGCGCTCTCCGCGGCGATCGCGCTCGCCATGGGTCTGTGGCTGATGCGGGAGAACTGGCGGTTCGACCTCAATTTCTTCGTCTTCTACGGCCCGGTCGGCATTCTTCGCCTGCCGATGACCATGGGCTATCTCGCCGTGCTGACCGCCCTCGCGCCGACGCTCGTCCCCACGTCGCTGGGCCAGCGGGTGAGCGCCGCAGGCCAGATGGCGCTGACCAATTATATCGGCATGTCGTTCGTCATGACGCTGATCTTCCAGGGCTGGGGTTTCGGCCTCTACGATCGCTTCGACCGGCTCGAGCAATGGGGCTTCCTGCTGCTGGGCTGCGCGCTGATGCTGCTCTGGTCGAAGCCCTGGCTCGCGCATTTCCGTTTCGGGCCGCTCGAATGGATCTGGCGCTGCCTCACCTACTGGCGGTTGTTTCCGCTGCGGCGCTGAAGAGAACGCATCGGTTGCATTGCGCAACTGCTTACCATGAGTAATAATCACGCCGTCGGACGGAGTCGCAAGAAGCGGTCCGCTCATCCCCCTGACGTCCTGCCCCTTCGAGAGGATCCCCGCGATGCGCTACAACCACCTCGGCAACACCGGCCTCATCGTGTCTGAGCTGTGTCTCGGCGCCATGACCTTCGGCACATCGGAAGGGCGCTTCTCTCACATCGCCGGGCTGGAGCAGGAAGCGGCCAATACGCTGGTGCACCAGGCGTTCGACGCGGGCATCAATTTCATCGACACCGCCAATGTCTATTCCGATGGCACGTCGGAAAGCATCACCGGCCAGTCGCTCCGCGATCTCGGTATCGCCCGCTCAGACGCCATCATCGCGACCAAGGCCTATGCGCGCATGGGCGCGGAAGTGAACGCGGCAGGATCGTCGCGCAAGCATCTGATGGACGAGATCGATGCCAGCCTGCGCCGCCTCGGCACGGATTACATCGATCTCTATCAGGTGCATGGCTGGGACCCGGAGACGCCGGTCGAGGAGACGATCCGTGCGCTCGACGACATCGTGCGCGCGGGCAAGGCGCGCTACATTGGCGTTTCGAACTGGTCGGCCTGGATGGTCGCCAAGGCGCAGGGCATTGCCGCCGCGCGCGGGTTCGAGCGGATCGCCAGCATCCAGTCCTACTACACCCTCGTCGGGCGCGACCTGGAGCGCGAGATCGTGCCGATGATGGCGAGCGAGGGCGTGGGCCTCATGGTCTGGAGTCCGCTCGCCGGTGGCCTGCTCTCCGGAAAATATCACCGCAGCGGCACCGGGATCGAAGGCGAGGGCCGCGTCACCAAGGGCGGCGGGGCGGGCGGCCATATCGACATGGACCTGGTCTATGACCTTATCGACCTGATGAAGCCGATGGCGGAGGGCAGGGGCGTCGGCGTCGCCTCGATCGCGCTGGCGTGGCTGCTGCAGCGCCCGTTCGTCAGCGCGGTGATCGTCGGCGCCACGCGACCGGAGCAACTCGCGCAGAACCTTGCGGCGAGCGAGGTCGAACTGACGGTGGAGGAGGTCGCCCGGTTGACTGAGGCGAGCGCCCTCAAGCCGGAATATCCGCAATGGATGTTCGTCAATCAATGGCCACGACGCGGCGGCGCGTCGCCTCGCAGGCCGGCGCCGCTGCGCTGATCCGCCGCGGCAACCGGGGCACTCAACGCTACCCATAGGGACTCATCCCCATGGAAGTCATCCGCGCGACGGGACAGATTTCATCCGCACGTCCTGCGGAAGAAAGCTGGCCATGCCGGATGACGAGAACAGCGCGACAACGCATGTGGATCGCAGCACGTTCGAGGGCGGGCCGCCGCGCCGGCTGCTGACGCTCGCCAAACTTCCGGCGCCGCTCTGCCCCAACGATATCAGCCGCGTGACGGTCGCCTTTGTGCTGAGCTGGGTGATGCTGCTGTTCATGGTCGTCGCGACGCCCGAGTCGGGGAGACAGGCGGCGCTGGACAGTTTCGTGAACGATGTCGGCGTGCATGCCCGCTTCGCCATCGCCGTGCCCGCGCTGGTCGCGGCCTATGCCGTTTGTGCCCGGCGGCTCGGCGATGTCGCCTATCATTTCCTGTTTTCGAGCCTGCTCGACAATTACGGAAAAGCCCGTTTCACCGAGGCGATGGCGCGTGCAGGCCAGCTCATCAATTCACGCTGGGCGGAAGTCATCACCTTCGTCCAGGCCTATATCTTCTCGCTGCTGCTCTATCTGTTCGCGCGGCCGCTGCTGGATGGGATGGCCTGGGCCGTGGCGCCCGACGGCCGGAGCCTGTCGCTGGCGGGCTGGTGGCATCTGCTGGTCAGTCTGCCGCTGCTGAGCGTGCTGCTGTTCGGCTGGTTCTGGCGAATTCTCGTCTGGACGCTGTTCCTGCGCAAGGTCGCTCAGCTGAAGCTGCGATTGATCGCTTCACATCCGGATCAGGCCGCCGGGCTCGGCTTCCTCTCCCAGTCGGTACAGGCCTTTTCCATTTTGGGCCTGGCGATCGGGTCTATCGCGGCCGGGCGGTTCGCCTATCTTCATATATCGGGCCTCGGCACCGGGATGCGGGACGGGCTGCTCATTGGCGGCACGGCGGTGTTCGTTCTTTTCTTGTGCGTGGGCCCGCTGCTGATGTTCACGAACCTGCTGTTCGGCGCCTGGCGGGATGGAAGCCGGAGCTATGGCAGCCTTGCGACGCGGCTGGGCACCAATCTCGAGCGCAAGTGGTTCGTCCACGCGCAGGATCGCCAGGAAGATATCCTGGCCGTCCCGGACTTCTCGGCGGGCACGGATTATTATTCGATCGTCTCGAACGTCTATCGCATCCGCTTCGTCCCGGTGGATCTTCGCAGCCTCATCATCCTGATGGCGGCGACGCTGGCGCCGTTCATTCCCGCCATGTTCCTGAGCATGCCGAGCGAGGTGGTGATCCAGGAGCTCATGGGACTCTTCCTCCATTGAGCCGCGTCGCAAGCGCCTCGACTTCCCGGTCCGCTGTCGGCAAAAGCGGGTCATGACGACTCCCCGCATCCTCATCATAGCCGGGTCGGATTCGGGCGGCGGCGCAGGCATCCAGGCGGATATCCGCACGGTGACGATGCTTGGCGGCCATGCCATGACCGCGATCACGGCGATCACCGCGCAGAACACGCTCGGCGTGCAGGGCGTCCATGCCGTGCCCACCGAGATGGTCATCCAGCAGATCGACAGCGTGGTGAGCGACATTGGCGTCGACGCGATCAAGATCGGCATGATCGGATCGGCGCAGACGGCGCTGGCGGTTGCCGAGCGGCTGGAGAGCATCGGCGCGCCGGTGGTGCTCGATCCGGTGATGGTCGCCTCCAGCGGCGGTGTGTTGGCCGATGCCGCGACGATCGAGAGCCTGCACGAGCTGATGGGCTGGGCCTTCGTCACCACGCCCAACCTGCCGGAACTGGAAGCGCTGGGCGGCGAGGCGGACCTAACCGCGCGCGGCGAGATGCTGCTCATCAAGGGCGGCCATGCGCCGGGCGACACGATCGTCGACCGGCTGGTCGGCTCGGAAGGGGAAGTCGCCCGCTGGGAAGACCCGCGCATCGTGACCGAGGACACGCACGGCACCGGCTGCACGCTGGCGAGCGCTATCGCGACTGGCCTGGGGCAGGGGCTGGATCTGCCGGAGGCGATCGCGCGCGCCCGCACCTTCGTGCGCCTGGCGTTGCGTGGCGCGCCGGAGCTGGGTCGCGGCCATGGCCCGATGGGGCATCCTACGGTGCGGCTCGATCTGGGGCCGGAGATGCGGCTCAACCAGATATCGGTGCCGCTGATCGACTTTGCCGCCTCGCGCGATTTCTATGAGGATATGGGCCTGCGCCTGATCGTCGACAGCCCGGACAAGGGCTATGCCCGCTTCGAGACGCCGGGCGGGGCGACGCTCTCCATCCGCGGCGATTCCCATGCGCTCTATTTCGAGTGCGATGATCTCGATGCGCGTGTGGCCGCGCTGCAATCGATCGGCTTCGTGTTCGATAGCGAGCCGGTCGGGCAGGACTGGGGCTGGCGCGAGGCGTGGCTGGTCGATCCGGCGGGCAACCGGCTGTGCCTGTTCAGCGCGGGCGAGTATCGTCGCTATCCGCCCTGGCGGGTGGAATAACCGTGATAGCCGGTGTCGACGAAGCGGGCAGGGGACCCCTGGCCGGGCCGGTGGTGGCGGCCGCGGTCGTGCTGTGCAAGCCGCGTCCGTCCGGACTCGATGACAGCAAGAAGCTGACGGCCGAGCGGCGCGGCGCGCTGGAGACGGTCATCAAGCGCCGTTGCCACTGGGCGATCGGCGTGGTCGACGTGGCGGATATCGACCGGCTCAACATCTTCGGCGCGACCATGCTGGCGATGACGCTGGCGGTGGAAGCGCTGTGCGCCAAGATCGGCTGCGATCCGCTCGAGGTGCTGGTCGACGGCAACCTGACACCGCACGGCCGCCGCCCCGAGTGGCGCTGGAAGGCCCGCCCGATCGTCGGCGGTGACGCGATCGAGCCATGCATCTCGGCCGCCTCGATCATCGCCAAGGAGCATCGCGACGCGCTGATGCGCGAGGCGGCGCTGGCCCATCCCCATTATGGCTGGGCGAAGAACAAGGGCTATGGCACGCCCGATCATCTCGCCGCGCTGCGCGAGCATGGCCCGAGCCCGCTGCACCGGCGCAGCTTTGCGCCGGTCGCACAGATGGCGCTGATCTGAACTAGGCCGACACGCCGGGCCCGAAGGCCTTGGCCTTGAGATCATCGATGTAGATCCGCGCGAACGCCTCGGCGACTTCCGGCTCGGGAGGCAGCCCGCGTTCCTCGGTCGCGCCGTTCAGTTCGTCGCGGCTGTTGATGCGCGGGAAGGGCACGTCCGGCACGGGCACGCCGAGGAAGGCGCACAGCGGCTCCCAGCCGTCCCTGGGCGAGAAGACCAGAAGGCGCTCGGGCGGGAGCGTGTCGATGACCTGCTGGTTCCGGCGGCGAAACCAGTCGGTCATATAGGCACGATCCTGGATGTCGTTGTCGAACGCGTCGAAGATGACGCCCTGCAACATGGCCTCCATCGGGGTGCCGGCGAGCCCGGCGAGCATCCGCTTCGAGAAGATCGTGTCGCTGACGGACTCGAACCAGCTGTCCGCATCGCGCAGGCTCAGCACGACCTTCGCCTCGGGATAATGGTCCGCCAGCTGGCGCCAGTAGGTGCAGGATGGATAGTCCGTGGTCGACTGGAAACCGTCGAACACGGCGTCCCAATCGGGCTTGCCGGCGATGACATCCAGCCAGAGCGGGATGTTCCGGCGCCCGGCCGCCATGACCTCGGACATGTGGTAGCTCGGGCCCAGGCCCAGATGCTCGAGCGCGAATTTGAGCGAAAACGTTGCCGTGCGCCCCAACCCGGCGCCGATAACCTTGAGTGCCATGAGGTCGATCCTCCTCCCCGCGGTGCGGGAACTCTAGCAGAGCGAAGGGGGGCGGTCGCGGGAAATTTGGGGCGCGGAATGGCTGGAAAGCGCGGCTATTGCGCGCACTTCGCCAGCGCTGCCTTCGCCGCTTCGCGCCGTTCCCGGTCGGCCAGGATCAGCTTGTAGCAGACGTAATATTTGAAGATGTTACTGACATAGGTGACGGTCTCGCGGCCGATCCGCTCGGAGGCGATGCGCTCGACATTGCCGAACCAGACGTTGGGATCAAGGCCGCGCTCGGCCGCTTCGCTACGAAGCTGGCGGATCCTTGCCGCGCCCGCATTATAGGCGGCGAAGGTGAAAAGGCCCTTGTCCAGCGCCGTCATCGGCTCGTTCTCGAAATAGCGGCTGCGGATGTAGCGCATATATTTAACGCCGGCGTGGATGTTGGGATCGAGCTGGGTAATGTCGCCGACGGCCTGTTCCGCCCCCGTAGCGGGTACGAGCTGCATCACGCCGATCGCGCCGGCATGGCTTTTCGCGTTCTGGTCGAGGCGGGATTCCTGATAGCCCTGCGCGGACATCAGCAGATAGTCGAACTTGTACTGGTCGCCATATTTGCGGAACAGGTCGGTCATGGCGAGGAACTTGCGTCGCTCCTCTTCGGAGGCAGCCTGGGTGACGTAGCTGGTGCTCTGCAGGTAGCGCCGGCTGAGCACGCGGCCGGTCACCGAGTTGAGGCCGTTTTCGGCGAGAAAATCGTTCACGACCCTGGCAAGCTGCAGGCTGTTCTTGCGGAACGCGACGGCGAGATTGCCGCCGCTGCGCAGCGTCGCCCCTTCATGGATGACCAGCTTGGGGAAGACCTGCTGCCAATATTGGGCGAGATAGTCGTCCACAACGATGGCGGGCACGAGGCCGGCATTGACCATCTCCAGAAGATCGTCGTCCTCCAGCGTCTCCGGCGCAGCGTCAATGGCAACCGGCGGCCGGTTCGCGGTCTTGAACCGCCGGTTCAGTGCTTCCAGGCTGGCATAGTAGCTCGAACTCTTGCGCACGAAGACGCGCTTGCCGGAGAGGTCGTCGACCGAGGCGATCGGGGGAGAGCCGGGGCCGGTCACGACGACCTCGTTCACATTCGGCCGGGTGGGGTTGCTGAAAGCGACGAGCTTTCGCCGTTCCGGCGTGTCGGTGAGCTGTGCGGCGACCAGATCGAGCTTGCCCGCGTTGAGGGCTGGCAGCAGCGCGTCTTGCGGCATCGGCAGAAGGACGACATAGACATGCTTGCCGCTGGCTTTCAGCCGCTCGTTCAGCTTGTCCTCGAACAGCGTCATATATTCATAGGAGAGACCGCGCGGCTGCCCCTTGTCGATGAAATAGAATGTGCGGTTGAACGGCACGCCGGCCCGGATGACCTGCCGCTCGACCATGCCGTCGAGGTCGCCGGTGAAGAGGCGATCCGCACGCTGGCGTATGGCGTCGGGCAGCGCTTCCAATGGTCGCTCGGTGGGCGTCGCTGCCGCCTCGGGCTGGCGCTTTTCGGCGGATTTGGTGCTCTTTTCCTGCGAGCAGCCGGCCGTTAGCGCGATGAGCGCCAACAGGGATAGACTATGTGCAAAGGTCCGCATGTCGGTTGACCCACAACGGCTTTCTCACCGAGCTTAGGCGCTCTGCAGTGGGGACCAATCAGGTCTAGTGCCGATGTGAAAGGCATGGAAATCCGTATCACAAACGATCAGTGCACAGGCCGGCTTCGCGTCGTTGCGTTCCTCGCCGTCCACGCACCAAAGCGCCCCGGGCATTGACCCGCGCCTCCCTTTCGCCTAGCGGGCGTGCGTCATCTGGGGAGTAGCCAGCCGCCGGTCGCCGGCGGATCCATGCGTCAACATACTCGGTCGAGAGGCCGTGGCGCACGGGGAATGCGAAGCATTCAGGCGAGACCAATGGCATGACGCTTCCGCTCGGCCGGGCGGGAAGCGTGATGCCGTTGCTTGTCTTGTCGCCTGGCCCCGGAATAGTTCATGGACGCACTGCTTACCTCCACCGCCATCGTCGCTCTCGCCGAGATCGGCGACAAGACGCAATTGCTGGCGATCCTGCTGGCGACGCGCTTCCGCAAGCCCGTACCGATCATCCTCGGCATCCTCGTCGCGACGCTGGCCAATCATGCCTGCGCCGCCTTCCTGGGCGCCAGTGTCGCCTCGATCTTCACGAGCGGCTGGTTCCAGACCCTCGTCGCCATCTCCTTCCTCGCAATGGCCGCCTGGACGCTGATCCCGGACAAGATCGACGATCTGGACGACAAGCCCGCGCGTTTCGGCGCCTTCCTCACGACGGCGATCGCCTTCTTCCTCGTCGAAATGGGCGACAAGACGCAGGTCGCAACCGTGGCGCTCGGCGCCCGTTTTCAGGACGTAACACTGGTCACGATGGGCACCACGCTCGGCATGATGCTCGCCAATGTCCCGGCGGTGTTTCTTGGGGAGGAACTGGTCAAGCGCGTGCCGCTCAAGGCGGTGCGGATCGCGGCGGCGCTCCTGTTCGCGGCGCTCGGTATCTGGCTACTGGTCGGTGGGATGGGCCGCATTTGACCCCCGACAGAGCGCGGCGCGAAAAAATCTTCGATCGCGCCGCGCTCTGAGTCTCCGGCGCAACACCACAACATGTTGAGTCTCGCGCGAATCGCGAGACTCCACCCCTCGTGTGGGACTCGTTTCGTTCCCCTCGGACGCGCTCGGTCAACGGGTCATCAACCAAGATTACCGCGCTTGACGGGCGAGTCGCGGGGACTCACACCCGTGTACGAACCAAGGGGGAAAGACCAAATGGGTGTGATCGAACGGGTCGGCACGAAGCCGGCGAAGGGGAAAGGCGCGCCGCGCACGATGCCGGCGGTGCTTCCGCTCGACACCCTGCTGCAGGGCGATTGCATCGCCATCATGCGGACCCTGCCGGCCGGAAGTGTCGACATGATCTTCGCCGACCCGCCCTATAATCTGCAACTCGGCGGCGACCTGTTCCGGCCCGAAGGTGGCCGCGTCGATGCGGTCGACAACGACTGGGACCATTTCGACAGCTACGGCGCCTATGACGGCTTCTGCCGCGAGTGGCTGGCCGAAGCGCGCCGCATCCTGAAGCCCGACGGCACGATCTGGGTGATCGGCAGCTATCACAACATCTTCCGCGTTGGCGCACTGATGCAGGATCAGGGCTTCTGGATTCTCAACGACATCGTCTGGCGCAAGGCGAACCCGATGCCCAATTTCAAGGGCACCCGCTTCACCAACGCGCACGAGACGCTGATCTGGGCGAGCCAGGGCGAGAAGGCCAAATATACGTTCAACTATCGCGCGATGAAGACGCTCAACGACGAGTTGCAGATGCGCTCCGACTGGGTTCTGCCGATCTGCGCGGGGCAGGAGCGGCTGAAGCGCGGCGGTCACAAGGCGCACCCGACGCAGAAACCGGAAGCGCTGCTCTACCGCGTGATGCTGGCCTGCACCAAGCCGGGCGATGTCGTGCTCGATCCCTTCTTCGGCACGGGCACCACCGGGGCCGTCGCCCGCCGCCTCGGCCGCCACTGGATCGGCATCGAGCGCGAGGACGATTATTGCGAAGTCGCGCGGGAGCGCATTGCTGCGGCGCTCCCGCTCGACGAAAGCGCGATCACGACGATGCAGTCGCCGCGCAGCCAGCCGCGCGTGGCGTTCGGCACGCTCGTCGAGACGGGGATGATCCAGCCGGGCACCTTGCTCACGGCGGGCAAGGGCGCGCGCTGGAGCGCGCGTGTGCGCGCCGACGGCAGCCTCGAATGTGGCGACCAGACCGGGTCGATCCACAAGCTTGGCGCGACCTTGCAAGGCGCCCCGAGTTGCAATGGCTGGACCTTCTGGCAGATCGAGCATGAGGGCGCGGTCAAGCAGATCGACGCGCTGCGCCAGCTTTACCTTCTCGCGACGGAGCCCTGATCGGCTCCGACGCCGGCGCCCAGGACGGGATCTCCCACACTCGTCCTGGGCCCCTCGCTTCCAGTGTCAGATCGTCGCTGCCGAGGCAGAGCCGCGCTGCCGCCTGCGCAGCGCCGCGCCCAGCATCGCGAAGCTCGCGATCATCATGGCCCAGGTCGCCGGCTCGGGCACGGGCGTGACCTGAGTGCCGCCGCTCGTCCAGTAGCCGGTCGCGGTCACAGTGTTGAGGTTGAAGTTGGGTGCGAGAGCGATCGTGCCGGCGCTCCAGAGCGTGGGATTCTCCACGTCTCCCTTGTTGCCGTTGCCGCCTTCCCAGCGACCGCCCGGCGCCACTGCCGGACCGAAGCATGTGCCGGTGAAGGAGCACAGGAAGGCCTGATCGTAGTCGATGGTCGAATTGGGCAGGCCCTGGTGGGAGAAGGTGACATGGATGTCGTTCACCGTCTTGCCCGACAGGTTCGTGCAGAAATCGACCCTGACACCGTTTGCCTGAGAATCGATGAGCGTGCAGGTGCCACCCGAAAAGGGCACAGGATTGAGCGCCTGCGCGGGGCTGGTGAAAGCCCCGAAAGCAAGGGCCGCAAACAAGAAGCCGGCGAGGCGCCGGACAAGCGTGATGATGGACATGATAGCCTCCCATGCTGATCGTGGGTGCGGCCCGTAAAGCGCCGATACCGTAACGTCCGGTCGGCCCGTTGCGTGACGTATATCCCTCTCGCACGGGCGCCTCAAGAGGCAGCCCCTCGGCTTAAGCCGGAACGAGCGTTTCCGCCGCCAGCCTCTTCCGGGCGCCATCCTCGCCCCAGGCCATCACTTTGCCGTGGTTCCACGCATAGGCCGGGCGCAGCACGGGCGCGAGCGCGCGCATCCAGGGCCGCGTCACCTCGACGCGCCAGTCAGAGCGAACATGGGTGCGCTCGCCGAGCGCGGCGAACGTCCACTGCCCGATGCCGTCCAGTTCGCCGGTGGCGCGTCCCTCGATGAAGGCGAGCGGCTCGATCTGCGTGACCTCCACGTCGAAGCTCAACGAATAGGGCAAGGCGGTCCGCCAGGTGAGCCGTCGCACCGCGCCGACCCCGCGCGCGTCACCGTCGCGCATCGACGCGACGGCCAGAACGGCCGGCCACCAGTGCGGCCAGTCGTCGGTGCGCTCGATGAGGGCCCAGACGCGTTCGATCGGCGCGTCGAAAGCCCAGTCGGTGATGATCGCAAATTGCCTGGCAGCCACGGTCCCACTCCGCTTGCGCGCAGCCAATAGCATGAAATGCGGGGGTTTCGAAGGGGTGGTTCCTTCCCGCCCGGGCTTGGTCTAGGGGAGGGGGATGAATGAGCCCATGTCCGGTCCGCCCGCCGACTCCCGCCTGTATCTGCGCCCGATCTGGTTCGCCGACACGCCGGTCGGCCTTGCCGATGATGCGTTCAGGCGTCTCGCAGGCGGGCTGATCTGGTTTCAGGCGGTCGAGGCTCGCTGGATCGGGCCGGAGGGCGAGGGCGGCAAGGCGCAGGTACCCGTGGCGGAGTTCGCGCGCTGGCAGGCGGGCTTGCCGGACGCACTGGCCGAGCGCGCTGCCGCGCTGATGGCCGCCCTCATCGCGCCGCGCGCGCCGCTGACGCTTGGCGAGCGCATCATCCGCTTCGATACGCCGCAGGTCATGGGCATCCTCAACATGACGCCGGACAGTTTCTCGGATGGCGGCAAGCTGGTCGGCGAGCCGGACAAGGCGGCTGATGCGGGCTTCGCCATGCAGCTTGCCGGCGCCGCCATGATTGACGTCGGCGGGGAATCCACCCGCCCCGGCGCGGCAGCAGTCTGGGAAGGCGACGAGATCGCCCGGACGGTGCCGGTCATCGAGCGCCTCGCGCGGAGCGGCATCGTCGTGTCGATCGACACGCGCAAGGCCGCCGTCATGGAAGCCGCGCTGGCGGCAGGGGCGGGGATCGTCAACGACGTGACCGGCCTCACGCACGATCCGCGCGCGCTGGACGTGGTGGCTGCGGCGGGCTGCCCGGTCATGCTCATGCACAGCCCCTCGGCGGGCGAGGATCCGCACGGCGGCGCGGTCAAGTACAAGGCCGGCGCGGTGGGGGGCGCGAGCATCGATCTCGCGGTGTTCGACTGGCTGGAGGCGCGCGTCGCCGCCTGTGTCGCGGCGGGCGTGGAGCGCGCGAAGATCATCGTCGATCCGGGCATCGGCTTCGGCAAGGCGCTGCAGGACGATACCCGCATCGTGAACAATCTCGCGCTCTATCATGGCCTCGGCGTGCCGATCCTGTTCGGCGCCAGCCGCAAGCGGATGGTGGGTGCGCTCACCGACGGCGCGCCGGTCAGTGAGCGGCTGGGCGGATCGGTCGCACTCGCGCAAAAGGCCATCGAGCAGGGCGCACAGATCGTACGCGTGCATGATGTGCAGGAGAGCGTTCAGGCGGCGCGCGTGTGGCGCGGCCTCAGAGACGCGGCTCTGGTGGCGGGCTGAACGCCGCGCGCTTCTTGCCCGGCGTGTGCGCCGCTCCGTTCGATGGAAAGGCCTCCAGCCGCTTGAGCAACGCACCGGCCGACATAGGATGGCCGAACAGCCAGCCTTGACCGAACTCGACCCCGGCGCGTTGCAGCCACTCGGCCTGCCGCGGATCCTCGACGCCCTCCGCGACGATCTGCAGATCCAGGCGCCGCGCCATTTCGATGATCTGCGGGACGAGGCTGACCTTGAAGGCATTGGTGCCGGCGGTCATCGTGAAGCTGCGGTCGAGCTTCAGCATGTCGGCGTCCAGATCGTTGAGATAGGCGAGGCTGGAATGACCGGTGCCGAAATCGTCGATATAGATGGTGTGGCCCTGGCTGCGCAGCCGCCGCGTCCCCTCGATTGCCGAGGCGGAATCGACGAGGGAGTGCTCGGTCAGTTCGAGCGCGATGTGGTTCGCGGGGATACGCGCGGCTGTCAGCAGTTCCCGTATCATGTGATGAAAATCCTGATCGGACAGATCCGAGACCGCGATGTTGATCGCGACGTGGAAGTCGTCGCGCTCGGCAAGGACATGACCGAAATCGCGGATCACGCGGCGTAGCACGAGCGCGGTGATCGTGCCGATGAACCCGGCTGCTTCCGCGAGCGGAATGAACTGGTCCGGTGGCACGGTTTCGCCCGGGCGCTCGCGCCATCGCACCAGCGCTTCCGCACCGACCAGTTGCCGGTCCTCAAGCCGGACCATCGGCTGATATTCCACGTCGAGCTCATCGGCAGCGATCGCGCGGCGCAGCCGGGCTTCGATCGTCCGCCGCTGATCGCGGAATACCGAGGCGAGCAGAATGATGGCCGCCGCGGTGATGACGCCGAGAATGCCGGCGATCACCAGTTGGAGCCAGTTGTTCGCCAAGACCGTTGAGGAACTGGTCGCGCTGACGACGCAAAGCGGGCGCTTCGGAGCGCAGCGGGGGGTGTAGAGCCACCCGTCGCGCTCGAAGGGCTTCGAGGACTGCATCTCGGATGCGCTGATCGGCATTTGCCAGCCGTAAAGCGGCACGTAGCGCCCGCCGCGGGAAAGGTAGCCCACGGAATAGCTGCCACCGGGCAGGGCTTCGAGTCCGATGACATCGGCCGTCAGCACGACATTGGTCGTTTTCGATTCCAGCACCGGGGCGGTCTGGTTGGGGGCCAGTCGCAGTTTTCGCAAAGCGGTCACGCCCATGCCATCGGCGGTGAGCAGATCGGGCGTCGCTGGGAGCGTCGCGCGCTGGCTCGCATCCACGCGGCCCAGAACCGCGCTGCACAGCAGGACACCATGGTCCAGCCGGCCGATATCCTTGACGTAGCGCCCCTTGTACATCTGCGCGCGAAGCTGATTGAGCTCAAGGTCGGAACAGAAACGGTCCGGCTGACGATCGAAGAAGGCCAGCATGCCGACAGCCTCGCGGTCCAGCGTCTCCATGCCCTTGAGCAGCGCCTTCGAGATGGCAGCCTGTTCGCGCTTCGCCGTTTGTTTCAGGAAACTCCAGGACAACAAGATCGAGGCGCCGGCGATGAGGATCATCAACAGGGCGACGACGAGGGTTTCGAGAATCCTCGACAGGCCTTGCGAAATGGCCGGATTATCCGCCGGTTTGCTCGATGTCATAGCTTGGCCACGTCCAGTCAGGAGCATAGTCCCGGCGCGCTGCCACGCGACCATACACGCAAGTCACCCTCAGATTGAAGCCGGTGACATGTCCCGGCTTCCTGCGCCTTTTGCGCGCGCGATCTGCGTGATTTCCCGAGGATAGCGGGGATGGCGCGGGGAGGGGGAGGAGAAAGGCGCCGCGACGACATCAAGGGCGCATCCATGCTTTACGCGGCTTTCACATTCCCGCAGTAACGGCATCCGTGACCATCGGTGAGGGATGAGCACGTTCGTGGGCAGTCAGAAAGTCATTGTCGTGTTCGGGACGCGTCCCGAGGCGATCAAGATGTTCCCGGTGGTGCACGCCTTGCAGGCGACACCGGGCATCGAGACGCGCGTCTGCGTCACGGCGCAGCACCGCGCCTTGCTCGATCAGGTGCTGGGCCTCGCCGGTATCGTGCCGGATATCGACCTCGACATCATGCAGCCCGACCAGACGCTCGATGCTCTGACAGCGCGGCTGATCGTCGCGCTGGGGGCAACGTTCGATGCCGAGCGGCCGGACCGCGTCCTTGTTCATGGAGACACGCTGACCACGATGGTCGCAAGCCTTGCCGCCTATTACCGCAAGATCCCGGTCGGCCATGTCGAGGCGGGCCTGCGCAGCGGCGACATTCATCATCCCTGGCCGGAGGAAGTGAACCGCCGTGTCGTCGCCTGCATCGCCGACATGAATTTCGCGCCGACCGAGGCCGCTGCCGCCGCGCTCCGGGCCGAGGGGCGCGACCAGGCGGGTATCCACGTCACCGGCAACACGGTGATCGACGCGTTGCTGGCTACGCAGGAACGCATCCACGCGGACCCCATGCTCGCCGCTGACATCGCGCCGATCGCGGCGCGCTTCGCCGGCAAGCGGATCGTCGCCGTGACCAGCCACCGTCGCGAGAATTTCGGCGATGGCATGGCCAATATCGCCGGTGCGATCTGCGACATTGCAGCGCGGCCGGATGTTGCGGTGATCTTCCCCGTGCACCCCAATCCCAATGTCCGCAAGGTCATGGACGATGCGCTCGCCGGTCTCGCCAACGTCGCGATGATCGAGCCGCTCGATTACCCCAATTTCGTCGGCCTGCTCGATGCCTGCGAGATCGTGCTGACCGATAGCGGCGGCGTGCAGGAGGAAGCGCCCTCGCTCGGCAAGCCGGTGCTGGTGATGCGCGAGACGACGGAGCGCCCGGAGGGCGTCACCGCCGGCACCGCGCGGCTCGTCGGCACGGATCGCACCCGCATCGTTGCTGAAATTTTCACCCTTCTGGACGATAAATCCGCCTATGGCGCGATGGCCCGCGCTCACAATCCCTTCGGCGACGGCCATGCCGCCGGCCGTATCGCGAGGATCATTGCCGATGCCCATTGAGCACGACACGCGGGTCGCCGTCATCGGCCTCGGCTATATCGGCCTGCCCACCGCTGCCCTGATTGCCCGCTCCGGCATGAGCGTGCTCGGCGTCGACGTGACGCCGCATGTCGTCGAGACGGTCAACAGCGGCAAAGTCCATATCGAGGAAGTCGATCTCGATGGTCTCGTCCAGGGCGTCGTCGCGCGTGGCACGTTGCGCGCCTCCCTCGATGTCGAGCCCTCCGACGTCTTCGTCATCGCCGTGCCGACCCCGGTCAGCGAGGACAATGCGCCGGACATTTCCTACGTCCTCAGCGCCGCTCGCACGATCGCTCCGGTGCTGGCCGCCGGCAATGTCATCATCCTCGAGAGCACCTCGCCCGTCGGCACGACCGAGGCGATGCGCGACGAGCTGCAGAAGCTGCGCCCAGACCTCAAGATGCCGGGGCTCCCCGGCAACGGCGCGGACGTTTCCATCGCTTATTGCCCCGAGCGCGTGCTGCCCGGACGCATCCTCATCGAACTGGTCAACAATGACCGCTGCATCGGCGGCATCACCCCGCGCTGTGCCCGCAAGGCGCTGAGCTTCTACCGCAAGTTCGTGCGCGGCGAGTGCATCACCACCACGGCGCGCGCCGCCGAAATGGTGAAGCTGGTCGAGAACAGCTATCGCGACGTGAACATCGCCTTCGCCAATGAACTCAGCGTGATCGCGGACGGCATGGGCATCGACGTCTGGGATGTCATCCGCCTCGCCAACCGTCACCCGCGCGTGAACATCCTCCAGCCCGGTCCGGGCGTCGGCGGCCACTGCATTGCCGTCGATCCCTGGTTCATCGTGCATGGCGACCCTGCCAACAGCCGCATCATCCGCACGGCGCGCGAGGTCAATCTTGCCAAGACCGACTATGTGGTCGAGCAGGCGAGCAAGCTGATCGACGATCATCCCGGCGCGCAGGTCGCCTGCCTCGGTCTCGCCTTCAAACCGAATATCGACGATTTCCGCGAGAGCCCTGCGCTTGAGGTCGCCCATCGTCTTGCCAAGCGCTACGGCCCACGCATCAAGCTGGTGGAGCCCTATGCACAGGGCGTGCCCGCCGAGTTCGTTGGCACAGGCGCCACGCTGATCGACATTGACGACGCCCTCGAGAATTGCGCTGTCTTCATCGTTCTGGTCGACCACGACGTCTTCAAGTCGGTACCCGTCGACGAACGCGTCGACAAGGCGGTCTACGATACACGCGGCCTGTGGCCGGACCAGCCCGCGCCGCCCAGCGGCAATCAGGGTTTGCGCAAGGCGGGATGACGAGGCGACGTGCCCGCCTTGTTGCCGGCAAGCTCGTAACCCCGCGCTCTCAGTTCCATTTCCGCCCCCGGTGTGCGGCTGCCGATCAGGTCATTCATGCCGGGCGCCGTCTCGGCGATGGCGGGGTGCGTCATCGACACTGCATCCATCGCGATGATCGCCGTCAGTCCTGCAGTCCTTCTCATGCTTCTCTCCCGAGCAAGGGACTTGTTAGTCCGAAGAGCGACTCGGCGAAGGAACTGAAGGATAGCGCGCTCAGTGGCGGACGGCTTCGGAATCCAGAAGGCGGCGGCCGGTCACGAGCGTCTGGACGATGAACATGAGGACGAAGATCGCACCGATCGCGCCCACGAACAGGTCGAAGCCGGAGACGCCCGGAAGGAACTCGTGACGAGCGCCGCTCGCCATCATGGCCAGCGTCAGCCCGATCAGCACGAAGCGCAGCTCAGTCGGGCCCGCGATGCCATAGGAGAGCTTGAACTCGCCCATCACGCGCGCGGCAAGATAGGAGTGGATCGACAGCAGCAGGTACCCGGCGACCGTGAGCAGGGCGACGTCGATTCGCACGAACGGGCTGCAGCCCATCCCGCCGAGGATCAGGAGGGTAACGAGGCCATCGCAGCTATGATCGATGAAATAGCCATAAGAAGGACGCTCGATCTTCCGGTAGCGGGCGAGGCTCCCGTCAAGCGAGTCACCGAACCATTGCAGCACGTAGCCGGCAATGGCGAGCCACAACCAGCCGATGCCAAAGCCGCTGGCGGCGTAGCCGACAAAGGTGAGGATCGCGCCGAGGACTCCGGCAGAGGTCAGCAGGTCGGGCGAGACCCAGCGCGGCATGATACTGCAGAGCCAGTTGAGCAATCGCCGCTCCGGCACGGCGAGGAGGTTTTTCTGAAGGCGCTGCACCGGCGCCGCGGCCGGCAAGGGAGGTTTGAGCATGGAAGCTTATCGACTGTCATCAAACCGTAATCAACTCTGTTTCGGCAAAATGCGCGGCGCTCCGCACCGATGGCGGGCCGGATTGCCCGATTTGGGACGGGCTAGGGCCGGTCTGGCAGCCAACAATCCCATTGACGCTTCCCCCGGCCCCGCATAGGCGCGCGGGCAATGACCGCGAAACCAGCGCCGTCCAAGGAAGTGGCGCGCCTGCGCCTCTACATGCTCAGCATCCTCATCGACATCATGGTGCTGGGGCTGGGTTTTGCGCTGGCCAACATTCTCGTGCTGCACTCGCTCTGGGGTGAGCCGGGCAAGCCCCACGGCCTCGTGATGTTCGCCATGATCGCGCCGGTCTATACGCTGATCGCGATCAATGGCGGCGTCTACGGCATTCGCATGATCGGCAATCGGCAGGCGAGCGCCGTCAGGGCGATCTGGAGCCTTGTCCAGGCAGTCATGCTGATGCTCATCATCGTCTATCTGGGCAAGATCGCCGAGGAGCTGTCGCGCCTGACCTTCATGGTCGGCCTGCTGATCGCAGCGGCAGGCCTGTATGTCGCGCGCATCCTGATCGAGCGGATCGGCATCGCGCTGCTGGGCGAGGTGGCGCATATCACCGTGCTGCTGGTCGATGGTGTGGAGGTCGAGACGCCGCGCGAAGCCTATCGCATTGATGCGGCGACGATCGGCGTCGATCCTGCCCGGCGCGATGCCGCCATGGCCGAGCGACTGGCGCACGGCGTGGGCGGCGCCGAGCGCGTGGTGGTCGCGTGCCCTGCCGAGCGCATCGAGGACTGGCGTGTGGCGCTGACGGCGCTCTCGGCCAAGGGCGAGATCCTCGTGCCCGAGATGCGCCATCTGGCGCCGACCAAGGTCAGCGCCTTCGACGATCATCCCACCATCGTCGTGGCAGGCGGTCCGCTGCTGTTCCGGGACCGCATCGTCAAGCGGCTGCTCGATCTGGTGATCGGCATCCCGGCCGTGCTCGCGCTTTCGCCGGTGTTGCTGGCGTCGGCCATCGCGGTGAAGCTCTCCGGGCCGGGGCCGGTCTTCTTCCGCCAGCAGAGGCTGGGCAAGGATGCGCGGCCTTTCCTGATCTTCAAGTTCCGCACCATGCACGTCGCGCGCACCGATCATGCCGCGGAGAAGCTGACCGAGCGGAACGATCCCCGCGTGAGCCGCATCGGCGCGTTCCTGCGCAAGACCAGCATCGACGAACTTCCGCAACTCTTCAACGTGTTGAAAGGCGACATGAGCATCGTCGGGCCACGTCCGCATGCGCCGGCGGCCAAGGCGGCTGACAGCCTCTATTGGGAAGTCGACGAGCGCTATTGGGCACGGCACTGCATCAAGCCGGGCATGACCGGCCTCGCGCAGGTGCGCGGCCATCGCGGCCCGACCGACCGGCACGAGGACCTCATCAATCGCCTCCAGTCGGACCTTGAATATGTGACCAACTGGTCGATCTGGCGCGATCTGCGCATCATCGTGGCGACGCTCGGCGTGCTGGCGCATGACAATGCGTTCTGAGGCGCGGCAAAGGGGGAGGGCGCTGTGACGGCGATCGATCTCGCCCTGGGCATCCTCGTCCTCCTGAGCGCCGTGCTGCTGCTCTGGCCGTTCCTCTTCTATCCGCTGATCCTGCGGCTCCTTCCTGAGCGTCCAGTGACGCGCGGGGCGGGGGCGACGCCGACCGCGTCGCTGCTGTTCTGCTCCTATAACGAGGCCGGTGCGCTCCCGGCCAAGATCGCCAATCTGCGCGCCCTCAAGGCGCAGCATCGCGGCCTGGAGATACTGGCGTTCGACGATGGCTCCGCGGACGGCACCGGCGCGTTGCTCGCGGAGGCGGGCGACCTGCTGACCCTCGTCTCCGGTCCGGGGCGGAGCGGCAAGGCGCACGGCATGAAGCTGCTCGCCGCCCGCGCGACCGGCGACGTGCTGATCTTCACAGATGCCAATGTGCTGCTCGATGAGGACGCAATCGTCGCGCTGCTGCCATATTATGCCGACCCGGATGTGGGCGGCGTGCTCGGCTCGCTGCGTTATGGCGGCGCGGACAGCAGCGCTTCGGCCTCCATCGGCGCGCTCTACTGGCGGATCGAGGAGCATCTCAAGGATCTGGAATCGCGCACCGGCAACGTCATGGGGGCGGACGGATCGATCTTCTCGATCCGGCGAGCGCTCTATCCGACCTTCCCGGACAGCGTGCTCGACGATCTTACCGTCTCCATGTCGGTCGTCTTTGCGGGCAAGCGACTCATCAAGGCCAAGGACGTCATCGCGCGCGAGATGATGGTCGCCCGCCGCGAGGACGAATATCGTCGCAAGGTGCGGATCGCGGCGCGCAGCTGGCATACGCACGCCCACCTGCGGCCGCAGCTGCATCGGATGAGCGCGCTCGATCGCTTCAAATATGCCTCGCGCAAGATCGTGCGCTGGTTCGGCGGGCTCTGGATCGCTCTGGGCGCTGTCTCGGCGCTCGTGCTGGCGTGGCGGATCGCGCCAGTCGCGGCGATCGCGCTCGGCGCGATGGGTCTCGGGCTGCTGGGGCTGGGCCTCGCCGCGCGGCGAGGGCCGCTTGCCGGGATTGTCGACATGCTTCTGGCCTATGTCGCGACGCTCAAGGGCGTGCTGCTCGCCATGAAGGGCCAGACCTTCACGACCTGGGCGCCGGCCAAGTCACGCGACTGATTTTGCATCCGCCACTCTCGCAATCGGCGAGCATCGCGTTATAGGCTGGCGCGATGTTGACCGCACAACGCGTCCAAAAAGCTCTCGGCAAGCATGTCTCGCGCGCATGGCTCAGCGTGCGCTCGGCGCTGGGCGCGGCGAAGGACCGGCATTGCCCGGCCTGCCGGCGCGATGTCGCGGGCTTTTTCCGCTATGGCGCGGAGGCCGAATGGGGCTGCATCGCCTGCGGCGCCTCGCCGCGCGAACGGCTCATGCATGCGCTGCTCGATACCGGGCGGATTGCCCTGCCGCCTGGGGGATCTGTGCTCCATTGCGCGCCCAATGAGGGCAGCCTCGTCCAGCGCTTCTATGCCGGGGCGGGCGATTATGTGCCGGCCGACATCGATCCCGACCGCTACGGCGTGCCCGGCATGCAGCGGCTCGATCTGATGGCGATGACCGACGCGGACCGCTTCGACCGCATCTATGCGAGCCACGTCATGGAGCATGTGCCGGACGATGCCGTGGTGCTGCGCAATTTGCTGCGTGCGCTCAAGCCCGGCGGTGAGGCCTGGCTGGTGGTGCCGCTGTGGGACAAGCCGAGCGAGGATGGTCCGCTCGACCTCTCCGGCCGGGAGCGCGAGCGCCGCTTCGGCCAGTGGGATCATGTCCGCCAATATGGCCGGGACTTTGCCGACCGGATCCGGGCCGCTGGTCTTGACGTCGAGCCGATCGACGCGGCGGCGCTGCCTGCCGATCAGGTGCGCCACATGGCGCTGGCCGACACGCTGTTCGTGGCCCGCCGACCGGCATGAGCCAGGCGGGGGGCTTGGTCGCGCTGGCCGGGCGGCTGGAGAGCCGGCCCGGTCTTTTGGGTGCCGCCAAACTCCTCAACGTCGTGCTGGGGATGGGGTGGGGCTTCGTCGTCACCTTCGTCTTCGTGCGCCTGCTGCCGCTCGACGAGTTCCGTACTTTCCTGCTGCTCATCGCCTTCGCCAATTTCACCGTCTCGGCCGAGCTTGGCCTGACCTCGATCGCCTACAGCCGCATGCGGCGCGACCGGATCGCGGGGGAGGGCGCCTTCCGCAGCGAGGAGATCGTCGCCCTGTTCTGGCTGATGGCCGGGCTGATCCTGCTTGGCGCCTGCCTGATCGGCCTCGCCATGGCGGGCGGGCTGATCCCGACGCGCCATCCGCTGCTGTTTATCGCCTTCTACGGGGTGAGCGCGGTCAATCTGCTGGCGGTGCTGGCCCGGCGCGTGCTGGCCGCGCTCGATCACAATCTCTGGTGGGAAATTCTTGACTTCGCGCGGCGCGCCACGGGCATCGGCCTGCTGCTGGCATCGCTTGTCGGCCTGCCCATCGTGGAATCGGTGTTGCTGCAACTCGCGCTCTCGCTGCTGCTGCTGTGGATGGGGCTCCACACCGTGCATCGCTCGCTCGCCATGACCGCCGGCCGCTGGCTCGGCGTTCGCCGCGGCGTGGCGCATATGCGGGAGCATTATCTCGCTGATTTCGGCCGGACAGGTGCGCTGACGCTGTTCGACGTTGCGGCCTACAATGCGCCCTATTTCACCATTGCGGCGGCGACGCAGGATGTCCGCCCGATGCTGCTGTTCGACTTCGCCTTCAAGATGTCGCGCGCGCTCTCGGCGGTGATCCGCGCGCTGGTTGAAACGACGCTTCCGGGGCTGACCCGTGCCTATTTCAGCGGTGCGCTCGCGGAGTTTCGCCGCGCCCTTCTGCGTTCGCTGCGCTGGACGCTGGGCGTCACCTTGGCCGCCGCAGGCGCCGTGCTGCTGCTCGGGCGGCCGCTTGCAGACATCCTGTTCGATGGCAACATCGTGCCGGATCCACTTGAATTGACATCTCTCGCGCTCCTGCTGCTCGGCCTCGGGGTCATCTGTATCTCTGTCTATGTGCAGAATGGGCTGGGGCGCTTCGGCGCGCTGGTCTGGCCGTCCTTCCTGTTTCTCGTCGGGAGTCTCGCCACCGTGCCGCTCGCGCTCGTGCTACTGCCCGCCAGCCTGTCGCTCGCCTTCATCGGGCTTTATGCCGCCGTGCATCTCGCCCTGGCGCTGGTCCACGGCCGCATGCTCGCGCGGCTCGGCCGGGAGGCAGCGGCATGAAGGTCGCGATGATCGATCCTTCGCTGTTCACGCCACGCTACGATGATGGTCTGTGCGAAAGCATTGCCGCGCGGGGGAATGAGGTGACGCTGTTCGGCCGGCCGATGCGCGACACGGACGCGATCGTGCCCAAGCGCTATCGCTACGAGCCGCGCTTCTTCCGGCTGGGCGAGCGGCTGCGGCCGATGCTGGGCGAAGGCAGGCTGGGGCAGGCGGTCAAGGCGGCGGACTATCTGCTCGACACCCGTCTCGGTTCGCTCGGCGGGATGAGCGTCGATGTCGCGCATTTCCAGTGGCTGCCTTTCGCCATGGCCGATGCGAGCCTGCTGCGCCGCCTCCGGGACAAGACCGCGCTCGTGCATACCGTCCACAACGCCAATCCCTATCATGGCGACAAGGCCGCGTCGGCGCGGGGATATCAGGCGCTGCTGGGCGAGTTCGATGCGCTCATCGTGCATGGGGAGCGGACGATGGAGGCGCTGCTGGCGCAGGGGCATGATCCGGCAGCGATCCATATCGTTCCGCACCCGCCGATGCGGCTGCGCGAGGCGACCCCGGCCGATCTGGCCGCCGTGCCCAGGTCGCCGCTGCCGCGCATTCTCTTCTTCGGCACCATCCGGCCCTACAAAGGGCTGGATCTGCTGGTGCAGGCCTGCCTCACGCTCTGGCGTGATGGGCTGGAGTTCGAGCTGGCCATTGCAGGCAAGCCGTTCATGCCGGTCGAGGCGTTTCTCGGCGCCATCCAGGGCGGCGGCTTTGGAGATCATCTCATTACCGATCTGAGTTTTCTCACCGAGCATCGCCTCGATGCGCATCTGCGGGCGGCGGACATCATGGCCTTTCCCTATCGCGCGATCGATTCGAGCGGTGCCTTCCTCTCGGCGCTGCGCTATGGCGCGGCCATGGTGACGAGTGATGCCGGGATGTTCGGGACGCTGCCCGATGATGTGGCCTCGCGCTTCCCGGTGGGCGATGCCGCCGCGCTGACGGTTGCGCTGCGCCAGTTGCTGACCGACGGCAACCGGAGGCAGGAGGCGGGTCGGGCCGCGCTCACCTATGGCGCCTCGCTGGGCGGATGGGACACGGCGGCCGAGCAGACCGAGGCGGCCTATCTGGACGCGATCGAGCGCTTCACGGCGCGGAAGGCGACCGCATGAGCCAGTTTGCCAGATATCGCCGCGAACTGCGCGATCGCTGGCTGGCCGTGCGACTGGGCCTCGCCGGGCGTCAGCACCAATATGGCGAGATCCTCGCCCTGCGCCGCTTCATCACGCATTTCGGCATCGATTGCGTCATCGATGTCGGCGCCAATGCGGGGCAGTATGCGACCATGCTCCGCCGCGATGTCGGCTTCACCGGCGCGATCCTCTCCTTCGAGCCGAATCCGGACGTGTGCGCGAAGCTGGAAAAGATCGCGGGGCGGGACAGCAATTGGCATGTCTACAACATCGCCCTGTCCGACCGGGACGGAGAGGCCGAGTTCAACATCATGGCGGCGGATCAGTTCAGCTCGCTCAATCGGCCGGGGCAGGGGCTGGAGCCGATCTTCGCCCAGCGCAACGCCGTCACAAAGACCGTGCATGTGCCGTGCGCGCGGCTCGACAGCCTTCTCCCGGAGCTGGAGCCGGCCTGGCGGGCGCGCGCCGTGTTGCTCAAGATGGATACGCAGGGCCATGACGCGCAGGTCTGCTCCGGCGCGAATGACGTCCTGGCCCGCTTCGTCGGCGTGCAGACCGAGCTTTCGGTGCGGCCGATCTATGCTGGGGCGACGGATTATCGCACGATGATCGCGCTGCTCGAGCGGGCCGGTTTCGTGCCAAATGCCATGTTCGCGAACAACAAGGGGCATTTCCCGCTGCTCGTCGAACTGGACGGGCTGTTCGTGCGCAGCGATCTCACGCAAGGCGGCAATGTCCCCATCATCTGATCTGGCGGGCGGGCGACCGCGCGCGCTGGCCCTGGCGCTCGGGGCGGCCGCGCTGCTGGCGCTCGGCCTCTCTTACGGCGGATGGCTATGGCACATTGACGGCCGCATCGTGCGCGGTGTCTCTGAATATTTCTTCGCGCGGCAGGATATGTGGGTGCTGGACGGGCAGGCGCTCGCGTTAACCGCTCTCGCCTTCTGGGCATGGCGGTCGCGGGCGTCCGCCTCGGCCGGGGGGCCGCCGACGAAGCGCTGGATCATCGCCGTCGCCATCCTCGTCGCCGTGCTGATCGGCTGGCTTGGTCGTGCGCTGGTGTTCCATGGCTACAGCCTGTCGCGCGACGAGCTGATGGTCGAGCTGGCCGGCGCTTATCTGGCCAACGGGCATGTCGGCTGGCCGATCCCGGCGGACTGGGCGCCCCTTCACCGGGCGATGCAGCCGGAATTCTACAGTCCCTATGGCGCGGACGCCTATTGGACCGCGATCTACTTACCGGTCCATGCCGCGATCCGGGCGCTGTTCGTCTGGGTTGGCGGCGCCGATCTCGCCGCGCCGGCGACGCTGGGCGCCGGGCTGCTGGCGCTCTGGCATGATGCCCGCAAGCTGCTGCCAGGGCGGAGCGACGCCGTGGTCGCCGTCATGGTCATGGCGCTCAGCTCGACCCAGCTGCTCGCGACGGCAATGACGCCCTATGCGATGACCAGCCACTTTGCGTTCAACATGATCTGGCTGGCGCTGGTGCTACGCGGCGACCGGATCGGCCATTTGGGCGCGGCGATCGTCGCGCTGCTCGCGGCCGGGCTGCATCAATGGCATTTCCCGCTGCTGTTCATCGGTCCCTTCATCTTGTGGATGGCGGCCAATCGCCGCTGGGGCGCCGCGCTGTTCCATGCACTTGTCGCCGTCGCGATGATGCTGGTCTGGGCGCGGCTCTGGCCGATGGCGCTGGCCGAGCTGCTCGGCCCGCCGCCGCCAAGCGACGTCCACCGCACCAACGGCATCGTCGACAAGCTGCAGAGCCTTTTCGGGCGGCTCGAGAGCTGGCAGCCGCTGCTCAACAATGCGCGGCTGATGAGCTGGAACAATGTGCTGCTGTTGCCGCTGGCGGCACTGGCGCTGGCCGGGGTGCGCTGGCGCGGCCTGCTGCGCGAGGTACCCATCGCCCTGCCGCTGCTGATCGGCGTGCTCGGCGGCATGACGCTGGCACTCTACCAGGGCTATGGCTGGGGCTTCCGCTACATGCACGGCCAGATCGGCGCGCTCTGCCTGCTGGCGGGGCTTGGCTGGCGAGCGGTGGTGCCGCAGGGGAGTGGCCGCCACATGGGGCTGCTCGCGGTTTCGGCGGCGGTGGCGCTGCTCTCCGGCCTGTGGCTGTTGCGGGACACCGAGAGCTATGTGCGCGGCTATGCACGGACGATGGCGGCGATCCGTTCGACCGATGCCGATGTCGTGCTGGTCGACATTCGCGGCGGCTACTACATGACGGATCTCGTCCGCTTCAACCAAGGGCGGCTGACGCGGCCGGTGGTGCTGGCTTTGCAGATGTTGAGCTACGACCAGATCGACCAGCTCTGCGCGACGCGGCAGGTCGCGATCGTGGACCGTGGCTTGTTCTGGCCGCTCGGCGTCCATGCTGTGCGGCCCAACTACCGGGGCAGCGAATATATTCAGAAGCGCCGCGATCATCTCGCGGCGATGGGCTGCGGCCGGCCGGTGATCGCATCCCCGGCCGGCGCGCGCTGAGGCTTATTGCTTGACGAAGGCCGCGACGATCTCGAGCTTCACGGCGTCGCTCACCATCGGAATGCCGTAGGCGACGTTGAACTCGCTCCGCTTGATCGTGCCGGTCGCGGTGAAGCCGATATTCTCCTTGCCGCCCATCGGGCTCTTGCCCGCGCCATAGAATTTCGCGGCGAGCGTGACGGGCTTGGTGACGCCGTTCAGCGTCAGGTTGCCGGTGATCGTGGCGTTCTGGCCGTTCACCGCGACATTCGTCGAGACGAACTTGGCGTCGGCGGGCGAGGCGCCGAAGAAGTCGGCCGGCTTGCCGTCGGCGCCCGGCTTCAGCAGGTGGCCGGTGAGGCCCGCGCTGGCCGTTGTCACCTTTGAAACGGGGATCGTCACGTCCACCTTGGCGGCGCCCGGATTCTTGGGATCGAGCTGCAGCGTCCCGATCACGTCACCGAAAATGCCGAAATAGGGCGTGAAGCCGAGATGGTCGACTTCCCACTTCACCAGCGTGTGGCCCGCGTCGGCGGTGTAGGAACCGCCGGTGACGGCGGCGGGATCGGGCTTGCCCGGCTGAGCGATCAGCGCGCCGGCGAGGCCGGTCAGCGCGAGGGCAGGAAGGGCGGCGTGAATGAGGCGCATGTCTGAGTCTCCTGGTCTACTCTGCCGGTCTCTGGGGGCGGCGGGCCCGAACATAGCGTTCAGGTTGATTATGTCATCAGGGGAAGTGCCCTGCATGACGTAACGGCATGGAGTGAAACGTTTCTCGATGCCGAACGCAAGTGCGCAATTTTCGTTCAGCGCTCGCGAAGGTGACGGGGTGGAAGCCTCTGCAGGAACGAGGCGGCCGGGACGCGCGCCGAGGCGATCAGGCGAGGCTGTCGAACAGGTCCAGATAGGCTCGCGCGGCCGCGCCGGCGCGATGCGGCCCGATGCCGGCCTCGATCTGCGCGACAGAGGGCGGCGAGCGGACCGCGCGATCGAGCAGCGCCGCGGCGAGCGCCTCCGCCGTGCGGGAGGGGCTGACGGTCCCGAGCGCCGCATTGTCGCGGGCCAGCGTCGTGAGCCATGTCGAGCAGTCGGTCGCGACGAACGGCAGGCCATGCGTCAGCGCCTCGCCGATAACGGCGGGAACGCCCTCGAAGCGCGAGGTCATCAGCAGGAGGTCGGCAGCGGCATAAAATGGTGCGGGGTCGGCGACATAGCCCGCGAGCGTCTCATGGCCGGCAAGACCCATGCGATCGATCCGGGCTTGCAGTTCCGCGTGCATCGGCCCGCCACCCAGGATGGTGAGCCGCGCCTCGTGGCCGGCCGCGCGCAGAGCGGCCATGACATCGATGGCAAGCGCGGGATCCTTCTGAGGTTCGAGCCGGGCGACGCTCAGCAGGTTCAACGGGCCGGGCGCGGTGCGGGGTGGACGGGCTGCAAAGCGCGTTTCTTCGTCGAGAAACGGGTCCGCTATGGTCACGACCCGGTCCGCGCCGACGAAACGGGCGACCTCGGGCGCCAGTGCGGGCGCCATGGCGACGATCCGGTCGATGCCGCGCGTGCCGAGGCCGACCAGCGCCCGCGAAACCGGCAGCGGCACCCAGTCGTCCGACCAGACCGGATTGCTGGCCTTGGCGACGATCGCGGCGCGGGGCAGCGCGGTGCGCAGTCCCTTGCCCAGCATGAAGTGAAAATTGCCGGGGATGAACACGGCGTCCGGCGCGAGCTTCTGCGCGACCGGCGCCATCTGGCTGCCCAGCGACAGGCGCGAGAAGCGCGAGCGTGGCCGCTCGGGATGGAGGAGATGCACCTCGACGCCTTCGGGCACGCGCGGGCGCAGCGGGCCATCACTGGCGCCGGCGAGGAGGGAGACGCGCCGCCCCGCCATCAGCCAGTGCCGGGCCAGGCGAAAGGCAATCAGCTCGGTCCCGCCGGCCGAGAAATCGTGAATGGGGATGAGGATGTGGCGAGCGGGCACGATGAGCGCCGTCCTGACATTGGGGCCGCGCGCCTTGCAAGCGAAACCGGCTTCGGAAGATGGCAGTCGCCCCGGCAGCGCTGCAAAAACCGCCGTTGGGGATAAGCGCGCCAAGGCGGGTGGCTGCATGTCTGCGCATCAGGTTGATGCGGGCCGGGCCGCCGCGATGAGGAAAGGGACGCAATGCCGATCGATAGGCATAATCGCCGCGAAATCATGGCCATTGCGGGCGCCGCGGCGCTTGTCGGGCTGGAGGGCGCGACATGGGCGGCCGGGCCGTCCCTCGATCTGGTCATCAGGGGCGGACGGGTGATCGATCCCGCCGGGAAGGTCGACGGCCTGCTCGACGTCGGCATGGCGAACGGGCGCATAGCCGCCGTCCGGGCGAACATCGCACCGGGCAAGGCGCGGGTGCTGGATGCGTCGGGCAAGCTGGTCGTGCCGGGGCTGATCGACATTCACACCCATGCGACCGTCGATCCGCAAAGCGCGGCGATGATGCTCGCGGAAGGCGTGACCGGCTGGATCGAGACGGGCTGGCAAGGCGCCGACACGGTCGAGTCCGGCGTCGCAGCCGTCCGCGCCGCGCCTCAGAAGGCCGCGATCCTGCTCAACATCGGGCGCAAGGGCGTCATGCCCAATGCCGGCGAGACGATGGACCTGACGCTGGCCGACGTAGCGGCGGCGCAGGCGGCGATCGCCGCGCATCGCGACGTGGTGGTGGGCGTGAAAGCGCGCCTCTCGCGCAACATCACCGGCGATCACGATCTGGAAGTGCTGCGCCGCGCGCAGGAGGCGACGCGGCCCTTCGGCATCCCGCTGATGATCCATATCGGCCAGACGCACACGCCGCCGGGCAAGCTGTTCGAGTTGCTCAAGCCGGGGGACATCGTGACGCATATCTATGCGCCAGCGCCCAATGCGATCATCGATGCGGACGGCAAGCTCATTCCCGAGGCGATGTCGGCGCGGCAGCGCGGGGTGCTGTTCGACTGGGGGCATGGCACGCGCGGCCATGTCGACTGGAGCATCGTCGAGCGCGCGGTCGCGCAGGGCTTTCTCCCCGACACGCTTTCCAGCGACTGGACGATGGGCGGCGCCAAGCAGGACGTGACGATGCCGACGGTCATGTCCGACATGCTCAGCTTCGGGGTTCCGCTCGAGCAGGTGGTCGCGATGGCGACGATCAACGCAGCGCGCGTGTTCCCGCTTTTCAAGGGGCGCGGCACCTTGCGGCCGGGCGCGCCCGCCGATGTCACGCTGCTGGAGCTGCGGGAGGGCCATTTCGAGCTTGTCGACAATGGCGGCAACAAGCGGCCGGCGACGCAGAAGCTGTTCCCGAGCGCTACCGTGCTGGGCGGGAAAGTCGTGTCGCCGACGGTCTAGGTAATCTCGAACGGCCGCCTGGTTGGCCCATTCGAGGATTTTCCGCGAAATGGCTACGAAGGATAATGTGGAAAAAGCACTGAAGCACCATGGATGGATTGATCACTTCGCTGGCCACAATTGAAGATGCCGACAGGCTCGCGGACCTCCGCGTCGCAACAATGCGTCCGAGCTTGGAAGCTGTTGGAAGGTTCGATCCAGAACGCGCCAGAGCGCGCTTTCTGGGAGGCTTCGTGCCAAAGAACACGACGCTTCTCCACCTTGGGAGTGATCTGGCGGGCTTCTACGTGGTTCGTTGCGAGGCCGAAGCGTTCTTCCTGGATCACCTTTATGTCGTCGACGCCTATCAAGGGCGCGGCTTCGGCAGGGACATCATTTCTGCTGTTCAGGAGGATGCGCGCCTTCGGTTGCTGCCAGTTCGGCTAACGGCCCTCAAGGGGAGCCCGGCAAACCAGTTCTATCGCCGCTGTGATTTCGTACTGGTTGGCGAAGAAGAGTTCGACAATCACTATGAATGGCGGCCGTAATTTCTACCGGACCACACCTCACCTAACGTCCGCAAGGTCGGCGTGTCCGGACCGGCCGCTTTTGTGAGCCTATGACCTGGTATGCCGCCTTGTTTCCGGGCCAAGGCATCGTAGATGAGAGCATGCCCACGCTGCCCCGGTTCGGTTCGCTTCCCGAAAGCCACCTCGTGCCAGATCTGCTGGAACCGGGACTGAAGCTTGTCTTCTGCGGCACCGCGCTGGGTCGCAAGTCCGCCGAGGCTCGCGCTTATTATGCCAACCCTACCAATCTCTTCTGGCGGACGCTGCACGAGGTCGGCCTCACGCCGGAGCGCTTGCGGCCTGACGCGTATGCGCGCTTGCTGAATCATCGCATCGGGCTCACCGATCTCGCCAAGCAGCATTTCGGCAATGATGTCGATCTGCCCGCGGATGCGCTCGACCGTGCGGCATTGCGGGAGAGGATCGCGGTGCATCGTCCCGCCATTCTCGCCTTTACCAGCAAGACCGGCGCAGGCGCGTTTCTCGACCGGCCGACCGGGCAGATCGTCCTTGGGGAGCAAGCGGAGCGGATCGGGAAGACCCGGCTGTTCGTGTTGCCGTCGCCCTCCGGTTCGGCGCGGCGCTACTGGGACGTTGCGCTGTGGCAGAGGCTGGCGGAGGCGGTGCGGGCCTTGCCGTGAGGGGGACCAACCTCCTGACCGGGTAACAAAAAAGGGCGGTCCCGGGACCGCCCTTTCTCATGACTCACAACCTCCTCCCGCGGGAGGGAGGCGCTGCAATCAGTTCTTTTCCTGGTCGACCAGCTTGTTGGCGCCGATCCAGGGCATCATGGCGCGCAGCTGGGCGCCGGTCTGCTCGATCGGGTGAGCGGCGGCGGCCTTGCGGGCGGCCTTCAGCTCGGGCTGGCCGGCGCGGTTGTCGAGCACGAAGTTCTTCACGAAGCGGCCCGACTGAATGTCGGCGAGGACGCGCTTCATCTCGGCCTTGGTCTCATCGGTGATGATGCGCGGGCCGGTGACGATGTCGCCATATTCGGCGGTGTTCGAGATCGAGTAGCGCATGTTGGCGATGCCGCCTTCATAGAGCAGGTCGACGATCAGCTTGGTCTCGTGGAGGCACTCGAAATAGGCCATCTCCGGCGCGTAGCCGGCCTCGACCAGCGTCTCGAAGCCCGCCTGGATGAGGTGGGTGATGCCGCCGCACAGGACAGCCTGCTCGCCGAACAGGTCGGTCTCGCACTCTTCCTTGAAGTTGGTCTCGATGATGCCCGAGCGGCCGCCGCCGACGCCCGAAGCGTAGGAGAGGGCGATGTCGTGCGCGTTGCCGGTCGCGTCCTGGTGGACGGCGATGAGGCAGGGGACGCCGCCGCCGCGCTTATATTCGCTGCGCACGGTGTGGCCCGGGCCCTTCGGCGCGATCATGATGACGTCGATGTCCGCCGGCGGCTCGATGAGGCCGAAATGCACGTTGAGGCCGTGGGCGAAGGCGAGCGCGGCGCCGGGGCGGAGGTTGCCCTTGATGTCGTTCTCGTAGATCGCTGCCTGATGCTCGTCGGGCGCGAGGATCATGAGCACGTCGGCCCACTTGGCGGCTTCCGCATTGGGGAGCACCTTGAAGCCCGCGCCTTCCGCCTTCTTGGCGCTGGCCGAGCCGGGACGCAGCGCGATCGCGACTTCGGCGACACCGCTATCGCGCAGGTTCTGCGCATGGGCGTGGCCCTGGCTGCCATAGCCGAGGATCGCGACCTTCTTGCCCTTGATGAGGCCGATGTCGGCGTCGCTGTCGTAATAAACACGCATGATCAGGTCTTTCTTCCGTTGCGGTTGGCTCAGGCGAGCCGGGATGGACGGGCTGGATGCCCAGGGATTCGCGAACTCAGGCGGCCGTGCCGCGCAGCATGCCGACCACGCCGGTGCGGCCGACCTCGACGAGGCCGAGCTCGCGCATCAGGCCGACGAACGTGTCGACCTTGCTGGTCGGGCCGGTAATCTCGAACACGAAGCTCTCCAGCGTAGTGTCGACCACCTTGGCGCGGAACACGTCGGCGAGGCGCAGCGCCTCGTTGCGCGTTTCGCCGGTGCCGGCGACCTTCACCAGCGCCAGCTCGCGCTCCACATAGGGGCCGACCTCGCCGAGATCGACGACCTTGTGGACTGGCACCAGCCGGTCGAGCTGGGCGATGATCTGGTCGATTACGCGCGGCGGGCCGTTGGTGACGACGGTGATGCGGCTGACCGCATGGTCCACGCTTACGTCGGCCACGGTCAGGCTCTCGATATTGTAGCCGCGCGCGGAGAACATGCCCGCGATGCGCGCGAGGATGCCGGCCTCATTGTCGACCGTCACGGACAGCACGTGGCGCTGGCTGTCTTCCTGGCGGATGTGCATCAAATCAAATCCTCGTCAAAATCGTCGTCGTCTTTGGGTGGCGGGGACAGGGAGAGCATGCCCGCCATGGCGAAGTGCCAGCCGTCCGGCGTCCGGTGGGCGATGCGCACGGGCTGGCCGAGAATGCTGTCGAACACCCGATTGAGATGTTCGCCGACATAGCGCGGCGCGATCAGCACCGTGTCATAGTCGCTCTCGTTGAAGCGAAACCAGCCTTCCAGATCGATCACCCATTCGTCCGCATCCGCGTCAGCATGGTCGACGGTCGTGCCGTAGAGATCGGCACTCTCGTTCTCCCGCTCGAAATCGAACGGTTCGCTGACATGGACGCGAAAGCGGACGGGCGCCGTCTTGCTCATCAGACCAGGGCCTTGGCCTCGTCCGACATGCTGCCCGAGACCTGGCTGGGATCCAGCAGCATATCCGTGTGTGCCGCGCCCGATGGGATCATCGGGAAGCAGTTGGAAAGCTTGGTGACGCGGCAGTCGACCACGACCGGGCCGGGCGTATCGATCATCTCGCGGATGCCGGGGATCAGCTGGTCCGGCGTCTCGATGCGGATGCCCTTGCAGCCATAGGCCTCGGCCAGCTTCACGAAGTCGGGCAGGCTGTCCGAATAGCTGTGCGAGTAACGGCTCTCATAAGTGAGCTCCTGCCACTGACGGACCATGCCCATATATTCGTTGTTGAGGATGAAGATCTTGACCGGCAGGCGATACTGGATCGCCGTGCCAAGTTCCTGGATGTTCATCTGGATCGAGGCGTCGCCGGCAATGTCGATGACCAGCGCGTCGGGATTGCCGAGCTGCGCGCCGATCGCTGCGGGGAAGCCATAGCCCATCGTGCCGAGACCACCCGACGTCAGCCACTTGTTCGGCTCGTCGAAGTGGAAATGCTGGGCCGCCCACATCTGGTGCTGGCCGACCTCGGTGGTGATGACGACATCGCGGTTGCGGGTGGCCCGGAACAGCTCCTCGATCGCGCGCTGGGGCATGATCTCGCGGTCGTTCTCGGTGTAATCGAGGCTCTTGCGCGCGCGCCAGCCCTCGATGCGGCTCCACCATTCCGAATAATCGGGCCGCGCATAGCCACGCAGCTTGAGCGCCGCGATGATCGCCTCGATGCCGCGACCACAATCGGCGACGATCGGCACGTCGACCGGGATGATCTTGTTGATCGAGCTGCGGTCGATATCGAGATGGACCTTCTTGCTGTCGGGCGAGAAGGCGTCGAGCCGGCCGGTGACGCGATCGTCGAACCGGGCGCCGAGGCAGAGGATCAGGTCCGCCTTGTTCATCGCCCAGTTGGATTCATAGGTGCCGTGCATGCCGAGCATGCCGAGCCACTGCGACGAGGAGGCCGGAAATGCGCCCAGGCCCATGAGCGTGGAGGTGACGGGCGCGCCCATCATCTCGGCCAGCGCGCGCAGCGACTGGCTGGCCGCCGGACCGGCATTGATGATGCCGCCGCCGGTATAGAGGATCGGGCGCTCGGCCTTCATGATGAGGTCGACGGCGCGCTCGATCGCCTCGGCATCCGGCTCGACCTGCGGGCGATAGCTCGGATGGGCGTTGAGCACCGGCTTCACATAGGGCGCGGTCGCGACCTGCACGTCCTTGGGAATGTCGATCACGACCGGGCCAGGGCGGCCCGAGGTGGCGATGTGGAACGCCTCATGGACGACGCGGGCAAGGTCGCCCGGCTGCTTCACCAGATAATTATGCTTGGTGCAGTGGCGGGTCAGGCCGACCGTGTCGGCTTCCTGGAAGGCGTCCGTGCCGATCAGGTGCGTCGCGACCTGGCCGGTGATGACGACCATCGGGATGGAATCCATCAGCGCGTCGGTGATGCCGGTGATGGCATTGGTCGCGCCGGGGCCGGAAGTGACGAGCACGACGCCGGGCTTGCCGGTCGAGCGGGCATAACCCTCGGCGGCGTGAGCTGCGGCCTGCTCGTGGCGCACGAGGACGTGATTGATCGACGGATGCTCGTAGATCATGTCGTAGATCGGCAGGACCGCGCCGCCCGGATAACCGAACACCGTATCGACCCCCAGATCGATCAGGCACTGGACCAGAATGTCGGCGCCGCTTTTCTCGGCCACGTGAAGCTCCTCAAAAACAATGTCGCGCCCATGGTCGATTGACCGGGCGCTGGCAAGGCCGTGGCACTATGAGTTATAAAATGACGTGTCAATAAAAAAGAGTGTAATATAATTACAATATCAATAGCAATGACGGCATTTTCCAATTGTGCACGTGCGCCCCGGAGGGGGCGGGCAACAAAAAAGGCGGCGTGGATCGCGCCACGCCGCCTGAAGATAAGGCGATGAAGAGGGTCGTCAGGCGAACTGGAGGCTCGGCTTGCGGCGCAGCATGACTGCGGCGACGGCGAAACCGCCCAGCATCATCGCCCAGCTTGCCGGCTCCGGAACGGCAGGGAGTTGGGGCTCCGGCGGGGGCGGAGCGATCAGGAAGCTGCCGTCGCCCGCATAGGTTCCCAGATGGACTTCGCCGCCCTGGACGAAGTTCCTGGCGACGACCGAGCCTTCGATCGGCGTATGGTTATAGAGCGTCGCATTGGGCGCGATGATCGAGCCGTGGAACAGCCGCGTCACATCGAGGCTGGTCGCATCGACGAAATTCCAGATCACCTGCTGGTTACGGTCGGCCGTGTTGCCGCCGGTCGGCGCAAGGCCGAATGTCAGCGCGCTGGCGCCGGTCACGTTGATGATCACCGGCATCGCGTCGTCGCCAAAAGCAAAATCGAGCTTGGTGAGGCCAGCGAAGGTCGCGGCGTCGAGATTGAACAGCGCGAAGCCGTTGCCGCCATCGATCGCGTTCAGGGTCAGCGTGTTGGCATTGGTGGTGATCGTGCTGGCGTTGACCACGGTCAGGCTGGCAAGCTTGGCCGAGAGGGCCAGCACGTCGGCGACGACCTGGTTGGTCGTCTCCGTCACTTGGGCGGCCAGGGACTGTTGGAACGCGGAGCCGAGATTCTTGGTATAGGAGCCGCTGTTGAAGTTCGCGCCGCCGGCCGTGCCGCCGAGTTGCACGGTGCCGCCGTTGATGTTCAGATGGCCCGAGACGTTGCCGCCCACGCGCACCGTGTCGCCGCGGTTGGCATTGTGATTGCCGCCGAGGTTGCCGCCGACGATCAGGTCGTGCGCGCCATTGCCGTTGAGGTTCGCGTTGCCGGTGTTGTTGCCGCCGATCCACATGCTTGCGCCGGTCGTCACGCTGCCGAGCGCGCCGTTCTTGCCGTTGTTGATGTTGGCATTGGTCAGCGTGTTGTTGCCGCCCACGATCAGGGTCGGGCCGGTCGAGGGCATGGCGCTCTGGCCACCGGCGGCGCTGCCCTGGCCGAAGGTCGCGGCCTGCCCGGAAAGATTGCCGCCGACGAGCGTACGGCCTTCCACGTCGTGGCTGGCGGTCAGGTTCTCGATGACGATGAGATTATATTGCTTGAGCGCGGCAAGGCCGGCGGCGGCGTCGCCCGTCGCGGCGGCGGCCGGGGCTGCCGCCAGCAGGGCAGCCGAAAGGAAAAGCGAAGAACGCATGGGATCACTTTCAGGAGAATCGAATGTCGGGGTTGGCGCGGCCCCTAACAGAAATTAACCACAAATGGTGCGCATCAATTTCATTCGTTCTGATGAATAAAACCGCTCAATAAATGTCCGTCAGCGGACAGTATTTTTCGAAAAAGCTGTTCTTCTGGAGTAATGGAGTCGAACTGGATTCCCAGCTTGTCTAGGGAATAACCCGGACCTTCCGCTGCGTCATTGCGTCGCGAGCAGTGGCAGGTCTTTCAGGGTCCGGATATCGGTGGGCGCGAGCTTGGCCCAGTCCCTCTGGCGATTGCGGCCCCATGTCGTCTGGCGCTTTTGATAGGCCCGCGTGGCGGCGAGTATCGCTGCCTCGGCCGATTCGAGCGTCATCCTGCTTGCCAGCACCTCGGCAATCTCGTGAACGCCCAACGCTCGTAGCACCGGACGGTTGGCGGGCAATCCCCGCGCGAGCAGCGTCGCGACTTCCTCCTGTGCGCCGCCGGAGAGCATCTGGCCGAGGCGTAGCGCCGCGCGCTCCCAGAGGATTTCGCGCGGCAGCGTCACCACCGCTGCCTGGATCGAGACCTGTCCAGCGATGCCGCCGACACGGCGCGCCTGCCATTCGCCAAGCGGTGTGCCGGTCGACCGCACGACCTCCAGCGCGCGGGCGACACGCGTCGTATCGGCAGCGTTGAGGCGCGCGGCTGCCGCCGGATCTTCTTGCGTCAGCGCGGCATAGGCCTCCGCCACGGGCAGGGCCCGCACCGCCTCGCGCACCGCGGCGTCGATGTCCGGCACCGGCGCGATGCCCTGCAGCAGCGTGTCGAAATAAAGGCCGGTGCCACCGACAAGGATCGGGAGACGGCCCAATGCGTGCGCGGCACCGATCTGCTCTCGTGCCTCGCTCGCCCAGCGCGCGGCATGATAGTCCTCCTGCCCGTCGACATGGCCGAACAGGTGGTGCGGCGCGCGATCCAGTTCCTCCTGCGGCGGGCGGGCGGTCAGCACGGCGAGGTCGGCATAGACCTGGCTCGCATCGGCATTGATGATGATGCCGCCGGTCTGCTCGGCGAGCCGAAGCGCGACTGCGCTCTTGCCGCTGGCGGTCGGCCCGGCAATAAGCGCGACCGGCGGCCGCTCCGGGCCGCGATTTTCAGGATTGATGATGGCCGACGGCGTGGAATCTGCGGGGAACATGATCGCAACCTTAGTCGCGCATGACGGACTTGGGCAGGGGGAGGTGAGCGCCGCGCGCGATGCGCTGCATTCCGCCGGGCTCGATGTGGGTGCGCCGGCATGGATCGAGACCGGGGAGGCGGTCGACCTGCCCTTCACCGGGGATCGCGCGGCGGCCCGGGCAGCGCTGGAGGGCCTCGCGCCGGCGGCGGACTTTTTCGTGCTCGACGCTGCGAATCGCGATTGCCGCCTGTTCATCGCCGACATGGATTCGACGATGATCACCGTCGAATGCATCGATGAGCTGGCCGATTATGCCGGCCTCAAGGCGCAGATCGCTGACGTCACCGAGCGGGCGATGCGTGGCGAGCTGGACTTTGCCGAGGCGCTGGCCGGGCGCGTCGCCTTGCTCAAGGGGCTGGCCGAGAGCGTTATCGAGCAATGCCGCACCGAGCGGGTGAAGCTGATGGGCGGCGCCAAGGCGCTGGTTGGTACGCTCAAGGCGCGCGGCGCGCGGACGATCCTCGTCTCGGGCGGGTTCGTTCCGTTCGCGGTGCCGGTCGGGCGGGAAATCGGTTTCGACGTTCAGATCGCCAACGTGCTGCACATAACCGATGGCTTGCTGGCGGGCACGGTCGCGCAACCGATCGTCGATGCGGCGCGGAAGCGCGCGGAACTGCTCGGCGCGATCGAGGCGCTCGGCATCGCGCCCGCGCAGTCGATTGCGATCGGTGACGGGGCGAACGACATTCCGATGATCGAGGCCGCGGGTCTCGGCATTGCCTACCATGCTAAGCCCAAGACGCGCGCGGCGGCGGACGCGGCGATCGAGCGCGGCGACCTCAGCACGCTGCTGCATGCGCTGGGCATCGCGCGCAAGGATTGGGCGGAGAGCTAGGGGTGACGGGTCGTGGGCGCATAATGCGGACCGTCGGGATACGAAGACTTTTCCGACGTTGAACCCCATTCGTCCCCCAGCGAAAGCCGGGGTCTCCTGCGGATGAGATCCTAGCTTTCGCCGGGGTGAGGCTGCTTGGAAAAGTCCGCTTCCCACCCCAAAGCCGACCATTTGGACGGCGAAGGGAAAACCTGAAAATCGGCACTCCGCGCAGCGCCGAACCGTCCCGGCCCCGACAGATATTCCCTCTGTCCTACAGCCAGGTATCCATGGCAGGCTCGCCGCATGTCCCCCAATCGAGCAAATTCCACCGAGAAACGGCAGCCCCGCGAGGCCGGGAGAACCGGCGCGATAGTGTGACCTTAGGCCACCGACTCATTATGTCGCAGCCAGATGCGGATTGCGGCGAGTTGGACGGATGCGAGGAAGTTGTCGTCTCGCTTGTCGTATCGTGTGGCGACGGCTCGGAACT
>Ga0160460_100098_pt1 | contig 124035 bp, 99 predicted proteins | sample HID1973M_E6MG_FD_108238 | JGI IMG/M metagenome (GOLD analysis project Ga0160460, IMG submission 108238) | Enriched mosquito-associated microbial communities from UW Madison campus, WI, USA - HID1973M_E6 MG | ecosystem: Host-associated > Arthropoda: Insects > Digestive system > Unclassified ... | reverse complement strand
CCAAACGAAGACTTGAGAACCAAAGCGCCATGCGCCGTCCCGGCGGGGGTGGGGGCGAGCAGCACATGGATGTGCTGCGCTCGGTTCGGTGAGTACAGGACGTACGACGAAACGACGCCCCCATGCCCGTCGGGGCGGCGCACCCCAACGCAAGTCAGGGCCAAACTATCCGCCCACCCAGGCGCGCCCTCAACAACCCCCAATACAGCCCGCGCCAGCGAGGCGCCCCGCTTCCCCCGACACACCCCCACAAACCCACGGCTGCAACCCACGACACACCCGCCCGTGTCGAAAGTCACATGACGCGCACCCGCCCGTCCCGCAAGAATCGGGGACGCGCGGGTAGTGGGACCGCGACCCATCCATCCAATCCGCGCCGGGCGCGGGATTTCCGGGGAGTATCACCGTGCATCGACGTGATTTCCTGGCCCTGAGCGGGCTGACTGCAGGCGGCCTGCTGGTGCCGTCCTTCTTTGGCAAGGCCATCGCGGCCGAGCAGCTGCTGACCGTGCTCGACCCCGCGCACAAGAAGCGCCTGGCCGACACCGCGCTCACCGCCGCCCGCGCCGCCGGCGCGACCTATTGCGACGTGCGCATCGGCCGCTACCTGCGCCAGTTCGTCATCACCCGCGAGGACAAGGTCCAGAACGTGGTGAACACCGAGTCCACCGGCGTGGGCATCCGCGTGATCGCCAACGGCGCCTGGGGCTTCGCCGCCACCAACGAGCTGACCGACCAGGGCGTGGCCCGCGCCGCCCAGCAGGCCGCGGCGATCGCCAAGGCCAACTCGAAGGTGCAGACCGCGCCGGTACAGCTGGCCAAGGCCCCGGGCTTCGGCGAAGTGTCGTGGAAGACGCCGGTCAAGAAGAACGCCATGGAAGTGCCGCTGAAGGACAAGGTCGACCTGCTGCTCGGCGTCAACGCCGCGGCGATGGGCGCCGGCGCGAGCTTCGTCAATTCCATGCTGTTCCTGGTCAACGAACAGAAGTACTTCGCCAGCACCGACGGTTCCTACATCGACCAGGACGTGCACCGCATCTGGGCGCCGATGACGGTGACCGCCATCGACAAGGCCAGCGGCAAGTTCCGCACCCGCGACGGCCTGTCCGCGCCGATGGGCATGGGCTACGAATACCTCGACGGCTCGGCCTCCGGCAAGGTCGTCAGCCCCAACGGCGTGGTCAACTACGGCCTGTCCTACGACATGCGCGAGGACGCCATCGCCGCGGCCAAGCAGGCGCAGGAGAAGCTCAAGGCGCCGTCGGTGAAGCCGGGCAAGTACGACCTCATCCTCGACCCGTCGCACACCTGGCTGACCATCCACGAGTCGGTCGGCCACCCGCTGGAACTCGATCGCGTGCTCGGCTACGAAGCCAACTACGCCGGCACCAGCTTCGCCACCCTGGACAAGCAGAAGTCGCGCTTCCAGTACGGCAGCGACAAGGTCAACATCTTCGCCGACAAGCTGCAGACCGGCAGCCTGGGCGCGGTCGGCTACGACGACGAAGGCGTCAAGACCAAGCGCTGGGACCTGATCAAGGACGGCGTGCTGGTCGACTACCAGGCCATCCGCGACCAGGCCCACATCCTCGGCAAGAGCGAATCGGACGGCTGCTGCTATGCAGACTCCTGGTCCAGCGTGCAGTTCCAGCGCATGGCCAATGTGTCGATGGCGCCGGGCAAGACCCCGCTGAAGGTCGCCGACATGGTCAAGGACGTCGAGAACGGCATCTACATCATCGGCGACGGCTCGTTCTCGATCGACCAGCAGCGCTACAACGCCCAGTTCGGCGGCCAGCTGTTCTACGAGATCAAGAACGGCCAGATCACCCGCATGCTTGAAGACGTGGCCTACCAGATCCGCACGCCGGAATTCTGGAACGCCTGCGTCGCCGTGGCCGACGAAAGCGACTACCGCCTGGGTGGTTCGTTCTTCGACGGCAAGGGCCAGCCGGGCCAGGTCTCGGCGGTCTCGCACGGCTCGTCCACCGCCCGTTTCAACGGCATCAACGTCATCAACACCGCCCGTTCGCTGGGCTGATCCGGAGCCTTACCTCATGAGCATCCTCACCGAAGCACAGGCCAAGGCCATCCTGGACAAGGTCATCAAGCTGTCCAAGGCGGACGAGTGCACCGCGCAGCTGTCCGGCTCGATCGACGGCAACATCCGTTTCGCCCTCAACAACGTCTCCACCTCCGGCATCGTCGACAACACCGAACTGGCAGTGCAGGTCGCCTTCGGCAAGCGCGTGGGCGTGGCGACCATCAACGAGTTCGACGACGCCTCGCTGGAGCGGGTGGTGCGTCGCGCCGAGGACCTGGCCCGCCTGGCGCCGGAGAACCCCGAGTTCGTGCCCGCCGTGCAGAAGCAGACCTACCAGGCCAGTCCGACCTTCAGCGAATCCACCGCGGCGATCACCCCGGAATTCCGCGCCCAGGTCGCCGCCGATTCGATCGCCCCGTGCAAGGGCCACGGACTGGTCGCCGCCGGTTTCCTCGAGGACGGCCAGAGCTTCACCGCCTTCGCCAACTCCAATGGCAACTTCGGTTACCAGCGCGGCACCCGCTTCGACTACACCTGCACCGTGCGCACCGAGGACGGCCGCGGCTCGGGCTGGGTCGGCCGCAACCTGAAGGATGCCGCCGAGTTCAGCGCAGAGCGCGACATCGCCATCGCCAAGCGCAAGGCCAGCGAATCCTCCGAGGCCAAGGCGCTGGAGCCGGGCAAGTACACCGTGATCCTGGAACCGGCCGCGGCCGCGGGCCTGATCTCGTTCATGATGAACTTCTTCAGCGCGCGCTCGGCCGACGAAGGCCGTTCGTTCCTGTCCAAGAAGGGCGGCGGCAACAAGCTCGGCGAGCAGGTCTACGACCCGCGCGTCAACATCACCGCCGACCCGTGGCATCCGGTCGCCCCGGTGATGCCGTGGGACGACGAGGGCCTGCCGCGCGAGAAGATGGCCATCGTCGAGAACGGCAAGATCGCCAACCTCAACTATTCGCGCTACTGGGCACAGAAGAACGGCAAGCGCGCGGTGGGCGAGCCGGGCAACCTGCTCATGGCCGGTGGCGACAAGTCGATCGCCGACCTGGTGCGTGGCACCGAGAAGGGCATCCTGGTCACCCGCACCTGGTACATCCGCATGGTCGATCCGCAGACCGTGCTGCTGACCGGCCTGACCCGCGACGGCACCTTCTACATCGAGAACGGGCAGATCAAGTACCCGGTGAAGAACTTCCGCTTCAACGAGTCGCCGGTGATCATGCTCAACAACATCGACGAACTCGGCAAGCCGGTGCGCGTGGCCGGCGACGAATCGGACTTCGTGATGATGATCCCGCCGATGCGCCTGCGCGATTTCACGTTCACGTCCCTTTCGGACGCGGTGTAAAGGCTGCGCCCGCCCTGCGGGCTTCGCCCCCAGCGTTGCGCCAAGGCGCAACACTGGCCCCGCGTAAGCTGATCTTCCAGTTTCCCGCGCCTTCGGCGCGCCCCCCTTTGCTGAAGGGGGGGCTCTCCACCCGAGGCAGTCTTGGCTAGTCGTTCTCTAACGCGTGGTGAGTTTCTCCGGTGGATGCTGGGTGGCGCGGCCGCCCTCGCGCTGCCGGCGGCGCGCGCGGCGACGCAGCCGTACGACTTCTGGTTCACCCGGCTCAAGTACGACTCCGGCGACTGGGACGTGGACGCGCGCATGCCGTCCAACCTGATCACCTCGCTGGTCGACTACACCCACCTGCGCGTGGATCCGGTCGAGCACGTGCTGCCGCTGGCCGATCCGCGCATCCTGCAGGCACCGTTCCTGTACCTGGCCGGGCACAAGCTGGTCGAATTCAACGCCGCCGAACGGGCCAACTTCGAGCGTTACGTGCGCAATGGCGGCTTCGTCCTGGTCGATGACTGCAACCACGACATCGACGGCCTGTTCGCCCGCTCCTTCGAGGCGCAGATGGCAGCGATCTTCGGCAGGACCGCGCTGAAGAAGCTGCCCAACCGGCACCCGGTCTACAGCAGCTTCTTCAAGTTCCCCGATGGGCCGCCGGCGACCAGCTTCGAACTCAACGGCTGGGGCGACGACCTGGTGCACGATTACCTCAAGGGCATCGAGATCGACGGCCGCCTCGGCGTGCTCTACAGCAACAAGGACTACGGCTGCGAGTGGGACTACGACTGGCGCAACAAGCGCTTCCTGGCCGAAGACAACACCAAGTTCGCCGTCAATATCGTGATGTACGCACTGAACAGCTGAGCCCCCACCGAGACCCGCCATGACCTCCCCCGACACCTCCCATCTCCAGCAACGCATCGACCGGCTCGGCGAACTGCGCGCCGCCCTGGCCCAGGCAGTGGTCGGCCAGCAGGCCGTGGTCGAGCAGCTGCTGATCGGCCTGCTCGCCGGTGGCCACTGCCTGCTCGAAGGCGCGCCCGGGCTCGGCAAGACCCTGCTGGTGCGCTCGCTCGGCCAGGCGCTGGAGCTGCAGTTCCGCCGCGTGCAGTTCACGCCCGACCTGATGCCCAGCGACATCCTCGGCACCGAGCTGCTGGAGGAAGACCATGGCACCGGCCATCGGCATTTCCGTTTCCAGCCCGGCCCGATCTTCACCAACCTGCTGCTGGCCGACGAGCTCAACCGCACGCCGCCCAAGACCCAGGCCGCGCTGCTGGAAGCCATGCAGGAACGCACGGTGAGCTATGCCGGCACCACCTACTCGCTGCCGTCGCCGTTCTTCGTGCTGGCCACGCAGAACCCGATCGAACAGGCCGGCACGTATCCGCTACCCGAGGCCCAGCTGGACCGCTTCCTGCTGCACGTGCGGGTCGACTACCCCAGCGAGGCCGAGGAGCGCGACATCCTGCTGCACACCACCGGCACCCGGTCCGGCGCGGTCCCCAAGGTGATGGACGCGGCAGATGTCATCGCCCTGCAGCAGCACGTGCGCGAAGTGCACGTGGGCGAGGACGTGCTGGATTGGATCAACCGCCTGGTGCGCGCCAGCCGACCCGGCCCGGATTCACCCGAAGCAGTGCGCCAGTGGGTGAAGTGGGGCGCCGGCCCACGCGCCGGCCAGTCGCTGGTGCTGGCGGCCAAGGCCCGTGCCCTGCTGCAAGGCCGCTTCGCCGCCACCCGCGAGGATGTCGCCGCGCTGGCCGCGCCGGTCATGCGCCACCGCATCCTGCTGTCGTTCGCCGCGGAAGCCGAGCAGAAGCGCACCGACGACGTGATCGAGGCGCTGCTGGCCTCGATCCCGTTCGGCGCCTGATTGCCACCGGATGGACGCCGCCGGCCCCGGGCTGATTCCCGCCGAGGTGCGCAGTCGACTGCGCGCCCTGCAGCTGCGCGCGCGCCGTACCGCCGGCCAGCAGGGCGTGGGCCTGCATGCCAGCCGCAGCCGCGGTGCCGGGCTGGAATTCGCCCAGTACCGGGCCTACGAGCCGGGCGATGAGCTGCGCCAGATCGACTGGAAGCTCTACGCGCGCTCGGACCGCTTCTTCGTCCGCGAAGCCGAGCGCGAAAGCCCGTTGTCGCTATGGCTGCTGCTCGATGCCAGCGCTTCGGCCGGGCAGGCCGACGAGGCCCGCCCCGGCTACAGCCGCCTCGATGCGCTGCGTGGCATCGCCGCGTGCGCGGCCGAGGTGGCGCTGCGCCAAGTCGATCGCTTCGGCCTGGTGGTGTTCGGTGGCGATCGCGTGCAGCTGGTCCCGGCCGGCGTCGGCGCGCGCCAGCGCGACCGCGTGCTGCTGGCGCTGCATGGCCTGCGCGCGGCGGGCGGTTGGCCGGATGCGACGCAGCAACGCGTGGCCTGGGAACGTAGCGCCGCCGACGACCTGGTGCTGATGCTCGGCGATGGATTCGAGGAAGCCGGCATCGCGCTGGGCGAACGCCTCGCCGCCGCGCGCCGCGAGGTCGTGCAGCTGCAGCTGCTGACTGCCGACGAACGCGACTTCCCGTTCCGCGGCGGCCACCGCTTCCATGACCCGGAGAGCGGCGAGGAACTGCTCGGCGACGGCGCCAGCCTGCGCGAGGATTACCTGCGCCGCTTCGCGCTGGCCGCGCGAGAACGCCAAGCACGCTGGCAGGGCGCCGGGATCCGCCACGCCACCCAGTATCTCGACGAGCCGCTTGACGCCGGCCTGCAGCGCCTGTTCGGCCGGGAGGCGGCATGGGGCTGAGCCTGCTGTTTCCGCTTGGCCTGGCCGCGCTGGCGGCGTGGCTTGTCCCGCTGCTGCTGCACCTGGCGCGGCGGCAGGAATCGCGACTGACGGAATTCGCCGCGCTGCGCTGGCTGCGCGCGCGGCCCAAGCCGCGCCAGCGCGTCCGTTTCGACGAATGGCCGCTGCTGCTGGTTCGCCTGCTGCTGCTGGCGCTGATCGCCCTGCTGCTGGCGGGACTGGCCTGGCAGGCCGGCGACGATCGCCGACCCCGCGTGCTGGTATCACCGGGCGTCGATGCCGGTGCGCTGCGTGCGCTCCATCTCCCGGAAGATGCGCGGCTGCAGTGGCTGGCCGAAGGCCTGCCCGCCTTTGACACCCCGATGCCCGCCGCCCCGCAGGCGGTCGCCAGCCTGCTGCGCGAAGCCGATGCACAACTGCCCGCGCGCGCGTCGCTGACCGTGGTGGTCCCCGCCGACTGGGGCGCCGTGGACGCGCAGCGCCCGCTGCTGTCGCGCCGGGTGAGCTGGCGCGTGCTGCCCGGTCGCGCGCCCGCGGCGGCGAACTCCTCCCCGGCCGTGCCGCTGCACCTGCTGGCCGTCGGCTTCGAAGACGGCGCCCCTTCGCTGCGCACCCTGCGCGCCTTGCATGCCGCCTGGCAGCCCACGGCGACGGCACTGCCGCAGGCCGACGCCAACGCGCCGGATGCACGCGTGGCCACGACCGGCACGCTGGCCGTCTGGGGCAGCCCGACGCCGCCGACGCGCGCCTGGCTGGACTGGGTCGATCGCGGCGGAGAGTTGATGCTGCCGGGCACGGCGACCTGGCCCGCCGGCGTGGTCGCCTCGGCGCGTTGGCGCGATGAACACGGCGATGCGCTGCTGCTGTCGGCCCGCGTGGGACATGGCCAGCTCTGGCAGCTGCCGGGGGGACTGGATCCCAGCACCGCGCCGCGCCTGCTCGACGCCCGCTTCCCGCGGGAACTGGCCCGCCAGCTGCGACCCGCAGCGGCTCCCGCCCGGGTCACGGCCAGCGACTTCGCACCCGGGCTGATCGCGCGCCAGTGGCCGCGTCCGGCGCCAGGCCTGTTGCCGGGCCTGTCCCTGCTGATCGCGTTGGTCTTCGCGCTGGAGCGCTGGATGGCGACCGTGCCTCGCCGCGGGGAATACTCGTGAGCCTCGCCCTGCTCGACAAGGCATGGCAGGCCGCGCGACGCCGGCGGCGCTGGATCGTGGTCGGTTTCGGCTGGCCGTGGGCCCTGTTGCCCGCTGCTCTCGCCTGGCGGTTGCAGGCCGGTCCGGCGCTGCTGCCGGCGCTGCTGGCCGGCGGCCTGGTGCTGGCCACCATCGCGGTGCTGTGGTCGCGCCGGTTGGACGCGACCTGGCTGCGCCGCCGCCTCGACGCCGAACCGGTGCTGGAAGACAGCGCCGACCTGCTGTTCGTCGAAACGGCCACGCTCGGCCCCCTGCAGGCGCTGCAGCGCGCGCGCGTGCAGGCACGCCTGCCGATCGCCGCACGCGACCTGCGTGAACCCTGGCCATGGCGGCGCGGACTGGCGGCCAGCGCGCTGGGCTTGCTGCTGGTCGGCACGATCTGGGCCTGGCCGGCGCGCCCGGTCGCGGCCGCGCCTGCCGACGCACCGCTGGATCACGCCGCGCGCGCCCGCGAACAGGCACGCCTGCGCGAAGCACGGCTGCAGGTCACGCCGCCGACCTATACCGGCCAGCCCAGCGTCGCCTTGCCGACGCTGGACGCACGCCAGCCACAGGGCTCGCGGCTGGACTGGACGCTGCGCTTCGATCACCCGCCGCGGCAAGCCGAGCTGCGCCTCACCGACGGTCGCACGCTGCCGCTGCGGCTGGATGGTGACCACGCCCGCGCCAGCCTGGTGCTTGAGCGCGCGGTGCTCTACCGGATCGTGCTCGACGGCCAGCCCTTGGCCCTGCACCGGCTGGAGCCGATCATCGATCGCCCGCCACAGGTTCGCGTGCTCGAACCGGAAGCCACGCTGGTCGAGTGGCAACCGGCGAAGCGCCGCTGGCAGCTGCGCTTCGAGGCCAGCGACGACTACGCCGTTGCCCCCAGTGCCGCGCTGCGCCTGACCCTGGCCCAGGGCAGCGGCGAGAACATCCGTTTCAGCGAACACGGCCTCACGCTCTCCGGGCAGGGCAGCGCGACGCTGCGACGCTTCGAGTACAGCCTGGACCCGGCGGCGATCGGCATGCAGCCAGGCGATGACCTGGTCGCCCAGCTCGAAGTGCGCGACAACCGCCAGCCCGCGCCCCAGGCGACCCGCAGCGGCAGCGTGATCCTGCGCTGGCCCTCGCCGCAGCAGCAGGCCGGGGTCGAGCTGGAAGCCACCGTGCGACGTACGCTGCCGGCGTACTTCCGCAGCCAGCGGCAGATCATCATCGATGCCGAGGCGCTGCTGAAGGAACGTCGCCGACTCGATGCCGACAGCTTCCTCAAGCGCTCCGACGCCATCGGCGTCGACCAGCGGATCCTGCGGTTGCGCTACGGCCAGTTCCTCGGCGAGGAAAGCGAAGGCGCGCCCAAGCGGCCGGACAGCCACGACGACATCCCGACCAGCGACGCGCCGCCGACCAGCGACATTCCGACCGCGAATGCCCCGGCTGCGAACACGCAGGTGCAGGCCGGTGAAGGCGCCGCGGCACTGGACGACCATGATCACGGCAACGGCGCGCCGGCCAACTTCGGCGATGCCGGCGACGTGCTGGCCGAATTCGGCCACACCCACGACCATGCAGAAGCGGCCACGCTGCTCGATCCACAGACCCGCGCCACGCTGAAGGCGGCGCTCGACCAGATGTGGCAGGCCGAGGGCGAGCTGCGCCAGGGGCGTCCCGATGCCGCGCTGCCGTTCGCCTACAAGGCGCTGGGTTTCATCAAGCAGGTGCAGCAGGCCGAACGCATCTACCTGGCGCGGCTGGGCCCGGAACTGCCGCCGATCGACATGGCCCGCCGCCTCACCGGCAAGCGCGAGGGCCTGGCCCGCCGCGACGATGCCCTGCAGCCCTGGCGCGACGACGGCGATGCCGACGCGCTGGCGCTGTGGGATGCGCTGGCACCAGCCGCCGGCCCGGTGCCGCCGGCCCGCCTGGATGCCTTCGCCCGCTGGCTCGCCACCCGCGAAAGCCACCTGCAGTCGCCGCTGGACCTGGCCGCCGCGCTGGAGCAGTACCGGGCCGACCCTGGCTGTGCACCCTGTCGCGAACAACTGCGTGCGCGGCTGTGGTCGGCGCTGGCGGTCCCGCCGGCACAACCCTCGCCGCGTCTGGCCCCCGATGCCGCCGGCCGCCGCTATCTCGATGTGCTGTCCGCGGAGCCCGGTCGATGACCCCCTGGCAGATCGCCACTGCCGCGGTGCTCGCGCTGACCGTGGCCTTCTCGATGGCGCGCAGCGGGCGGCAGACAACCGCCGGCCCGCGCTGGCGCCGGGGCCTGCTGCTGGTCCTGCAGCCGGCCTGCGCGCTGGCGCTGTACCTGCTGCTGTATCCACCCCTGCAAAGCCCGCCCGGCAGCACCCTGGTGGTGCTCTCCGCCGATGCCCCGGCGGTCGCCGCCAATCCCGGCGAAGAGATCGTCGCGCTGCCCGAAGCACCGGCCCGCGCCGGCATCCCGATGGTCCCCGACCTGGCCAGCGCCCTGCGCCAGCGTCCGGCGACCATCGGCCTGCGCATCGTCGGCGAAGGCCTGCCCGCGCGCGATCGTGATGCGGTCGGCGCGCACGCGCTGGCCTTCGGGCCGGCGGCCGTGCTGCCAGGCGTGGTCGGACTCGCCACGCCGGCCTCCGTCGCACCGGGCAACACGTTCGCGGTGCAGGGCCGCGTCGCCGGCCTGCCCGGCGCGCGGGTCGAACTGCTGGACCCGGCCGGGCAGCGCATGGACGCCACCACGGTCGATACCGACGGACGCTTCTCGCTGGCTGGCCAGGCCGGTGTAGCCGGTGACGTACTGGATACGGTGCGGGTGCTCGATGCGCAGGGCCGCGAACGCGATCGCCAACCGCTGCCGCTGCACGTCGCCCGGCCGGCGGCACTGAAACTATGGATCCTCGCCGGTGCACCGCAGCCGGAATGGAAGTACCTGCGCCGCTGGGCGGCTGATGCCGGCCTGTCGCTACATACGCAGATCGCCGTGGGCGAGGGCCTGCAGCTCGGCGATGCGCCGTTGCCGCTTGATGCCGCAACGCTGGACGGCTTCGACCTGCTGTGGCTGGACGAACGCGCGCTGGCCAGCCTGTCGCGTGGCCAGCGCCAGGCGATCGTCGATGCCGCGCGCCGCGGGCTTGGCGTACTGGTGCGCCTGGGCGGGCCGCTCGACGCCGGTGGCCGCCAGGCCCTGGCCCAGCTCGGCCTGCCGATGCGCGGCGGCGAGGGAACCGCACCGCTGGCCTGGCCGGTCGGCCAGGGCGATGCGGCGGCCGCGCCGAACCGGCGTGACTTCATCCCGGCGGACGCATCGCCGGTACTGGCCAGCGACGCCCACGCCACGCCCTATGCCTGGTGGCGTGCGATCGGGCAGGGGCGGATCGGCGTGACCACGCTGATCGACAGCTACCGACTGCCGCTTTCCGGTGCCGCCGGCGCGCATGCGCGGTTGTGGAGCGCGCAGCTGTCGCAGCTGGCCCGCGCCCGTCGCGACGACGGCGGAAAGCTCGAACTGCCGGTGCTGTCCTGGGCCGGCGAACGCACGTCGCTGTGCGGGCTGGATGCTGGCGCCCGGGTGCGCGATCCGGCCGGCCACGTCCATGCGCTGCAACTGGATGCGGCCACCGCGCCGCACGCCTGCGCGGGGTATTGGCCGTCGCAGGCGGGTTGGCACGTGCTGCTGGCGAACGGGCAATCGCACACGTTCCATGTCCGCGATCCGGCCAAGGCCCGCGCCTGGTATCGCCAGCTCAGCACCGAGGCGACGGCGGCACTGGTCCGCCCGGACGGCAATGCATCCATGGCGACGGCGCCCGGCCAGCCGGGCTCGCGCTGGCCAGCATGGTGGGCGTTCATCGCCCTGTTCGCGCTGACCGCATGGCTGGAGCGGCGACGGCCGCCAGCCAACGTCTCATAGGCACGCACGCGGCCGCGGACTCATGGATCGCCTTTTGTCGGGCGGCCGGGTGCTTCCGGGGGACCGGGGCACCCGCTTGCGACGTCGAGCGATCGGATACGCCTGGCCTTCGTCCGCCTTCATCGACGCCACCAGTCGAAGTCCGTGTGTCGACGGTGGCCCAGGGTCGGGGAGTGCAGCTCTTCTCTTCCCCTCTCCCGGCGCGCCCCAAAACGAAGACTTGAGAACCGAAGCGCCATGCGCCGTCCCGTCGGGGCCCAAAACGTAAGCCCGCACCAAACCAACCGCACACGAAGGCGCGCCCTCAACAACCCCCAACACCGCCCGCGCAAGCGGGCGCCCCGCTTCCCGCGGCAAAGCGCGCAGTCAGCCCGACGCACCACCAGGGGCTGGCAAGTCCAACCGGCGAACCAGACCCGCCCCGCGCCGCCACACCCTGCACTGGTTGTTGGCCGGCATCGCGAACGCGGCGATCTCGCGGAACCCCGCTTCGATCGCCAATGCCTGCACCGCCTCGATATCGCGCTGGCCGCCCGCCGGATGGTTCGCCGCCAGCCAATCGTCGAAGGCCCGGTTGCTCTCGCTGGTGTAATGCCCGTCGACCTTGAAGGGACCATAGGCCACGAGTAGCGCGTCATCACGCGTGATCGCCGGCAATGCGGCGAACAGCGCACGGACCTGCGGCCAGCCCATGATGTGCAGCGTGTTGGCGGTGAACACCGCATCGAAACCCGCGCCGCCATCGACACCGCGCGGCAACATCGGCACCGGTTGCAGTCCGGCGCCGGGCACCGCCTGCAACTCGATCGCCGGTGGCAGGTTCGGCAGCGCCGCCTCGGCCCGCCACGCCTCGATCCCGGCCAGCGCATCGGCATGGTCACTGGCCTGCCACTGCAGCCAGGGCAGGGCGGCGGCGAAGTGCACCCCGTGCTGGCCGGTACCACTGCCGATCTCCAGCACCTGCCGGCGGTCTCCGAAGTACTGCCGCAGCACGGCGAGGATGGGGTCGCGGTTGCGTTCGGCGGGCGCGGAATGCGGTTTCATCCGCGCAGGATAAACCTTCGCCGCGCCGGCGCCGGTCAGCGCGAAGACGCCGTCCCCAGCGCGCGGTAGGCCGTGCGTACCGCCGCCTCGCCGTAGCGGCGTTCCAGCCTGCGCACGGTGAAGTGCCCGCGTGCCATCTGCTGGAAGTGGCCGATGAACACGTTGTTGAGGGTCGCCCCGCCAATCGCGCCCACTACCGGTACCGCCTGCGCGGCCAGCTTCTCGCTGACGCTGACAGAGAACTTCGCCGCTACCCGCGACAGCAGCTGGATCAGCACCGGCGCGCCCTGGTGGGCCAGCCCGTGCTGGGCGACATGGCGCGCGGCGGCGTTGACCTGCTGCGCCATCGCCGCGCGCACGGCGAAATAACCCGATTCGCTGCCATCGTCGGACATGCTTCGGCCGCCGTGGGCGAGCACCTCCAGGCAGGCCATCGCGGTGGCCGGGTCGGCCAGGTCCTCGCCCTCGGCGCGGGCGATGTCGGCGATCGAGCGCAGGATCAGCGTGGTCGTCAGCGGCAGCTCCACCGCCAGCCCGGGCACGCCGAAGAAGCCGCCGCCCGCCCCGGTGACCGAGACCGCCAGCCGGTGCAGGCGCGGGCGCGCCGGCGTGGCCGGCCCGCGCAGGGTACGCAGGGCTGACTTCAGCGCCACCGACAGCGCGCGGCGGGTGATCGCATCCAACCCGCGGGTGAGCCGCTTGGGCAGGTATTCGCCGACCAGCGCCTCGACCGGCATGCCCATCACGTTGGCCGCGCGCGCAGCCCAGCCGGGGTTCTCAAGCCATTGGCGCGCCTGCGCCAGCTCTGCCAGGGCGGCGGCATCCAGGGGGGCGGGGACCGGAACGGGCAGCGGCGGGGGCGTGGACATGCGGCCATGTTACGGGCGTTCGGATCGTGCGCTGCAACGGGCGATGACCGGCGGGTTGGGCGATCATCGGCCCCGTCCTCGTCGTCCAACTGCCGGAGCCCGCCGATGAGCCGGTCGATCCACCACCAGTTCCAGATCGCCGCAGCGCCTGAAGTCGTTGCCAGCGCGCTGACCGAGCCCGCCCACATGGCGCGCTGGTGGACGCGCGAGGCCGAAGGCGAGGGCGGCCACGTGCGGCTGGACTGGAGCGCGCACGGCTGGCAGGTGGAACTGGACGTGCTGCACGAACCCGACCGCCGCCGCGTGGTCTGGTACTGCACGCGGTCCAACCTGCTCGACAGCGATGCCTGGACCGGCTCGTCGATCTGCTTCGAGCTGCAGCCCACGGCCAGCGGCACCCGGCTGGATTTCAGCCACCTGGACTATCCCGAGTCGCCCTGCCAGGCCACCTGCGAGCGCGGCTGGGCATTCTTCCTCGGTCGCAGCCTCAAGCACTACCTGGAGCGCGGTCACGGCATGCCGTATCCGGACGCACCGGCGCTGTAGCCGACGGCGCGCTCAGCCCGGCGCGTCGCCGGCGGCTTCGGCATCCCAGCGCGCCAATGCCGCGGCGAGGTCGGCCGCCGCGCGCGGACGCACCACGCGCGCCACCTCCTCGCCATCGCGCAGCAGCACCAGGGTCGGCCACAGCTTGACCTGGTAGGCGCGCCCCAGCGGCTGGCCCTTGCCGTCCTCGATTTTCAGGTGGTGCGCATCGGGACGGGCATCGAGCGCGACCGCCAGCGCCGGCTGCGCGAGCTGGCAATGGCTGCACCAGGGCGCGCCGAACTCCAGCGCCAGCCGGCCCTGGCGGGACACCACGTCGGCCGGCGCCGGCGCCTGCGCCAGGTAGTCGCGCGCGAAAGCCACGCCGCCGCTCAGCCCAGCGCGCGCTGGATGTCCTCCAGCGGCGCATTGGTCAGGTCCTTGGCCAGGTCGCCAAGCAGGCGGGCCTGGGTCTGCTTGTGCAGCAGCGGTCGGATCCGGCCCAGGGTGACCGGGTCGGCCACCAGCAGCAGGTGCGCGTAGCGGTTGTTCAGGGCGCCTTCGTTGAGCTGGGCGGCAAGCTGCTTGGCGAAGGTCGCCTCGTCCAGCTGTGACTCGCTCATGTCCTTGGGTACCGCGCCGGCGGGGCCCTCGTCGTCGACGTTCTCCACCTCGATGCGCTGCTGCTGCGCCAGCTGCAGGGTGCGGTCGCTGCCCACGTTGGTGAACACCCGCGCCGAGCCGCCATCGGCGACGACCACGACGGTGCCTTCGGGAATGCGCTGGCTCATGGGGGATCTCCTGCTTGCGGGGGAAGGGACAGCCTGCAGTGCGCGGCGTGAGCGGCGCGTCCCCACCGGTCCGTCAGGATCATGAACGCGCCAGTCGCAGGGATTGCGACAATAGGCCGCTTCGATATGGTTTTTGGGGAATCCCTCGACATGGCCCATGCCCTCGCCCGCCGCACCGAGGACGCCGAACGCGCGCTGTCCACCGTCGATGGCGCGCCCACCCGCGACGGCGCGCTGCTGGGCGACCGGCTGGCGCGCCGTTACCACGACCGCGTCACCGGCAGCTTCACCATTCCCGGCCGCGAAGGCCGCTATGCGCCGCTGCCCGATGACCTGCCGCCCGCCCTGGCGCAGGCGCTGCGCACGCGCGGCATCGAACAGCTCTACAGCCACCAGGCCGAAGCCTGGGCCGCCACCCGCGCCGGCGAGCATGTGGCCGTGGTCACCCCCACCGCCAGCGGCAAGTCGCTTTGCTACACGCTGCCGGTGGTGGCCGCGGCGATGACCCGCCGGGCCAAGGCGCTGTACCTGTTCCCGACCAAGGCGCTGGCCCAGGACCAGGTCGCCGAGCTGCTCGAACTCAACCGCGCCGGCGACCTCGGGGTGAAGGCCTTCACCTTCGATGGCGATACCCCCGGCGATGCGCGCCAGGCGATCCGCCTGCACGGCGACATCGTCGTCTCCAACCCGGACATGCTCCACCAGGGGATCCTGCCGCACCACACCAAGTGGGCGCAGTTCTTCGAGAACCTGCAGTACGTGGTGATCGACGAGGTGCATACCTACCGCGGCGTGTTCGGCAGCCACGTCGCCAACGTGCTGCGCCGGCTCAAGCGGATCTGCGCGTTCTACGGCGTCAGCCCGCAGTTCATCCTGTGCTCGGCGACGATCGGGAACCCGCACGCGCATGCCGAGGCGCTGATCGAGGACCGCGTGCACGCGATCACCGAATCCGGCGCGCCGACCGGCGACAAGCACGTGCTGCTGTGGAACCCGCCGGTGGTCAATCCCGACCTCGGCCTGCGCGCCTCGGCGCGCTCGCAGAGCAACCGCATCGCGCGCATCGCGATCAAGTCCGGGTTGAAGACGCTGGTGTTCGCGCAGAGCCGGCTGATGGTCGAGGTGCTGACCAAGTACCTCAAGGACATCTTCGACCACGACCCGCGCAAGCCGCCACGCATCCGCGCCTATCGCGGCGGCTACCTGCCGACCGAACGCCGCGAGGTCGAGAAGGCGATGCGCGCCGGCGACATCGACGGCATCGTCAGCACCTCGGCGCTGGAGCTGGGCGTGGACATCGGCGCGCTCGACGTGGTCGTGCTCAACGGCTATCCCGGCAGCGTGGCCGCGACCTGGCAGCGCTTCGGCCGCGCCGGCCGCCGCCAGCAGCCGGCACTGGGCGTGCTGGTGGCCAGCTCGCAGCCGCTGGACCAGTACGTCGTGCGCCATCCGGACTTCTTCGCCGATGCCTCGCCCGAGCATGCGCGCATCGCCCCGGACCAGGCGCTGATCCTGTTCGACCACATCCGCTGCGCCGCCTTCGAACTGCCCTTCCACGGCGGCGAGCCGTTCGGACCGGTCGATCCGCTGGTGTTCCTGGAGGCGCTGGCCGAAAGCGGCGTCATCCACCGCGAAGGCGAGCGCTGGGAGTGGATCGCCGACAGCTATCCGGCCAATGCGGTGAGCCTGCGTTCGGTCGCCGACGGCAACTTCGTCGTGGTCGACCGCAGCGACGGCAAGCAGCAGATCATCGCCGAGGTCGACTACTCGGCCGCCGCGCTCACCCTGTACGAAGGCGCCATCCACATGGTGCAGAGCACGCCCTACCAGGTCGAGCGGCTGGACTGGGAGGGCCGCAAGGCCTACGTCACCCGCACGCACGTGGACTACTACACCGACAGCATCGACTACACGAAGCTCAAGGTGCTCGACCGCTTCGATGGCGGCCCGGCCGGGCGCGGCGACTGCCACCACGGCGAGGTGCACGTGGTGCGCCGCGTCGCCGGCTACAAGAAGATCCGCTACTACACCCACGAGAACATCGGCTACGGCCCGGTCAACCTGCCCGACCAGGAGCTGCATACCACCGCGGCCTGGTGGCAGTTGCCGCAGGCCACCCTGGGCAAGGCCTTCGCCTCTCGCCAGGACGCGCTCGACGGTTTCCTCGGTGCGGCCTACGCACTGCACGTGGTCGCCACGGTGGCGGTGATGGCCGATGCGCGCGACCTGCAGAAAGCGGTCGGCAATGGCGATGGGGCCTGGTTCGCGGTCGCCGACCAGGGCGGTCGCGGCCAGCTGCGCGGCGCCGATGGCGAGGTCAGCCACGTCGAACTGCAGCAGGCCTTCGTGCCGACGGTCTACCTGTACGACAACTTCCCCGGCGGCGTCGGCCTGAGCGAGCCGCTGTGGCAGCGCCAGGCCGAACTGGTCCTGCGCGCCGGCGAACTGGTGCAGCGCTGCGACTGCAAGGCGGGTTGTCCGGCCTGCGTCGGCCCGGTGCTCGCCGCGCAGGAGCAGGGCGACGGCGCCACGCCGAAGACCCTGGCGCTCAAGGTACTCGCCCTGCTGGCCCAGCTCGACGGCCACGCCGCCGCATCGCTGGACGACGCCCCCGCCGCCGCGCTGGAGGCGGCGCCGTGGGCGTAAGCGCCGACAAGCTGCGATTGCTGCGCCGACAGGCCGGCACGGCCGTGCCCGAACCGTCGGGCGAGGCCACGGCAGGCGCGCCGATGCCGGCGGCGGCCGAGCCGCTGCCTGCGCCGACGGCAACGCCGGGGCGACAGACGATAGACGCCGAACGCCTGCGCCTGCTGCGCCATCAATCCGCCCGCCTTCCCCCCGCCGCGCCCGCGCCGGCGGCCACGCATCCCGTGGCGCCGGCCACGCCCGCAGCACCGCCACCGGCCAATGAACCGGTATTCGCCTGGATCGAGCGCGAGGTGCGCCACAAGCCGATGCCCGGCGCCCCGCCAACGCCCAGCGCACCTGCCACGCCCGCACGGCCTTCGCGCGGTACCGACATGGAAGCACTGCGCCGGCTGATCGGCCTGCGCGAACGTGCCGTGCCGGCGGCCACGCCCGCCGTGCGCCGCCCGGTCGCGCGCGACCGCCACCTGCCCGGCGAGGAGATCGCCCCCGGCCTGCACCTGGTCGAAGCCTTCCTGCCACAGGCGATCCCGCCGCAGGCGCTGTCGCTGGCCTTCGCCAAACGCCAGGACAGTGTCGCCCCGCGCGACCTGCTGTTCTTCGATACCGAAACCACCGGCCTGGCCGGCGGCACCGGCACCCGCGCCTTCATGATCGGCGCCGCCGACTGGCACCACGATGCCCGGCATGGCCCCGGCCTGCGCATCCGCCAGCTGCTGATGGCGGCGATGGCCGCCGAAACGGCCATGCTCGATACCTTCGCCGGCTGGCTGTCACCCTCCACCGTGCTGTCCAGCTACAACGGCCGCTGCTACGACGCGCCACTGCTCAAGACCCGCTACCGGCTGGCACGCCGGATCGAGCCGCTGTCCCCGCTCGACCATGTCGACCTCTTGTTCCCGACCCGCCGGCGCTATCGCGGTACCTGGGAGAACTGTCGCCTGGCGACGATCGAACGCCAGCTGCTGCAGATCGTGCGCGAGGACGACCTGCCCGGCTCGCAGGCACCCGCCGCGTGGCTGCATTATCTGCGCGGCGGCGATGCGATCGACCTGCGCCGCGTGCTCGAGCACAACCACCAGGACGTGGTCACCCTGGCGCAGCTGATGCTGCGATTGGTCGAAGCCGAGACGGCAGACACCGCCGCGCCGTAGGCATCGCCGCCGCCGCTGCCGCCCTGCCCGCGCGGCAGCGTTTTCCGGCGATTTTTCTAATGTTCCCACCCAAGCGCGCTGCCTAACCTGTACGTCGCGATCTGCCGTCAGATCGTGTCCCAGGAGTGGTTGAGCATGGATCCCGCGACCCGCCATCGCCGCCCCCGGCAGCGGATGCGCTGCCTTTCCGTTGCAGTTTCCGCGGCCCTGTGCGCCTTCCTCGCGATCGCTTCGCCAACCCTGAAGGCACAGCCGGTCGAATCCGCCGCCCAGCTGCAACGCCAGCAGGACGCGCGCGAGCGCCAGCTGCGCGAACAACTGGAAGCGCCTGCCCCTGTCCGTCGCGACGAGCAACCCGGTCGGGGTTTCACCGCCTTGCCGGCGACGCCGGAATCGCCCTGCTTCCGCATCGCCCGCATCGTCCTGGCCGGCGCGGACAGCGCGCGCTTCGGCTGGGCGCTGGAGGCCGCCAACCCGCGCCGCGACCGCGCCATCGGCCGCTGCCTCGGCAGCGCGGGCATCAATATCGTGCTGGCCCGCGTGCAGGACGCCATCGTCGCGCGCGGCTACATCACCACCCGCGTGCTGGCCGGCGCACAGGATCTCGCCGCCGGCACCCTGACCCTCACGCTGGTGCCCGGCCGCGTGCACGCGCTGCGCTTCGTCGCGCCCGTGCCCACCCACGCCAGCCTGCGCAACGCCGTGCCCAGCCACGCCGGCAGGCTGCTCAACCTGCGCGACATCGAGCAGGGCCTGGAGAACCTGCAGCGCGTGCCCACGGCGCGCGCCGACATCCGCATCGCGCCCAGCGCCGACGCCGCGGCCCAGCCCGGCGACAGCGACCTGCTGGTCAGCTGGACCCAGCAGCGGCGGCTGCGCGCCAGCGTGTCGCTCGACGACGCCGGCAGCCGGGCCACCGGCCGCCTGCAGGCCAACGCCACCGTCTCGTGGGACAACCCGTTCGGCTGGCACGACCTGCTCTATGCCAATGCCGGCCGCGGCGTCTTCGATGGCCACGGCAGGGACAGCCGCAACTGGACCGCGCACTACGACGTCCCGCTGGGCCGCTGGCTGCTGGGCGCCACCGCAGGCGGCTACGACTACCGGCAGACCGTCGCCGGCGCCTTCGAGGACTACGCCTACCGCGGCAGCAGCGACAACGCCGAGCTGCGCGCCGGCCTGCTGCTGTTCCGCAACGCCACCGCGCGGCTGGACCTGCACGGCCTGGGCTGGCGCCGCGCCAGCCGCAACTACATCGACGACACCGAAGTGCGCGTGCAGCGCCGCGCCACCGCCGGCTGGTCGCTCGGCCTGGACTGGCGGCAGTTCCTCGGCAAGGCCGTCCTCGCCGCCGGCGTGGACTACCGCCGCGGCACCGGCGCCTTGCAGGCCCTGCACGCGCCGGAAGAGGCCTTCGGCGAAGGCACCTCGCGGATGCGCGTGCTCAGCGCCGGTGCGCGCCTCAGCGTGCCGTTCGGCCTGGGCAGGCAGTCGCTGCGCTACCTCGGCCAATGGCGCGCGCAATGGAACCACACCCCACTGGTGCCGCAGGACCGCTTCGCGATCGGCGGGCGCTACAGCGTGCGCGGCTTCGACGGCGAGATCTCGCTGAGCGGCGACCGTGGCTGGCTGCTGCGCAACGAGGCCGAACTGGCACTCGGCGGCGGCCAGGCGTTCTACCTCGGCCTGGACTACGGCCATGTCGCCGGCGGGACCGCCGCGCGCTGGCAACCCGGTGACCACCTGGCCGGTGCCGCGATCGGCCTGCGCGGCCAGTGGCGCGGCCTGGCCTGGGACGGCTTCGTCGCCGCGCCCGTCAGCAAGCCCACCCGGTTCCCCACGCCAGCGGTGACCACCGGCATCAGTGTCAGCGCCACGTTCTGAGCCCCGGCAACACGAGAAGGATTTCGCGATGAACAAGCACCTGCATCGACTCGTCTACAACCGCGCGCTCGGCCTGCTGCAGGCCGTGGCCGAGGTCGCCCGGGCCAGGCGCGGCGGCGGCCGCGGCGCCGCCGGCGGCCGCCGCCTGCTGGGCGCCACGCCCTTGGCGCTGGCGCTGTGCGCGCTGCCCGCCGTCGCCGCGCCGCCGGGCATTTCCGCCGATCGCGGCGCCGCGCGCGAACATCGTCCCACCGTGCTGGCCGCGCCCAACGGCGCGCCGGCGATCGACATCACCACCCCCAGTGCCGCCGGCGTATCGCGCAATGCGTACTCGCGCTTCGACGTCGACCCGCGCGGGGCGATCCTCAACAATTCGCGCACCCGCGTGCGCAGCGACGTCGGTGGCTGGCTGCCGGGCAATCCGTGGCTGGCCACCGGCACCGCGCGGGTCATCCTCAACGAGGTCAATGCCAGCGTCCCCAGCCAGCTGCACGGCCTGGTCGAGGTGGCCGGCGACCGCGCCCAGGTGGTGATCGCCAACCCGGCCGGCATCCACGCCGACGGCGTCGGCTTCATCAATGCCAATGGCGTCGTGCTGACCACCGGCCGGCCGCAGTTCGGCAGCGACGGCGGCCTGTCGGCCTATCGCGTCGGCGGCGGCACGATCGAACTTGCCGGGCAGGGCATGAACACGCTCGGCAGCGGTTACACCCAGCTGATCGCCCGCGCGGTCGCGCTCAACGCCGCCCTGCATGCCGGGCAGGCCACGCTGGCGCTGGGCAGCGGCACGGTCGCGGCCGCGGGCGGTAGCGCGGGGGTCCCGGCCGGTGACGGCGCGGCGCCGGAATTCGCCCTGGACGTCGGCGCACTCGGCGGCATGTATGCGAACAGGATCCACCTGGTCGGCAACGCGCACGGCGTCGGCATGCGCAATGCCGGCGTGATCGGTGCGCAGGCCGGCGAGGTGGTGGTGACGCTCGATGGCCGGATCGAGAACAGCGGCGTCGTGCAGGCCGGCGGCGACCTGCGCATGGCGGCGACGAGCCTGCACAACTCCGGCACGATCCTGGCCGGCGGCGATCGGCCCGAGGCGCGGGTCGCGCTGGCGGTGGCGGACGCACTCGACAACGCCGGCACCGTGCAGGCGAGTGGCGAGGTGCGGCTCACCGGCGCCACACTGCACAACAGCGGCCTGGTCAATGCCGGCAGTGGAAGGGCGGCGGGTACGGCGCTGCTGGCCGCCAGCGGGCTGCTCGACAACCGCGGCACCGTCCAGGCCGGCAGCGCGGTGCGCCTGTCCGCCGGCACGCTGCGCAATGCCGGCGTGATCGTCGCGGGCGAGGAGGCCACGCTGCGCACGCCCGGCGCGCTGGACAACCGCGACGGCCGCATCGAAGCGCCGCGCCTGGACCTCGATGCCGGCAGCCTGGGCAACCGCGGCGGGCGCATCGCCCAGACCGGCCCGCGCACGCTGGCACTGGCCGCCGGCCAGCTGTCCAACCGCGAGGGCGGCCGGGTCGGCACGGCGCCACCGCCGACACCCCCGGCCGCAGACGCCGCGCCGCCGTCCGGCGCCCCCGCCACGCCCGGTCCGCCGACCGCCGATGCCGGCACGGCGCAGCCGCCCGCGGCCACGCCGGCAGCGACGCCGCCGCCTGCCCCGGGGCAGGCGCTGCCCGCCGGCACGCTGCAGGTCGCCGGCCTGCTCGACAACGACGGCGGCACGATCGAAGCCCTGCGCTTCGGCCTGGCGCTGGCCGGCGACCACCTCGACAACCGCGGCGGCCACCTGGCGCTGGAGACGCTGCAGCTGGCCGGCGGCGCGCTGCGCAACGCCGGCGGCTCGCTGCACGTCGCAGGCGACACGCGGCTGGATCTGGATCGCATCGACAACAACGACGGCGAGCTGATGTTCGCCGCCGCGCTGTCGCTGCGTGCCGGCGAGTTCCTCAACCGTGGCGGGCGCTTCCAGCATGCCGGCCAGGGCGATACGCAGCTGCAGGTCGCCGGCCTGCTCGACAACACGCGCGGCTGGCTCGCCAGCAATGCGGCCAGCCTGTCGATCGCGGCCACACAGCTGGCCAACCGCGACGGCGGCATCGTCCACGCCGGCGGCGGCACGCTCTCGCTGCTCGCCGGCGCGCTGTCCGGCCAGGACGGGCGCATCGCCGGCAATGGCGGGGTGGCGCTGCGCGCCGACAGCATCGACCATCGCGGCGCCCGGCTCGGCGCCCGGCACTTCGCCGTCCAGGCCGGCAGCTTCGACAACCGCGGCGGCCAGCTGCAGGCCAGCGGTCCGCAGGCCAGCGCGCTGCAGGCGTCGCAGTCGCTCGACAACCGCGAGGGCGGGCTGATCGGCGGCAACGGCGAGCTGTCGCTGCAGGCGGGAGCATTCGAGAACACCGGCGGTGCGGTCGAGCATGCCGGCGTAGGCACGCTGTCGATCCGCGCACAGCGGCTGTCCGGCGCGCAGGGCCGGCTCGCCAGCCAGGGCACGCTGCACGTGCGCGGTGGCGATATCGACCTGCGCGGGGCGCAGACCTTCGCCGGGCAGATCGACCTGGCCGCGGACAGCCTCGACAACCGCGAGGGCCGGATCACCCAGCTCGGCCAGGGCACCGCGCAGCTGCGCATCGTCGAGCAGCTGGGCAATGCCGGCGGCACGCTGGCCGGCCATGGCACGCTCGCGCTGCACGCCGGCCAGCTCGACAACCAGGGCGGCACGCTGCAGTTCCTCGACCGCGATGCCCACCAGCTGCATATCGACCGGCAGTTCGACAACAGCGGCGGCCAGCTGCTTGGTGCCGGTGCGCTGTCGGTGCAGGCCGGCGAGCTGGATAACCGCAATGGCCTGATCGCCACCTTCAACCCGGTGGCCGCGCAGGGCGAGGCGCCGATCGCGCCCCGGCAGAGCCCGCTGGCGGTCGTCGTCCAGGGCGACATGCGCAACAACAAGGGCACGCTGTCCTCGACCGGCGCGTTGAACCTGCAGGCCCGCCAGCTCGACAACGGCGAAGGCCTGGTCAGCTCGGCCACCGTCGCCACGCTGGCGGCCACCGGCATCGACAACCAGGGCGGCGTGATCGAGGCCGCCCGCGCACTCGCGGTCGATGCCCGCGACGCACTGGACAATCGGCACGGCCGCCTGGTCGGCAGCGAAGTGGCGCTGCGCACCGGCAAGGTCGCCAACGGCGAGGGCCTGATCGGCACCACCGAGGGTGCCCTGCAGATCGACAGCCGCGCGTTCGACAACCTCGCCGGCCGCGTGCAATCGGCGGCGACCCTCTCGCTGGATACCCACGGCGAAGCGCTGCTCAACCGCGATGCCGGCGAGAACGGCGGCCTGCACGCGGCCGGCGCGTTGACCCTGCGCAGCGGGGCGCTGGACAACCGCGCCGGGGTGATTTCCTCGGCACGGGCCACGCTGGCGGCCGCCAGCGTCGACAACCGCGAAGGCGGCCTGGTCAGCACCACGCAAGACCTGGCACTGCAGGCCACCTCGCTGCTCAATGGCGGCGGCAGGCTCCAAAGCGGGGGCGGCGCGCAGCTGCAGCTGTCCGACACCCTCGACAACCGCGGCGGCCTGGTCGCCACGGCGGGACGGCTCGACATCGACGCCCGGCGCACCGACAACCGTGACACCCGCCAGCCCGACGCCACGCTCGGCCTGCAGGCAGGCGCGCTGCAGCTGCGCGGCGGTCAGCTGGACAACCGCGACGGGCTGGTCGTGGTCGCAGCGCCTGCCGACCCGTCCGAGGCCCAGGGCGACGGCGTCGCCAAGGCCGATGCGCGCCTGGATCTCAGCGGCGAACTCGACAATGCCGGCGGCGTGGTATCCATCAGCGACACCCTGCAGGTGCGCGCCGATGCGCTGCGCAACGCCGCCGGCCTGCTGCATGCCGGTGAGCTGCAGGAGATCGACGTGCGCGAACTGACCGGCAGCGGCCGGCTGGAATCGCGTGGTGATGCGCGCGTGCACGTGCGCGCGGACCTCGACCACGCCGGCACGATGGCCGCCAACGGCCAGCTGACCCTGCTCACCGACGGCCAGCTCACCCAGCGCGGCCTGCTGCAGGGCGGCGCGGTGGCGGTCCAGGCGCAGCGCATCGACAACACCGCCACGGGCGAGATCAGCAGCCAGGGCCTGACCCGGCTCGAGGCCGGCGAATGGATCCGCAACCGCGGCCTCATCGATGGCGCCACCAGCCATCTGGACGCGCCGGAGGTCGACAACCCCGGCAGCGGCCGCGTGTACGGCGATCACGTCGCGATCAGCGCCCGCACGCTGCGCAATCGCGACGAGACGATCGACGGCCAGCGCCAATCCGGCACGATCGCCGCGCGCCAGCGGCTCGACCTCGGCGTGGCGACGCTGCACAACAGCGGCGAGGTGCTGATCCATAGCGGCGGCAGCGCCGGCATCGGCGGCACGCTCGACGACACGCGCAGCGCCACCGGCAGCGCCGGGCGGATCGAGAACATCGGCGCGACCATCGACATCGCCGGCGACCTCGCGCTGCGCGCGGGCGAGCTGCACAACGAACGCCCCGACGTGCGCGTCGAGTCGCGGACCCGCCAGGACGCCGACGTGCGGCTCGACCAGCCGAGCTGGCGCCACAACGGCGAGAACGGCACGCGCAACATCCGCACCACCAGCAACTACCAGGCCTGGGAGGTGTATTACCTCGACCCGGCCGACATCCTCGAGGACGCGCCGTACTACACCCCCGACGGCCAGCGCATCGGCCGCGCCGTGGTGCGCCTGAGCCCGCGCACCAGCGCGTTTTTCTTCGAGCGCGGCGGCCTGCACGCGGCGCTGGGCGCGCGCGACCGCCTGCCCGCGGCCGAGGGCACGGTCACGATCTACTACCTGGCCCGCCAGGACGGCCAGGACAATCCCGACCAGGTCGATCCGGGCCAGCGCGATCCCTTCGCCCACCTGACCCTGTTCGGCACCCGGTCCGGCGAGCAGTCGCCGACGTTCCAGTACCTGGACGAAGCGCCGGCGTGGTCGAACGCCTACGGCACCTGCCGCAGCGGCTGCGTGCAGCTCAGCGCGCAGTACCGCTACGACCCGCAGCGGGACCTGATCAACCCCAAGGGCGCGGGCAACAACAAGTTGTCCGGCAACGAGCGCTACCGCATCGCGCGGCGCGAGGTGACCGAAGACGTGCTCGCCAGCGCCGGGCCGGACGCCGTGCTGCAGAGCGGCGGCGACATGCACCTGTCGGTCGGCCGCCTGGCCAACCTGCATGGCCGCCTGCTCGCCGGTGGCGTGCAGCAGATCGACGGGCTCGATGGCGGGCAGCCGCAGATCGACAACCGGGCCACCACGCTCTACCGCACCTGGCGCTTCGACGTCACCCACCACCGCTACGACGGCAGCAGCGCGCCCGGCGCGGCCGATCCGGTCTCCGAGGTGATCGGCTCGGTCGGCGCGATGATCGGCGGCGGCCAGCGGCTGGAGATCGACGGCGACGGCCTGCGCAACCTCGACGACGGCCGCGTCGCGCCGAACCTGCGCGACGACCTGGCCACCAGCAACCTGTCGCGGCCCGCCCAGGGCGGCACCCTGCCTGGCCAACACGGGCCAGCTGAGGTCGCCGCCGGCGCGCTCGACGCACCCCGCTTCGTCGCCGCCGCCGACGGCTCGGCCGACCGGATCGGCAGCGGCAGCGTCGATGGCCGCCTGCCCAGCGCCAGCCTGTTCCGGCCCGCCGGCGAGGGCAGCCCGTGGCTGGTCCAGACCGATCCGCGCTTCAGCGGCGCGCGGGCCGGGCTGTCCAGCGAACACCAGCTGCTGGCGCTGGGCTACAACCCGGCCGACCTGCACAAGCGCCTGGGCGACGGTTTCTACGAGCAGCGCCTGGTCCGCGAGCAGATCGCCCAGCTCACCGGCCGCCGCTTCCTCGACGGCCACGCCAGCGACGAGGCACAGTTCCGCAGCCTGCTCGACAACGGCGCCACCTTCGCCCGCCAGTTCAACCTGCGTCCCGGCCTGGCCCTGACCGACGCGCAGATGGCCGCGCTCACCAGCGACATCGTCTGGCTGGTCGAACAGACCATCACGCTCCCGGACGGCAGCACCACCACCGCGCTGGTGCCGCGCGTCTACATGCGCCTGCGCCCGGGCGACGTAAAGCCCGATGGCGCAGTGCTCGCCGCCGACGTGGTCAAGGCCGACCTGGTCGGCGACCTGCTCAACAACGGCACGATCCATGGCCGCCAGCGGGTCGACCTCAAGGCCCGCGACCTCAACAATATCGGCGGCAGCATCACCGGCGGCTTTGTCGGCCTCGACGCCGACCGCGACCTCAACAACATCGGCGGCACGATCCGCGCCGAGCACGGCCTGGTCGCCGTCGCCGGCCACGACATCAACCAGGTCAGCACCACCCGCAGCGACGGCCGGCACGAGGGCGGCAACGGCTACAGCAGCACCACCCTGGAGCGCCTGGCCACGATGACCGTGACCGGCCCCAACGCCCTGCTGCTGCTCAAGGCCGGCGGCGACTACAACTCCCAGGCCGGCCAGGTACGCAACGAAGGCGAAGGCGGCCAGACCGCGATTCTCGCCGGCAACAATATCAACCTCGGCACGGTGCGCGAGGCGCACGGCGAGGAAGCACGCACCGGCAATGACCGCAACCGCGAGTACCACCGCGCAGAAGTCGGCTCGGTGGTCGAGGGCCACGGCGACGTGGTGCTCCAGGCCGGCAAGGACATCGTCTCCACCGCCTCCACCGTCAACAGCGCCGACGGCACGCTTTACGCCGAGGCGAAGGGCGACGTCCTCATCACCCACGGCACCGCGACCGACGAGTACGAGACCGCCACCAGCACCAAGAAGAAGCGCGCGCTCGGCAGCAAGACGACCGACACCTACGACCACGTCACCCAGACCACCACGCAGGGCAGCAGCTGGGGCGGCGACAAGGTGGTGGTGCAGGGCGAGAACATCACCGTGCAGGGCAGCACCGTGGTCTCCGACGCGGGAACGGTGCTGGTCGCCAAGGACAAGGCCTCGATTCTGGCAGGCGAAAACACGCTCGAAACCGAAAGCCGCAGGCAGGTGAAGAAAAGCGGCGTGTTCAGCGACGGCGGCGTGGGCTTCAGCATCGGCTCGCGGAAGCTGGCCACCACCGGCCAGGTCACCGAGACCACCCACACCGGTTCGGTGGTCGGCAGCGTGGCCGGCAAGACCGCGATCCATGCGGGCGGGCACTACCAGCAGACCGGCTCGGACGTGCTCGGCGGCGACGGCGTGGCGATCAGCGGCGCGACCGTGGCGATCGAGAACGTGGAAGACAGCACGGTCTTCCGCGAGAAGCAGAAGACCAGCAGCGGCGGAATCCATGTCAGCGTCAAGGGCGGCGCCGCCGACCAGGCGGCAGCGGCCTACCAGGGCGCCCGCGCCGCCGGCCAGGCCCAGGATGGTCGGCTCAAGGCGCTGTATGCGCTCAAGTCGGCCAACGAGCTGTCGAAGGTCACGCCCGGTGCCATCGGCAACCAGGTCGGCAACGCCAAGGAGGTGGTCAATGGCGAGCGCAAGGCCAACGGCAATGGGATGAGCCTGCGCGTGGGTATCGGCGGCAGCTCAAGCAGCAGCGAGGCCAATGGCAGCACCACCACTTTCCAAGGCAGCCACGTTTACAGCGCCAACGGCGATGTCTCCGTGGTGGCGCGTGAGGGCAACCTGCTCGTGGCCGGCAGCAGGGTCGAGGGCATCAACACCACGCTCGCCGCGGCCGACAAGCTGATCCTGCTCAGCGGCGAGGAAGTGCGGGAGCTCCGCGAGCAGAACAAGGCCAGCAGCGGCGAGATCGGCTTCACGATGGGCTCGGAGGCCGGCTTCGGCGTCTATGCCACTGCCGCCGGTGCCAGAGGCAAGGGCAGCGGCAACGGGCTCATTCACGACGAGACGATCATCGGCAGCGACCGTGGCACCACCACCTTCATCAGCGGCGGCGACACGATCGGCATCGGTGCGCAGATCGTGGGCAACAAGGTGATCGGCCAGGTTGGCGGCGACCTGTTCCTGCGCAGCGAGCAGGATACGAACGAGTACCACCGCAAGGACGTGGCGGCCGGCATCGATGCGGCCGTTGGCACCGGTGGCGGCACGGCCAGCGGCTATGTCAGCGCCGCCAAGGTCGACAGCACCTACAGGAGCGTGATCGAGCAGACCGGCATCCAGGCCGGGGAAGGCGGCTTCCACATCGACGTGGCCGGCAAGACCACGCTGGATGGCGCGGCGATCGCCAGCACGGCGGATCCAAGCAAGAACTACTTCCACACCGGCAGCCTGGCGTGGAAGGACATCGTCAACGAGGCGAAGTTCAGGGCGACCCGGGCCAGCGTGAGCGGCGGTGGCGGCACCGGCGGCGGCAGTGTCACCGGCAGCTTCCAGAACAAGAGCGACAGTGCCACCAGCACCACCCATGCCGGTATTGCCGATGGCACGCTGATCGTGGACGACGGCAGCGGCCAAGGTATCCAGCGTGGCGTCACCGAACTGCAGCAGGACGGGCTGAAGGAGATCTTCGACGCGCGCAAGGTCGCCGAGCAGCTGCAGATCCAGCAGGTGGCCGGTGAGCTGGCATTCGAGGCAGTCGGCGACATCGCTACTGCCATGCGGAAGAAAAGTGCCGAGGATATACAAGCTGCGCAGGCCAGATTTGAGGATGCGCAGCTCAGCGGAGACTCCGCAGGAATGGCGCAAGCCATGGCGGACATTCAGACCGCAAACACCAATGCCGCGAAGTGGAAGGATGGAAGCGCAACCAAGATTGCATTGCATGTCCTCGCAGGTGCGGTCCAAGCGGCCTTCGGTGGAGGCGGCGCCCTGCCGGCCGCCGTTGGCGCGGGCGTTGCCGAATATGTAGCAGGCCAAACCGACAGCAGCGCTCTTGCGGTCATGGCTGGCTTGGTGGCTGGTGCAGCGGCGGGTGGAGCAGGCCCAGCTGCTTCCTCCGTGTTGGCAGGGACTTCCTTCAACCGCATTCTCCACAAGGAGGAAGAAGCTGCAATTGCGGAACTTCTGGCCAAAGGCTATGAGAAATCGACCATCAATGCGGTCGCCTGTTACGAGGTGAAATGCTGGAAGGGAGACCCATCTCTAGGCCTCATGAATGTTGAAGTGGAGCGTCAGGTAACCGCTGCGATCGAGGCCATGGGACCGCAGAAGCAGACTGAGCTGCTTGAAGCGCTTAAAAGGAGGGCCCCAGGGCAGTTTGAATACAAGGCCAGCGACTACCTTGCGGATGGCTGGAAGGACCACGACGTTGGCGGAAAGCTGAAGTGGCTTGGCAGTACCACACTGGATCTAACGCCGGTAATTGGTGACGCAAAGGCCTATTACGAGGCCGAAACCGCAAGCGACTACTATTGGGCCACTGTTGGGCTGATTCCGTTTGGTGGAGATGTAGGCAGGAAGATTGCCAAAGGCCGTCAAGCCCCAGAACCTGAGCTGCCGCCAAACCATATCGACGCACCAGACCTTACGGGATCTAGTGAAGCCAATGCTGCAATTCCGCCATCGCGGCGTCCGACGCCAAAGGAGTCTGAGAATGACGTTGGTAGAGATCTCGGACCTGACGCAAGGCCACAGGTGAGTTTCAAGGATGGCATGGAGTTTCCTTATGGAACATCGGGCAGCGTTCGTCCAGACTGGTGCATAGGCAATACGTGCAGCATTGAGGTCAAGAACTACAATATTTCAACCAATTCTTCGGCTCTGGTTCGGAATGTTTCCATACAAGCTATCGAGAGATCGAAGAATTTGCCCAAGGGCATGAATCAACAGATCGTTATTGATGTTAGAGGCCAACAGCTAACCCCAGAAATTCGACTTCGCATCATTCGCGGCATTGTGGAGCAATCTAACGGCAGTATTTCGGCGAATTCCATTAGGTTCAAGACAGAATGAAGAACGTGGCCCTTCTCTACGCGATGAGCATTTCATTGTTGGGAACAAAATCTGATGTGGCGTGTTTCTTTGGGGTGCTTCGCCATTCAATAGTGATGAAATCCTCGCATGACATGCCATTTCTCACCGACAAGCTCTATCGAAGATCTATCGAACGCGAAGATTTCTTGGGATTTATAAGCGATGTCAACAAGGCAAAGTCTTTACTGCAGAACACTCCGGCATCAGATGTCGACCTTAATTTGATTGGATTCAATCCAAAAGGCACATATCTAAGAATTAACGAACACAACTTGTTCGACGTATTCTCGAAGATATTTGGTGTTCTGTTTGATGCGATAGAGGCAAACGAGCTGTTTCTGAAGGAGTTCGGCGAGTTTGTTTCCATCCGTATCGGCGGGGCAGAAGCACCGCAATATCTGATAGATCAAATGAGGCCCGTCTCTGCCTATGCCGCCATGAAGGATGATGAAGTTCCGTACTGGCTTCGATAGCATCTGATCTAGATCACGTGGCGAAGAGATCCAGCGCGGTGCCACGCAGTTGCAGCAGGACGGGCTGAAAGAGATCTTCGACGCACAGAAGGTCGCCGAGCAGCGGCAGATCCAGCAGGTGGCAGGTGAGCTGGGCTTCCAGGCCGCCGGCACGGTAGCCGAGAAGATGGGCTGGGCCGAGGGCAGCAAGGAGAAGGTCGCCCCGCACGCCGCGGTAGGTGCGGCGGTCGCGGCGCTGGGCGGTTCCGCCGGCGCAGCACTGAACCAGCAACTAGTGCCGGTGTTGCGCAAGGCGATCGAGGCTTCGGGGATCACCGAGGCCGCGGACCCCGTCAAGTTCAATGCGCTGATGCAGGCCGCCAGCCTGGCGGTGGGCGCCGTGGGTGGTGCGAGTGGTGCCAGTACGGCGCTGGCTGCGGATGTGAACAACCGGCAGCTGCATCCGGATGAGATCGCGTTTCTGAAGAACAAAGCCGAAGAGTTTGCCACGCAAATCTACGGCTGCCAGCCGGGTTCATGTTCACCCGAGCAGATCGCTGCCGCCGGTAACCGTCTCACGGCGGAGGCCGCGCAGCGCGTTGATGGCGTGATGACCCAGCGCATCGGCACCTCCGACAAGGAGGCCGAAGCGTTCATCAATACCCATCCCGTGACGTTCAACTGGGGCGAAGGCTTCACCGCTACTCGCAAGCAGTACAACGACTTCCGTTACTTCGGGGAGCTGTTGTCGAACGACAAACAGTCGCTGAAAGCAATTGCCGATGCACTGGGCAGTGCTGGCTGGACAAAGCAGGACTTCCAGGAAGCCTACAACCCTCAGCTGCTGGCGCTGGCGAACCAGCAGCGTGGCGAAGACGGCAAGGCCGTCATGGAGATGTTCAGCGGCGATGTCGGTATGGGACTTGGCATCATCGCCAAGATCATCAATGGCGATATCAAGGGCGCTACGGCCGATGCAGCGATAGCCGCAGCACCTTGGGGCATTGCGAAGATACTGCGGCCCATCCTGCCGGTGGCCGATGCAGGCAACGGGCTGGTCTGGGTTGGCGGGAAGAAGCTTGAAGCGAAATGGCTAAATGAGAAGGGTGAGTTGACCTGGATCAATCCCTTGACGAACAAGACGGAGGTCTTCCCAGACAATGCAGTATTCAACGCCGACCACGTCCTGGCGAAGGTTCCCCTGAAGGAAATCGACGGGTTTACGAGCCTTCCGAAAGGCGTTCAGAAGGAGCTGATGGACGATCCGAGGAACTACCAGCCGATGGTGAAACCTGCGAACTGCTCGAAGGGATGCAAGGTCGAAGGAGTGGATGGAGGATGGGACATGTGGAGCGGACGCCCAGTGCACCCGGAGTACAAGGCCGAGCTTGAGAAGCAGCAACAAGCCTTCCGCGAAATCGTTCAAGCTGAAATCAGGAAGCATAGGAGTTCAAACAAATGAGTCAGACAGGCTCGGTCTCGATCGCAGATTTTCGCAACTTCTACGCAAATGGAATCTATACCGAGGCATCCGCAGTCCCAAGGCAACTTATCGAGATTCTTCAGCCCCCTGAGAAAATGCGGCCGGACTATCTGCGCTTGTTGACGGGTGGACTACATTGGATCACCGAGCCATTCTTGTGCCTCCAGCCGCACTCTTATGCGACACTTCTCGAGTGTGCGAGACCGATTAAGCTTGGCATGAAGCTTGTGCCAAAGCGCTTCCTCACAGACCCTCCGTCGGCATTCGAAGCCATCATGTTTGAATGTTCCGGACGGATGGTGGAGATCAGACCAAGCTTTGATGGAGACACCTACGAGACAGGAAATGACTGCTTTGGGTGCCTCCTGGCCCTACCGGATGACTTGGCAAAGTCGTGGCTTTGGCGCACTGAAGGTTGGCGAATTCCCGGCGAGGCTTATAGCGGTCTCTTCGTTAACCGCAGGCTTGTAACCCACCCATCGTACGGCTGGCAACACGCCGACGGCTTTCTCGATTCGTTGGGGAAAGGCTGGAGGAACCGATTTCTCCCCCGCATTGTCGAGATGTTTCCGGACTGCCTTGTCCCGGCTAGCTCTGAGTACGACAAGGACCACTACATGTTTCGCTGCTTTCTTGATACCCGACCGGCCAACATCTTCGCGCCGGTCGGTGATCAGTTCTTCGTCATTTCCACCCGGCGCGACCAGATCGTGTATCACGTCCATGAAGGGGACTTTGGCAACCTGCGCGTACTTCACGATCCAGTCGACGCCATCGACCGTTACAGCGCGCACACGCTGAGGAACCTGCCGGGAGAGTTCGACTTCTCGCCCTGGAGTGAGCCCTACCAGCCCTGACGTCGCTCCTTCTGCTCGGGCGGATTCACGTCTCGATCGCCGCCGACGGCTCGGCCGACCAGGCCGCCGCGGCCAAGGGCAAGGGCAGCGGCAACGGGCTCAGTCACGACGAGACGATCATCGGCAGCGACCGTGGCACCACCACCTTCATCAGCGGCGGCGACACGATCGGCATCGGTGCGCAGATCGTCGGCGACCGGGTGATCGGCCAGGTTGGCGGCGACCTGTTCCTGCGCAGCGAGCAGGATGCAAACGAGTACCACCGCAAGGACGTGGCGGCGGGGTTCGACGCGGCCATCGGCACCGGCGGCGGCTCGGCCAGCGGCTATGTCAGCGCCGCCAAGGTCGACAGCACCTACAGGAGCGTGATCGAGCAGACCGGCATCCAGGCCGGGGAAGGCGGCTTCCACATCGACGTGGCCGGCAAGACCACGCTCGATGGCGCGGCGATCGCCAGTACGGCGGATCCGGAACTGAACTACTTCCGCACCGGCAGCCTTGAGTGGAAGGACATCGTCAACGAGGCGAAGTTCAAGGCCACGCAGGCCAGCGTGAGCGGCGGTGGCGGAACCGGCGGCGGCAGTGTCACCGGCAGCTTCCAGAACAAGAGTGACAGTGCCACCAGCACCACCCATGCCGGGATTGCCGGTGGCACGCTGATCGTGGACGACGGCAGCGGCGCAGGTATCGCCCGCGGCGTGACCGAACTGCAGCAGGATGGCCTGAAGGAGATCTTCGACGCGCGCAAGGTCGCCGAGCAGCTGCAGATCCAGCAGGTGGCCGGTGAGCTGGGCTTCCAGGCGGCAGGCACGCTGGCCGAGAAGATGGGCTGGGCCGAGGGCAGCAAGGAGAAGGTCGCCCTGCACGCTGCGGTGGGCGCGGCGGTGGCGGCGCTGGGCGGTGGCAATGTGCTGGGCGGTGCCGCCGGCGCGGCACTGAACCAGCAGCTGGTGCCGGTGTTGCGAAAGGCAATCGAAGATGCCGGGGTCAAGGAAAGCGATAACCCGGCTACCTTCAACGCACTGATGCAGGCCGCCAGCCTGGCGGTCGGCTCGGTGGCGGGCGCGAGTGGTGCAAGTACGGCGCTGGCTGCTGACGTGAACAACCGGCAGCTGCATCCGATTGAGAAGAAAGTCATCAGCGAGGAGATCGCGGAGCGCTACGCCCGCGACCATGGCGTCACCGTTGAACAGGCCCAGCGCACGCTCGAAGCGCAGCTTCTGCGGATGGTGGATGCGAATGCCGCGGCCCAAGGCGGATGGGACCAGGAAGCGACTAATTACCTGAAGGGATATGCCAATCGCGTCGGCAACTACTCCATTGGCAATGACCAATGGGGTAACAGCGTTCCGCTGTTCGGCACGTCGGCAGGTTACCAGCGTCAGGATTCGACGATCTTCAGTGCACATCCCCAGACTTCCATGCCACCACCGAAACTGGGTTGGGGCGCCGCGGCAGGCTATTTCGAAGGCGTAGCCGGTGGCATTTCAGGTGCAGTGTCCGACACGATCAGCGCAATCGCGCATCCGCTGGATACGGCAGGAAAGGTATGGGATAGCGTCTCGGCGCTGTTCAGCGATCCGGTCGGCACCGGGCAGGCCATGCAGGAAGCAACGCGCCCGATGGCCGACGCCGCGCAGCAGGGTGATCTGAAGCCGGCCGGCGAACAGATCGGCCAGCAGGTGGGCAATAGTGGCATCAGCTTGGGTACGGGTCTGACCGGGAAATGGCTGCTTGGAAAGTGGATTCCTGGTGACAGTGTGGTAGATGCCGGCATTCGATGGGGTAAGGGTGTTCAAGGGCAGGGCATGCCTTGGGAAGACTATCTCGCGAAGCAGTTGCCCGCAGGATCGCGCTTGCCGCCAAACTTTCCGACTTTTGATTTCTATGATATTGGTTCGAAAACGGCTATCAGCGCTAAAACGCTGGATACGACGACGCCGAGCAAGATCGCCAATCCAAGACAGATATTTTCTTCGCTGAAAGGTAGCATCGACACTGCTGCGAACTTCGACGACGCAAAGAAAGGCACGATAAATCTCGAAAGGAGCGACATAATTTCGTACGAGCTAAGAGTTGCCGTTCCGGAGAAGACAACTCTCGAGCAGTGGAAGCAGATTGAGAAATCTATTGAGTATGGCCGCCAACGCGGAGTTGCGGTGAGGATAACCAAAGTGAGGTAATAGCTTGAACGTGCATGAACATAGACCAGCCGCCTCCGCACACAGTAACGGTGACTTCATTCTGGTCGAATCCTATTCCGGACTTGGCAGAATGCAACTAGATTCAGAGGCTCCGCAGTTCCATCTACCGATGGGATCGGCCGACCTTGATGCCGGACGTGCTGTGCTAGAAGCCCTATCTAATAGCAGACAGATATCGATGGACGAGATTCCTCAGTTCTTCGATCTAGACAGGACGAATAGGGTGTACAAGGAATGGATTTTGGATCTGATAGTTCGATACGGCTACAAGACCAAACGTGCGCTTTTCAAGGACATGAAGAGTGTATCCATACGCCTGAATCCTTCTCAAACCATCATGACGCTGGCGCCTTCGCATCATGATCGTCTTGAGTCCTGGATACGCACGAAGAGCGACGGAATCGAAGATGTAGTTGTGCCGGCAGATAGCTCTCCCGCCGAAATTGGTGCAGCACTTCGTCTGGCTTTTTCGCGGTGCACGTGATCCGGCAGTGATCATTTGCATCCTCGCAGTCCGCTGAGACGCAGCGACCGCGGCACCACCACCTTCATCAGCGGTGGCGACACGATCGGCATCGGCGCGCAGATCATCGGCAACAAGGTGATCGGCCAGGTCGGCGGCGACCTGTTCCTGCGCAGCGAGCAGGATACAAACGAGTACCGCCGCAAGGACGTGGCGGCGGGATTCGATGCGGCCGTTGGCACCGGTGGCGGCACGGCCAGCGGCTATGTCAGCGCCGCCAAGGTCGACAGCACCTACAGGAGCGTGATCGAGCAGACCGGCATCCAGGCCGGGGAAGGCGTAAGCTTCCCCGTCAAGCAGACACTTCAAGAGTAGAACTTCCGGCGCGAGTGATTCGGTACTCGGCAGGCGTAAGGCCGCCGAGCGCGTCGTGAGGTCTGGCCTCGTTGTAGTCGATCATCCACCAGTGCGCGGCCTCGCGAACATCTTCAAGGCGTGCGAATAGGTGTTGGTCCAGCACTTCCTCGCGGAAAGTGCGGTTGAAGCGTTCGATGTAGGCGTTCTGGTTCGGTTTGCCGGGCTGGATGTACTGGATGGCCACGCCGTTGGCTTTGGTCCATTGCGTGAATGGCTCGCCCAGGAACTCCGGGCCGTTGTCCGAGCGCAGGACTTGCGGCAGCCCGTGATCGCCTTTGAGCTGCTCGAAGATACGGACCAGGCGTATTGAGGTGAGCGAGGTGTCCACCTCGATGTGCAGCGCCTCGCGGTTGAAATCGTCGACCACATTGAAGGTGCGGAAGCGTCGACCGCAGGCTAGCGCGTCGGACATAAAATCGACCGACCAGACCGTATCCGGCAGCCGTGGCACGTAGAGTGCCACGCGCTCACGTTTGGGAAAACGTCGCTTTGCCGCACGTCGCAGGTTCAGTCGCATCGCCTTGTACACGCGATAGATCCGCTTGTGGTTCCAGTCCGGCCGCTGCCGGCGCAGCATCGCGCTGCACTTCCAGAAGCCACGGCTGGGTCGATCCTCGACCACCTTGGCCAATGCCGCGATCAGCTCAGCATCGCGCACCGTCCAATCCAGTCGCCCAGGTCGTCGATCTCGCGCAGCAGCGGCGCGGCCCGCTCGAACAGGACCTGGCCGTCGGCGGTCAGGCTGAGCGTGCGGGTCGAGCGACGGAACAGGCGCACGCCGAGCTCGCCCTCCAGGCGCGCGATGGCCTTGGAGATCGCCGAGGGCGTGGTGCCGGCATTGCGCGCGGCCGCGCTGAAGGAGCCGGCTTCCACCACACGCATGAATGCGACCAGGTTGGCGGACTGGTTCAACAGGCTGGGCATCGTTGCCTCCACGGCACAGGTGAAGTGCCGGCGGGAGGACTGTGTAACGCGGATCGCGGGCCTATAACAGCCTCACCCACGCACAACACAGGTTCACGAAATGAAACGTCTCGAAGGCAAGGTCGCCGTGGTGACCGGCGGCAACAGTGGTATCGGACTGGCGGCGGCGCGGCTGTTCGCGGCCGAGGGCGCGCAGGTGATCCTCACCGGACGCCGGCGCGATGTCCTCGACGAAGCCGTGGCGCAGGTCGGCCACGGCGCGGTCGGCATGCAGGGCGATGTCGCCGACCTGCAGCACCATGCCGAGGTCGCACGCCAGGTGCGCGAGCGGCATGGCCGGCTCGACGTCTACATGGCCAATGCGGGCGTGATCACCCTCCGCCACTCCGGCGGGGTGACCCCGGAAGAGTTCGACGCGCAGTTCAACGTCAATACGCGCGGCGTGTTCTTCGGGGTGCAGTCGATCCTCCCGGTCATGCGGGACGGCGGCAGCATCATCCTGACCAGCTCGCTGGCGGCGACCAAGGTGCTCGAAGGCCACGCGGTGTATGCCGGCAGCAAGGCGGCCATCGCGGCATTCGCGCGCAACTGGGCGCTGGAGCTGCGCGACCGCCGCATCCGCGTCAACGTGCTGAGCCCCGGCCCGGTCGACACCTCGATCCTCGCCAAGCTCGGCATCCCGGAAGCCGAACGGCCGGCGTTCCTGCAGACCATGCAGGACATGATCCCGGCCGGCCGCATGGGCGCGCCCGAAGAGCTCGCGCGCGCGGCGCTGTTCCTGGCCGGCAGCGACGGCAGCTTCGTCAATGGCGTCGAGCTGCATGTCGATGGCGGCATGTCGCTGGCCTGATGCCCCCCTTTCCCCTATCCAGGAGCACCCACATGAACCAGACGCAGTTCAGCCCCGAGATCCTCGCCTTCATCGACGTGCTGGCCGAGACCGGCAGCCACTACCGCATCGAGGAGATGCAGGACCTGTATATCGACGACCTCGCCTTCCTGGTGGTCACGCCCGAAGGCACGGTGGCGCGACTGTCCAAGGCCCAGATGATGGGCGAGTTCGCCAGCCGCCGCGACGCCGGCGAGCCCCCGCTATCGACCGAGAAGCGGGTGCTGCATGTCGAGGACCAGGGCGACCAGGCCACGGCGGTGCTGTACCGGCACATGAGCCGGCAGGCCGATCCTGCCCTCTACGAGCTTCGCCTGCGCAAGCTGGATGGACAATGGCGGGTCGCCGGGGAAACCGTGATGCCCTGGCCGGATCTGTCCAGGGCCAGGGCTTCCTGCCGCCGCGGATCCATGCCGCGCCCGCTGGCAATGCCTGAAACTGCTGCTGGATGCGCTAACCCGCGCTGACCTCGCTGCGTATTCCCCACAGCGCGAACGCCCCATCGAAATCCGCCAGCGTCAGCATCCCCATGCAGGCCCGCGCGCCCACCGGCAGTTCTCCGCCGGCCGCCAGGCGCCTGGCCAGCAGCACCGCTGCCAGGCAGGGGATTTCCGGCCCATGCAGGTCCGGCGCGGTGAGGTCCCAGCGCACGCCGATCGGTTGGCCGTCGCGTTCGCCACGCAGGGTCACGTACATGCCGCCGAGATCGCCGCCAAAGCGGTCGAAGCCGCGCGCGGCGCGCGAGAACAGCGGTGCCAGCGCGCCCATCGGCACTGGCATATTCCATTGCCGCAGCAGGGCGATGAGCGCCAATGCGCGTTGCAGCAGCGGCAGTTCGAGCGCGGCGCGGAAGCGCACGCCACGCACGCCCGGGTAGCGTTCGACCAGCAGGTCGTGGTCGGGCACGTCGCAGGGCGAGGCCAGGCGCGGCGGCATGTTCGCGAAGTGCACGCGCGTGGGTCTGCGCCAGCCGGTGACTTCCTGCCAGCGGCCGTCCCGCCAGCAGCGGAACGGCAGGCCGCAGTACGAGAGCACCGCGCGCACGGTGGCCAGGCCGAGCGGCGTGCGCTGGGCCGGGGCGATCACGATGTCGATCTCGTGCAGGACGTCGAGGCGACCGCGCAGGGCGTCGACCACCGCGCTGGAGATCGCCGGCAGGGTGCTGGCGCCGGTGATCGCCGCGCGGCCGCTGCTGCGGGCCAACGCATCGATCCGTGCGGGAAATTCGCGCACGAAGTCGCGGCCGTCGGCCAGGTCCACGTAATGCGCGCCGGCCAGCAGGCTGGCCTGGGCGACCGACAGGTCCTGGCCCTGGAACGGACCGGCGCTGTGGATCACCAGATCCGGTCGCAACGCCTCCAGCTGGGCGAAGAAGTCCCCCGCGGTCGTATCCAGGTCGGCATAGGCCAAGCGCGCGGCCTGCGGCAGGCCGGCGAAGGCGGCCGCGCCCCGGCGGGTGGCCGAGCGGCCGGCGACGATCACCTCGATGGCCTCGTCCAGGGCCAGCGCGCGGGCGATGCGCGCGCCGAAGTGTCCGTAGCCACCGAGCACCAACACCCGGCAGCGCGTGGCTGCGTCCTGCATGTGGATCTCCCCGTGTTGGTCGGCGGATTATCGCGTATGCGCGGCCCTTCATGCCGCGCATACGGCGGCGCGCTCAGGCTATGCCCATTCACCCTCGGAGCCGCCCGCATGAATCGCATCCTCCTTGTCCTGCTGCCGTGCGCGGTGTTGTCGCTGGCGGCGTGCGCACCGAACCAGGTCATCGCGGTGCAGCCCATCGACGGGGTGATTTCCGGCCAGTGCCATACCAGCATGGTCGCTGGCGCGGTCGGCCTGGCGGCGTCGGCGCAGACGGTGGAGCGCGCCCGCGTGGACAGCGACAGCCTGCATGTCCAGGTCGTGCGCGGCAGCCACGACGCCAGCGGCGCGACCAGCAGCGGCCAGGCCGATCCGGCGCGGGGCGCCAACGAGAGCGGCGGCGACCGCCTGACCATCGAGCACGGGCCGACCAACAACATCACCGCGATCTATTGCGGCTGACGCCAGCGGGTCGCCCGCGCGCGGCATTGCCGCGGTGCGCCCGCGCCAGGAAGCGCAGTGCGAAGTGTTCCCACTGCCGCGGGCCGCGGACGCCGTCGGGCACCTGCAGGGCGCCCTCGCGCCACTGCGCGAACACGCACGGGTCAACGTACGCCTTGCGGCATACCGCAGGGGTATTGGCGAGAGTGGTCGCCACCTCGGCCAGCATGTCCTTGTGCACCTGGGCCAGCGCGCGCTCGCTGGGTCGCGCCGGCAAGGGCGTTCGCGCCAGGCGCTGCAGCGCGGCCAGGGTGCCGCCCCAGGTGCGGAAGTCCTTGGCGGTGAATTCCGCGCCCATGGCCTCGCGCAGGTAGTCGTTGACCTGGCCCGAGCCGACCGGCTGCAGGGTGTCGTCGTCATCGCGGTACTGGAACAGCGCCTGCCCGGGCAGCTGCCGGCAGGCACGCATCAAGCCGGCCAGGCGGCGGTCGTCGATCACCACGTCGTGCTCCAGGCCGCTCTTGCCGCGGAAGCGCAGCCGCGCGCGGCCGCCACGCAGGAACTCGGCATGGCGATTGCGCAGGGTGGTCAGGCCATAGGAACGGTTGCTGCGCGCGTACTCGACGTTGCCGATGCGCTCCAGCGTGTCGGCCATCACCGCCACGACGATCGCCAGCACTTTCTCGCGCGGAAAACCGGACCGGGCCAGGTCCGTGCGCAGCCGCCGGCGCAGTCGCGGCAGGGCCTTGCCGAATGCGACCAGCCGGTCGAACTTGCCGTCGCCGCGCACCTGCGCCCAGTCCGGGTGGTAGCGGTACTGCTTGCGTCGGCGCGCGTCGCGGCCGGTCGCCTGCAGGTGGCCATGCGGCAACGGGCAGATCCACACGTCGGTGTAGGCCGGCGGGATCGCCAGGGCACGGATCCGCTGCAGCGTCTCCGGATCGCGGAGCGGGCGGCCGTCGGCATCGACGTAGGCGAAGCCGCTACCGGCGCGACGACGTCGGATGCCCGGTCCACGGTCGCTGACATGGACCAGCCCGGCCTGGCGGGCAACGGCGGGGGGAGCAGGCGGCGGACGTGGGGTTCGGGCGGGCACGGGGCCATCGTCCCGGCCGCAGCGGGGAGAACGCGTCAACGCGGCATCCAGGCCAGGTGAGGCCCGGGCCTTACGGATGCCGTGCACCGCCACTTGTGCTTATGCTTGGCTGACCCATTCAGACCCGGAGGTCCCCATGCTCCCCTTTGCTGCCGCGCGTCGCCCCTCCGTCCTGCCCGCGCTGCTCCTGGCGCTGTCGGTCGCGGCATTGGCCGGCTGCCAGTCGCCGCCGCCGGACGAGCAGGAAGCCGAAACCGCCCAGGCCCAGCAGGAAGCGGTCGCCGACGCGGCGCCGTCACCGGACAACGCCCCGAAACCGCCGCCGATCGGCACCTGTGATGCGAGCCAGCTGCAGGGACTGGTCGGCCAGCCGCTGACCGATGCGCTGAGCGCGCAGGCACAGCAGGACGCCCACGCCACCGAGGTGCGCGTGCTCAAGCCAGGCGAGATGGTGACGATGGAATTCAACGGCGAGCGGCTGAACCTGGAAGTGGACGAAAAGCAGCACGTCACCGCCGTGCGCTGCGGCTGAAAACGCGATTGCGCGCGGCCCTCCCCGGGGCCGCGCGAAGCCTGACGGGACAAGGGTTTCGGCCCTTTCTCGTTGCAACTGTAACGGTGAGTTGCGGCACCGCAGCAAGTGTGATCTAGTCGATCGTCCGGTGACCTCGAAACGCGCTGCTGGGATGGAGCGGGCACGGTTGTCGCCGCTTTCCAGATCGCAACGAGGCAGACATGGCCCCCCGCACTCGCCAAGGGCTCGACCAACCTGGTCTTTACGACGCGCGCGATGAGCGCGACGCCTGTGGTTTCGGCATGATCGCGCAGCTGGACGACCAGCCCTCGCGCGCCATCGTCGATACCGCCATTGCCGCGCTTTCGCGCATGACCCACCGTGGCGGCGTCGCCGCCGACGGCCTGACCGGCGACGGCTGCGGCCTGCTGATCCGAAAACCCGATCCGTTCCTGCGTGCGCTGGCCCGCGACGCCGGCATCGCCATCGGCCCGCGCTACGCCGCCGGCGTGGTGTTCCTGCCGCATGACGAGGCCGAGGCGACGCATTGCCGACAGGCGCTGGAAGCCGAACTGCAGCGCGCGGGCGCCGCGCCGCGTGGCTGGCGCCTGGTGCCGACCGACGACAGCGTGTGCGGCCAGCTGGCCCGCGACACCCTGCCGCGGATCGAGCAGGTCTTCGTCGATGCCGGTGCCGGCCAGGACGAGGACGCCTTCACCCTGGCGTTGTTCCTGGCCCGTCGCCGCGCCGAGCAGGTGCTGCGCGAGGTGGCCGACTTCTACGTCACCACGCTGACCCCGAACGCGATCAGCTACAAGGGCATGGTGCTGCCGGACAAGCTGTCCACGTTCTACCCGGACCTGCAGCGCAGCGACCTGTCCTCCAGCGCGATCGTGTTCCACCAGCGCTTCTCGACCAACACCCTGCCGCGCTGGCCGCTGGCGCATCCGTTCCGGATGCTGGCGCACAACGGCGAGATCAACACCATCGAGGGCAACCGCCGCTGGGCGCAGGCGCGCAGCAAGGTGTGGAAGACCCCGCGCTTCGACATCGCCGAGTTCAACCCGGTGATCTCGATGAAGGGCTCCGATTCGCAGAGCCTGGACAACATGCTCGAGCTGCTGATCGCCGGCGGCATGGACCTGCTGCAGGCACTGCGCATCCTGGTGCCGCCGGCGACCCAGTCGCTGGAATTCAAGGACGCCGACCTGGCTGCCTTCTACGAGTTCCACGGCCTCAATACCGAACCGTGGGACGGCCCGGCCGGCATCGTCGCCTGCGATGGCCGCTACGCGGCGGCCATGCTCGACCGCAACGGCCTGCGCCCGGCGCGCTGGATGCTGACCTCCGACCGCCACTTCCTCGTCGCCTCCGAGGCGGGCGTGTGGGAGCTGCCGCCGGAACGCATCACCCGCAAGGGCAAGCTCGGGCCGGGCGAGATGATGGCCATCGACCTCAAGCGCGGCGACCTGCTCGACTCCGACGCGATCGACCGCATCAACCGCGCCCGTGCGCCGTACAAGCAGTGGCTGCACCAGGGCGTGACCTACCTGCAGACCGAGCTGATCGATCCCTCGCTGGTCGAGGAGCCGTTCTCCGAGCAGACCCTGCGCAGCTACCACAAGCTGTTCCAGCTCAGCACCGAGGAAGTGGAGCAGGTGCTGCGCCCGCTCGCCGAGACCGAGCAGGAAGCCACCGGCTCGATGGGCGACGACACCCCGATGGCGGTGCTGAGCCAGCACACCCGGCCGCTGTACGACTACTTCCGCCAGGCGTTCGCGCAGGTCACCAACCCGCCGATCGACCCGCTGCGCGAGAGCTGCGTGATGTCGTTGACCACCCAGCTCGGCAAGGAGACCAACGTCTTCCATGCCGGCCCGGAGACGGTCAACCACGTCATCCTCAACTCGCCGGTGCTGAGCCAACGCAAGCTTCGCCAGCTGCTGAAGATGCCGCAGTACGTCGATCGCAACCGCCTGGTCGACCTGTCCTATTCGGTCGAGGAAGGCCTCAAGGCCGGCATCGAGCGGATCTGCCGGGAGACCGAGCAGGCCGCTCGCGAAGGCGCGGTGATGCTGCTGCTGAGCGACCGCTATCCGGTCGCCGACCGGCCGATGGTGCATGCGCTGATGGCCACCGGCGCGGTGCACCACCACCTCTCCAACCTTGGCCTGCGCTGCGACGTCAACCTCATCATCGAGACCGGTACCGCGCGCGACCCGCACCACATGGCCTGCCTGCTGGGCTTCGGTGCCACGGCGGTATACCCGTACCTGGCCTACCAGACGCTGTTCGACCTGGGCCGCCGCGGCATCCTGGAGCTGAAGAAGGGCGGCGAGCAGTCGCAGATCGGCCGCAGCTACCGCAAGGGCGTCTACAAGGGCCTGTCGAAGATCATCTCCAAGATGGGCATCTGCACGATCGCCAGCTACCGCGGCGCGCAGCTGTTCGAGATCGTCGGCCTGGACCCGGACGTGGTCGAGCTGTGCTTCCCGGAAACCCCGGCGCGCATCGGCGGCGTAGGCCTGTCGCGGTTGGACAACGAGGCCCGCGAGCTCACCGTGCGCGCCTGGAACGACCTGCTCAAGCCGGAAGTCGGCGGCCTGCTGAAGTACGTGCACGGCGGCGAGTACCACATGTACAACCCGGACGTGGTGCTGACCCTGCAGCGCGCCACGCGTACCGGTGATGCCGCCGACTGGCAGCGCTACATGGAGGCGGTGCATTCGCGCCCGCCGTCGGCGCTGCGCGACCTGCTGCAGCTCAAGCGCGCCGACACGCCGACGCCGATCGACGAAGTCGCGCCGGCCGAGGACGTGCTGCGCCGCTTCGACACCGCCGCCATCAGCCTGGGCGCGCTGTCACCGGAAGCCCATGAAGCGCTGGCGATCGCGATGAACCGCCTCGGCGGCCGCAGCAACTCCGGCGAAGGTGGCGAGGATCCGGCGCGCTACGGCACCGAGAAGCGCTCGAAGATCAAGCAGGTCGCTTCCGGCCGCTTCGGCGTGACCCCCGAGTACCTGGTCAACGCGGAAGTCCTGCAGATCAAGGTCGCCCAGGGCGCCAAGCCGGGCGAGGGCGGCCAGCTGCCGGGCCACAAGGTCAACGAGTTGATCGCCCGCCTGCGCTATGCCAAGCCGGGCATCGGCCTGATCTCGCCGCCGCCGCACCATGACATCTATTCGATCGAAGACCTGGCGCAGCTGATCTACGACCTCAAGCAGGTCAACCCCGAAGCGCTGGTGTCGGTGAAGCTGGTCTCGCATGCCGGCGTGGGCACGATCGCCGCCGGCGTGGTCAAGGCCGGCGCCGACCTGATCACCGTGTCCGGCCATGACGGCGGTACCGGTGCCTCGCCGGTCAGCTCGATCCGCTATGCCGGCGTGCCGTGGGAACTGGGCGTGGCCGAGTCGCACCAGGCGCTGGTCGGCAACGACCTGCGCGCGCGTACCCTCCTGCAGACCGACGGCGGCCTGAAGACCGGCCTGGACGTGGTCAAGGCGGCGCTGCTGGGCGCGGACAGCTTCGGCTTCGGCACCGCGCCGATGATCGTGCTGGGCTGCAAGTACCTGCGCATCTGCCACCTCAACAACTGCGCCACCGGCGTGGCCACCCAGGACGAGCGCCTGCGCGCGAGCTACTTCACCGGCCTGCCCGAACGCGTGGAGAACTTCTTCCGCCTGCTGGCCGAGGAAGTGCGCCAGTGGCTGTCCTACCTGGGCGTGCGTTCGCTGGACGAGATCGTCGGCCGCACCGACCTGCTGGAGCAGCTGGAGGTCGCCCCGCGCGAAGGCGTGCGGGTGGACCTGTCGCGCCTGCTCAAGCCGGCGCAGTACGAAGGCAGCCACTGCGCCGCGCAGCGCCTGTACGAGTCGCCCGATTCGCTGGCCACGCAGATGGACGGCCTGCTGGCCAAGGCGATCGCCGGCAAGACCGGTGGCGAGCACCGCTTCCTGATCCACAACACCGACCGCTCGATCGGTGCGCGCCTGTCCGGTGCGATCGCCCGCGCGCATGGCAACCACGGCATGAGCGATGCGCCATTGAACCTGCGCTTCCGCGGCAGCGCCGGGCAGAGCTTCGGTGCGTTCAACGCCGGCGGCCTGCAGCTGGAGCTGGAAGGCGAGGCCAACGACTACGTCGGCAAGGGCATGGCCGGCGGGCGCATCGTGATCCGCCCGCCGCGCGGCGCGCGCTTCGAGGCGCGCAGCACGCCGATCCTCGGCAATACCTGCCTGTACGGCGCCACCGGCGGCGAGCTGTTCGCGGCCGGGCGCGCGGGTGAGCGCTTCGGCGTGCGCAACTCCGGCGCGCTTGCGGTCATCGAGGGCGCCGGCGACCACTGCTGCGAATACATGACCGACGGCGTCGTGCTGGTGCTGGGCAAGGTCGGCCTGAACTTCGGCGCCGGCTTCACCGGCGGCCTGGCCTACGTGCTGGACATCGAGCGCGACTTCGTGGACCGCTACAACCACGAGCTGATCGACATCCACCGCATCTCGGCCGAGGGCTTCGAGAACCACCGCCAGCACCTGCACAAGCTGGTCAGCCGCCACCGCGAACTGACCGGCAGCATCTGGGCGCAGCAGATCCTCGACGAGTTCCGCGATTACGTCGGCAAGTTCTGGCTGGTCAAACCCAAGGCCGCCAGCATCGAATCGCTGACCGAATCGCTGCGCCGCGCCGCCTGACAAGTGCTGCCCCCTCCCCGCGCGGGAGGGGGACGACAAGACCGCCACGGATATCCCCATGAGCCGCAAGCAAGCCTTCCAGTTCCTCGACCTGCCCCGCACGATGCCGCAACGCATCCCGGTGGAGCTGCGCACCTCCGGCGACTGGGGCGAGCTGTACGGAAAATTCGACAAGGCCGAAGCCCAGTACCAGGCCGGTCGCTGCCTGGATTGCGGCAACCCGTACTGCAGCTGGAAGTGCCCGGTGCACAACGCCATCCCGCAGTGGCTGCAGCTGGTGCAGGAGAACCGCATCGAGGAAGCCGCCGCGCTGTGCCATTCAACCAACCCGCTGCCGGAAGTGTGCGGCCGCGTCTGCCCGCAGGATCGCCTGTGCGAAGGCAGCTGCACGCTGGAGGAATTCGGCGCGGTCACCATCGGCGCGGTGGAGAAGTACATCGTCGATACCGCGCTGGCCTCGGGCTGGCGCCCGGACCTGGGCGACGTGCAGCCCAGCGGCAGGCGCGTGGCGATCGTCGGCGCGGGCCCGGCCGGCCTGGCCTGCGCCGACCGCCTGGCGCGTGCCGGGGTGCACCCGGTGGTGTTCGACCGCTATGAGCAGATCGGCGGCCTGCTGCAGTTCGGCATCCCCAGCTTCAAGCTGGACAAGGCGGTGATCAGCAAGCGCCGCGACGTGCTCGAAGGCATGGGCGTGGAGTTCCGCCTCGGCGTGGAGATCGGCGGCCAGGTCACGATGGACCAGCTGCTGGAGGAATTCGACGCGGTGTTCCTGGGCACCGGCGCCTATCGCTACACCGATGGCGGCCTGCCCGGCCAGGACCTGAAGAACGTGCTGCCGGCATTGCCGTTCCTGGTCCAGAACAGCCGCATCGTCGGCGGCAACGATCCGCTGCTGGCCAACGGTTCGGGCCGTCCGATCGCCGGCTGGGAAGACACCATCGCGCTGCCCGACCTCAACGGCAAGCGCGTGGTGGTGCTCGGCGGCGGCGACACCGGCATGGACTGCGTGCGCAGCGCCGTGCGCCTGGGCGCGGCCAAGGTCACCTGCGCCTATCGCCGCGACGAGGCCAACATGCCCGGTTCGGCGCGCGAAGTGGCCAATGCCCGCGAAGAAGGCGTGCGCTTCCTGTTCAACCGCCAGCCGCTGTCGATCGAAGCCGGCGCCGACGACGAGGTGATCGGCGTGACCGTGGTCGAGACCATGCTCGGCACGCCGGACGCGCGCGGTCGCCGCAACGCGGTGCCGATCGAGGGCAGTGAGTCGCTGCTGGAAGCCGACGTGGTGATCATCGCCTTCGGCTTTTCGCCCGAGCTGCCGGAATGGCTGTCCTCGCAGGGCGTGCAGGCCACCGACAACGGCCGCATCGTGGTCGGCGGCACGCGACTGCCGTACCAGACCAGCAATGCCAAGGTGTTCGCCGGCGGCGATGCGGTGCGCGGCGCCGACCTGGTGGTCACCGCGGTGGCCGAAGGCCGCGATGCGGCGGCAAGCATCGTCGAATGGCTGGGCGTGGAAGCGGCGCCGCGGGAATCGGCGGCGGCGTAATGAGTGGCGCATCCCGCCAGGCGGGATGCGCCCCCTGGGAGCGACTGCGTGGACGCCGGTGATCGCGGCTGAAGCCGTTCCCCCGGGCCATCCGCCTCAGCCGATCCGCTCGCCGTCCTCCTTGAAGAACGGCGCGGCCAGCGAAGGCAGGATCTCCAGCGTCACTTCCGACGGGCGGCACAGGCGCGCGCCGAGCACGGTACGCACGAACGGGCGGTTGATCAGGATCGGCTCGGCCAGCATGGCATCGAGCAGCGCCTCGTCATCGAGCGCCGGATCATCCAGGCCGCGTTCGCGATAGGCAGCTTCCTTGGCCCGCATCGCCTGGCGCACGCCCAGCCCGGCGGCGGCGATCATCTCCCGCAGCTGTGCCCGCGAGGGGGGATCGCGCAGGTATTCGACCACCTGCGGTTCCAGGCCCGCGTGGCGCAGCAGGGCGAGCACGTTGCGCGAGGTGCCGCAGCGCGGGTTGTGCCAGATGACGGCGCCGCCGTTCATGCGGTCTTGTCCAATGTGGCCATGTCGATCACGAAGCGGTACTTCACGTCGCCCTTGAGCATCCGCGCATAGGCCTCCTCGATCTGGTCCATGCGGATCATCTCGACGTCCGAGACGATGCCATGGCGGGCGCAGAAGTCGAGCATCTCCTGGGTCTGGGCGATGCCGCCGATCAGCGAACCGGCCAGGGTGCGGCGCTTCATGATCAGGTTGAACACGTTTGGCGAGGGGTGCGGCTGGTCCGGCGCGCCAACCAGCACCAGCGCGCCGTCGCGCTTGAGCGCGTTGAGCAGCGGATCCAGCGCATGCGGTGCGGCGACGGTGTCGAGGATGAAGTCCAGCGTGTTGGCCTGCGCGGCCATCTGCGTCGGGTCTCGCGAGATGACCACCTCGTCGGCACCGAGCCGGTGCGCGTCTTCGCGCTTGTTCTCGGAAGTGGTGAACAGCACCACGCTGGCGCCCATCGCCTTGGCGATCTTCACGCCCATGTGGCCCAGCCCGCCGAGGCCGACGATGCCGACCTTCTGGCCCGGCCCGACCTTCCAGTGCGCCAGCGGCGAATAGGTGGTGATGCCTGCGCACAGCAGCGGGGCGACCGCGGCCAGGTCATGGTCGTGGCGGATGTGCAGCACGAAGTGCTCGTCGACCACGATGTGGTCGGAATAGCCGCCATAGGTGTTCTCGCCGCCGAACATCGGACCGTTGTAGGTGCCGGTGAAGCCGTTCTCGCAGTACTGCTCCTCGCCGGCGTCGCAGGATGGACAGCTGTGGCAGCTGTCGACCATGCAACCGACGCCGGCCAGGTCGCCGACCTTGAAGCCCTTCACCTCGCTGCCGACCGCGCTGACGCGACCGACGATCTCGTGCCCGGGCAGCGACGGGTACAGGGTGTTGCCCCATTCGTTGCGCACGGTATGCAGGTCCGAGTGGCAGACGCCGCAGTAGAGGATGTCCACGCGCACGTCGCGTGGGCCGGGCTGGCGGCGCTCGAACGCGAACGGGGCGAGCGGCTGCTGGGCGGAGGGGGCGGCGTAGCCGTGGGCGTGACTCATGGGAAAGCTCCGGAAAGGCGCATCGCGTGCCCGCCGGAGGGCACGTCGGCAGGGAAAGGTGCGCATAGCGTAGTGCAAGCGGTATGACGCGCGTGCATGACACAGCGTCGCGTGGACATGGCTTGATCCGTGCGGCAGCTCGCACGATGAACGCGACGGCGCGCACAGGGCAATGCATCCGCGGCCGGCGTGGATGCGGCGCTAACATCGCCCCGCCTACGCTGGCGAACCTGCGTGCACGCGTACCGCGCACGCCCGGTCTCCCCCCACCCCGGAGTCCCCGCCATGTCCCTGCTTTCCCGCCGCCCATCGTGGCTGCTCGGCGCATCGCTGCTGCTCGCCGCCTCATTACCGCCTTGCCTCCATGCGCAGGAGCGGGTGCTGCGTTATGCAGGGGTGAACCTGGCCGGTGCCGAGTTCAACTCCAGCAAGCGACCGGGCGTGCTGTTCAAGGACTACACCTATCCGGCGGCGACCGACTATGCCTACTTCGCCGGCAAGGGCATGAACATCGTGCGCCTGCCGTTCCTGTGGGAACGCCTGCAGCCGCAGCCGGCCGGCGAACTCGATGCCACCCAGCTGCAGCTGGTCCACAAGGCGGTCGACCAGGCCAGGGCGCAGGGCCTGCACGTGATCCTGGACGTGCACAACTACGCCAAGTACCAGGGCGTGCGGCTGGGCAACGAGGGCACCCCCGGCAGCCTGCTCGCCGACCTGTGGCGTCGCCTGGCGACCGAGTTCAAGGACGATGACGCGGTGGTCTTCGGGCTGATGAACGAACCCAATGCGATCGACGCCAGCCAGTGGGCGCCGATCGCCCAGGCCGCCATCGATGCCATCCGCGCCACCGGCGCACGCAACCTCGTGCTGGTACCGGGCACCGCGTATACCGGCGCGCACAGCTGGTCCAGCACGGCCTACGGCACGCCCAATGCCACCGCGCTGGCGGCGATCAACGACCCGGCCGGCAACCTGGCGGTCGAGGTGCACCAGTACCTGGACAAGGATTACAGCGGCACCACCGGCGAGTGCGTCAGCGCCACGATCGGCGCGGACAAGCTGCGCGGCTTCACCGAGTGGCTGCGCCAGCAGGGCAAGCGCGGCTTCCTCGGCGAGTTCGCCGCCGGCAGCAACGAGACCTGCCTGCAGGCGCTCGACGGCATGCTGGGCTTCATCGAGCAGAACAGCGATGTCTGGCTGGGCTGGACCTACTGGGCCGCCGGCAGCTGGTGGAAGCCGGATTACCCCTTCAACGTGCATCCGGGCAAGGACGGTAGCGAGGCGCCGCAGACCGCGCTGCTGGCCAAGCATGCCGCGCAGGTGGTACAGCCCTGAGTTCATCACGGTCCAGCGGACGCTTTCAACGGCAACCGGCCACGCCAGCGTGCGCCGGGCGGCTTATGCTTCGTGTCCGCACAAACCATCGGAAGCACGAGCATGCGCCTGGGCCTGGCAGCGAACCGTTTGCACCATCATGGCAAGGATGCCGCGCTGTTCCGCTGGCTGCGCGCCTGCGAGGCCGGCATCCGCGAACTGGCGCTTGGCCTGCATGCGGTGGGACGGACCCACGAGGCGATCGAACGCGCCGGCCTGCTGGCCGGTTTCGACGGGCTCAAGCGCTATCCCTATGGCCGCGAAGGCGGCCTGATGAAGCTGGTCGCCGAGGTCGTCGGCCTGGAGGGCGGCGCCCGCACGCTGGATGGTGCGATCTACCTGATCGACCCGGTGGATCCCTCCTCGATCTTTCCCGAGGCGATCGCGCTCAAGCGCCAGTGCGTGATCCACGGCAAGCCGTTCCTGTCCACGGTGGCCTCGGCGCGCGACTGGATCGAGATCGAACGCATGCATGCAGGCCTGTCGCCCGACCCCGGCGCCGAGGACCTGCACGACTTCGAGCGGCACACGCTGGCGTTGATCGCCCATGACGCGATGAAGCCGCAGATGCTGGCGTTCGCCGCCGAGCACTTCGAGCTGCTGTCGCGCTTCGCCCACCGCGTCGGCACCGGCACGACCGGCCAGCGCCTGAACGAACTGGCCTGGAGCCGCGGCTGGCCGCAGGACCAGGCCTGGGTCCACCGCTACGAGAGCGGCCCGATGGGCGGCGACGCGCAGATCGCCGACCTGGTCCTGCAGCAGCGCTGCCAGCGCGCGATCTTCTTCGAGGATCCGCACGTCGCCCGCCAGCATGAGGCGGACATCCAGCTGCTCGAACGCGCGGTCACCACGGTCACCGACCATGCCGTGTGCACCACCACGCCGGTGGTGGCCCGGCGCTGGGCCGAGGCTACCGTGCTGCGGGCCGGACGCACCCGCGGCTGAAGGTCCGGCAGGGCGTCGTCACCACCCTGTCATGCACAGCGGCAACACTCCCCGCGCTTTGATGCCGTGGGGGATCCATGTCGCGCAACCTGTTCCGCCTGGCACTGGCCGCCGGCCTGTGCCTTTCCTCGTCGCTGCATGCACAGGAAGATGCCGAACGGCTCCGCGTGCACGGCTCCAATACCCTCGGCCAGCAGCTGATGCCCTCGCTGGTGGAGGCCTGGCTGAAGTCGATCGGCTACGGCCAGGTCCGGCGCGTCGAGGTCAGTGGCAACCTCACCGAGATCCGCGGCGTGCGCGACGACCTGCCGCTGGTGGTCGAACTCGGCCGGCGCGGTTCGGCCGCGGGCATGCAGGCCCTGATCCACGGCGACAGCGAGCTGGCGATGCTCAACCGCGCGCCGACCGCCGCCGAACAGTCCGCCGGCTGGCAGCTGGGCGAGCTGACCTCGCCCGACCAGCAGTTCGTGATCGCGCTCAACGGTGCCCAGGCGGTGGTGGCCGCGTCCAATCCGGTGCGGGCGATCTCGCTGGCGCAACTGCGTGGCGTGCTTGCCGGCGAAATCCGCGACTGGGGCCAGCTCGGCGGTCGCGGCGGCGAGGTGAGGTTGTTCTGCGGCGGCGCCGACAGCGGCCTGAACGACTACCTGGTCGCCCGGGTCAACCAGGGCAAGCCGATCAAGGGCTGCGCGCGCCGCTTCGCCACGCTGGCCGAGGCCGCGCGCGCGGTGGCCGACGATCCGCAGGCGCTGGCGCTGGTCGAACTCAATACCGCGCTGCCGGCGGCGAGCCGGGCGTTGTCGATGTCCGACGGCGGCATCGCCGTGGCGCCGACACCGGTCAACCTGCGCAGCGAGGACTACCCGCTGGTGCAGCGTTACAGCGTCTACGGCGGCCAGATGATGTCCGCGCTCGGTCGCAGCCTGGCGCTGTACCTGATCTCCCCGGCCGCACAGCGCATCGTCGCCGCGCAGGGGCTGGTGGCGATGAGCCTGCCGCCGATCTCCGAACCGCCGCCGGCCACCGGCCCGGCCAGCTACCGCGAGGCGGTTGCCGGCGCACAACGACTGCCCATCAGCGTGCACTTCAACCTGAGCTCGCTGACCACGATGTTCGAAGGCGGCTCCTACCAGGACCTGGACCGCCTGATCGCCTTCATGCAGCAACCGGGCAACCGAGGGCGCACGCTGGCGGTAGTGGGTTTCGCCAATCCGGACGCGGCCAACAAGCTGTTTCCCACCATCGCCAGCAACGACCGCGCCGACATCATCGCCGGCTACCTGGCGCAGCACGGCATCGTCGTGCAGCGCGCGCGCGGGCTCGGTGCGATCCGGCCGCTGGTGGCCGACGGTGACGCGCGCGCGCGCCAGCGCAACGAGCGCGTCGAAGTCTGGATGCTCTGACCCGGCACGGCGCCATCGCGTCCTGCCAATGGCGACGATGGCCCCGACTGAATCGCCGCCGGCCGGTGACTGAACGGATGCCGGCGCGCCCGCGGCGATTTCACCTCGTGGCGATCGGCCCCCACCCAGCATGGAGCCTCCTCATCACGGGAGCATGCCATGGGTACTTCGCCCTTCCTCCGTACCGCGCTGGCCCTGGGCCTGGCGGTGGCCGCGACGACCGCCTGGGCCAAGCAACCGCCGGCACGCGGTGAGCCGCAGCAGGGCCTGACCTCCACCGAGATCACCGCGATGCTGACCGCACAGGGCTATCGCGACGTGCATGACGTCGAGTTCAAGGACGGTGCCTGGCGCGCCGACGCCACCAGCGGTGACGGCAAGTCGGTGGACCTGAGGATCGACCCGAAGACCGGCAGCGTCTACCCCGACAAGATGGCCTCGCGGCTGAGCGAGGACGACGTGCGCGCGGCGCTGGCCGCGGCCGGCTACGTGCAGGTGCGCGACGTCGCCTTCGACGACGGCCTGTGGCATGCGCATGCCGAGAACCCGGCGGGCAAGGACATCAAGGTGCAGGTCGATCCCGACAGCGGCCGGGTGATCGCGGCCGAGAAGGACTGAGCAGGTTGCGGACCGCCCGGAAACACGAAGGCCTCCCGGGTGGGAGGCCTTCGTGGGAACCATCGGAAGCGATCAGTGCGCCGCTGCCGGCGCCGGCTTCATCATCGCGTCGCGGGCCGCCTTGAACGGATTGCCTTCATACCAGTTCGGCCAGCGATCGCCGGCGGCCAGTTCCTGGCCCACGCCATAGACCGCCTGCAGGTCTTCGACCGTGCCGTCCAGCTTCCAGGTCGCCGGGTCGTACTCGTCCTTGGGACCATGGTAGCGGTTTGCGCCGTAGTCCTCGGCGGCCTTGCGGCCGGCCTCGATGCCACCTTCGCGCAGGTCTTCGCCGCCATCGGTGTACAGCGCCGGCACGCCGGCCTTGGCGAAGTTGAAGTGGTCCGAACGGAAGTAGAAACCGCTCTGCGGCGAGCTCTCCGAATGCAGCACGCGCCCCTGCCTGGTGGCGATCGGCTTGAGGAGGTCCTCCAGCTCGGAGCTGCCGTAACCGACCACGGTCATGTCCTTCGCGCGACCGGCCACCGACATCGCGTCGATGTTGATGACGCCGGCGATCTTGTCCAGCGGGAAGGTCGGGTGGGCGACGTAGTACTGCGAGCCGAGCAGGCCCGATTCCTCCAGGGTCACCGCGACGAACACCACCGAGCGGGCCGGCGGCGGGGTCTGGTGGGCGAAGGCCTCGGCGACCTCGAGGATGCCGGCCACGCCGGTCGCGTTGTCGACCGCGCCGTTGTAGATGTTGTCGCCCGGCTCGCCTTCATGCTTGCCGAGGTGGTCCCAGTGCGCCATGTACAGCACGGCCTCGTCCGGACGGCTGCTGCCGGGCAGTACGCCGACCACGTTGCGCGACTGCTTCTGCTCGATGGTGCTCTTCAGGTCGACCGACCACTTCGCGTTCAGCGGCACCGGCTTGAAGCCGCGCTTGCTGGCGTCCTTGTAGGCCTTGGCCAGGTCCAGGCCGGCATCGGCGAACAGCTGCTTGGCGGTCTCGGCCGAGATCCAGCCCTGCACCGGCAGGCGCGGGGCCGGATCATCCTTGGCCGGCAGGTCGTATTGCGGGCCGGCCCAGGAGTTGCGGACCACGTCCCAGCCATAGCTGGCGCCGGGGGTATCGTGGACGATCAGCGCGGCGGCCGCGCCCTTGCGCGCGGCTTCCTCGAACTTGTAGGTCCAGCGCCCGTAGTAGGTCATGCGCTTGCCGTCGAACAGCTTGGCGTCGCCGGTGTGGAAGCCGGGGTCGTTGACGAACATGACGACCGTCTTGCCCTTCCAGTCCTGGTCGGCGTAGTCGTTCCACTTCTGCTCGGGCGCGTCGACGCCGTAGCCGACGAACACCAGTTCGCTGTTGTCGAGCTTCACTTCGGTCTGGCCGGTGCGGGTGCCGACCACGATGTCGGTACCGAACTTCAGGTCGCGCACCTTGCCAGCGGATTCGAGCCTGGGCACGGTGTTCTCGTCGGCGGTGGTCTCCACCATCGGCACGTCCTGGAACCAGCTGTCGCCGTTGCCCGGCTGCAGGCCGATGCGCTGCATCTGGTCGCGGATGTATTCCACCGTCTTCTGTTCGCCGGCGGTGCCGGGGCCGCGGCCTTCGAACTCGTCCGAGGACAGCGTCTTGACCAGCTCGCCGAAGTCGGCGGCATTGATGTCGTTGGCGAACACGTGGTCGCCGGGCTTGGGCGCGGCGGCGGTCGGGGCGGCTTCGGCGGCGGGCGCCTCGGCGGGGGGCGCGGGCGCGGGCTCGCGCTTGCAGGCAGCCAGCGCGGTCGCGGCGGCCAGGCACAACAGGATCTTGCGGGACATCGGACACCCTCCTCTGGAGCAGGCGTCCGATTCTAGAGCCTGCGCGGCGGACTGTGCGTGCCCGCCGCGCGCCGGTCAGGGCGAGTTGGGGGCGACGTCGGTGTCGAAGATCTGCGCGGTCGCGCCACGCACCGTGCCGACCTTCGCGCTGCGATGCACGTACAGGGTGACTTCCCGCTCGAAGTCCAACGCGCCCTCGACCACCGCGTTGGGGCCGATGATGATGCGCGGCTTGCGCGAGGGCTTGAACGACAGGCTGAAGTTCGGCTTGCGGACCTCGATCCCGCCGACCACGTGGGAACCCACGCCGACGGTGATGTCGCCATTGACCGTCTCGATGCCCTTGCCCAGGCTGGCGCCGACCAGGCCTATGCTGCCGTTCACCGTTTCAACGCCGCCACTGACTTCGCTGCCGCGATCGATGAACACGCTGCCGTTGACCGTTTCAACGCCGCCGGAAACGATGGTCTTCTGGCCGACGCTGATCTGGCCGTTGACGGTGGACAAGCCGCCGGTGCGCGCGCCGCTGCCCACGGTGATGCCGCCATTCACGGACTCCGCGTCACCGGTGATGGCGCGGTCCTCGATGGTGACGCCGCCGTTGACGGTGTCCAGGTCGCCGTACTCCTGGCCGGCCTGGGCGGTGATCCGGCCGTTGACCTTGCTGATGTCTTCCTTGGCGCAGGCGGCGCCGGCGGACAGGGCCAGTACCAGGCCGAGGAAGAGGGGGGCCGACATTGGATATCGCATATGCAATCCTCCTGCTGCAGTTGCCACGCCAGTATGGTCGTGGTGATGGGACCATGCTTGGCTACAATCCGCACCTGCCTGAAGTCACTGGACCTTCCTGCTTGGCCAACAAGCCGTCGTCCTCCAAACCGATGCTGCCGACCGGCGCCAGCCCCGGCCCGGCCCGGGCGCTGCTGGCGGTCGCGCTGTCGCTGGCGGCCATCGTGCCGGCCGCGGCGCAAAGCCAGCGCGAAACCGAGCGCAAGCTGCAGCAGATGCGCCAGGAGCTGCGCGACGTCGGCCAGGAGCGCCGCAAGCTCGAAGGCCAGCGGGGTGAAGCCTCCCGGCAGCTGCGCGAGGCCGACGAGAAGGTCGCCCGCACGGCGCGCGCGCTCAGCCAGACCGAATCGGCCATGCACGAGCAGGAACAGGCGCTGGCCGACCTGCAGGCCCGCCGTACCGCCCTGCAGCAGGGCCTGGCGCGCCAGCGCGGCGAATTGGCCGGGCTGCTGCGCGCGGCCTACCGGATCGGCGACAACGCGCCGCTGAAGCTGATGCTGTCGCAGGACAGCGTGGCCGATTCCAACCGCCTGCTGGCCTACCATCGCTACGTGCAGCGCGAGCGGGCACAGAAGATCCAGTCGCTGGCGACCGACCTGGCCGCGCTCGACGAGGTCGAACGCCAGATCCAGGAACGCCGCAGCGCGCTGGAGCAGTCCCGCCGGCAGCAGCAGGCGCAGTCGCGCTCGCTCGGCGAGGACCGGCGCACGCGCGCGGCCACCGTCGCCCAGCTCGAGGACCGCTACCAGGAGCGCGCCGAACGCGAGAAGGCGCTGGGCCAGGACGCCAAGGCATTGGAGCAGCTGCTGGCCAACCTGCGCGCGGCGGCGGCACGGGCCGAAGCGGAGCGCCGCGCGGCGGCCCAGCGCGCGGCCGCCGAAGCCGCGGCCCAGGCAAAGGCCGGCAACCGCCCGGGCAAGGCGCCTCCCAAGGTCGTGGCCAATGCCCCGGCGCCGAGGGTGGGTGGCCTCGGCTGGCCGGTGTCCGGCAACCTCCTTGCCCGCTACGGCGGACGCCTGCCTGACGGCCGCACCAGCAGCGGCGTGCTGATCGGCGCCCCGGTCGGCACGACAGTCACCGCGGTGGCCGACGGCACGGTCGTGTTCTCCGACTGGATGACCGGCTACGGCATGATCCTGATCGTCGACCATGGCAACGGCTACATGAGCCTGTACGCGCACAACGACACCCTGCTGCGCGACGCCGGTGCCACGGTCAAGCGCGGTGACGCGGTGGCCAAGGTCGGCAACTCGGGCGGGCAGGGCACGCCGGCGCTGTACTTCGAACTGCGCCGCAACGGCCAGCCGGTCGATCCGGGCACCTGGCTGCAACGGCGCTGAACCGCGCGGCGCGACCAAGCCACCGGCACGGGAAATACACCGCGCTTCGCGCATAATCCGGAACGACCGCCTGCCGGCGGCCGTTCCCCACACGGAGTGCTTCATGCGTGTAGCCCTGTCCGCCGCCCTGCTCCTGGCGCTCGCGCCCGCCACCGCCTGGTCGCAGGATCCCCCGCCTTCCGCCGGCGACGCAGCGCCCGCCGCCGAATCGGCGGAGGCCAGCGAATCGGCCGACTCCAAGGTGCCTCTGGAGGAAATCCGCCGCTACGTGGCGGTGTACAACGCGGTCAAGCAGGCCTACGTCGATCCGGTGGACGACAAGAAGCTGATGCAGTCGGCCATCCGGGGCCTGTTGCTGGACCTGGATCCGCACAGCACCTATTTCGACAAGGAAGACGCCGAGGCCTTCGACGAGCAGGCCACCGGTGCCTATGACGGCATCGGCGTGGAGCTGCTGCAGCAGAAGGACAACACGCTGAAGGTGATCTCGCCGATCGACGACACACCGGCCGCGCGCGCCGGCATCCGTGCCGGCGACGTGATCATCGCCATCGACGGCAAGCCGATCGCCACCATCGAGGCGATGGAGCCGCTGCGTGGCAAGCCCGGCACCAAGGTCACCCTGACGGTGATCCGCGAGGGCCGCGACAAGCCTTTCGACATCAGCGTCACCCGCGAGACCATCCGCGTCACCAGCGTGCGCTCGCGCATGCTCGAGCCGGGTTACGGCTACGTGCGCATCAGCACCTTCCAGGCCGACACCGGCACCGATTTCCACAAGCAGGTGCAGGCGCTGGAGAAGCAGGCCGGCGGCAAGCTGCGCGGGCTGGTGCTCGACCTGCGCAGCAACCCTGGCGGCCTGCTGACCGCCGCGGTGCAGGTCGCCGACGATCTGCTCGACAAGGGCACCATCGTCAGCACCCGTGGCCGCATCTCGATCAGCGACGCCAAGTTCGAGGCCACGCCCGGCGACCTCCTCGACGGGGCGCCGGTGATGGTGCTGGTGGATGCCGGCTCGGCCAGTGCTTCGGAAGTGCTGGCCGGCGCGCTGCGCGACAACCAGCGCGCCAAGGTGATCGGCAGCCGCACCTTCGGCAAGGGCTCGGTGCAGACCGTGCTGCCGTTGGACAACGGCGATTCGGTCAAGCTCACCACCGCGCGCTACTACACGCCCAGCGGGCGTTCGATCCAGGCCAGCGGCATCGTCCCCGACGTGGTCCTGCAGCCCGAGCGCGAGCCAGACGCCGACGCCCCGGCCAGCCTGGTCGACTACAGCGAAGCAACCCTGCCCGGACACCTGCATGGTGACGACGAAGGGGCCGACGGCTATGCGGCAGGCGACGTGCTCGGCGGTGACGGCCCGATCGCCTCGGCGCTGGCCGAGCTGAAGAACCCGGGCTCGGTGGCCAGGGTGGCCGCAGCCAAGGCCAAGGCAGCCCCAAAGCCGGCCGCCAAGCCGGCGGCTGCCGGTAAGCCCCTGCCGGCGACCAAGCCCGAGGCACCGGCCAAGCCGGCCGATGCCAAGCCGGAACTGCCGGCCGACGTGCCGGCGACGGGAAAGACGGACAAGCCCTGATGCCTGCGCGGGCGCGGCCTGGCCGCCCCCGGGGCAGACGGCTCAGGAAAGGCGCGCCAGCACCTGCGGGTTGGCGATGTTCACCGGCATCCCGGCGGCGAACGCCAGCACGTTGTCGAATGCGGTGCTGAAGTAGCGCTCGTAGCTGTCACGCTCGACGTAGCCCAGGTGCGGGGTGGCCAGCACGCGCGGATGGCGCAGCAGCGGATCGTTGGCATCGCACAGCGGTTCGTGCTCGAACACGTCGATCGCCGCCATGCCGGGACGGCCGTCCTGCAATGCCGCCAACAAGGCGCCCGGGGCGATCAGTTCGGCGCGGCTGGTGTTCACCAGCAGCGCATCCGGGCGCATCCGGGCCAGGTCTTCGCGCACGATTGCATGCTCCGTGGCTGCCACCAGGCGGCGATGCAGGCACAGTACGTCGCTGTCCTCGAACAACTGCGCCTGGCTGGCGAAGGGCTCCAATCCGTCGGCATCGGCCTGCGCACGCGAGGTCTCGCTGCCCCAGACCCGCACCCGCATGCCGAACGCCCGGCCGTAACCGGCCACCAGCCGGCCGATCTTGCCGTAGCTCCAGATGCCCAACGTGCGCCCGTGCAGGCTGCGCCCCAGCCCCGGATCACCGATCGCCTGCCAGCGCCCGGCGTGCAGCGCATCGGCGTATTCGCGCAGGCGACGACTGGCGGCAAGCACCAGGGCCCAGGTCAGTTCGGCCGGCGCGATCGGCGAGCCGCCCCCTTCGGCCACGGCGACGCCATGGCGGGTGCAGGCGTCCAGGTCGATGTTGGCCGACAACCGCCCGGTCTGGCTGACCAGTCGCAGGCCGGGGAGTCGTTCCAGCAGGGCCGCGTCGATCCGGGTGCGCTCGCGCACCAGCACCAGCGCTTCGGCACCGGCGAGGGCGGTGGCGGTCGCTTCCAGCCCGTCCAGCGGCTGCTCCAGTACCCGCACCTCATGCGCGCCGAGCCGGGCGAAGCAGGCCAGCCCGCGCACCGCCCCCTGGTAGTCCTCGGGAATGACGATGCGCATGCCGGCCTCAGCGGGGTTTGTTCGGCAGCGGGAACGCGGTGACCACGCTTTCCCCCGTCGCCGCGTCCCGGATCGCCGACTGGCCCTTCTTCTCGACTTCCTCGATCCGCACGATGCTCTGCATCGGCAGGTGCAGCTTGCGCGTGTTGCCGAACTCCTCGCGCAGGCGCTCTTCGGTCGGGTCGATCACCAGCCCGTCGTGGACGTCGAACACCAGCTCGCCGATCTCGTTGAAGCCCCACAGGTGGCTGCCGGCCACGTGCCGGGCGTACAGCTCGTAGACCTTGCCGTGGTTGAGGAACGTGACTTTGTAGAGCGGTTTCGACATGCAGCGATTATAGGCCCGCGCACGCGCGCCCTTGTCCGGTCCGCATGCTCAGAAACCGTGGCGCTTGCGCAGGCGACGCTCGATCGCCGCGCGCACGTACAGGCCGTAACCGATGCCGAACAGGAAGCCGGCGATGTGCGCCGACCACGCCACCATGCCGAAGGCCGGCCCGATGTACGCGAACACCACCTGCAGCAGCGCCCAGGCGCCGATCAGCAATGGCGCCGGGACCCGGATGAACTCCAGGAACAAGCCCAGGGGTAGCACCACGCCCAGCTTGGCGCCGGGGAACAGCGCCAGGTAGGTCCCGATCAGCGCCGATACCGCGCCGGAGGCGCCGATGATGACCTGGTCCGGCCGGCCGATCGTATAGATCGCCGCCAGGTTGGAGACCGCTCCCCCCAGCAGGAACAGCAGCAACAGGCGCCACGGACCGAGGATGCGCTCGGCCGGCAGTCCGAAGATCAGCAGGAACACCAGGTTGCCGAGCAGGTGCGACCAGTCGGCATGCAGGAACAGGGCGGTGAACAGGCGCAGGACGCTGCCGTCCTCCAGCGCCGCCCACCAGTCCGAGGCCGCCGGCCGGCCGCTGGAGGACAGGGCGCCCCAGTCCAGCCACAGGCTGGCCCGGGCCTCCTCCGGCCGGCTGATCGACCACAGGAACGCCGCCCAGACGACCGCGAACAGCAGGGGCACGGCCCAGCGATGGGAGGGTTTCTTGCGGGAGGGCAGGGAGATGAACATGGGGGTCTCGAGTCCTGGCCAAGATAGCGCTTTCACCGGCCTGAACCCATTCGGGTTGCTGGCCCCGGAAATCGACTCAAGACGTTATTGTTAGGTTAACCCCTATGGGTATACTGCATACGGCGTCGTATGTCCGGGAGGGGTCTCCGGCGTGTCCGTAAAGTCAAGACTTCGCGGATGCAGACGCTTTACAGACAATTACAGGTCTTTCCGGAGAGCAGCAAACAATGTCCAACGTTTCCAACATCAGCCGCATTACCGCGCTCGCGGTCGGCATCGCCGGCGCCCTGGCCTTCGGCCAGGCCCATGGTGCCGCCTTCCAGCTCAAGGAAAACAGCGCCAAGGGCCTTGGCCGCGCCTTCGCCGGTTCGGGCAGCGCCGAGGGCGACGCCTCGATCATCGCGGTCAACCCGGCCGGCATGCGCCAGCTGGAAGGCCAGCAGTTCCAGGCCGACGTCAGCGCGATCAGCTTCTCCGCTGATTTCAGCGGCAGCGCCCGCTACGTGGGCCCGACCGGTCCGGGCACCGGCACGCCGGTTTCCGGCGGCAACGGCGGCGACGCCGGCATGATCGCCCCGGTTCCGGCCATGTACTACCACCTGCCGTTCGGCGAGAACGACAACATGCACTTCGGTGCGTCGGTCACCGTGCCGTTCGGCTTCAAGACCCAGTACGACAACAACTGGGTGGGTCGCTACAACGGCCTGAAGACCGAGCTGCAGGCCATCGATCTGAACGTTGCGTTCTCCTACGACGTCAACCCGTACGTGTCGTTCGGCGCGTCGGTGTTCGGCGAGCGCCTGGACGTGGACCTGAGCAATGCCATCGACTTCGGCACCGCGCTGTACGCGCAGCGTGTCCCGGGCTTCGCGCCGGGCAACGCCGACGGTTCGCTGCGCATCAAGGGTGACAACACCGCCGTGGGCTTCACCCTGGGCGGCCTGTTCTCGATCGACGAGAACACCCACATCGGCTTCAGCTACCGCTCCGAGGTCGAGCACAAGATCACCAACGGTACCGCCGACTTCACCGTCCCGGGTGCCGCCGCCGCCGTGCTGGCGGTCGCCGCGCCGGGCCAGTACGTCGACACCTCGGGCCGCGCGACGATCACCCTGCCGGCCAGCGCCACCGCCAGCTTCACCCACAAGTTCAACGACCAGTGGTCGCTGATGGCGGACGTGTCGCGTACGGCGTGGAGCAAGTTCGACCAGATCACCGTCGACTACGCTTCCAACCAGGCCGACAGCGTGCTGCCGTTCCACTACCGCGACACGACCTTCGCCTCGATCGGTGCCGATTACCGCCTGAGCGATACGCTGACGCTGCGCGGCGGCCTGGCGTACGACCAGACCCCGACCACCGATGCCCACCGTGACGTCCGCGTGCCGGACACCACCCGCAAGTGGCTGTCGATGGGCCTGACCTGGGCGCCGTCGCAGAACGCCGAGTACAGCCTCGGCTACACCCACCTGTTCACCAGCGATCCGAATATCCATTCGACCTCGCAGACCAACAGCGTGATCACCGGCACCTACGACGTGGGTGGCGACGTGCTGGCGGCCTCGATCAACTACAAGTTCTGATCAAGGCAGTCATGCATGAGGAAAAGCCCCGCTTCGGCGGGGCTTTTTTCTTGCCGGAGGAACCCGCCGACGCGTGGCCACGGCCCGCTCAGTCGCCGCGGTCCAGCGCCCTCCGCAGCCGCGCCAGCGCCGCCTGCGCATCACCGACCACCAGCGACGCCGGCACCGACAGCATCAGGTTGAGTGGCAGGCCGAATTCCTCGAAGAACCACCCGCGCACATCAAGCGCGCCGTCGGCACCGATCGCCTCCGGATGGCGCAGGCGGATGCGTTCGGCGAAGCTGCCGTGCTCAGGCAGGTAACCGTGCACCGGCTTGCCCTTGGCCACCGCATAGCCGACCTCGAAGCAGGTGCCACTGTCCGGCTCGGGGCCGCGGAAGAAATCCAGGTTGGCCAGCACCGCGTCGGCGCGTTCGATCAACGTGATGTTGGCGTGGTAGATCCAGGCTGCCTGCGCCGACGGTTCGGTGATCCGCGCCGGCACGTCCTGGTCGAGCGGGAACAGGCCCTCGAAGCCCTGCGCCGCACAGGCCTGCTTGAGCGCCTCGCCGCGTTCGCGCGCGTCGGGCCGGAACACGTCCGGACCGGCGAGATAGAGGCGTCGGATCATCCCGGGAGGCCAGTGGCAGGTGGGCCACGATTGTCGCCCACCCCGCGTGCCAGACGCGCAAAGGTTGCTATCTTGGCGAGATGACGACCGATCGCCCCGTAGCGGACTTCATCGAGGTCTACGACAACGCCTTGTCCGCGGATGATTGCGCGGCGATCGTCGCGCGGCTGCGCGGGAGCGACCAGCTGCAGGCCGGGCAGGTCGGGGGCGGCGTGTATCCCGAGCTCAAGCACAGCCGCGACCTGCGCATCAGCGGACGCGCCGACTGGGCCGAAGTCGACGCCCGCCTGCAGCAGGCCGTACTGGGCGGGCTGCTGGCCTACCTGCGACGTTATCCCCAGGTGCTGATCGCGCCGCTGATGCTGCAGGTCGAAGGCGCGGATGGCCAGCCGCGGCGGCTTGAGGCGGCGGACGTCACCGGCATGGGCGAAGCTGCGCTGGCCGAGCTGGCGCGCACCTGCCTGCGGCCTGGCGCGATCAACCTGCAGTGGTACCGCGCAGGCGAAGGTGGCTATCCGTACTGGCACTGCGAGCTGTATCCACGCGACGCCGGTGGCGAGAGCCTGCACCGCCACCTGCTGTGGACGCTGTACCTCAATGACGGCTTCGAGGCCGGCGAAACCGAATTCCTGTTCCAGCAGCGCGCCATCCGCCCGCGCACCGGCAGCCTGCTGATCGCGCCGACTGCCTTCACCCATACCCATCGTGGCAACCGGCCGCAGGGCGGTGACAAGTTCATCGCCACCAGCTGGATCCTGTTCCAGTCCGCGCAGGCGCTCTACGGCGCCTGAGCCGGCTCAGAAGAGCTCGCCCTGCGGTGAGGCCGGCCGCACCGGGGCCACTGGCGCCGGGCGACGGAAGTGGCTGGCGTCCAGCGGCGGGTCTTCGTGCCGAGGATCGAAGCCGGCGCGCCGGCAGGCAAGCTGGAAGCGCCGCGCCAGCAGCTCGGCATACACGCCCTGGCCGCTGAAGCGCTGGCCGAAGCGGCTGTCGTAATCCTTGCCGCCACGCAGCTGCTGGATGGTGCTCATGACGTGCGCCGCGCGGTCGGGGTGGTGTGCCTGCAGCCAGTCGCGGAACAGCGGTGCGACCTCGTGGGGCAGGCGCAGCAGGGTGTAGCCGGCCGAGCGCGCACCGGCGGCGGCGGCGGCTTCCAGGATCGATTCGAGTTCATGGTCGTTGATCCACGGGATCACCGGGGCGGCCATCACCCCCACCGGTATCCCCGCCTCGTGCAGGCGCGCCATCGCGCGCAGCCGTGCATGCGGCGCCGCCGCGCGTGGTTCCAGCCGCGCCGAGAGGTGTGGGTCGAGCGTGGTGACCGAAAAGTACACCCTGACGAGGTTCTCCCGTGCCATCGGCGCCAGCAGGTCGAGGTCGCGTACGACCAGCGCGTTCTTGGTGATCAGGGTGAACGGATGCCGGGTTTCCCACAGCACCTCGATCATCTGGCGGGTGATCCGCTGGTCGCGCTCGATCGGCTGGTAGGCATCGGTATTGATGCCCAGGGCAATCGGCGAAGGCTGGTAGGACGGACGCGACAGCTCGCGGCGCAGCAGCTCCGCGGCATTGGTCTTGGCGAACAGGCGGGTCTCGAAGTCCAGCCCCGGTGAGAGGTTGAGATAGGCGTGGCTGGGACGGGCGAAGCAGTAGCTGCAGCCATGCTCGCAGCCACGATAGGGGTTGGCCGACTGCGAGAACGGGATGTCCGGCGACTGGTTGCGGCTGATGATGCTGCGCGCGGTCTCCGCGGTGACCGTGGTGCGCAGGGCCGGCGCGGTGAACTCCGCGGCCTCGTCGGCATGCCAGCCATCGTCCACCGCCTCGGCGGTGGTGACTTCGAACCGGCCGGGGAGGTGGACGCGGGAGCCGCGACCCTTGATCGCCTTCATCATCGGCAAAGGCTAGCGCGACGGCGTCTCAATGCCCGCGACTTTGTTCAGTGCCATGAAGCGTGCTTAGAATCGGCTCCATGCTTGCCACCCTGAACAGCGCCTGGGAATGGATTGCCGGCATTCCCCATCTATCGGCGTACCTGACCGCCGGTTACTTCACCTACCTGCTATGGATCGTGGCCTGGATCGTGCTGCAGAAGCGCGAGCCGGTGGCGACCCTGAGCTGGGTACTGTCCTTGGCCGCGCTGCCCTACATCGGCCTGCTCATCTACTACCTGCTCGGGCCGCAGAAGGTGAAGCGCCAGCGCCTGCGCCGCGGCCGTTCGCGCAGCGGGATGGAGCACTACACCAGCGTCTGCCCGCCGGACGATGACTGCGACGAGCTGTCCAGGATCGCCCAGGCCACCAGCGGCATGCCGCCGGGTTCGGCGACCGGCGTGGAATGGCTGGTGGACGGGGCGGCGACCTATGCGGCGATCCTGCAGGCGGTGGCCGGCGCGCGCGACCACCTGCACCTGGAGTACTACATCTTCAACCCCGACCGCAGCGGCACCGCCCTGCGCGATGCCCTGGTCGAGCGCGCACGTGCCGGGGTGAAGGTGCGGCTGCTGCTGGACGCGGTCGGCTCCTCGCGGGTGCGCCGGCGGTTCCTGCGGCCGCTGCTCGAGGCTGGCGGCGAGGTCGCCTGGTTCCATCCGGCGCAGCTGCTCAAGCCGTTCCAGCGTCCGTGGGTAAACATGCGCACGCACCGCAAGCTGGTCATCGTCGACGGCCGCCAGGCCTTCACCGGCGGCATCAACATCACCGACGAGGAGAACGATTCGCTGCGTGCCGATGCCTATCGCGACCTGCACATGCGCATCGAGGGGCAGGTGGTGCGCAACCTGCAGCTGGTCTTCATCGAGGACTGGATCTACGCCAGCGGCCAGGGTCGCGCGGCGTTCGAGGGCCAGGTGCTGTGGCCGGACGACCTGCCCGGACGCGCCGCGGGCGGCATCGAGGCGCAGGTGCTGGTGTCCGGCCCGGATTCGTCCTGGGAAACCATCCACCGCCTGCACGTCGCCGCCATTCACGAGGCGAAGCGGCGGGTGTGGCTGGTCACGCCCTATTTCGTACCGGGCGAAGCGGCGCGCATGGCGTTGACCTCGGCCGCCCTGGGCGGCCTGGATGCACGCCTGCTGGTGCCGCTGATGAGCGATTCGCACCTGGTCACCTGGGCGGCAAGGTCGTACTTCGACGAGCTGCTCGAGGCCGGCGTGCGGATCTACGAGTATGGCCCGCGCATGCTGCATACCAAGGCCTTCATCGCCGACGACGAGGTCTGCATCGTCGGCAGCGCGAACTTCGACAACCGCAGCTTCCGCCTCAACTTCGAGCTGTCGATGATGTTCCGCGACGCGGCGCTGACCGCGGGCCTGGCCACGCACGTGGAGCGCGAGATGGCGCTGGCGCGCGAGGTACGCTTCAACCGCCATCGGCCACTATGGCGCTCGCGCCTGCCCGAGGCGGTGGCCCGGCTGACGTCGCCATTGCTGTGACCCACCACGTGGAACCGCCGGCCGGCGGGGCGCTACACTGCGCCCACTCCCGGGGAGACTGTCATGCACTGGTTGTTCCTGCTCCTGGCGCTCGGCGCACTGATCCTGGCGTTCAGCACGCCGCACCTGTGGCTGCTGCTGACCTCCCTGCTGGCCGCGCTGCTGCTGCTGGCCGCATGGGCACGCGGCCAGTACCGCTCGCGCATGGGCGAGGCCGACGGCGACGCGCAGATCATCGACCCGGTCGAGCTGCATCGCCTGCGGACCCTGGCGGCGGCCCGCCGGGCCGAGCAGGCATCGCAGGGCGAAGAGGGCTGAACCAGCCATGGCGACGCAGCTGTCGGTGAACGTGAACAAGATCGCGGTACTGCGCAACTCGCGTGGCGGCCACGATCCCGACGTGCTGCGCGCAGCCGAAGCCTGCCTGGACGCCGGCGCGCATGGCATCACCGTGCATCCGCGGCCGGATCGCCGCCACATCCACGCCGAGGACGTCTACGCGCTGTCCGCGCTGACCGGTCGCCGCGGGGTGGAGTTCAACATCGAGGGCAACCCGTTCGCGCCGCCGCGCGAAGGCTATCCCGGCCTGCTGGCGTTGTGCCGCGATACCCGCCCGGCACAGGCCACGCTGGTACCCGATGGCGATGGCCAGCTGACTTCGGACCACGGGTTCGATTTCGCCCGCGATGGCGAACGCCTGCGCCCACTCGTGGCGGAGCTGCGCGCGATGGGGTGCCGGGTCAGCCTGTTCGTCGATGCAGGTAATCCTGACCTGGCGCAGGCGGCAGCCATCGGCGCCGATCGCATCGAGCTGTATACCGGCCCCTATGCGGAGGCCCATGCCGATGGCCATCCGCAAGCCGCGCTGGCGCTGTTCGCCGACGCGTCGCGTCGCGCCCAGGCTGCGGGCCTGGGGGTCAATGCCGGCCATGACCTGTCGCAGGCCAACCTGCGCGATTTCCTCGACATGGTGCCCGGCGTACTGGAAGTATCGATCGGCCACGCGCTGATCGGCGAGGCGCTCTACGACGGGCTGGACGCCACCGTGCGTCGATATCTCGCCCTGCTCTAGTCGCCGGCACTGCACGCCCCACGCCCGGTACCTGTGCCCCACGCATCGCGGGCGCGGCGTGCTTCGCCCGTGTCTGCACCGTCGCCCGCGATCGCAACCCCGGTGCGCCGCACACGCAAAAAAAAGGACGCCACCGTTCCCGGTGGCGTCCACAGTCGCGTCATGACTGGATGTTGCGTTGTGCTGCGGTATTACTGGACGAAGCCGATCTTCTTCATGTCCGCGTTCTTGGCGGCGGCCAGCACCTTGGCCATCACTTCGTACTCGGAGTCCGGGTTCGCGTCGATCTTCAGCTGCGGCTGGTTGGTCGGATCACGCTCGACCACTTCGCGCATGCGCTGCTCAAGCTCGCTGGCAGCCACCGGGCTGTTGTTCCAGTAGACCTGGTTGCTGGCGTCGATGCGCAGCTCGATCGGATCCGGCGGTTCAACCGTCTGCGGCGGGGGGTTGAGCACCCGCTGCGGAAGATCAACGGCGATCGGGTAGGTCATGATCGGCGCGGTCACGATGAAGATGATCAGCAACACCAGCATGACGTCCACGAGGGGCGTCACGTTGATGTCGGCCATCGGGCCGCGGCCACCACCACTTGAAAAAGCCATGGCTTACTGCCCCTTCTCTTTGGTCGCGACGAAGCCGATGTCCAGCATGCCCTGACCCTGCGCGATCTTGGTGATCTCGTTGATCGTGCTCATCTTCGTGGTCTTGTCACCACGCAGGTTGAGCGGCGGCTGGGGGGTCTGCTGGGCAGCGGTCGACAGGCGCGATTCCAGGGCTTCCCGGGAAATCGGCTCGTCGTTCCAGAACAGCGAACCATCTTCCTTCACCGCCAAAGTGATCGGGCCCTTGCGCTCGTTCTCTTCGTTCGGCTTCTTGATCAGGTTCGCCTCCGGCAGTTCCACCTTGACCTTGTGGGACATCAGCGGCGCCGTGATGATGAAGATGATCAGCAGCACCAGCATCACGTCCACGAGGGGCGTGACGTTGATGTCGGCCATCGGGCCGCCGCTGTTTCCACTACTGAAGGCCATAACAGGCTCCGTCTAAATCGGTTGCGGTGACTTTGCTCTTTGCCCGGAGGCGCGTCTTACTTGACGCGCGAACCGGTGGCGAAGAAGTCGTGCAGGTCGTGGGCGAACGAATCGAACTTGGCGATGGTCGAGCTGTTGACCTTCGAGAAGAAGTTGAAGGCGAACACGGCCGGGATCGCGACGAACAGACCGATGGCGGTCATGATCAGCGCTTCACCCACCGGGCCGGCAACGGCGTCGATCGAGGCCGAACCGGTCGCACCGATCTTGATCAGCGCGCCGTAGATGCCCCACACGGTGCCGAGCAGACCGACGAACGGCGCGGTCGCACCGACGGTGGCCAGCAGGGTCATGCCCGACTGCAGGCGGGTGCTCTCACGGGTCACGGCCTGGCGCAGGGCGCGGTCCACGAACTCCGAACGGCTCAGGTTTTCGCCCAGGCCGGTGTTGCTGCCTTCGGCGCGCTGGTGGTGGGCGGCAGCCTGGGCGGCGTCCAGGGCGATCTTCGAGAACGGCTCCGAAGCCGGCTGCTCTTCCATCGCACGGATGGCTTCCTGCGCGTTCGGGGCTTCCCAGAACAGGCTGGTCACGCGATCGGCAGCGCTCTTCAGGCGAACCGAACGGAAGATGTTGATCACGGTCCAGTACCAGGACATGGCGGACATGGCGATCAGGGTCACGAGGACGACCCAGGAAACCGCGAAGTCACCCGGATGCGAGGTCATTTCCCCGATCAGGTGCTCGAAGCCCATCTGCGAGAGGGCAGCCGACGGGTTCGAACCCCCGGCAGCGGCGGCGATGAAGAGATCCTGCAGCATGACGCTTACCTTTGTTGTGTGTGGTGATGAAGGGTGGTGCTAAGACGCTGTGGAAGGCCGGGACATCCCGCCCCGGCTCCCACTATCAGTTGAGCGCGAAGTTGACCGGGACGCGGACGCGGCCGGCGGACTTCTGCCCGTTCACGACGGACGGATTGAAGCGCCACTTACGGGCAGCTTCCATCGCTGCACGATCCAGGTCACGGTTGCGGCTGGACTTCTCGACCGACACGTTGGTCACGTTGCCGTTCGCATCCACGTCCACGATCAGGATGACCTCGCCCTGGATACCAGCACGGAAAGCGGCCGGCGGGTACTTCGGCGGGTTCATGTTCTTGGACGAGATATCGACGCTGGCACCGATGTCACTGACCGGCTGCGGCGGCGACGGCGGCGACGGCGGGGTGACGATGTCGTTCGCGCGCGGCTCCGGCACGTCGACCACCGGGGCTTCCGGCGGCGGCGGCAGCTGCGTCGGACGCGGCGGCGCCAGATTCTTCACCGGCGGCGGCGGCTTGTCTTCCGGCGGCGGCGGCGGCGGCGGCGGGGGCGGCGGCGGCGGGGCATCAACGATCGTCACCATGACGTTGCGCTCCTTCTCGGCGACGGCCTTCGGCGCGACGGCGGGAATCAGCAGCAGCATCAGGGCGGCCAGATGCAAAGCGATTACGAAGGCAATACCAACGATGCGGGGCCAGCTCAAACCCTGGTTCCCGGTATCCTGGTCATACCTGTGGACAACATATTGTTCCGTCATGCGCCAATGGCTCTTTCTGTGGGGGCCTGGATCACTGGGTGATCCCCGGGGCGGGCGGCTCTGACACCGCAGGAACCTCCAAGCTTATACCAATCCCGGGCCCTGTAGCACACTTATGCACAGGGCAACCGGCGTTTTTTTACCGCTTACTTGCCATTAATGATTTTCTTGGCGTCGTCGGGCTTCTTCACGCCCTTCGCCAGCGCCTGCTGGGCCGCCTGCTTGGCCTCGGCGGTACGCCCCTCGTTCTTGAGGACCTTGGCCAGGTTCAGGTACGTCTCGCCGTCCTTGGACAACGGGGCCGCCTTCTGCCAGTTCTCGATCGCCAGCGGCAGCTGGTCCGTGTAGTAGTACGACTGGGCCAGGGCCAGGTAGGTCTGGTAGTCCGGCTTCAGAATTCCCTTCGAGATGCCTTCGTTGATGACCGCGATGACATCCTTTTCCTTGTTGTCCGTATTGGCATAGATCGAGTACAGCTGCTTGTACTCGCGCTCTTCGGTGAGCTGGCCGCTGGCGCGCAGCTTGTCCATCACGCCGGCGGCCTTGTCCATCTGGTCAGCCTGCATGTACATGCTGGCCAGGTTGAGCTGGGCCTTCTTGTCGCCGGGGTTCTTGGCCGCCAGTGCTTCGGCCTCGGCGACCGCCTGGGCGGTCTGGCCGGCTTCGGCGTAGGACGCCATCAGCAGCTGGGTCCAGCTGTCCTTGGGTTCCGGCGAGGCGGCGATGGCCTGCTTCAGCACCGGGATCGCTTCCTGGTAGCGCTCGGCCTGGTACAGCGCCTGGCCCTTGATGATCAGGTCGTCTGCGCTGGTCGACTTGGTTTCGGCCAAATACTTGTCCAGCGTGGCGATGCCTTCCGGATACTGGTTGTCCTGCAGCTGCAGCTGGGCCAGCATCTTCATCGACTGGTAGTGGCCGTTGTTGTCCAGGCCGTTGAAGTCGATCGCCTGCTTCAGGTACTGCTTGGCGGCAGCGGCGTCGTCGAGGCTGTAGGCAGCCTGCGCGGCCAGCTGGGCGGCCAGCGACTTGTCGGCGTTGTTGGCGGCGCCGTTGGCGAGGATCTCATCGGCCTGGGTGCGCACCGCGGCGAAGTCCTCGCCCTTGTTGAAGGTGTCGATCAGCTTCTGCAGCTGCTTGCCGAGCTTGGCCGACGGCTTTTCCTTCGGCTCGGCACGGGTGGCATCCGGGAACAGTACCTGCGGCTTGGCATTGCGCGAGTTGTGGCTGCGCGGAGAGTCCGACTGCGCCATCGCATCCGTGACCACGGCGCCGCCCAGCGCAGCGGCGACGAACAGGGACAGCAGGGCATTCTTGCGATTGGGCAGTTTCATGATCACCTCGGTCGGGTGCCGCCGCAGCGGCACTGGAAGGAAACGCTTGCCGTACTAAAAAATCGAGCCGGCAAACTTAGCAGAATATTTCACGCACAGAAAACGCTTTCCATGCTGGGGTGCAGCAATACGGGGGCGTCTAGCCGCATCGCGGGTTCCTTCCGCTGCGTTTGGCCTGTTCATACACGGGCATCAAGGCCGGGGCATCGCGTTGCAGTTCGCGGATGCGGTTGGCCGGATCAGGATGGGTCGACAGCCATTGCGGCTGACGACCGCCACTGGCTGCCATCATGTTCTGCCAGAGATCCACTGCCTGTGATGGATTGAAACCGGCGTCGGCCATCAGGCGCTGGCCGACGATATCGGCCTCGCTTTCCTGGGTTCGCGAGCCGGGCAGCAGGAATGCCGTCTGCGCGGTCATGCCGCCCAGCTGGTTCACCGCGCTGGCGGCGTTGCCGCCGTAGGCCGCGCCGGCCAGCGCACCGAGCACGGACAGTCCGGTCTGCGCGCCCATCTGCCGGGTGATGCGCTCTTCGTGATGACGCGAGATCACATGGCCGATCTCGTGACCGAGCACGGCGGCGAGCTGGTCCTGGTTCTTGGCGACCTTGAAGATGCCGGTGTTGACGCCGACCTTGCCGCCGGGCAACGCGAAGGCGTTGGCTTCGTCATCGACGAACACCGCCACTTCCCACGGCGTGCCGCGCCATTGCGCCGGCAGTTGCGCGACCAGTGCATCGACCACGCAGCGCACGTAGGCATTCTGCTGGCCGTTGGTACTGACCTTTTCCTTCGACTTGGTTTCGGCGAAAGCCTGCGCACCGAGCTGGTCGAGCTGCTGCTGCGACACGCCGCCGATCATCTGCTTGCGACCCGTCGGCGACGTGGTCGTCGCGCAGGCAGCGAGCAGTAGCGTGACGGCAATGGCCAGTGGTGCGGCTTTCTTCATCGAGATCCCCCGGGGGTTAGGGGGAATTCTGGCAGGCGCGGCTTAACTTTTCGTCAAGCGGACTTCACTGCATTCCGAACCAGGCCAGGGCGGCCAGGGCGATGGCGTTGTTCAGGCCATGGGCGAGGATCGCCGCCCACAGCGAACCGGTCCGCCAGTACAGCCAGGCGAACGCGGCGCCCATGGCGCCGTAAACCAGCCAGAGCTGGCAGATGGCCAGCAGGCCGTTGCCACTGAGACCGGGGATTTCGTGCAGCAGGGCAAAGGCGATGCTGCTCAACAGCACTCCCAACCAGGGCTTGCCGGCCGCCAGCAGGCGCCCGAACAGCACGCGGCGGAACAGCAGCTCCTCGTAGGCCGGGGCGATGACCACCGCGAAGGCGATCGCCAGCCAGGGCCAGTGGTTGAGCGCATCGTCCATCAGCGAGAGGTTGGTCGGCACCGGCTTGATGCCAAGCCGGTCGGCCAGCAGGCTGGTCACGGTACTGAAGGCGAACACGCCCAGCGCCACCAGCACGGCCCAGCCCCAGGTCGCCGGCCGGCGCAGCGCCGCCCATGACTGCTGCCGTTCGACGGCACTGGCGCGGCGGCGCAGGAAGTAGACGATCAGCGCCGCCGAACCGGTACTCACCATCGCCATCAGCAGCTGGGCGAGGGCGCCCGGCTGTCCGAGCTGGCGGGTGATCTGCGCCGCGTCCGGCGTCAGGCCGCGCTGCTGCGCCTGGACCATCAGCTCGAATGCGCGGTACAGCCCCCAGGCCAGGCCGGCGCCAATGCTTGCCACCAGCAGGATCGCCAGCGCGATCACCGCATCGAGGAAGAAGTTCAGCACCGGCGCGCGGTCCGGCCGTGGCAACGGGACGGCCTGCGCGGGCGAGCCAGACGCCACCGGGGGCGAAGCGGGGAAATCGTTCATCGCATTCCTGCGCGGCGGTGGGAAAACCGCCGCATCGCTCCCCGATGCGGCGGCAGGATGACAGCGGTCAGATGTCGAGGTTGGAGACCTTCAGCGCGTTGTCCTCGATGAAGTCGCGGCGCGGCTCGACCACGTCGCCCATCAGGGTGCTGAAGATCTGGTCGGCGGCAACGGCATCCTCGATACGCACCTGCAGCATGCGCCGCGTGTCCGGGTTGACCGTGGTATCCCACAACTGCTCGGGATTCATTTCGCCCAGGCCCTTGAAGCGCTGGATCTGGCGGCCCTTCTTGGCCTCTTCCAGCAACCAGGCCCGCGCCTGCGAGAAGGTATCGACCGGCTGCGCCTTGCTGCCGCGGATGATCTGCGCGCCATCGCGGATGAGGCCATTGAGCAGCTTGGCCGCCTCGCGCAGCGGACGCAGCTCGCCACTTTCGAACGCGGACAGCGGAATGAACATCCGCGCCTCCTCGCCCATGTGCCGGCGCACCACTTCCAGCGCGGCGGGGCGCTGGTCGTTCGGCTCCTGCAGGGTAATCGCATAACGCGGCGTGCCGAGGCTGGCCTGGTTCAGACTGGCAGCCACCGCATCCAGGCCGTGGCCTTCGGCGGCGGTGCGCAGGTGCTCCAGATCCAGCGGAACGAAATCGATCAGCGCATCGAGCACGCGCGTGTCGTAGCGATGCGCGTTGCGGGCGATGGCTTCCTTGGCGTTGGCATAGGCCAGCAGAAGCTTCTCCAGCGCCAGGCCTTCGATCGCCGGCTCACCGGCGGCGGGAATCAGGGAGGCGTTTTCCACCGCGCTGCTGGCCAGGTAGGCATCCAGCGCCGGATCGTCCTTCAGGTACAGCTCCTGCTTGCCCTGCTTGATCTTGTACAGCGGCGGCAGGCCGATATACACGTGGCCACGCTCGATCAGCTCCGGCATCTGCCGGTAGAAGAACGTCAACAGCAGCGTGCGGATGTGCGCGCCGTCGACGTCGGCGTCGGTCATGATGATGATGCGGTGGTAGCGCAGCTTGTCCGGGTTGTATTCGTCGCGGCCAATGCCGGTGCCCAGCGCGGTGATCAGGGTGCCGACCTGGTCGGAAGCGATCAGGCGGTCGAAGCGCGAGCGCTCCGCGTTGAGGGTCGTGCGGCGCAGCGGCAGCACCGCCTGGTTCTTGCGGTTGCGGCCCTGCTTGGCCGAGCCACCTGCCGAGTCACCCTCGACGATGAACAGTTCCGACAGCGCCGGATCCTTTTCCTGGCAGTCGGCGAGCTTGCCCGGCAGGCCCGCGATATCCAGCGCACCCTTGCGACGGGTGAGGTCGCGCGCCTTGCGCGCGGCTTCGCGCGCGCGGGCAGCATCGACGATCTTGCCGGCGATGGCCTTGGCTTCGTTGGGGTTTTCCTGCAGGAACTCTTCCAGGCGCGCGCCAAAGGCGTTTTCCACCGCCGGGCGCACTTCCGAGCTGACCAGCTTTTCCTTGGTCTGGCTGGAGAAGCTCGGGTCCGGCACCTTCACCGACAGCACGGCGATCATGCCTTCGCGCATGTCATCGCCGGTGAAGTTGATCTTGGCCTGCTTGGCGATGCCGTTCTGCTCGATGTAGTTGTTGAGCACGCGGGTCAACGCACCACGGAAACCGGCCAGGTGGGTACCGCCGTCCTTCTGCGGAATGTTGTTGGTGAAGCAGTACATCGTCTCCTGGTAGGAGTCGGTCCACTGCAGCGCCACTTCCACGGTGATGCCGTTGTGCTCGCCACTGACGGAGATGACATTCGGGTGCAGCGGGGTCTTCAGCTGCGCCAGGTGCTCCACGAAGCTGCGGATGCCGCCTTCGTAGTGGAAATCGTCGCGACGTCCTTCGCCGCGCTCGTCGGCCAGTACGATCTTGACGCCGGAGTTGAGGAACGACAGTTCGCGCAGGCGACGAGCCAGGATGTCGTAGTGGAATTCCACGTTGTCGTGGAAGGCCACGGTCGAGGGCCAGAAGCGCACGGTGGTGCCGCGCTTGGTGGTGGCCTCCAGCTTCGCCAACGGACCGACCGCAGCGCCATTGCTGAATTCCTGCTGGTAGTGGAAGCCGCCCTGGAACACGTCGACCAGCAGCTTCTGCGACAGCGCGTTGACCACGCTGACGCCAACGCCATGCAGGCCGCCGGAAACCTTGTAGCTGTTGTCGTCGAACTTGCCGCCGGCGTGCAGCACGGTCATCACCACTTCGGCGGCGGAGACCTCGCGACCGAGCTTGGCGCTCATCTGCTCATGCTTGCCAACCGGGATGCCGCGGCCGTTGTCCGAGACCGACACCGAACCATCGGCGTGGATCGTCACCGCCACGTTGTCGGCATGACCGGCCAGCGCTTCGTCGATGGAGTTGTCGACGACCTCGAACACCATGTGATGCAGGCCGGTGCCATCGTGGACGTCACCGATGTACATGCCTGGACGCTTGCGCACCGCCTCCAGGCCTTCCAGGGCGGTGATGCTGTTGGCGTCGTAATTGCCTTTGTTTACCGGGGTGTTCTGTTCTTCGGTCATGCGCTTTTGCCGTGGGCTCCACTGCGCGGGTGGCGACGGCAGAGCCGCGCCACGCCGGAGATAGGGGGATAGCGATGGAATTATAGCAGCCGGGCCTGCTTCACCCGTTCCGCCGCCGACAGAAGGCCAGCCAGGGGCTACGCGGCTCTGTTGAACATAGCAGCCGGGCCTGCTTCACGAGTTTCCGGGCAAAACGTCTGTAGCCGCCAATTCCCCGACCAACAACCCCCGGCGAGATTGCGCTGCCCATCCGAGGATGAACATGCCCCATTCAGGCCCCCGGGCCTAGTTGCCCGTGTTCCACGTGGAACCGCGTGGTGTGCCAGTCCGATAGCAGGCTCGGGGGCTCGGTAGCGCTGATCAATACCTGGGCCCGGACCGCGAGCAACCTCGCAAGCACGCGCTGCTGGTGATGGCGATCCAGTTCCGACGCCAGGTCATCCAGGGCAATGACCGGCCATTCACCACGCTGGTCGGCGAAATCCTCGGCCTGCGCCAACAGGCAAGCCAAGGCGGTGAGCTTGGCCTGCCCGCGCGACAGCGCCTGTGTACCCGGCAAAGTAGCGAACTCCGGGATCCAGTCGGCCCTATGCGGCCCCACCGAGGTGTGCCCGTGTTGCCGATCCCGCTCACGAGCCAGCAGCAGCGCATCAGCCAATGGCATTTCATGGCGCCGCCAGCCAGGCAGGAAGGTCAGGGCATGCATACCAAGGGCAGGGGAGATCGCTGCCGCCAGCGGAACGGCCCGCTCCTGCAGCCGGTCCAGGTAAGCGCGACGGCGAGCGGTCAGCAGCTCGCCCGATTCGCCCAGTTCGCGGTCCCATGCATCGAGGGTGGCGTTGTTCCCCCCCTGCTTCAACAGGGCATTGCGCTGTTTCAGGGCCCGCGAATAACGGCGCCAGAGCGCGAGGAAGTCAGGTTCCACGTGGAACAAGGCCCAATCCATGAATCGACGTCGCGATTCACCGCCCCCGCTGATCAAGGCATGGCTACCTGGCTCGAACGTCACCACGGCCAGTGCTGCGCAAAGATTGCCCAGCTGGGCGACATCCTCGCCGTCCAGCCGACCCTTCCAGGTCTGGCCACTGTGCCGCAACCCGGCGCGTCGCCGTCGGATCCCATCCCCGGCTTCCCCTTCCTGCCATTCGACGAACACCTCCAGATCCTCGGCGCCCTGGCGAATCAAACCATCACGGACCCGACTACGGAAGCTGCGGCCATAGGCCATCAGATGCAGCGCCTCCAGCAGGCTGGTCTTGCCGGCGCCGTTGTCGCCGAGGATCAGGTTCAGGCCCGGCTGCGGATGCCACTCCACCACGTCGAAACGACGAAATCGATGCAACGTGAGTCGATTGATCAGCATTCGGCAGCAGAAGTGCGACAGGCGGGCCCGGGATGAGCACGCAGGCGGGCAGCATACGGGAGAAGCGAGGCCGACGATCGTCGATGCGCCGATGACCCACTTCGGGGGATCAGATGGGGACAATCTGGGGATAACTCAAGCCACATCACCCCGTCTGGTAATTGTCCACAGCCCATCCCCAGCCCCGGGCGCGGTTTTCCCGGGGGTTTCGCGACCAGATTCACCTTATGAATCAGATACTTGAGACGTTTTCCCGCGAAATCTGCCCTACCAAGCACCACAGAGCTCTTGATTTATATCTTTCTGAAAAGCAATGAAGCAGCCCATGAAACTGTGGAAAAGCAAAACGCCCGGGTTTCCCCGGGCGTTTTCTGTTCCACGTGGAACCGAGCAGCATGATCAGGTCACAGCCGCAACGGCATCACCACGTGACGCGACTTCTCGCTGCTGGCCTCGCGGACCAGCGCGGAGGAATTGGCATCGCGCAGCTGGATCACGATGTGCTCGTCGCGCAGCGCCGAAAGCGCATCCAGCAGGTAGTTCACGTTGAAGCCGATGGCCAGGTCGGACACCTTCGTGTCGGCCTCCACCTCTTCCTGGGCTTCTTCCTGCTCCGGGTTATGCGCGCTGATCTTCAGCTGGCCGGGCGAGACCTCGACGCGCACGCCGCGGTACTTCTCGTTGGACAGGATCGCCGCACGCTGCAGCGAGGCACGCAGCGCTTCGCGATCGACCTTGACCTCGCGGTCGGCACCGATCGGGATCACCGCGTCGTAATCCGGGAAACGCCCGTCGATGAGCTTCGAAGTGAAGGTGACATCGTCGCGCTTGACCCGGACGTGGCTGCGGCCGACTTCCAGCTCCAGCGAACGGTCGCCGCCTTCCAGCAGGCGCTGCAGCTCGGTGACGCCCTTGCGCGGGACGATGATCTGCCGCTTGGTGCCGCTGCTGCCTTCCAGTTCGGTCTCGCACAGCGCCAGGCGGTGGCCGTCGGTGGCCACGCAGCGCAGGGTCGAATCGCGCAGGTCGAACAGGAGTCCATTGAGGTAATAGCGAACGTCCTGCTGGGCCATCGCGAACGCGGTGCGTTCGATCAGCTCCTTCAGGCCGGCTTCCGGCACGGCGACGCGCTCGGTGGCTTCGACTTCATCGACCGACGGGAAGTCATTGGCAGGCAGGGTGGCCAGCGTGAAGCGGCTGCGGCCGGCCTGCACGGTGACCTTCTCACCGGACTGCGACACCGTGACACGGCTGCCGTCCGGCAGTGCACGCACGATCTCGAACAGCTTGCGTGCGGGGATCGTGGTTTCACCGTCCTGCGCATCGTCCACCGCGATGCGCGAAATCATTTCCACTTCCAGGTCGGTACCGGTCAGCGACAGCTGGCCGTTCTGGACCTGGACAAGGAAGTTGGCCAGCACGGGCAGTGTCTGGCGGCGTTCGACCACATTGACCACCTGGGCCAACGGCTTGAGGAAGGCTTCGCGCTGCAGTGTGAAACGCATGTGGTTCCGTGCCCCTATGCTTTAAAGATGTGGAATAAATCAAAAGCTTGGTGGTGATGGTAGGCGCGCTTTTCGCGGAAAACTACCTTAACCATTTGTTTTAAAAGGCTTTTACTGCACCGAAACCCTCTGGATTACTGCCCCGGTTCCGGTGGTAAAACCTGTGGATAGTTTTCGACGTCGTCTGGCGACGGAATTTATCCACAGATTCTCCCGACCTTGCGCGCAGATCATGCACTGAATTTTCCCGGCTGTGCGCGCCCGCCGGGACTTACTCGCTCAGCTTGCGGATCAGCTTGTCCCAGTCCTCGCGCAGCTTGCCGTCGGTCTCCATCAGCGTGCGGATCTGCCGGCAGGCGTGCAGCACGGTGGTGTGGTCGCGGCCAGCGAACGCATCGCCGATTTCCGGCAGGCTGTGTTCGGTCAGTTCCTTGGCCAGCGCCATCGCCACCTGGCGCGGGCGCGCCAGCGAGCGGGTACGGCGCTTGGACAGCAGGTCCTTCATCTGCAGGCCGTAGTAATCGGCCACGGTCTTCTGGATGTTCGGGATGCCGATCGCCTGCTGCTGCGCGCGCAGCAGGTCGCGCAGCGTCTCCTGGGCGAACTCGACGGTGATCGCGCGGCCGGTGAAGTTGGCGCGGGCGGTCAGCGTATTGAGCGCGCCCTCGAGGTCGCGCACGTTCGAACGCATCTTCTTGGCGATCAGGAACGCGACGTCATCGGGGATCTCGGCGCCGCGCTCGCGTGCCTTGGCGAGTACGATCGCCGCGCGGGTCTCGAAGTCCGGCGGATCGATCGCCACCGACAGCCCCCAGGCCAGGCGCGACTTCAGCCGCGGCTCCAGGCCCTCGACCTCGCGTGGATAGCGGTCGCAGGTCAGGATGATCTGCTGGCGGCCATCGAACAGCGCGTTGAAGGTGTGGAAGAACTCTTCCTGGGTGCGGTCCTTGCCGGCGAAGAACTGGATGTCGTCGATCAGCAGCGCGTCGATCTGCTGGAACTGGCGCTTGAACTGGTCCATCGCCTTGTCCTGCAGCGCCCGGATCATCGCGCTGAAGAACTGTTCCGAGCGCAGGTACATGACCTTGGCCTGCGGATTGGCCTGGCGCATCGCGTTGCCGGCGGCGAACATCAGGTGGGTCTTGCCCAGGCCGGTGCTTCCGTACAGCAGCAGCGGATTGTGCGCGCGGTCGCCCGGCTTCTGCGCGGCCTGGTGGGCCGCGGCCAGGCCGAGCTGGTTGCTGCGGCCCTCGACGAAGTTGGCGAAGGTGTAGTGCGAATCCAGGTTGCCGGCGAACGGCACCATCGCAGCCTGCGGGACCGGCTGGGTGGCAGGGCTGGCCACCGGCGCGGCGACCGGGGCCTCGACCGGCCGGGGCCGCGAGCCCACCGCCAGGGCGACCTCGTCGCTGCCGACGTAGTGGGCCAGCAGTTCGCGGATCCGTGAGAGGTAGCGCTCGCGCACCTGCTCGACGATGAAGGCGTTCGGGGCGTACAGCACGAGGCTGTCGACGCGCTCGTCGGCCTGCAGGGGTTTCAACCAGGTGTGGACATCTTCGGGCGGGAATTCCGCCTCGAGACGTTCCAGGCAACGGGGCCAAGCATCCATCAAAGTGTTTTCATCATTGGCCGCCGCAAGGCGCGCAGAAAGGCGCCATGCTTCGGCACGGGAGGCGGAAATCGGATGGGTCAGACTACCATCGGGGACCGGGTTTTCCCATATTTATTCACAGGCCAATCCACAGGCCGCTGAGACCGCGCCAACGTCAGGACTTGACCCGGACCCACCAGCACCCCTAGAATTTCCGGTTCTTTCGTACCCCTTACCTAACGAGGCCCCCAATGGCCACCAAGCGCACCTATCAGCCCAGCAACCTCAAGCGCAAGCGCGACCACGGCTTCCGTGCCCGCATGAAGACGGCCGACGGCCGCAAGGTGCTGGCCCGTCGCCGCGCCAAGGGCCGCAAGCGCCTGAGCGCTTGATTGCCTCGCCGCTGAACGCGGCCCAGGCAATCCCGATCGTGACCGATTCCGACCCGCGCAGGCGATTCCCTCGCTCTGCGCGGGTTCGTACGCGTGCGGAATACGCTGTCGTCTTCGATGACAGCCGCCGCTGCGCCGACCCGCTGATGAGCCTGCACCTGCGCAAGCACGAAGGGCCGGCCCGATTGGGCATGGCGGTCTCGCGCAAGGTCGACAAGCGCGCGGTCGGACGCAACCGCATCAAGCGCGTGCTGCGCGAAACCTATCGCCAGCTGTTGCCGTCCCTTCCGGGCGGAGACTACGTCGTGGTCGCCCGGTCGGCGGCCGCCCGCGCCAGCAACGAAGACATCCGCACGACTTTCCTGCGCGTACTGCGCCGCGCGGGCGCATTGCCCGTGCCCGCCACCAGCGGCACAATGCCGCCGGTCCCGGACGCGTTCGCGTCATCCTCTCCACAGACCGAGCCGGAACCCCGTTCCGACTGAGCCGAGTTGCTGCCTGATGAACCAGACCCGCGTATTCCTGTTGCTTGCCTGGCTGATGGTGGCCGCGTTCCTGTGGATGGAGTGGGGCCGCGAGAAGGCCGCGCCGTCCCCGCAGGAGGTCGCCGCCGCGCAGGCGGTGCCGGCTGCCGCCGGTAGCGTTCCGCAGGCAGGCGGCATTCCCGCGGCGCCGGGCAGCGAGCCGGTGGCCAGCGCCACCGGTCCGGCCGCACCGGTGATCACCGTGACGACCGACGTGCTGCGCCTGAAGCTGGATGGCCGCAGCGTGCTCGATGCCGAACTGCTGCAGTTCCCGCAGACCAAGCAGGCCGGCGCCGCGCCGGTGCGGCTGCTGACCGAAGATCCGGCTCACCCGTACAACGCGATCAGCGGCTGGGCCAGCGACAAGGGCGCCGCGGTGCCGGGCGCCAATGGCTTCCGCCTCGCTGGCGACGCCACCGAGTTCACCCTGGCCAAGGGCCAGGACAAGCTCGTCGTGCCATTCGTGTGGACCAGCCCGGACGGCGTGACCATCCGCCGCAACTTCATCCTCGAGCGCGGTCGCTACGCGATCCAGGTCCAGGACGAAGTGACCAATGCCGGCAGCGCACCGTGGAGCGCCTACGTCTACCGCAAGCTCAGCCGCGTGCCGACGATCCTCAGCCGCAGCATGATGAATCCGGACAGCCTGAGCTTCAACGGTGCAACCTGGTTCACCACCGAGAATGGCTATGAGCGCCGCGCGTTCGCCGATTACCTCAAGGATGGCAGCGTCGACCAGGTCATCCAGGGGGGCTGGATCGCGATGCTGCAGCACCAGTTCTTCACCGGCTGGATCCCGCAGTCGGACAACAGCGCGCTGTTGAAGCTCTCGCAGGCCGGCGGTGCCGACGTGCTGGAACTGCGTGGCCCCGGCTTCACCGTTGCCCCGGGCCAGAAGGCCACCACCGAAGCCCGCCTGTGGGTGGGCCCGAAGCTGGTCCGCGAGATCGCCAAGGAACACGTGCCGGGCCTGGACCGCGTGGTCGACTACAGCCGCTTCTCGGTGATGGCCATCATCGGCCAGGGCCTGTTCTGGGTGCTCAGCCATCTGCACGGCCTGCTGCAGAACTGGGGTTGGTCGATCGTCGGCCTGGTCGTGCTGCTGCGCCTGGTGCTGTACCCGCTGTCGGCGGCGCAGTACAAGTCCGGCGCCAAGATGCGCCGGTTCCAGCCGCGCCTGGCGCAGCTCAAGGAGCGCTATGGCGAAGATCGCCAGAAGTACCAGCAGGCGATGATGGAGCTGTACAAGAAGGAGAAGATCAACCCGATGGGCGGCTGCCTGCCGATGCTCATCCAGATGCCGATCTTCTTCGCGCTGTACTGGGTGCTGGTGGAGTCGGTCGAACTGCGCCAGGCGCCGTGGCTGGGCTGGATCCAGGACCTGACCGCGCGTGACCCGTACTTCATCCTGCCGATCATCAACATGGCGATCATGTGGCTGACGCAGAAGCTGACCCCGACCCCGGGCATGGATCCGGTGCAGGCGAAGATGATGCAGTTCATGCCGCTGGTGTTCGGCGTCATGATGGCCTTCATGCCGGCCGGCCTGGTGCTGTACTGGGTCGTCAACGGCGGCCTGGGCCTGCTGATCCAGTGGTGGATGATCCGCCAGCACGGCGAATCGCCGAGCAAGATCGTCCAGTCCAACCTCCACAACCAGTAATCCACAAGGCCCGCCTCCCGGCGGGCCTTGCATTTGGGCGTCCCGCGTCGCCCGGCGATAATCCGCAACCATGGCGCACAACGACACCATCGCCGCGATCGCCACTGCCGCCGGAGCCGGCGGCGTGGGCATGATCCGCCTGTCCGGACCGCGCACCGCCGCGATCGCCGAAGGCCTCGGCGTGCCGGCGCTGCGGCCCCGGCACGCCCGCTATGCACGCTTTCGCGAGGAAACCGGCGCGGTCATCGACGACGGCCTGGCACTTTGGTTTCCGGGGCCGAACAGCTTCACCGGCGAAGACGTGCTGGAACTGCAGGGCCACGGCAGTCCGGTCGTGCTGCGGCAACTGCTCGCCCGCTGCATCGCGCTGGGCGCGCGCCAGGCCCGCCCCGGCGAGTTCAGCGAACGGGCATTCCTCAACGGCAAGCTGGATCTCGCCCAGGCCGAGGCGATCGCCGACCTCATCGCCGCCAGCGATGATCGTGCCGCCCGCGCCGCTCGCCGCTCGCTCGATGGCGCGTTGTCGCGGCGCGTCGAGGCGCTGGCCGAGCAGCTGACCGTGCTGCGCATCCATGTGGAAGCGGCGATCGATTTCGCCGACGAACCCATCGACACGCTCGGTGGCGAACAGGTCCGTGCCGGCCTGGCCGACGCACGCGACGGGCTGGCGCGGCTGCTGCGCGATGCCGAACGCGGCCGCAAGCTGCGCGATGGCCTGCATGCGGTGCTGGTGGGGCCGCCCAACGCCGGCAAGAGTTCGCTGCTCAATGCGCTCGCCGGCAGCGATCGCGCCATCGTCACCGATATCGCCGGCACGACCCGCGATGTCCTGCGCGAGACCATCCGCATCGATGGCCTGGAACTGACCCTGGTAGATACCGCCGGCCTTCGCGACAGCGGCGATGCGATCGAGCGCGAAGGCATGCGCCGCGCCCGCACCGAGCTTGAACGTGCCGACCTGGCGTTGATCGTGATCGACGCCGGCGACCCCGCCACCGGCCATCTCGCCGTGGCCGCCGACGTGGCCGGCGTGCCGCTGCGACTGTGGATCCACAACAAGGCCGACCTGCTGGCTTCAACGCCGGCACTGGGCGACGACGCCATCGCGGTGTCGGCCGCCACCGGCGCCGGACTGGCCCAGCTGCACGAACGGCTGTCGCAGATCGCCGGTACGGTTGCCGGCGAAGCGGTGGAGGGCGAATTCTCCGCGCGGGCCCGGCATGTCGAAGCCCTCGTCGTCACCGCAGAGCACCTGGCACGCGCGAGCGCGCAGCTGGATCACGAACAGCTCGAGTTGGCCGCCGAGGAGCTTCGCCTGGCCCACGATGCGCTGGGCGAAATCACCGGCCGGATGAGCGCCGACGAACTGCTGGGAAGGATCTTCTCGAGCTTCTGCATCGGCAAGTAGCGTCGCACCGCCTCAGGTGTACATGCCCTCGCGCAGGTTGATGCCGTGCTCGACCCAGGCCTTCAGCGCGCACAGCATCTGCGACCAGCCCATGCAGTTGCCGTAGGACGCGCGCAACCCGTCCTCGTCGGCGCGCCAGCCTTCCTCGGCCACCTCCACGCGGGTACGGCCATCCTCGGTGGGTGAGAAATCGAAGGTCACCGTGGTGCGTCGGTTCGGTTCGCCCTCCTGCACCGGCTCGCTGGAATCCCAACGCAGCACGATGCGGTGCGGTGGCGTGGCTTCGATCACTTCGACCGGGAACTCGCCGGGGAAATCATGGAAGTCCCAATGCACGATGGCGCCATTCTCGATCCGGCCGCGCGCACCGCCGGTGGTGAAGTAACGCGAGAGGATTCCCGGATCGGCGATGGCCTCGTAGACCTCGTCGACCGGACGGGCGATGTGGCCGAAGACACTGAATTCAGGGTTCATGACGGGTCCCAGGAATGCATGGCTGCGCGGACCTCCCTTCTATGCCGGCCGCGCGGGCGATGCAAATGCGGCGGACGGCTCATTCCTCCGATCGGGGCGGCGGCCGCAGCCGGACCACCACCACGTCGCTGCCCGGGTCGCGTTTCCACAACACCGGAACCTCGCGTGGCCGCGGCGGCTCCAGGCCCTGCTCGTCATCGACCGCGCCGGCTTCCCCGCTGCCCGCTTCTTCCTCGTCCTCCCAGCTGTAACGCTTGCGCGGCAGCGGCGGATCGAGGTGGCGGAACAGCAGCGCGCCGATCACCCCGGCGATCGCCCCGCCCATGTGCGACTGCCAGGAAATCCCGGGCTCGCGCGGCAGGATGGCCAGCAGCATGCCGCCATAGAACAGGAACGCGATCATGCTGGTCGCGATCGCGGCACGGTCGCGGCGGATCAGGCCGAGCACGAACAGCAGGAACATCAGGCCGTGGGTAACCCCACTGGCCCCCAGGTGGAAGGTACCCAGGTCGCCCAGGCACCAGGCGCCCAGGCCCGAACCGAGCCACATCAGCGGCAGCGACCAGCTCGTCGCGCGTGGATAGACGCTGCCGGCCAGCGTGCCCAGGATCAGGATGGCGAACGCATTGGCGCCCAGGTGTTCCAGCGAACCGTGCAGCAGCGGGGCGGTCAGCATGCCCCATAGGCCGTGCCACTCATGTGGCTGCACCGCCCACGGGCGCCAGTCGAAGCCGGCCTGGCTGGCGAATACCGCCAGCAGCACCAGCACCGCGCCGAGGCTGAAATTGAACGCGCGCAGCACCCGCCCGCGCTGCTGGCGGGCGTCGGGCTCCGGCGTGGCCGGCAGGGCGGGGTGGTCCGATGACATGTCCATGGAAAACGGATGGCGGCAGGCCCCCGGTTTGCAAGGGGGCCCGCGGCGGGAGAATGAACCGTCCCGGCGGGACAATCGCGCCGGGGACGGGGGGTTACGAAGCCTTGGGCTTGGGCGGCCGGGCCAGGCTCAGCGCCACGGTGGTGCCGATGATCGCGAACACCGCCACCAGCGAGATCCACACCGGCAGCTTCACCAGGTCGATCGCCAGCATCTTCAGGCCAATGAACACCAGCACCACCGCCAGGCCATAGGGCAGCAGGTGGAAGCGGTCGGCCATGCCGGCCAGCAGGAAGAACATCGCACGCAGGCCGAGCACCGCGAATACATTCGAGGTCAGCACGATGAAGGGGTCGGTGGTGATCGCGAAAATCGCCGGGATGCTGTCGACCGCGAAGATGACGTCGGTGACCGCGATCAGGATCAGCACCACGAACAACGGGGTGAAGAAGGTGACGCCGTCGCGTGCGGTCATCAGGCGGTTGCCGTTGTACTGCGGGCTGATGCGCAGGTGCCGGCGCATGAAGCGCAGCACCGGGTTGGCCTCGAGGTCCGGCTCCTTGCCGGCGGAAAACCACATCTTCACGCCGGTCAGCAGCAGGAAGGCACCGAACACGTAGAGCAGCCAGTGGAACTTCGCCAGCAGCACGGCGCCGGCGAAGATCATGATCGCGCGCAGCACGATCGCGCCGAGCACGCCGATCACCAGCACGCGCTGGCGCTGCTCCTCGGGGACGGCGAAGTAGCTCATCAACATCAGGAAGACGAAGATGTTGTCGACCGCCAGCGACTTCTCCACCAGGTAACCGGTCAGGAATTCCAGGCCCACCCGGTTGGCCAGCGCGCTGCCGGCGGTGTCCTGCAGGTACCACCACAGGCCCGCGTTGAAGGCCAGGGCCAGGGCGATCCAGCCCAGGCTCCACCACAACGCTTCCTTGAAGGTGACCTTGTGCGGGCCGCCGTGGCGCATGAGGACGAGGTCGGCCAGCAGGGCCACGATCACCACGATCGCGAAGCCGCCCCAGAGCCAGATGTTGCCGATGGTTTGCATGAATAGGATCCCGTTGAAAGTGAAAACGCCTCGGACCGGATGGCCGAGGCGCAGCACGCGGAATCTTTCCGGGGGATGCAGACCTTCGCCATCACGGCGAAGGTCTCGCTCACAGCCGGCTGGGCCGGCTGCCGTTGCACCGGAGCCGCGGCCGGTGGCCTGGACTCGAAATGACGGCGACAACGTCGGGAGCTACTCCCCTTCTTGGTGGCCATTCTGCCGCCAGCCGGGGGAGGCCGTCAAACCGTCGGTACAATAGGCGGATGAATACCCCCAACCCCGTCGTACGCCTCAAGAACGCCTGGCGCTCCAGCCATCCGTGGATTTTCCAGAAGCTGGTGGAGAAGCCCACCGCCCGTCCCAAGCCGGGCACCATCGTCGAAGTCGTCGGGGTGGACGGGGAGTGGATCGGCCGGGGCTTCTACAACGGCCATTCGCGCATCGCCGTGCGCATCCTGGAAACCCGGCAGGAAGTCCCGGTCGACGCCGGCTGGTTCTCGCGCAAGATTGCCGAGGCGGTCGAACTGCGTCGCGACGTGCTCAAGCTTGACCAGGTGGCCGATGCCTGGCGCGTGGTCCACAGCGAGGGTGATGGCCTGTCCGGCCTGGTGGTGGACCGCTACGGCGACCTGGTGGTGGTCGAGTTCTTCGCCGCTGGTATGTTCCGCCACCGCGAATGGATCTACGAGGCCCTGCGCGAGCAGTTCCCGGGCTGCCGCTTCCACAGCTTCGCCGACGAACACGTGCAGAAGCAGGAGAGCTTCGATTTCCACAACACCTCCGGCACCGAGCCGGCGGTGATCACCGAGCACGGCATCCGCTTCCGCGCCGACCCGGCCGGCGCGCACAAGACCGGCTTCTTCGCCGACCAGCGTGAGAACCGCCAGTGGCTGAGCGAGCATGTCGCCGGCAAGACCGTGCTCGACCTGTGCTGCAACACCGGCGGCTTCGCCGTGTACGCAGCCGCGCGCGGCGCCGAAGAAGTGCTGGGCGTGGACATCGACCAGGACGTCATCCAGATCGCCAAGGGCAACGCCAAGCTCAACAACGTGCGGCCGAAGTTCGTCCAGGCCGACATCTTCCCGTGGCTGCGCGACGCCGCCAATCGCGGCGAACAGTACGACGTGGTCATCCTCGACCCGGCCAAGATGACCCGCGACCGCGACCAGGTCATCACCGCGCTGAAGAAATACCTGGACATGAACAAGCTGGCGCTGGGCGTGGTCAAGCCCGGTGGCCTGTTCGCCACCTTCTCCTGCACCGGCCTGGTGTCCGAGCAGGAGTTCCTGGACATGCTGCGCCGCGCCTCGTTCTACTCCGGCCGCACCATCCAGATCCTCAAGGTCGCCGGCGCCGGCCCGGACCATCCCTTCATGGCCCACGTGCAGGAATCGCGCTATCTCAAGGCGGTGTTCTGCCGGGTGCTGGACTGAAGTCACTGTTCGCGTCCCGGTCGGGGCGCTAGGGTGCGGTCTTTACCCTGAGGCCGCACCCGATGACGCTACGCCCGACGTTGTTGCTGGCATCCCTGTTCCTGGCCCTGCCCCTGTCGGCGGCGGCGGCCGATTTCAGCGCCGCCGAGCTGGCGCGCGCCAAGGCGCTGCAGCAGCGGTTGCTGACCCTCGATACCCACCTCGACACCCCCGCCAACCTGGCCCGCGAAGGCTTTGACATCCTGCAGCGCCATGACGGCAGCGCGGTGTCGGAAGTCGATTATCCGCGCATGGTCGAGGGTGCTTTCGACGGCGGCTTCTGGGCGATCTACACCGGCCAGGGCGACCGCAGCGATGCCGCCCACCTGCGCGATCGCGACGCTGGCCTGCTGCGCCTGCTGGAAATCCGCGAGATGGTGGCCGCGCACCCGGACCGCTTCGGCCTGGCGCGCACGCCCGAGGACGCGCAGCGCATCAAGGCATCCGGTCGCCGCGTGGTGTTCATCAGCATGGAGAACGCCAGCCCCCTGGTGGCCGACCCCAGCCTGTTGGGCTATTACCAGAAGGCCGGCCTACGGCTGCTCAGCGTGGCCCATTTCCTCAACAACGAGTTCGGCGACTCGGCCACCGATCCCAAGGGCGCGGAATGGCATGGCCTGAGCCCGGCCGGCCGCAGGCTGGTTGCCGAGGCCAACCGGCTGGGCATCGTAATCGACCAGTCGCATGCGTCCGATGCGGTGTTCGATGACCTGCTTGAAGCCAGCAAGGTGCCGTTCGTGCTCTCGCACAGTGCCTCGCGGGCGATGTTCGACCATCCACGCAACATCGACGACGCGCGCCTGCGCAAGCTCGCCGCCAAGGGGGGCGTCATCCAGGCCAATGCGTACGGCGGCTATCTGATCTCCATCCCCAAGTCACCCGAGCGGCTGGCGGCGGAAAAGGCCATCGAGGCGCGCTTCGGCGAATTCGACGAGATGAGCATGGCCCAGGCCCAGGCCTACGGCGAGGCGATGAAGGAACTCGACGCCCGCCTGCCGTTGAAGCAGGCCACGCTGGATGACTTCTTCGCCCACCTCGGCCACCTGCTCGACGTGGCCGGGCCGGAGCATGTCGGCATCGGCATGGACTGGGACGGCGGCGGTGGCGTGCAGGGCATGGAGGATGTCAGCCAGCTACCGAAGATCACCGCCTGGCTGCTGCGCCGTGGCTACAGCGAGCAGCAGATCGCCGGCATCTGGGGCGGCAACATGATGCGCGTGCTGCGCCAGGCCGAGGATTACGCGGCCAGGCAGACCGCCGCGGATTGAAGCAACGGCCACCGGCGTGGCGCCTGTGGCCGTTGTCGTAGGGCGACAGGCGGGTCTTTTCGTCCTGCCGTGGCGCCGGCATCATTCCATTGAGCGCGGCAAAACCGGAGGCGTGCGGATTCAGCCCTGCTTGGCCAGCACCGCGCGGCGGCGGCTGTAGGCCACGTACACCAGCAGGCCGAACACGTTCCAGGCCGCGAACCACAGCTGGGTGCGGGTCGGCAGGCTCCAGAACAGGTACAGGCAGCCGACGATCGCCAGCGGACCGACGAACCAGGCCAGCGGCGTGCGGAACTTGCGCTCGCGATCCGGTTCGCGCTTGCGCAGCACCAGCAGGCAGGCCGCCACGGCGGTGAACGCGGCCAGCGTGCCGGCATTGGCCAGCGCGGCGATCTCGTCCAGGCGCGCCACGCCGGCCAGCGCGGCGACCAGCACCGCGGTGAACAGGGTGATCGTCACCGGCGTGCCGGTGCGCGGGCTCACCTTCGACAACCCGCGTGGCAGCAGGCCATCACGCGACATCACGAAGAAGATGCGGCTCTGGCCGTAGAAGAACGCCAGCAGCACGGTCGGCAGGGCGATGATCGCCACGATGCCGATCACCAGCGCGGCGGTGCCGTGGCCGAGCTCACGCATGATCAGCGCCAGTGGCTCGGCGCTCTTGCCGAACACCGTGAAGCTCATCGCGCCGACCGCGGCCAGCGCCACCAGCACGTAGATCAGGGTGCATCCGATCATCGAACCGACGATGCCGATCGACAGGTCGCGGCCGGGGTTCTTGGTTTCCTCGGCGGCGGTGGAGATGGCATCGAATCCGTAGAAGGCGAAGAAGATGATCGCAGCCGCCGCCATCACGCCACGTTCCACGCCATCGGGACCGATCGACTTGGAGAAGCCGTAGGGCATGAACGGGTGCAGGTTGTCGGCGTTGAACGCCGGCAGCGCCACCGCCACGAAGATGCCCAGCGCGATCAGCTTGAACACCACCAGCACCGCGTTGACCGTGGCGCTCTCGCGGGTGCCGGCGATCAGCGCGCCGGCAACCAGGAAGGTGATGACGATGGCCGGCAGGTTGATGATGCCGCCGGCATGCGGACCGGCCGACAGCGCCGCCGGCAGGGTCAGGTCGATGCCCCAGTTCTGCTGCATCCACTGCAGGAAGCCGACGAAGTAGCCGGACCAGCCCACCGCCACCGTGCTGACGACCAGCGAGTATTCAAGGATCAGGCTCCAGCCCACCACCCAGGCGATGGTCTCGCCGAGCGCGGCATAGCTGTAGGTATAGGCGCTGCCGGCGGCCGGCATCATCGTCGCCATTTCGGCATAGGCCAGCGCAGCGCAGGCGCAGACGATGCCTGCGGCGATGAAGGACAGCAGCACGGCCGGGCCGGCCTTGTCCGCGCCGACGCCGATCAGCGTGTAGATGCCGGTGCCGACGATGGCGCCGATGCCCAGTGCCACCAGGTGGGGCCAGCTCAGGGTGGGGACCAGCCGGCGTCCTTCTTCATGGACGGTGACCATGTCCAGCGGCTTGCGACGGAGCCAGGACTGCATGCACGACCTCGGGGTCAGAGGGAAACGGCGAGTGTCGCCGAACGCGGTGCAGCAAAGCCACGTCCGGAAGTATCGGGTCTCTACCCGCCGGTCACAGGCGCAGCTGCATGTAGAGGCTGTGGGGATCGTCGGTGTAGTCGGCGAACGGGCCGCAGCGCTCGAATCCGGCACGCGCATACAGCCGGTGGGCGGGGGCGAAATGGCGCGTCGCCCCGGTCTCCAGCCACAGCTGGTGAAAGCCGCTGGCACGCGCATGGGCAAGCAGGTGGTCGAGCAGGGCGCGACCGATCCCCTGGCCGCGACGGGCCTCGTCGGTCCGCATCGATTTCAGCTCGCCATGGCCTTCGCCGAGGTCGCGCAGGGCGCCGCAGCCGACCACCTCGCCGTCGATCCAGGCTGCCCAGAAGCGGATGTCATCGGCCTGCAGGGCCGACAGATCCAGTGCATGCATGCTCTCGGCCGGGGTGATCGCGCCGAGGTCGCGCAGGTGCGCCTGGAGCAGTCGGATGACCGCGGGATGGTCCAGCTGGCCGGGCAGGATGTCCATGCCGCGAGTATGCCGGAGCGGCGAGGGGCTGGAATCGCCTGACCGTTGGATTGGTCGCATAGCCCCGCGCGCGGCCCCGGCCTAAAGTGATTGCCGCTGCAGTTCGCTGCAGCCAGTCATGGCCTGGCGCAAACCGGGCCAACCGGGGGGCCGCTCGTGGGGGGCGGCCCCCCAACTTTGGCGTTTCCCGTTGCGCGGGCCACGGCTCCGACCTATCCCCGCGGCTTCGCCGCGTCCCCTGAACAAAGGGGACCTTCCTCCAGAGGGATCTCTTTACTGCAGGCGCGGCTTCGACCGCGATTGCAAGGTCAAACCGGGCTGGGCATCAGCCGATGCCCAAGCGCAGGCCGAAGGCGACCAGGCCGGTGCCGGCGACGCGGCGCAGCCATTGGCCGGTGCGGGGATGCTGGGCCAGTCGCCGGGCCAGGCCGTGGCCGATCAGGATCAGCAGCGAACAGTAGGCCAGGCTGAGCAGGGCGATCAGCGCGGCCATGGTCGCGAAGGTGGCCAGGCCGTAATGGTGGCGCGGGTCGATGAACAGCGGGAAGAAGGCCATATAGAAAATGATGGCCTTGGGATTGAGCAGCGAGACCAGGATCGACTGACGGAAGTAGTGCCCGGGGTGCAGCCGCACCGGGCTGGCGCCGCCTTGGCGCGGGGAGCGCAGCAGGCCGATGCCGATCCAGATCACGTAGGCCGCGCCCAGGTACTGCACGGCCCGGAACAGCAGCGGATTGGCCTGCAGCAGCGCGGCCACGCCGGCCACTGCCAGCCACATCAGGATCTGGTCACCGAGCAGCAGGCCGGCCAGGGCGGTATAGCCGCCGCGGATACCGCTGCGGCCACTGGCGGTGAGCAGCGTGAACGTGCCCGGTCCGGGCAGGGCCAGGAATACCAGTACCGCCACCACGAAAGTCCCGATGTCCTGGATGCCCATCCACGGCATGTCGCGATCCACCTGCGCCGAAAGGGCGCCATTGTCGGCCAGCGTCATGGCCAAGGCGAGCCGTGCGCCGGTCGCCGGTCAGCGCGCAGTGCGTTCGCGCACCTCGCGGCGTACCGCTTCGACCAGGGCCGGCAGGCTCTCGTGCCGAGGTACCCCGTAGCGGTCACCGGTGATGTCCAGGTTGCCCTTGCGCCAGAAGCCCTCCGGCGCCGCGACCCGCAGCTTGCCCGAGCGTGCGTACAGGCCGAACTCGAGCAGGGTGATCGGACTCTGGGTGCCGGGCGCGAAGTACATCAGCACGATGTCGGCCTGCTCCAGCGCCGCCAGTTCCCATTCCACCTGGCGACGGAACTCCGGTTCATCGGCTTGCGGCTTCCAGGCCTGGTTCCAGTCCGCGCGCCGCGGGTTGAGCAGCAGCACCGGCTCGCCGGCCAGGGCCTGCGCGACCTCGGCCTGCCAGTCACCGGTGCGTCCCATCTCGATGCTGCCACCCAGGAACACCCGCACCCGTCCATCCGCTGCCGGCAGTGGCGCGGGCGAGGTCACGACCGGGGCGCTCGGCGGCGTGGCGGCTGCGCCCAGGGGGCCGGCCATCGCCACGGCCAGGAACAGTCGCGCTATGGGAAACCGGGCCATCACGACGCTTCCTCACGGCGGGCCATCATCGCTCAGGGCAGGCCGTTGTCGCCATGACGCAGGAAGGCAGGGCGCTCGCGCAGGCATTGGCGGTAAGCCTGCACCGCCGGCAGCGCGGGGTGGCTGAGCGGCGTATGCAGCCAGCGCTGCACCGACAGCCCGATCACCACGTCGGCCAGCGTGAACGCCTCGCCGGTGACGTGGGCGCCGGTGCGTTCCAGCTGCCCATCGAGGATCCGCATGCAGTGGTGCCAGGCCTGCTCGCTGGCCGTGATGGCCTGGGCGTCGGCATGCGCGGGGCTGTGCCGGACCCGGGCCATGAACACGTAGCGCCAGGCGCTGTTGAGCTCGGTCGCCTGCCAGTCCATCCACTGTTCGACCCGCGCCCGTGCCCGCGGCTCGACCGGCAGCAGGTCCGCACGCGCCTGGCGGCCGGCCAGGTAGCGACAGATCGTGTTGGACTCCCACAGGACGAATTCGCCATCGCGCAGCACGGGGACCAGCGCGTTCGGGTTCAGGGCGCGGAAGGCTGGCGTGTCGGGCGAGATGAAGCCGCTGTCGATGTCGTGGCGGCGACAGGGCAGCGCCAGCTCGTCGAGCGTCCACAGCACCTTGCGCACGTTGATCGAGGCGGCCTTTCCGTACAGTTCCAGCATGGCGGGTGCGCAGATGGGGACGCCGCCCAGCTTATGCCAGTCGACGCAGCGGATGAGACCGGCGCGGATACACTGTGCGCATGTCCGTCGAAACCCTCCTCCTGGCCGGCCTGTTGTGCGCGGCCATCGTGCTGCAGCTCGCGGCGCTGTTCCGTCGTCCCGCCCAGGGTGCCCTTGAACAGGTCCTGCGCGAGGAACAGCGGCAGGGGCGCGCGGAACTGCGCGACCAGCTGGAAAGTGCCGCCCGGCAGCAGGATGCCCGCCTGGAAACTTTCGCCCGCCAGCTCGGCGAGCTGTCCACCCGCACCGACCAGCGGCTGGACCTGCTGCGCGAGGCACTCGGCGAGGATGCGCGGCGCGGGCGCGAGGAAGGCGCACAGGCGCAGCAGCGTGCGGCCGACTCGCAGGCGCAGCGGTTGGCCGAGGTACGTGGCCAGCTTGAACAGTTCGGCCAGCAGCAGGAGGCGCGGATCCTCGCCTTCGGCCAGCAGCTGGGCGAATTCACCGCGCGCACCGATGCGCAGCTGCAGGCGCTGCGGCAGGCCCTTGTCGAGGATGCGCGCAATGGTCGCCAGGAGGCCGCCGGTTCGCAGCAGCGTTTTGCCGAGCAGTTGGGCCTGCGCCTGGCGGAACTGGTCCAGCGCAACGAGCAGGGCATTGGCGACATGCGCACGACGCTCGCCCAGCAGCTGCAGTCGCTGCAGGCCGACAATGCCGCCAAGCTGGAGCAGATGCGCACCACCGTGGACGAAAAGCTGCAGACCACGCTGAACACCCGCCTGGATGCCTCCTTCAAGCTGGTGTCCGAACGCCTGGAGCAGGTGCAGCGCGGCCTCGGCGAGATGCAGCAGCTGGCCACCGGCGTGGGCGACCTCAAGCGCGTACTGAGCAACGTCAAGACCCGCGGTGGTTGGGGCGAGGTGCAGCTGGACAACATCCTTGAGCAGACCCTCACCCAGGACCAGTACGCGCGCGGCGTGCGCGTGCGCCCGGACAGCGGCGAGGCGGTCGACTTCGCGGTCCGCCTGCCCGGACGGGGCCACGACGACGTGCCGGTCTGGCTGCCGATCGACTCCAAGTTCCCGCGCGAAGACTACGAACGCCTGATCGATGCCCAGGAACAGGGCGACCAGGAGGCGGTGCTGGCGACCGGCGCGCAGCTGGAACGGGCCATCCGCATCCAGGCCAAGTCGATCGGCGACAAGTACATCGTGCCGCCGCATACCACCGACTTCGCGGTGATGTTCCTGCCCACCGAGGGCCTGTACGCCGAAACCATCCGTCGCCCCGGCCTGGTCGACCTGCTGCAGCGCGAACACCGCGTGGTGGTGGCCGGCCCGACCACCGTCACCGCCTTGTTGAACAGCCTGCAGATGGGCTTCCGTACGCTCGCCATCGAGCAGCGCTCCAGCGAGGTGTGGAACCTGCTGGGCGCGGTGAAGGGCGAGTTCGGCAAGTTCGCCGGCATCCTCGAGAAGGCCGAGAAGCAGATCAACACGGTCGGCAAGAGCCTGGGCGAGGCCAGCCGCAAGACCCGCACCATCGAGCGCCGCCTGCGTGGCGTGGAGTCGCTGTCGGCCGAGGATGCGCGCGCGCTGCTCGACGATGCCTCGCTGGATGCGCTGGCCGGCCCGGACGAGGAGGCGCCGGTGCAGGAGGACTCCGACTGATCTCCGACATTCCCTCTGGCGTCATGCGCCAGGGTGCGCCTGCGGCCTGGCCGCCCCGCGGGCAGCACCTGATTCCATCCGAGCGGCACATCGCAACTAGGAGCAACACACCATGGTCCCGGCGCCTTACGACATTCCCCTCACCACCATCGACGGGCAGCCTGCGCGGCTCGGTGATCACCGCGGCAAGGTCCTGCTCGTGGTCAATGTCGCTTCGAAGTGCGGACTGACCGGTCAATACGAGGGACTGGAGAAGCTCTACCGTGACAAGCGGGAGGCCGGCCTGGAAGTGCTGGGTTTCCCGGCCAATGACTTCAAGGGCCAGGAGCCCGGCAGCGAGGCGGAGATCCAGCAGTTCTGCCAGCTCACCTACGACGTCACCTTCCCGATGTTCGCCAAGATCGCGGTGACCGGCGAGCAGGTACATCCGCTGTACCGTGCGCTGGTCGCCGCGCAGCCGGAGTCGGTGGGCGATGCGGCCATGCGCCAGCAGCTGGTCGGCTACGGTATCGAGCCGAACCCGGCACCGGGCGTGCTGTGGAACTTTGAAAAGTTCCTGATCGGCCGCGACGGCGAGGTCATCGCCCGCTTCGCGCCGAACACCAGGCCCGACGACGCCGGCCTGCTGGCGGCGATCGACCGCGCGCTGGTGGCTTGAGACCGCACCGGAACAGGCAATGAAAAGGCCCGGGAGCAATCCCGGGCCTTTTCGTTCCTGCAGCGGAATGGACGCGCCTCAGTCCCCGAAGTTCGGCATCGGCATCGCATCCACCGGCACCGTGGTGTCCTTCTCGTTGCGCAGTGATTCCGGCACCTCGTCCTTGTCGCCGTTGCGGCGACGCAGGTCGCGGGTGATCTGGTAGTTGCGCCGCGCCAGCCAGGCGTCGCGGGTCAGCGCGTACTCGTCCACCGCCTCGTCGCGCAGTGCGTCGAGCGACAGCAGCTGTGCGCGCATGTCCACCAGCTGCAGGCCCTGCAGGCCGATGCGGACCTTGTCGCTCTCGATCTGCCGCAGCGGCGCCAGCGGGATGTCGCCGGCCAGGCCGAAGGTGTCGCGCACCGTGCGCGGGCCGAAGAACGGCAACTCGAAGAAGCGCGAGTTGCGCCAGCCCCATGCGCCCAGCGTCTGCCCGAAGTCCTCGGTCCGGCGCGGCACCTTGGCTGCGCTGGCCGGGTCGAGCAGGCCACCGATGCCCAGCGTGGAGTTCAGCACGAAGCGGCCGAGCGTCTGCAGCGCGAAGACCGGATGGCCCTGCAGCAGCTGGTTGACCATCGTCACCGGCGAACGCAGGTTGTCGAAGAAGTTGGTCACGCCCAGCCGCATCGGCTGCGGCGTCACCGCGACATAGGCATTGGCCAGCGGACGCGCGATCGCGCGGTCGACCGCCAGGTTGAAGCGGTGCATGCCACGGTTGTAGCGCTCCCAGGGATCGTAGGCGGCCGTGGTTGCTTCACCACCGGCGGCGACCGGATTGGCGGTCGGGGCGGGACCGCCATACAGCGCGGCGAAATCGTCCTCGGCCTGGGTGGGCACCGCGTCGCTGGCCTCGGCGGTGACCGCTTCGGCATGGGTCGTGCCGGCATCGGCGACCGGGTTGGCCGATGCCGGCGGCGCGTCCGTGGCGGGCGGTGCGACCTCACCGGCGCCTGCCGGCGGGACTTCCGCGGGGACGACGGTGGCTGCGGCCGGCGGTGCGGGCGACGTGCGCGGGGTCTGGCTGGCACACGCGGCCAGCAGGGCGATGCCGGCGATCAGGGGGAGGCGATGGAGGTTCATGTCAGTTCGCGGCAGGCGGGGGGGACGCCTGGAAATCCAGAGTTTGGGTCAGGCGATAGGCCGAGGCCAGTTCGGACAGACCGGTGGGCGAGCCCAGCAGGGTCGGTTCGGCGGACAGGCGCGCGCGCAGGCGCGCGACCAGTTCGGCGAGGAAGGCCACGCCGGCACTGTCGACGCGCTCGACACCGCGCAGGTCCAGCACATGCACGCCGGCCAGTGCCTGGCTGGCCGCCGGCCACAGCGCGGTCACCGCGGCACGATCAAGCGCGCCGGTCAGCACCAGCGCATCGGCGTCGCGGCGCAGGGCGGCGTTACTGGCCACTGCGCTTGGGGGCCGACGGCTGGGCCGCCTGCAGGCTGCCATTGCGCAGCTCGGCGGCGACTTCGGCGATACCCTTCTGGCGCAGCGGGGCGTCGAACTGGGTCTTGAAGGTCTGCACGTAGGAGATGCCCTCGATCATCACGTCGAAGATCTTCCACTGGCCATTGACGTTGCGCATCAGGTAGTCGACCGCGGTCGGATCATGGCCGGCGCGCAGCAGTTCCGTGGAAACCTTGACGCCGCGCCCGCCCGGGAGCGAGGTCTCGGACTTGCCGCGGAAGCTCGGCTTGCCGTCGAAATCCAGCAGGGCCGAACCGTAGCGCTGCATCAGGTTGTCGGCCATGGCATCGGCGAACAGCTTGACGTCGGCATCGGAGGCGCCGCGGGCGTGCAGGCCCAGCACCAGCCGCGCGGCGTAGTCGCGGTCGAAGGCCTGGGTCAGCTCGCTGTCGATGAACTGGCGCATCGCGGCCGGGTTCTTGCGGAACTCGGCGCGACGCTGCTCCAGCGTGGACAGGATGCGGGTGCTGCTGTCGATGACGGTGCGGGTGGCGGCGCCATTGCTGGTCGCCGCGGCGGCCGGCGCGGCCTGGGCCAGCGCCAGGGTGGGCGCGGCGGCGATCAGGGCGGCGGCCAGGACGGTCGCGTGGAGACGGATCTTCATGGTTGCGGTTCCGTGGAGGAGGGGGCATCGGTAGCGGCGGCGGGCTTGTCGCCACCGCCGGTACCGCCGCCGCTGAACATGTACTTGCCGACCAGCTGCAGCAGGTCGACCGCCGGTTGGGTGAAGGCGATCTCGTCGCCTGCCTTCAGTACCTCCGGGTCGCCACCCGGCTGCAGGCCGATGTAGCTCTCGCCGAGCAGGCCGCTGGTGAAGATGCCGGCGGAGGTGTCGGCCGGCAGGTCCGCGTAGCGGGTATCCAGCGACAGCGTCACCACCGACTCGAAGGTCTTCGGGTCCAGGCTGATGTCCGACACGCGGCCGACATTGACGCCGCCGATACGTACCGGCGCCTGTGCGCGCAGCTGGCCGATCTGGGTGAATCGCGCCACCAGCGGGTATTCGCCGTGGCCGAAGCCCCAGCGCTGGTTGGTCGAGGCCACCGCCAGCACCAGCAGCGAGGCCAGCGTCAGCAGCAGGAAAGCGCCGACGGAAAATTCGAGTCTTGGTCCACGCATGGCCATTACATTCCTGACAGGTCGGTATCCGTCCGCATGCTCAGTTGAAGAGCATCGCGGAGAGGACGAAATTGAACATCAGCACCAGCAGCGAGGCGTTCACCACCGCGCGGGTGGTCGCCACCGAGGTGCCCTCGATGGTGGGTTCGGCATGGAAGCCGACGTAGGCGGCGACCAGGGCGGCGGTACCGCCGAAGATCGCCGACTTCAGCATTGCCACGCCGAAGTCGTCCCACAGGTCGACGCTGCCACGCAGGCCCGACCAGAAGGTGCCGTTGTCGATGCCGAGCACGTGCACGGCCTCGAAGTAACCGCCGGCGATCGCCAGCGAGCAGAACACGCCGGTGAGCAGCGGCACGGTCAGTACCGCCGCCCAGAAGCGCGGCGCCACCGCCTTGGCGACCGGGTCGATCGCCATCAGCTCCAGCGCCTTGATCTGGTCGGTGGCGCGCATCAGCCCCAGTTCGGCGGCGATCGAGCTGCCGGCGCGACCGATGAACAGCAGCGCGGTCAGCACCGGCGCCAGTTCGCGGTACAGCGACAGGCCCAGCAGGGTCGACAGCGCGTCGGCCGCACCATAGGTGGTCAGCGTGCGGTAACCCTGCAGGGTCAGCACCAGGCCGACGAAGGCGCCACCGACGGCGATGATCGGCAGCGAACGGGCGCCGACCTTGTAGATCTCGCGGGTCAGCTCGGCGAAGAAATCGCCCGTCGGCACCGAGCGGCGCAGCACGCTGAGCGAGAACAGGCCGGCCCGGCCCAGCGACTGGATCGAGGACACCAACGGCATCAGGCGGCACTCCGCCGCGGCGTACGCGGGACAGCGTCGAAGGGAATGGGACCGTCCGGCTCACCGTGCAGGAACTGCCGCACCAGCGGGTCGGCGCTGGCTTCCAGCTCGGTAGGGGTACCCGAGAACACGATGCCGCCGTTGGCGATGACCACCGCCTGGTCGCAGATCGGCAGGGTCTCGTGGACGTGGTGGCTGACGATGATGCTGGTCAGGCCGAGGCTTTCGTTGAGCCGCTGGATCAGGCTCATGATGACGCCACTGGCGATCGGGTCCAGGCCGGTCAGCGGTTCGTCGTAGATCATCAGCGGCGGGTCCAGTGCCAGCGCACGGGCCAGCGCGACGCGGCGCGCCATGCCGCCGGACAGCTCGCGCGGCCAGGCATCGGCGGTGGCCAGCAGGCCCACCGCCTGCAGCTTCATCTCCACCAGGCGATGCAGCACCGGCTCGGGCAGGCGCGTATGCGTGCGCAGCGGCAGGCCGACGTTGTCGGCCACGGTCAGGTCGGTGAGCAGGCCATTGCCCTGCAGCAGCACGCCGACATTGCGGCGCATCTGCAACAGCGCGCGCGAACGCCGCGGCACCGGCTCGCCGAACAGGCGCACTTCGCCGGCGACCGGATGCAGTTCGCCGGTCAGCGCTGCCAGCAGCGTCGACTTGCCACTGCCCGAAGGGCCAAGCACGGCGGTGATGCTGCCGCGCGGGACATCGAGCGAAACGTCGCGCAGGATCGCCCGGCCGCCGCGGTCAATGCGCACACCAGACAGCTGGACGACGGGAGACTCGTTCACCGACATTTCTTTAACAAAGGGAATGATTCGCAAGAATTGGTCGCGGCGGCTGAACTTAACCGAACTGGACCGTGCAGTATTGTCGCATCCCGGGGGTCACGGGTTCAAAGGCAAACCGCGCCGGAAGGCTGAAACAGCATGTCCCGCCTGGCGGGATGATTCATGTGCCGATCCTCAGGGGCTCGTCCGGGCGGGGGGCCTCGGGCAAGATGGCGGGATGACGCAGGCCCTGCCTTCCGCCCCGGATTTCCGCCTCTATCACTCCAATTCGCTGGAAGTCCTAGCCGGGCTGCTCGCCGAGGAACTGCGGCGCCCGGCGCCGGGGCAGTCGCTGCTCGCCCCGGACCCGGTGCTGATCCCGCAGGTGGCGATGCGCCGCTGGCTGCAGGCCTCGCTGGCGGCCGAGCATGGCATTGCCGCCAACCTGGAGTTCCTCACCCCCGGCGAATTCGTCTCGCGCGCGCTGGCGGCCAACGTCGGCGGCGGCAGCGACGACCTCGACGCCGAGGCCCTGCGCTGGCATCTATACGCCGCGCTGCGCGACCCGCGGCTGCTGGCGCGGCCGCCGATGCGCGCGTTGGCCGACTACCTGGCCGGCGGCGACCCGCTCAAGGCCTGGGCGCTGGCCGGCGAGCTGGGCGACGTGTTCGAGAAATACCAGGCCTGGCGCCGCGACTGGCTGCTGCGCTGGGAGGCTGGCGCCGATCCGGAAGACCCGCAGGCGATCCTTTGGCGCCGTGTCGCCGAGGGCCGGCCCTATCGTGCCCGCCGCATCCACGAGTACCTGGGCCGCTTCAGCGACGGGCCGGCGTTGCCGCAGGCGCTGCCGTCGCGTTTGTTCGCCTTCGCCACCTTGAACATCTCCCCGGACGTGCTGCGCGTGCTGGCCAGCCAGGCCCGGGTCGGCACGCTGCACTTCTATATGCCCAGCCCGACGCGGACCTACTGGGGCGACCTGCAGACCCGTGGCGAACAACGCCGCGCCGGCCCGGCTGCCGCCGGCACCGACAATCCGCTGCTGCAGGCCTGGGGCGCTGCCGGGCGTGACTTCGTTGCCGTGCTCGGCAGCTACGAGGTGGTCCACCCCTCCGGCGACTTCCCCGCCTATGCCGACCCGGAGGAGGGCATGGCGGGCGAGCCGTCGCTGCTGCCGCGCCTGCAGGCCGACCTGTTCCATCGCCGCGCCACGCCGGGCCTGCCCGCTCGCGCCGAGGTCGACCGCGGTGATCCGAGCGTGCAGGTGCACGCCTGCCACACCCGCCTGCGCGAACTGCAGGTGCTGCAGGACCAGCTGCGCGCGCTGCTGGAGGATCCGCGTTTCGACCCGCCGCTGCAGCCGCGCGACATCGCCGTGCTCGCACCGGACATCGATCCCTACCTGCCTTACCTGGATGCGGTCTTCGGCCCTCGTGGCCGCGACGATGCGATTCCCTATGCCCTGGCCGACGCCAGCCCGCTGGCCGGGGAGCCGCTGGCCGATGTCTTCCTGCGCCTGCTGGCGCTGCCGCTGTCGCGCTTCGGCCTCAACGAGGTCTTCGACCTGCTCGCCAGCCCGCCGATCGCCGAAGCGGCCCGCCTCGATGCCGCCGCGCTGGACCGCCTGCGCGACTGGTTGCAGGCTGCCGGCGCGCGCTGGGGACTGGATGGCGCGCACCGCCAGCAGCACGATGCTCCCCGCGAAGACGCCTATACCTGGGCCTTTGCCCTGGATCGCCTGCTGCTCGGCCATGCCAGTGGCGAGGACATCGACATCGCCGGCGTCGCCCCGTGGCCGGCGCTGGAAGGCAGCGCGATGGCCGCGCTGGATACGCTGATCCGCCTGCTGCGCCTGCTCGCCCGCCAGCAGCAGGCGCTGGGCGAGGCGCTGGCTCCGGCGCAGTGGCGCGAACGCCTGCTCGGCCTGCTCGATGCGCTGCTGCCGGCCGCACCGGCATCGGCCGCCGGCGAGCGCGCGCTCGACCGCCTGCGCAGCCTCATCGACGCCTTCGCTGCCGATGCCGCGCGCGCCGGCTTCGAAGAGGCCGTGCCGGCCGACGTCGTGCGCGCCCACTTCGCCGGCGTGCTGGGCGAGGCCGATACCCGTGCGCCGTTGCTCACCGGCGGCGTCAGCATCGGTCGCATGGTGCCGATGCGCCTGCTGCCGTTCCGGGTGATCTGCCTGCTTGGCATGAACGACGGTGACTATCCGCGGCGCGATCCGGCCGCCGGTCTCAACCGTCTCACTGCCGAACTCGGCAGCGAACGCCGTCGCCCGGGTGATCGGTCGCTGCGCGAGGACGACCGCTTCCTGTTCCTGCAGCTGTTCGCCTCGGCGCAGGACGTGTTCTATCTCAGCTACCTGGGCGCCGACCCGCGTGATGGCAGTACCCGCGAGCCGTCGGTGCTGGTCAGCGAGCTGCTCGGCGCGGCGGCGGCCTGCCATGCCGATTCCGCTTCCGCGGCGCGCGCACTGGTGGTCCAGCAACCGCTGCAGCCGTTCGCTCCGACCGTGTTCGGCGATGCGGCCGACCCGAGACGCTTCAGCTATCGCGGCCAATGGCATCCGGCAGCCAGCGCGCTGGGTGGCGCACGGCAGGTGTTGCCACCGTGGGCCGACGACGTGCTGCCGCCGGCGCCAGTCGAGTCGGATCTCCCGCTGGAGGCGTTGCGTCGCTTCCTGGTTTCGCCGAGTGACCAGTTCCTGCGGCAGCGGCTGGGCCTTCGCCTGCCGGATGCCGAAGACACCGCCGCCGACGTCGAACCGCTGCTGCTGCCGGGCGGTCGTGAAGGCCAGGTGCTGCGCCAGGCCGTGCTCGATGCGCTGCTTGAAGGCCTGGATCCGACTCGCCTGCCGGCCTTCCTGCGCGCGCGCGCGCTGCTACCGGCCGGACCGGGTGGCGAACAGCAGTTGCACGAGGTCACCGCTGCGATCGCGCCGCTGGCACGCGCCTTCGAGGACTGGCGCGGCGAGGCCAGCGCGCAGTCGCGACTGCACGAGGTGTGCATCGACGGCATCCGCCTGCATGGCCGTATCGGTGGCCTCTATCCACAGGGGCTGGCGCGGCTGCGCGTCGGTGCGCTCAATGGACCGGTGGTGCTGACCCACGGCCTGGACTGGCTGCTGGCCAGTGCCGCCGGTGATCCGCAGCCGCTGCTGCGCTTTGCCGAGGACGGGGCCGGCGAACCGGAACGGATCGAACCGCTGCCCACCGCCCAGGCCCGCGCGCAGCTGGCCGCGCTGCTCGCCTTGCGCGCCTCCGGGCTGCGCGCGCCGTTGCCGTTCGGCGGCTACAGCGGCTGGGAGTACTTCAATGCCGCTGGCGACGATGACGCACGCCGCCGCAAGGCGGCCGAACGCTGGCATGGCAGCGACCACCACTGGGGCGAAGGCCATGCCGACGCGCCGCGACTGGCGTTGCGCGGCCACGATCCGTTCGCCGACGACGCCGTGTTCGCCGAGTTCGCGCGCATCAGCGAGCTGGTGTTCTCCGCCGTGACCGGCCGCGCTGCCGGAGCCGCCGCATGAGCAAGGTGACGCTGGACGACCCGTACCTGCAGCTGCCGCTGGAAGGTGTGCGGCTGATCGAGGCCAGTGCCGGTACCGGCAAGACGTTCACCCTGGCCACGCTGGCTACCCGGCTGGTGGTCGAGCAGGGCCTGCGCATCGGTGAGCTGCTGGCGGTGACCTTCACCGAGGCCGCCACCCAGGAGCTGCGCAAGCGGATCCGCGAGCGGCTTGCGCTGGCGGCGCGGCTGGCGGGGGATGGGCTCGGAATCGCGGACGAGGGGGCCGCGCCGGAGGTGGCGCTGACCACGGCCCTGCTGCGCCACCACCTGGCTGCCAGCGGCGAGCCGGTCGAGCTGCTGCGCCAGCGCCTGCTGTCGGCGGCCGAGGAGATCGACCTGGCCGCCATCTTCACCATCCACGGCTTCTGCGCCCGCGTGCTGCGCGAGCATGCGCTGGAGAGCGGACAGACGTTTGCCGCGCCGACGCTGCTGGCCAACACGCGCGAACTGCACGATCGCCTCGCCGAAGACCTGTGGCGCGCCGAGGCGGTTGATCCGGCCGCCGCCGAGGACCTGCGCCGGCTGTGGGGCGGTGGGCCCGCGACGCTCGCTCGCGACCTGCCGGCGCTGCTGCGCGCGCACCGGGTGTTGCCGGAAGCGCTCCCGCCGCAGGCCGACCCCATGGCCCGCGTGCGCGTCGCCGGCGCCGGGCTGGCCGAGGCCTTCGCCGCGCATGGCGATGCCTTCCTCGGCCAACTGATCACCGCGGTCGACAACAAGGTCCTCAATGGCAACAGCTACAAGGCCGGCTGGATCAACGAGCTGTGGCGCGCGCTGGCGCAGTGGTGCGCGCGTGGCGATGCTACTGCGCCGCTGGACGAGCGCGTGTCACGGTTGACCGACGAGGCGCTGCAGGGCAAGACCAACAAGGCCCATGCCGGGCGCACGCCGACCTCGCCGTTGTGTGCGGCCATTCCCCCCTACCTGGAAGCACTGGCCGAGCGCGAGGCGTTCCTTCGCCAGCGCCGTATCCGCCTGCTGCACCGCATACGCGACGACGCCCGTCTGCGCCTGCAGCGGTTCAAGCAGCAGCAGCGCGTGCAGACCTACGATGACCTGATCGACGAAGTCGACGTCGCGCTTGCCGGTGTCCACGGCGAACTGCTCGCGCGGCGCCTGCGCGAGCAGTACCGCTTCGCCCTGGTCGATGAATTCCAGGACACCGACCCACGCCAGTGGGAGATCTTCAACCGCGTGTTCGGCCAGGCCGGCGCCAAGCTGGGGCTGGCCCCGGCCCTGTTCCTGATCGGCGATCCCAAGCAGGCGATCTACGGCTTCCGCGGCGGCGACGTGCAGACCTACCTGGCCGCGGCCGCCGACGCGGTTCCGGCGCCGCCGCTGGATCGCAACTTCCGCTCGCGCCCGGCGGTGCTGGCGGCGATCGACGCGCTGTATGCGCAGGCCGGCGAGGCGGCGTTCGTCGAGCAAGCCATCCGCTTCCATCCGGTCGCGCCGGGTGGCCAGCGGCATGATGATGATTTCAGTCGTGATGGCCAACCCGCGCCGGCCCTGTCGCTGTGGCGCGCGCCGGCGCCGGCCAGCGGCCACAGCCATGCGGCGGACGACTCGCGCCAGCTGGCGAGCGCTGCCTGCGTGTCGGCAATCCATGCGGTTCTCGTCGCCGGACGCGCCGGCCATGCCCTGGTCGATGGCCAGCCGGTGCGCCCCGGCGACATCGCCGTGCTGGTACGCAAGCACGACGAAGCCACCCGCATCCAGCAGGCGCTGGCCGCGGTCGGCATTCCCGCCGTCGCCGCCGGCCGCCAGAGCCTGTTCGAAACCGAGCAGGCACGCGAAGTGCACGCCCTGCTGCTGGCGCTGCTGCACGCCGCCGACGATGCGCGCCTGCGCGCCGCGCTGGCGACCGTGCTGGTCGGCCAGGACGCAGCCGCCATCGATGCGCTCGAACAGGACGGCCCGGTCCACCGCGAATGGCAGCTGCAGGCCCTGGCCTGGCGTGATCGCCTGCAGCGAGGGGGGCCGCTGGCGTTGCTGTCGGACCTGTGCGCCGTGCACGGGCCGCGCCTGCTGGCGCTGCTCGATGGCGAGCGCCGCCTGGGCAACTACCTGCAGCTGGGCGAGATGCTGCAGGAGGCGCAGGCACGCACGCTCGGCCCCAGCGGGCTGGTGGACTGGCTGGCGCGACGGATCGCCGAAGCCGACCGCAACGACGAGACCCAGCTGCTGCGCCTGGAATCGGACGCGCACCGGGTGCAGATCGTCACCCTGCACAAGAGCAAGGGACTGGAATACCCGCTGGTGTTCCTGCCCTTCGTCGGCATCGGCAGCAAGCCGCACGCCGGCGACCGTCACTGCCAGGCCAGCGACGCCGAGGGCCGCTACCTGCAGTGGAAGATCGCCGGCGATGATCCGGCCTGGACGCACGCCGCGCAGGAAAGCGCGCGCGCCGCGCAGGCCGAGGATGCCCGCCTGCTCTATGTCGGCCTGACCCGTGCCGAACACGCACTGTGGATCGCCAGCGGCGACTTCTACCACCACCATGCCACCGCGCTGGCGCCCATGCTGCGCAGCATCGAGGCCCTGGCCGCGGTGCCCGGCATCGTCGTCGATTCGCGACCCGTGCCCGCGCAGCTGCCACGTCTGGCGCCCGCCGACGCCGGCGAGGTGGCGGCCGCGCGCGCGGTTGGCCGGATCGTCGCGCCGGAGTGGTGGGTCTACAGCTTCACGCAACTGGCCAATGCCGATGCCGGCGGCGAGGCCGAGGCCGCTGCCACCGTCGAGGCCGCGGGCGGACAGGATGAGCCGGCAGCCACCGCCGATCCGGTCACGCCGGCGCCGGTTGTCGCCGACGCCGATCCGCGGTTCGTCGGCAACCGCTTCGGCGTGGTGATGCACGACGCGTTCGAACGCACCGATTTCAACGCATGGCGGGGGTGGCGTGACGGCCAGGCGGCGCCGGCCGGCGAGGGCGAGGTACTGGCGACGGCGCTGGATCGCGGCGGTTATCCGGCCGGCGATCGCGCCGACGGTGTCACCCTGCTCACCACCTTGGTTGGCCAGACCCTCACCGTGCCGTTGCCCGAAGGCACGCGCCTGTGCGACCTGGCGGCCGGCGATCGTCGCGCGGAGATGGAATTCCATTTCGCCCTGCGCCCGACCGCGGTGCCGGCGCTGATGGCGCTGCTGCATGCGCACGGCGTGGTCGCCGACCGCCACGGCTTCGGCCTGCGCCGCCGCCTCGAAGGCCTGATGACCGGCCTGATCGACCTGACCTACCACCACGACGGCCGCTGGTACGTGCTCGACTACAAATCCAACCGGCTGCCCGACTACGCCCCTCCGCGCCTGGCCCGGGCGATGGCGGACAGCGAATACGACCTGCAGGCGCTGATCTACACGCTCGCCCTGCACCGCTGGCTGCGCTTCCGCCTTGGCGGGGACTATGACTATGCGCGTGACTTCGGCGGCATCCGTTACCTGTTCTGCCGTGGCCTGGATGCCGCGGCGGCGGATGCGCCCGGCGTCCACGCACAGCGCTTCGCACCGGAACTGGTGGAAGCCCTGGACGTATTGTTCGGCCATCCCGGTCGTCGCGAGGCCCACGCATGAGCCGGCTCGGCGACCTGTTGCGCGCCGCCGCGCTGCGGCCCCTCGACCATGCCCTGGCACAAAGCCTGCGGCGGCTGGATCCACAGACGCCCGAAGACGTGCTGCTGGCGGCCGCGCTGGCCTCGCTGGCGGTGGCGAACGGGCATGCCGCGTTCGATCCGTCCCGGCCGGGGTTGCTGGTCGACGCTGGCTTCGACTGGCCCGAGCCGGCCGGCTGGGAACGCACCTTGGCGGCTTCGCGCTGGGTCGCGCAGCCCGACGCACCGCTGCATGGGAGCGCGCCGGACATGCCGCTGGTCCAGGAACACGGCCTGCTGTACCTGCGGCGCTACCGGGAATACGAACGCCGGCTGGCGGCCGGCCTGCTGCGGCTGGCGTCCGCGCCGCCGGTTGAAGGGGATCCGGCGACGGTGGCGGCGTTGTTCGCCGAACTGTTCCCGCGCGCCCGCGAAGGGGGCGATGACCGCCAGGCCCGCGCCGCCGCGCTCGCGCTGCGGCGGCGCCTGCTGCTGGTCACCGGCGGCCCCGGCACCGGCAAGACGACCACCATCGCGCGCCTGCTGGTGCTGCGGGTCGCGCTGGCCGCGGCAGGGGGGCTGGACGCACCGCGCATCGCCCTGGCCGCGCCGACCGGCCGCGCCGCCGAACGCATGGCCGAAAGCCTGCGCGCGGCGGTGGCGGCGATGCGCGACGCCGGCGTCGCCGCGGATCTGCTCGATGCGCTGCCGGGCACCGCCAGCACCCTGCACCGGTTGCTGGGCACGGTGCTCGATCGGCCGCACTTCCGTCATGGCGCCGACAACCCGCTGGAGGCGGAGATCATCGTGGTGGACGAGGCCTCGATGGTCGACCTGCCGCTGATGTGCAAGCTGGTCGAGGCGGTGGCCAGCGGCACCCAGCTGATCCTGCTGGGCGATCCGGACCAGCTGCCATCGGTCGAGGCGGGCGACGTGCTGGCCGCGATCCTGGCCGCGGCCGGTGATGGCGAGGGCCTCGTCGGGCCCGATGCCGAGGCGCTGGCGCCGTTGCTGGGTACGCCTGGGCAGGCGGCCGCCGCGACCACCCCGCTCAGCGGCCACCGCCTGCACCTGCGCCGCGGCTATCGCCAGGACGCGGGATTCGCACTGGCGCCGCTGGCCGATGCCGTGCGCGCCGGCGATGCGAGCCAAGCGCTTTCGCTACTGCAGGGCGGCACGCTGGCAGGGGTGGAGTATCACGCCGGGTCGGTCGATCCGCTGGCCACGTCCCGGGCCGGCCTGCTTGACCACTGGCGTGGCCTGGCCCGGGCACCGGATCCGGCCACCGCCCTGCAATGGGCCGGCCGGGTGCGCCTGCTGACCGCGGTGCGCGAAGGACCCCAGGGCGCGCGCGGGCTCAATGCGCGGATCGAGGCCCAGCTGGGCGGCCATCCAATCGGCGCGGCACCGGCCTACTTTCCTGGCCGGCTGCTGCTGGTCACCGAGAACAGCTACCGCCACCGCCTGTTCAACGGCGATGTCGGCGTGGTGCTGCGCGATGCCGATGGTGCGCTGGCGGCCTGGTTCGCCGATGGCGACGGAGGCGTGCGCGGTTTCCATCCGGCCGCGCTGCCCGCCCACGAGAGCGCGTTCGCGATGACCGTGCACAAGGCCCAGGGCTCGGAGTTCGACGAGGTGTGGCTGCAGTTGCCACGTGCCGACAACCGCGTGCTCTCGCGTGAGCTCGTCTATACCGGGCTGACCCGGGCGCGCCGCCGCCTGCACCTGGCCGGCGAGGAGGGCGTGCTGCGCGCGGCACTGGGCCGGCACGCCGCACGCGTGTCGGGACTGGCCTGGCGACTGGGGGGCGAGGCGACGCCAACGGCCAAGGCCATCGATGCCGGGGCACCGCCGGAGCAGGGCGCGCTGTTTTGAAGCCCGCCATTGGGGATGCCCTCCGCCATCCCCAGGGACGCGCAGCGTCCTTGGTTCCCTCAGCGGTACGGTCCCGGGCCACTCCAGACCCGCTCGCCGCGCCGGTAGACCTGGATCATGTTGATGACCTCGCGGCCTTCGCCGATGGCCGTCATCTCCGGCGAGTCCGGATAGAGCAGGCGGCACTTGCCCGAGCCGCGGCGCAGCGCGATCTCCAGCGGGCAGACCATGCGGTACTGGGTGCCGGGCAGGGGCACGGCGATCTCCTTCATGCCCTGGGCCTTCCACGCGCGCAGCTGGGTTTCGCTGCGCAGGTCGTAGATGACCTGGTAACCGCCGACTTCCATGGTCGGCGTGGCCGACATCATGTCGTTGCTGGTGCCGTCATCGGCGGCACTGTTGCCCTGGCCCTCGTCGTAATCGGCGACGTCCTGCGCCTGCATGCCGGGCGGATGGCCGGTCCAGGTCTGCGGGCGGCGATCGGCCGCGGCAGCGGCGGCCGGCTTCTCGGAGGGCCGCGGCGGCATGCGGTCGGGGGGGCTGGGGCGCCGGGCCACGTCCGGTGGCGGCAGCGGGTCCGGGGCGCGTTCGACGAGGGTGGACTGGATCGGCGAGCTCACCGGCGCCGACGGCGGCGGCGGGCTGGGGATGGCTTCGGGCTGGCGCGACTCGCCGATGAAGTCGACCTTCATCCGGCTGCCATGGGCCGCGCCCTGCGGCGAACTGACCGTCGGCTTGGCCGCATACAGCATGATCAACACCATCAGCACGTGCAGCAGGGCGCTGATCAGTGCCGCGATCCATGGCTCATGGCGTTCGATCCGGTTCGGGGCCCCGGGCGTGGCGCGGGTCGACGCAGTGCTCATGGAACCGAGGGGGCGTCGAAGGGGCTGGCTTTCATCCGGGATCTGCAGAAGGCGGCCTTGGGGGGTGCGGCATCGTAACGCCTTGCGGGGTCGAGCATGTGTCGCCTGCATCGCAGGTCCGGGTCGCAATGCATGTCCTGTGGTGAGGACGGTCGATACGACCACCCACCTATACTCGGACCGGATCCACGGCAGAAGGTTCACCACGCATGAGTGCATCGTCCCCGACCACCCCCGACACCCACGCCCTGCGGCGTTCGATCTCCAATACGCTGAAGGGCTCGGCCGGCAACCTGGTCGAGTGGTACGACGTCTACGTCTATTCGGTGTTCGCCAGCTACTTCGAATCCCAGTTCTTCTCCAAGGAAGACAAGAACGCCACCCTCTACGTCTGGGCGATCTTCGCCGTCACCTTCATCATGCGACCGGTCGGCGCGTGGTATTTCGGCCGCTTCGCCGACCGCTACGGGCGCCGCCTGGCGCTGACGGTCTCGGTCTCGCTGATGGCCGCCTGCTCGTTCATCGTCGCCATCACCCCCACGGTCGCCTCGATCGGCGCGGCCGCCGCCACCATCCTGCTGCTGGCGCGACTGGTCCAGGGCTTCGCCACGGGCGGCGAGTACGGCACCAGCGCCACCTACATGTCCGAGGCGGCGATCGCCGGCCGGCGCGGCTTCCTGTCTTCCTTCCATTACGTGACCCTGGTCGGCGGCCACGTGATCGCCCAGACCGTCCTGCTGGTGATGCTGCACCTGGTCGATACCCAGCACATCTCCGCCTGGGGCTGGCGCGTGGCGTTCGCGATCGGCGGCGTCGGTGCGCTGGTGGTGTTCTGGTTGCGCCGGACGATGGACGAATCGCTGGGCGCCGAATCGATCGAACAGGCGCGCCAGGGCAAGGCCGGCGCGTCCGGCTCGCTGCGGGAGCTGTTCGTGAACCAATGGAGGCCGCTGCTGCTGTGCTTCCTGATCACCGCCGGCGGCACCATCGCCTTCTATACGTATTCGGTCACCGGGCCGAAGATGATCCAGAGCGCCTTCGCCGGCGACGACGTGATGGCCGGCACCTGGATCAACCTGGCCGCGCTGACCCTGCTGATGCTGATGCAGCCGGTCGGCGGCTGGCTGTCGGACATCATCGGCCGCAAGACCCTGCTGGTGTTCTTCGGGATCGGCGGGGTGCTCTATACCTGGTTCCTGGTGCTGTACCTGCCGCGCCAGACCGACTGGGCATCGGCCTTCGCGATCCTGGCCGGCGGCTTCGTCATCCTGACCGGCTATACCTCGATCAACGCGGTGGTGAAGGCCGAGCTGTTCCCGACCCACATCCGCGCGCTGGGCGTGGGCCTGGGCTATGCGCTGGCGAACTCGGCCTTCGGCGGCACCGCGCCGCTGCTGTACCAGGCCGCGCTGCACTCGCAGCCGCAGCGGGTTCCTGAATTCGTGGCCTACTGCACGGCGGTCATCGCCGTTTCGCTGGTCGTCTACGTATTCTTCCTGACCAACAAGGGCTCGAACTGGCTGGACCACGCCGAGGAAATGCATCGCCGCCACGGCACCGGCAGCCGCTGAACGCCGGCGGCACCGGGCCGGACCGGCATCCAGCGGGTCCGGCCCCTCCTCGGGTAAGATTCACCCCCCAAAGTTCCGGGCGTCTGCCTCATGTCCGACTCCAAGAAGACCCCCGATTCCCCCGTCAGCCAGGCCCAGGCCGAAGATGCCGTGCGCACCCTGCTGCGCTGGGCGGGTGAGGATCCTTCCCGCGAGGGCCTGCTCGACACCCCGCGCCGCGTCGCCGAGGCCTATGGCGACTGGTTCAGCGGCTATCGCGACGACCCGCGTGAATACCTGGCCCGCACCTTCGAGGAAGTGGCCGGTTACGACGAGCTGATCGTGCTGCGCGACATCGAGTACGAAAGCCATTGCGAGCACCACATGGCGCCGATCATCGGCAAGGTCCATGTCGGCTACCTGCCCGATGGCAAGGTCGTGGGCATCAGCAAGCTGGCCCGCGTGGTCGAGACCTATGCCCGCCGCTTCCAGGTGCAGGAGAAGATGACCGCGCAGATCGCCCAGTGCATCCAGGACGTGCTGCAGCCGCGTGGCGTCGGCGTGGTGGTCGAAGGTGCGCACGAGTGCATGACCACCCGCGGCATCCACAAGCGCGGCGTCAGCATGGTGACCTCCAAGATGCTCGGCAGCTTCCGCGAGGATGCGCGTACCCGCGCCGAGTTCCTGCGCTTCATCGAAGTCGGCGGCAAGCGCTGAACCCGCTGGCCGTCGCCCCCGGGGCGCCTGCATGAAGCACCGTGAACGCATTGCCGGCTATCGGCAGCTGCGCGAGCGCCCGCTATGGAAGCTGCTGGCGGCCGACCATGCGCCGGAGCTGATCGGCCTGCTGCAGGGCCTGCTGCTCGACGGCGAACGCCGGCTGCCTTCGGCCGTGCTGCATGAACGCCTGCAGCGCCAGCTCGATGCCCTGCGCGCGGACGAACTCTCCCGTGAGCTGCCACGGACCGCCCAGGCCTATGTCGCGCACTGGCTGGCACAGGGCTGGCTGGAGCGGCGCCTGCCCGAAGGCGCCGAAGAAGAAGCCTACGAGCTCTCGCGTGCCGCCACCCAGGCGATCCGCTTCATCGCCGGGCTGGGCGATGGCAGCGCCGGCAGCGCCACCGAGAGCCGGTTGTCGATGGTCATCCAGCAGCTGGTGCAGCTGGCCGGGCAGACCGAGTCCGACCCGGACGCCCGTCTCGCCGCCCTGCAGGCCGAGCGCGCGCGGCTGGACGAGGAAATCGCCCGCGTGCAGGCCGGCCAGCTGGCTGCGCTGGACGGCAAGCGCGCGCTGGAGCGCACCCGCGACCTGATCCACCTCACCGACGAGCTGGCCGAGGATTTCCATCGCGTCCGCGACGACTTCGAACGGCTCAACCGCGAGTTCCGCGAACGCATCATCGATGACGAAGGCACCCGTGGCGAGGTGCTCGAGCGCCTGTTCGAGGGCGTGGACGTCATCGCCGACAGCGAGGCCGGGCGCAGTTTCCAGGCATTCTGGAACCTGCTCAACGACACCGAGCAGAGCGGACGCCTGGACGAGGCGCTCGAAGTGCTGCTCGCGCGCGGCTTCGCCCGTCGCCTGGGCCGCGGCGAACGCGCCTTCCTGCGTGGCCTCACCGCGACCCTGCTTGAACGTGGCGGCGAGGTCCATGCGGTGATGCAGCACTTCGCCCGCAGCCTGCGCGGCTTCGTGCAGAGCCGTGGCTACCTGGAACAGCGCCGCCTGCACCAGCTGCTGCGCCAGGCCCAGGGCGAGGCCCTGCAGCTGCGCGAGGAAGTACACGCCGCCGCGCAGACCGGCTACACCCTGGCGCTCAGCGGCAGCCGCCTGCGCTCGCTGTCGCAGTGGCGCCTGCACGATCCACGCGCCACGCGCGTGGATGGCCGCGTCCAGGCTGCCGAGCTGGCGGCGATCTCGCTGGAGAGCGTGGGCGACCTGGTGGCGCAGTCGGAGATCGACGTGCGCGGCCTGCGCCGCGACCTGCACGAACTGCTCGCCGCGCACGAACGCCTGAGCATCGGCCAGGCATTGCAGCAGCGTCCGGCCACGCAGGGGCTGGGCACCGTGATCGGCTACCTGTCGCTGGGAACACGCCATGGCGTGGTCAGCGACGACCAATGGGAAACGGTGGAATGGCAGGGCGGCGATGGCCACGCGCGACGAGCGCGCATCCCGCTGGTGCGCTTCACCCGGGAGAAACGCGATGAACTGGTCTGAAGACCGCGAAGACGACCGCGACCACCAGCACGCGCTCGACATGGCCGACGCCAAGGCCGGCGAGGGCGGCGCGCTGTTCGTCGGCGATACCGGCAGCCTGCCGTTCGCCGCCCGGCGCGCGTTGTGCCAGCTGCTGGCCGGTCCGAGCGTCGATGCGCAGCGCCACGGTGCATTGTGGCCGGCGCTGCTGCGTCACGAGGACGACATCCGCCGCGTGCTGTGCGAACTGTTCCTTGAGCTGGTGCTCGACCGCGAGGGCGGCGTTGCCTTCACCCGCCAGGCCGATACCGCCGAGCTCGAGTCGCCCAGCCTGCTGCGCAGCGCGCCGCTGACCTTCATCGAGTCGGCGATGCTGCTGCACCTGCGCCAGCGCCTGGCCGAGGCCGATACCCGCGGCGAACGCGCGGTGGTCGAGGAGGCGCAGCTGGTCGAGGCGATGAGCGTGTACGAACGCCATGTCTCCACCGACCGCGCCGGCTATGCCCGCCGCGTGCTCACCGCCATCGCCAAGATGCGCGACAACCAGTTGCTGGCGCGCCTGCGCGGCAGCGAGGACCGCTATGAAGTCTCACCCGTGCTGAAGCTGCTGTTCTCGGCCGAGGAAGTACAGGCCCTGTCACAGGCCTACCGCGAGCTGCGCGAGGGTGCGCCGAGCATGCCGGTGGACGAAGAATGACGCCCAGGAACCCCGCGCCATGAACCAGCTCACCCGTTCGCCGTCGCTGCAGCCGGCCGGCCTGTTCACCGATGCCACCCAGGATCCGCGCGCGCGCCAGTTCCGCATGCGCCGGTTGCAGGTGCACAACTGGGGCACCTTCAGCGGCCTGACCGACGTGCCGATCGCCGAGCGCGGCTTCCTGTTCGTCGGCCGCTCCGGCTCGGGCAAGTCGACCCTGCTCGATGCGATGTCGGCACTGCTGACCCCGCCGAGCATCGTCGACTTCAACGCCGCCGCGCGCGAGGCCGAACGCAGTGGCCGCGACCGCAACCTGGTCTCCTACGTGCGTGGCGCCTGGGCCGACCAGCAGGACAGCAGTTCCGGCGAGATCGCCACCCAGTACCTGCGCGCCGGTGCGACCTGGTCGGCGCTGGCGCTGGAATACCACAACGCCCTGGGCGAAGCGGTCAGCCTGGTGCGGCTGTTCTGGATCGCCGGCAGCGGCAATGCCGCCGCCGACGTGCGCCGGCATTACCTGGTCGCGCGGCGCCCATTCGACATCGCCACCGAGCTGGACGGCTTCGACCTGGACCTGCGCCGCCTGCGCGCGCGGCTCGGTGACGAGGTCCAGCATTTCGACAGCTTCGCCGGCTATGCCGAGCACTTCCGCGAGCTGCTCGGCGTCGGCAACGAGATGGCGCTGCGGCTGCTGCACAAGACGCAGTCAGCGAAGAACCTGGGCGACCTCAACGCCTTCCTGCGCGGCTTCATGCTCGACGAACCGCGCACCTTCGAGGCCGCCGACCGCCTGGTGGGGGATTTCGCCGAACTCGATGGCGCGCACCAGGCCGTCGTTACCGCGCGGCGCCAGGTCGAAACCCTGTCACCGGCGCGTGAGCACCATGCGGCGTTGATGGCGCTGCGCCGCAGCGTCGGCGAGCTGCGCGAACTGCAGCTGGGCGTGGATGGTTACCGGGAGCAGCGCCGTGGCGAACTGCTGCAGGCGAGGCTGGTCGAACTCGATACGCAGGACCGTGGCCTGGCCGGCGAGGAGGGACAGCGCCGCGAGGCGCTGGACAACCACGAGGACAAACTGGCCGGTCTGGAGCGCGAACAGCGCGCCCAGGGCGGCGAGCAGGTCGAGGCGCTTGAACGCGAGCGCACCCGCATCGAGCGCGAGCGCGACGAGCGCGCCCGTCGCCGTGCGCAGATCGAGCAGGCATGCCGCCAGCTCGGCACCGCGCTGCCCGACAGCGCGATGGGCTATGCCGAGCAGGTCGAACATGCACGCGGCCTGCTGTCCGGCAATCGCGAACAGGCCGGTTCGGTCGACGAGGCAATCGCCGAACGCATGGCGGAACGGCGCGAGGACGAGCGCCGCTTCGCCGCGATCCGGATGGAGATCGAATCGCTGAAGAAGGCGCCGTCCAGCATTCCGGCCCCGATGCAGGCCCTGCGCGCGCGACTGTGCGAGGACCTCGGCCTGAACGAGGCCGCCTTGCCGTTCGTCGGCGAGCTGCTGCAGGTGCGCGATGACCAGGTCGCCTGGCGCGGCGCGATCGAGCGCGTGCTGCATGGCTTCGCGCAGTCGCTGCTGGTCGACGAGCGCCATCACGCGCAGGTCGGCGAGTGGGTCAACCGCACCCACCTCGGCACCCGGCTGGTGTACTTCCGCGTGCGTCGCAACGAAGCCCTGCAGGTGCGCGAAGCCGACCCGCGCAGCCTGCCCGGGAAGCTCGCGCTACGCGACCATCCCCACGCCGACTGGCTGCGCCACGAGCTGGCGCGTCGCTTCGACTACGACTGCGTCGACAACGCCACGGCGTTGCGCAAGGCCGACAAGGCGATCACCCGCGAGGGCCAGGTCAAGCATCCGGGCGACCGCTACGAGAAGGACGATCGCCATGCCGTCGGTGATCGCAAGCGCTGGCTGCTCGGTTACGACAACCGTGACAAGCTCAAGGTGTTCGAGCGCGAGGGCCAGCAGCTGGCACAGCGCATCGCCGCCTGCGAAGCCGATGTGGCCGCCCTGCGCCAGCAGCGCGACCGCGGGCAGGAACGCACGCTGGCCGCGCACACCCTGGTCGAACGCGACTGGGAAGAGATCGACGTCGGGCCCAAGCTGCAGCGGCTGTCGGACATCGACGAGCAGCTACGGCAGCTGCGCGAGGGCGATAGCGGCCTGCGTGCGCTTGGCCAGGCCCTGGAGCACGCGCGTGGCCTGCGCGACCAGGCCCGCCGCACTTACGAGGACGTGCGCCTGGAGCGCGCCCAGCTGGCCCGCGAGCGTGGCCGCCTGGAGCACCTGCAGCAGGCGACCATGGGCCGCCACGGCGGCGCGCTGACCCCGACCCAGCTGGAAGGCCTGCAGCAGCGCCTGGCCGAACTGCCCGCGCTGGGCCTGGAAAACCTCGAGGCGCATTTCCGCGTGGTCGAGCGTGGGCTGGCCGAGCAGCTGGCCGAAAGCCAGGGCCGCGACAGCCGGCTCAGCCAGCTGCTGCTCGACTGCTTCCGCAAGTACTGCCAGCAGTGGCCGGAAGACAGCGGGGACTTCACCGTCAGCGTCGCCAGCGCCGACGACTTCCTCGCCCGCCTGGATCGCCTTGAAAGCGACGGCCTGCCGCGCCACGAGAACCGCTTCTTCGAGCTGTTGCAGACCCAGAGCAAGAACAACCTGCTGGCCCTCCAGCGACATGCCGCCGAGGCCCACAAGGGCATCCGCCAGCGCATGGACGAGGTCAACGCCAGCCTGGAGCAGGTGCCGTTCAACCGCGGCACCGTGCTGACCATCGAGGTCAGTGACCGCCGCCTGCCCGAAGTGCAGGAATTCCAGCAACAGCTGCGCTCGGTGCTGGCGCAGCAGCAGACCGAGGACCGCGCGCTGGCCGAGGCGCAGTTCGACACGCTGCGTGGGCTGGTCGCGCGGCTGGGCGCCCAGGACGCCGAGCAGCGGCGTTGGCGCGAGCAGGTGCTCGACGTGCGCCTGCACGTGGAATTCGTCGGCGTGGAGCTCGATGCAGAGAGCCGGCAGCAGGTGGAGATCTACCGCAGCGGCGCCGGCAAGTCCGGCGGCCAGCGGCAGAAGCTGGCCACCACCTGCCTGGCCGCGGCGCTGCGCTACCAGCTCGGCGGCGAGGACGGCGAACTACCGCGCTATTGCGCGGTCGTGCTCGATGAAGCCTTCGACAAGGCCGACAACGAGTTCACCGCGCTGGCGATGAACATCTTCGAGAACTTCGGTTTCCAGATGGTGGTCGCGACGCCATTGAAGTCGGTGATGACGCTGGAACCGTTCATCGGCGGCGCCTGCTTCGTCGAGATCAGCGGACGCCACACTTCCGGCGTGCTGCTGATCGAGTACGACGAGGAAGGTCGCCGGCTCCGGCTGCCCGAGCGCGCCCGGCAGGGCGCGGAAGCCGCGGTGGATGTCGCGGTGGCGGCGCGGGCCGCTGTCGTCGAGTCGGGCGGTGGCGAGCCTGCCGAGCCCCGCAGGCAGCCCAAGGCCGCACGCTCGCCGAGCAAGGCCCGCAAGGCCACGGACGCGCCGAAGAAGGCCACTGCCAGGCCGAAGGCGACGCCCGGCGAGGCGCCGGTCAATGCGCGCGCACGCAAGCCGGATGCAGGTGGCAAGGCGGGGAAGAAGGCCGGCGCGGCCTGAGTCGAGGACGACGGCCTCGAGGCCCCACGTTGATCGGGTCGGGGCCGTGGCGGAACAACCCGGCGGTGCCTTTCGCGGCCGCCCGGGGTGCATGGGTCAGGCGCGCAGGGTATCCCAGCCCATGCGTGCGATCAGCACCACCACCAGCAGCAGGAACAGCCGGCGGATCAGCGGGGTTCCACCGCGCAGCGCCAGGCGTGTGCCGGTGACCGCGCCGGCCACGTTGGCGACCGCCATCGGCACGGCGGCGGCAAACAGGATCTTGCCGCTCGGTACGAAGAACGCCAGCGCGGCCAGGTTGGTGGCCAGGTTCACCACCTTTGAAGCCGCCGAGGCGCGCAGGAAGTCCAGGCCGAAGAAGCGGATGAACAGGAAGATCAGGAAGCTGCCGGTGCCGGGGCCGAAGAAGCCGTCGTAGAAGCCGATTGCAGCTCCCATCGCCAGCGCGATCGCCAGTTCGCGGCGTCCGATATGGCGGGGGCGGTGCAGGCTGCCGAAGTCCGGCTTGAGCAGGGTATAGGCGAACATCGCCACCAGCAGGACAAGGATCAACGGGCGCACCGCCTGCTTTGGCAGCAGGCTGACGGCCGTGGCGCCGAGGAATGAGAAGGCGAACGCCGTCGCGGCGGCGAACAGCACCGGCCGCCAGGGAATATGCACGTGGCGCGCATAGCGCCATGTCGCCATGCCGGTGCCGAACATCGAGCTGAACTTGTTGGTGCCCAGCAGCACCGCCGGCGCCTCGCGCGGCAGCGTGGCGAACAGGCCGGGGAGCTGGATCAGTCCACCCCCGCCGACGGCGGCATCGACCAGTCCGGCCGCGAAGGCGATGCACAACAGCCAGGGAAGTTCGGCGGGCAGCAGTTCCAGCACGGTCCGGTCACGCGACGGGGCGCGCCAGCATACGCGGCGGCGATGCCGTTGTAAGTGCCGGACGGGGGTGCGGCGTGGCGCCCAAGGCCGCACAATCGGGGCATGAACGTGCCAGACCCGCGGCAGGCTGCCGCCGATCCCTGTCCCTGTGGTCGCGCCATGCGCTACGCCGACTGCTGCGGCCGCTACCATGCCGGCGCGGCGGCACCGGATGCCGAGTCGCTGATGCGCTCGCGCTACAGTGCCTATGTGCACCATGACGCCGACTACCTGCTGCGCACCTGGCACGCCTCGACCCGCCCGGACACCCTGTCGCTAGACGAACCGGCCAGCGCCCGCACCCGCTGGCTGGGGCTGGAGGTCAAGCGCAGCGCCGCGACCGGGCCGGACCGCGCCGAGGTGGTGTTCCTGGCGCGCTATCGCGTGGGCGGTGGCAGCGCTGTCCGGATGCAGGAGCACAGTCGCTTCGTCCGCGAGGACGGCCGCTGGTACTACCTGGACGCGGTGTGAGCGGTGGCGCCGTGAAAGACGTCTGCACGCCGCGTTCGCACGCGATGGCTATGCTGGCTCCCGGGATAGGTACGGCCGCGGTTTGGCGAAGGGACGGCGATGGGCAACTTCAGTCTCTGGCAATGGCTGTTGGTCCTGGTCGTGGTGTTCGGCTTCCTCGTGCCCGGCTTGCTGGCCGCGTGGATGATCCGGCGCCGACCGGGCGCACCGGTGACCCCACGGGTCGGGTTGGGCGCGGAGGGGGTCGATGAAGTCCGCCGCCGCAGCGGGGTGTTTCGCGACCTGGCCTGAGCGTCGCCGCGTCGCCGCCGCCGTGCTGGCCGCGCTGCTGGCCGGCCCGGCTGTTGCCGCCGACGACCCGGGTTGGAACCGCTGCCTGGATGCCCTGCGCACCCGCGCCGCCACCGAAGGCGTGGACGCGGCGACCTTCGACCGCCATCTCGCCGGCCTGCAGCCCGATCCAAGCGTGCTGGCGCTGCTCGATGCCCAGCCCGAGTTCACCACCCCGATCTGGGATTACCTGGCCGGCCTCGTCGATGACGAGCGCGTGGCCGACGGCCGCGCCATGCTGGTCCAGCACCGTGACGAACTGGCGCGCATCAGCGCGCAATACGGCGTGGATGCGGAAACCATCGTCGCGGTGTGGGGCGTGGAGAGTGACTACGGCCGTGTCGCCGGCAAGCGGCCACTGCTGGTGTCGCTGGCCACGCTGTCGTGCGAGGGCCGCCGCCAGCCCTTCTTCCGCGGTGAACTGCTGGCCCTGCTCAAGTTGCTGCAGGCCGGCGACCTGGAGGCCGACGGACTGGTCGGGTCCTGGGCGGGCGCCTTCGGGCAGACCCAGTTCATGCCCACCACCTATCGCCGCATCGCCGTGGATGGCGACGGCGATGGCCGCCGCGACCTGGTGCGCAGCGTGCCCGATGCCCTGGCCTCCACCGCCAACTACCTGGCCCGTGCCGGCTGGCGCAGTGGCCAGCCCTGGGGCGAGGAGGTCGTGCTGCCGGCCGGGTTCGACAGCTCCCGCAGCGGTCGTGGCCAGCGCCGGGCACTGGCCGACTGGCGGGCCCGCGGCGTGCGTCCGGTGGACGGGCGGCCTTCGCGACTGGACGCGCTCGACGGCGCCACCGCGGCGGCCCTGCTGCTGCCTGCCGGTCGCGACGGCCCGGCCTTCCTGGCCTTCGCCAACTACGACGCGATCTACGCCTACAACGCCGCCGAGAGCTATGCGCTGGCGATCGCGCTGTTGTCCGATCGCCTGCGCGGCGGCGCCGGCCTGGCGGCCGCATGGCCGACCGACGACCCCGGCCTGGACCGCGCCCATCGTCGTGAGCTGCAGCGCCTGTTGATCGCCCGCGGGCACGACCTCGGCGCAGCCGACGGCCTGGCCGGTACCGCGACCCGGCGGGCGATCCAGGTCGAGCAGCAGCGGCTCGGCCTGCAACCTGCAGACGGCCGTGCCAGCCAAGCCATCCTCGCCGCGCTGCGCCCCCAGGGGGGCGTGGTCGCGCCGATGAAGGGCACCCCATTCTCCCTGCCCCCGCATTACCGCGAATTCGTCCAGTCCCCCATCGTCAACAAGAAACTGCACATGAAAGACGTTCCCGGCCTGACCACAGGCGATTTCCACGGCTTCCCCTCGTTGCTGGTGCACACGCCGCATTCCACCGCGGCGATCAGCCTGTTCGGCGGCCAGCTGCTGTCCTTCGTGCCGGAAGGCGGTGAAGACGTGATGTGGCTGTCGCCGACCGCCAAGCCACTGCCGACCCCGATCCGGGGCGGCACGCCGGTGTGCTGGCCGTACTTCGGTCGGCAGGACCAGAACAACGATGTCCCCGCGCACGGTTTCGTGCGCACCCTGCCGTGGCAGCTGCTCGACGCGCGGCAGGAGGCCGACGGCACGATCGTCCTGCAGCTGGCGCCGCCGGTGCTGGAGAACCTCGCGCTGCGCCTGCGCATGACCCTGCGGATCGGCCGCACCCTGGAACAGACGCTGGAAACCGAGAACACCGGCGCGGTGCCGGTGCGATTCACCCAGGCCCTGCACAACTACTTCCATGTCGGCGATGCCCTGCAGGTGAGCGCCGAGGGCGTGGACGGCCTGGACTACCTCGACAAGTTCGAGAACTACGCCGCCGCCCATCGGCAGCGCGGCGACTGGAGCCTGCGCGATCCGCGTGACCCCGGCCGCAGCGATCGCATCTACACCGACGCGGGCGGGCGCTACAGCCTGGTCGACCCGGTGCTGCGCCGTCGCATCGACCTGGTCACCGAAGGCAGCCGCACCCTGGTGGCGTGGAATCCGGGCGAGGCCGGTGCGGCGAAGATGGAGGATGTTGGCGCGGGCTGGCGCGACTATGTCTGCCTGGAAGCGGCCAACGCCGGCCCGGAGGTGATCGAGCTGGCGCCCGGCGCGCATCACGTGCTGCGGCAGCTGATCAGCGTGCGGCCGCTATAGCGCGCGGACCGGCGCCACGCCGCTCCTCTACACTCGCCGCGTCTGCCTGGCTGGATAAACCATGGATGCGTCTGTTTCCCCCGGCGGCACCCGCCGCGCGGCGATGATCTTCATCTTCGTCACCGTGCTGATCGACGTGCTCTCGTTCGGCGTGGTGATCCCGGTGCTGCCGGACCTGGTCCGGCAGTTCACCGGCGGCGACTATGCCGACGCCGCGCGCTGGATTGGCTGGTTCGGATTCCTGTTCGCGGCGATCCAGTTCTTCTGCTCGCCGATCCAGGGGGCATTGTCCGATCGCCATGGCCGCCGCGTGGTGATCCTGTTGTCCTGCCTGGGCCTGGGCGTCGACTTCCTGTTGATGGCCATCGCCCACACCCTGCCGCTGCTGTTGGTGGCACGGGTGGTGTCGGGCGTGTTCTCCGCCAGCTTCTCGACCGCGAACGCCTACATCGCCGACGTCACCGCGCCCGAGAAGCGCGCCCAGGCCTATGGCCTGCTCGGCGCGGCGTTCGGCATCGGCTTCGTCGCCGGCCCGCTGGTCGGCGGGTGGCTGGGCAGCATCGGCCTGCGCTGGCCGTTCTGGTTCGCCGCCTGCCTGTCGCTGACCAACTTCCTCTACGGTTGGTTCGTGCTGCCGGAATCGCTGCCACGCGAGCGCCGCAGCCCACGCTTCGACTGGGCGCATGCCAATCCTTTCGGCGCTCTGCAGCTGCTGCGTGGCTATCGCCAGGTCCTGGGCCTGGCCGCGGTGGTGTTCCTGGCCAATCTCGCCCACTACGTCTACCCGAGCATCTTCGTGCTGTTCGCCGGCTACCTGTATGGATGGGGTCCGGTGGAAGTGAGCTGGGTGCTGGCGCTGGTCGGCGTGTGCAACATCCTGGTCAACGTGTTCCTGATCGGGCGCGTCGTCCGTCGTTTCGGCGAGCGGCGCGTACTGCTGTTCGGACTGGCATGTGGCGTCTTCGGCTTCGCCATCTATGGCGTGGCTGGCAATGGGCGCGTGTTCCTGCTCGGCATTCCGATCAGCGCGCTTTGGGCAATGGCTGGCCCGGCCGCGCAGGCGTTGATCACCCGCCAGGTGGGCGCCGAAGTGCAGGGGCGCATCCAGGGCGCGTTGATGAGCTTGGTCAGCCTGGCCGGCGTATTGGGACCTCTGCTGTATGCCAACGTGTTCGCCTGGTTCATCGGCCCGCAGACGAAGCTGCACCTGCCGGGTGCGCCATGGTTGCTTGCGGGCCTGTTGCTGGCGGGTGCATGGGCAGTGGCATGGCGGCGGACGCGCGCGATCACCGCCGCTGCATGACTGACACGGCGCGCGCGTGCGCGGCACGCGCGTATCGCATGTTCGACCGCATTCGCGAAAGCCGTTGACGTATCGCGCTGCATCGCTAAACTGCGCCACCTCGTCAACGAACAGCGCTTCGGCGCCAACGAAAGACGGATGAAGTCGAACTTCGAAAGAGGTTGACGGAATCGAAAAGCCGGCTAAGATGTGCGGCTCGCTTCAACGAAAGGCCTTCGGGCCGGGACGGAGAAGCGGTCAGGCCCTCGGAAACGGGGGGTTGACGAAAGGAAAAAGTCCGCTAAGATGGCGGGCT